>Ga0065720_1003612_pt1 | contig 14388 bp, 9 predicted proteins | sample Thericmetagenome_FD_59107 | JGI IMG/M metagenome (GOLD analysis project Ga0065720, IMG submission 59107) | Thermophilic microbial communities from the Joint Bioenergy Institute, California, USA of rice/straw/compost enrichment - eDNA_2 v2... | ecosystem: Engineered > Solid waste > Grass >... | reverse complement strand
TCTTTCGCCAGATCCCTCACGTCCACGCCGCCAACGGTGATCGCCCCGTCGGTACGGACGGCCGTTCGCGGCCAGATCGACGGGTTGAGCGAGTTCAGGTCGGCCGGGAGCAGCGGAGGACGTTCCTCGGGCAGCAGATCTGCGTGCCGGTCACCGGCGGGATGGGCGAATCGACTCACCCGCACGAGGTTATCCGAACCGCTGATCCCCCCGCGCCATCTGCCCACCAGGCGAGACGCCGCCTCCCCGACCACCGCCCGGCATGCCCTCTCCGCTCTCTCCGCCGCGGCTCAGCCGCTGACCCGGCACGCCCGCTGATCACCGGCCGGGCTCCGCCTGCATGCAGGTGCGGCAGGTGATCGGCGCCGCGCGAATGCCGAGATCAATCGACGAAAGAAGCCTCGAGCATGCGCTTACCATTGCGATGATCATCTACCGTCAGCTCAATACGGCGGCCGTCAACCCTCTTGCCGACTCTTATGATACAGGTTTCACCACAGTGCGGCTCCTCCCGCGGCAAGTCAACCCATCCCGCGGCATGGAATCTCTTAACAATCTCTCGCGGGGGAACATCGGAATCGAGCTGGTAAGTCACATATGCACCCCCTTCCGGCCTGGAATCGCAGTCGCTCCCCTCGTCGAGGGTGGACCGGGCTTTCAATGTCAGCAGGGGCCCTATCTCCTCATCCAGCCGAGCACTCTCCAGCCTGTCCTTTTTATAGCAGTCTTGCAGTGCACGACGGAATTCATCATCACCGGGCCCCGCACAACCAAACAAAGTCGCAATCATACAACCCACCAGCAACGTCGAGCCCTTGCCCATAAAACACACCTCCACAACATCGCCCTACACACATAAATGTCAGACCACCGGAACCCGTTCTCAGGCTCTTCGCATCACAGGCGGTTGCGGTTGACGCGATCCGTTCGAGGCGCTGTCGTGACCTGATCAGGCGCTCCTGGGGCGTGACCATCAGCGCTGATGCGCTCCCGGCGGCAGAGTGGCCGCCGAGAGCGGATCAGCGAGTCTCGAGTCGGTGGGTTAGGCTCGGCCATCCGCGGATCGGGAAGGTCACGCCCTGGCCACACCACACATCAAGGGCTAGTCGTTACGGGGATGGTAGCTGTTCCCGTATACGCCGTCCCGCTTAGGGCCGAGCAGATGCCCTTCCTTGTACAACTTGACTCCCTCGTCGTGCAACATGCCCAGGAATTTTTGAGTCACCTCCCAGGACTCATAGCCCGGCGCGTTCCGATATTCCTCGAATGCCTGCTTCCAGGCCGCAGCGTTCTGGCGTGCCCACTCGCGAGCCACCTGGTTGTTGATCTGATCCGCCTTCGTGTCGCACGGCTTATAGGGACGGCATGGCGTCGAGATTCCTCTCTCGTGCGCGTCTCCCAGCCCTTCCGCGAACGCCTCACCGTACTCCCATGTCAAGATCACCTGGAACATGAAGTGGCGTACCGCATTGCGCTGCTCGGTCTGCTTGCCCTTACCGTACTCTTTATCGAGGTAGTACTCGATCGCCTTTGCCAGTGAATACGCGTGCGCACATTTGGCGAGTCTACTCACACTGGCGTTGCACCACTTCCGCTCCGCCTCCGACACCTTTCCAGACGGGCTGCCCGACATGAATTCGATCTCAAATTCCTGCAGCAGCTCCTCGGGGAAGGTGAGTTGGCAGCCCGTGCAGTACAGGTAGCTGTAGTCACCAAACTTGATCTTGCTCAGATCAGTGTTCTGACACCTTTCGTCGCAGGGGATCCCGAAATGGTCACCGTTGCGGTAGAGGACCTGATCTTCAAAGAGCACCGTTTCGTGACCGGTGGGGTCGATCCCGGTGAGCGGGGAGGCGTTGGCATAGGTGTACCGGTTGACCTTGATCGAGGGGTCGGGGTTGAGGGTGAGGGTGTCGCGGGAGATGAACGTGCCGGTGTCGGGCCGGTACCAGCGCGCCAGCATGTTCACCCTGCCGGTGTCGGGGTCGGTGTATTCACCTTGGTAGCCCAGGGCACGGCGCGTTCCGGTCTGGGCGATCGGTTTGCCGAAGGGGTCGTAGGCGGTGGTGTCGGCCAGTGCGGTGCTGGTGTAGGTGGCGACGAGGTCGCCGTGCAGGTCGGTCATGGCCGCCAGCGCCGGGTCGGTGCCCTCCTGCAGGCCGAGCAGTTCGCCGAAGGGATCGCGGGCGTATCTGGCCTGGGTGGTGCCGCCGCCATCGGTGATGGCGGCGATGTCGTTGCCAAGGCCGGAGTACAGGAGGTTCTGGGTGGCGCCGGCCTTGGTCCGGGAGGTCACCCGGCCCAGGGCGTCATAGGTGAAGGTCAGATCACCGTCGGTGATGAGCTGGTCGAAGGCGTCGAAGGCCAGTGTGCGGGTGGTGCCGTCCTTGGTCTCGGTCGCGACGGTGCCGCGGGGGGTGTAGGTGTAGGTGACCCCGTCGCCCTCGATCAGGCGGTTGCGCTCGTCGTAGGTGAAGGTCGCCTCCCCGGCCCGGGTGCGGTTGCCAGCGGCGTCCCATTCGTAGACGGTGGTGACGCCCGAGGGGTTGGTCCAGGAGGTCAGGCGGCCGGAGTGGTCGTAGGTGTAGGTGTTGGTACCGGCCTCGGCGGTGCCGACGGTGGTCTTGGTGGTGAGGTTGTCGTCCTTGTCCCAGCCGTATTCGATTCTGGCGAGCTGGGTGCCGCCGGCGTTGCGGAGGGTGTGGCTGGTGAGCCGGTTCATCACGTCGTAGCCGAAGCTCTGGCTGCCGCCGGGACCGGCGGTGGTGGTGATGGAGGTCAGGCGGTCGGCGTTGTCGTAGCCGTAGCTGAGTGCGCGGCCGGTGACCGGGTCGGTGGCCGAGGAGAGCCGGTCGGCGCCGTCCCAGGTGAAGGTGGCGGTGCCGGAGGCGTCGACCCGCTGGATGGGATTGCCGCGCTCGTCGTAGCTGTAGGCGGTCTGCTGCACCCCGCCCTTGGAGACGCTGATGATCTGGCCCCGGTCGTTGTAGGTGATGGAGTAGTCGCCGATGGTGGTGGGACGCCCGGCCGGGTCATAGCCGAAGGTGCGCGGGGCGGTGGCGGCCTCGGCCCCGCTGCCGGTCTCCTGGACGGTGCGGTTGAGGTGGTCGAAAACGCGGTCGATACGCACGCCGCCGGGCTGGATGGTCGCCGTGGGGTTGCCGGCCGCGTCGTAGACGGTCGTCCAGGTGCGGTCGGCGGCGTCCGGATGCGCGGCGGTGGCCGGCTCGGTGACGGTTTCGGGCAGGCCGAGGCTGTTGTAGGTGGTCCAGGTGGTGTTGCCGCGTCCGTCGGTGACCCTGGTCCGGGCGCCGACGGCGTCGTAGCCGTATGTGGTGGTGATCGACTCCGTTCCGGAGACGGGCTCGACCAGCGAGGTCAGGCGGTTCAGCGCGTCGTAGGTGCGCCGCGTGATGTGGCCCTCGGGTGACGTGACGGTGGTCTGGTTGTCCGCCTCGTCATAGCCCAGGGTGAAGGTGCGCTGCACGGCGCCGGAGGAGTTGTGGTCCTTGATCGCGATCTTGCGGCCGGCGAGGTCGTACTCGGCGGAGGTCGCGTTACCGAGGGGGTCGGTGATTCTGACGACCCGTCCGGCCAGGTCGTAATCGAGGGTGGTGGTGTGGTTGAGCGGGTCGGTCTGGGCGGTCGTCTCCCCTGCCGCGTTCACGGTGAAGCGGGTGATCTTGTTGCCCGGGGCGATCGCCTTGGTCAGGTGGCCCGCGGCGTTGTACTCCAGTTTGGTGGTGTATGCGGCCGCCGGACCGGGGATTCGTTCGATCACGGTTTCGGTGATCTTACGGCCCAGATCGTCGTAGGTGTACTCGATCCTGGCGCCGTTCTGGTCGACGGACGCCAGCAGCTCGCCGAGCAGGTCGTACTCCATGATCCGTTGGCCTGGGGTGCCACCGCCGGAGGGGGCGGGGTCGGTTATGCGGACCCGACGTCCCAGCTTGTCGTACTCGAAGCTCGTGGTGTTCCCGCGCGGGTCGGTGATCGACACCAGCTGCCCGGCGGAGTCGTAGGCCCTGGTGATGGTGGGGGTGATGGCACTGCCGCCGAGTGGGGTGTAGGACGGGGCGGTCACGGTCACCAGCCGGCCCGCCTTGTCGAACGCCGTTGTAGTGGTGTGGCCTTCGGGGTTGGTGAGGTGAGTCTGCTCGCCGGCGGTGTTGTAGCCGAAGCGGGTGACCGGCCGCGCGGTGGTCGAGGCACCGGCCTTCTCCACCTGCACCGGCGGATCGATCTTCTCGATCACCCTGCCCAGCGCGTCATAGCGCAGCGTGGTGGTGTAGTCCGCCGCTGTGGCGCCGGGTGCGTTCCCACGCGGATCGGTGATCGTGGTCAGGAGGCCCCGCTCGTCGTAGCCGAACGTGGCGATCAAGTCGGTGACACCGTTCTCGACGATCTCCTTGGTGGGCTTGCCCAGCCTGTTGTACTCGTACCGAACGATCTCGGTGCGTCCGCTGCCCGCCCCGGTCCGGGTGATCTCGGTGGTGTTGTCGGCCGCGTCGTATTCGTACGCGGTGGCACGCCTGAGCCCGTTGGGGTCGAAAACCTCGCGGGTCAGCCGGTTGGCCGGGTCGTATTCGTACTCCGTCGTGACCGTGCCGTCTCCGGTGACCTCGACCACCATGTTCCCGGCCGGGTCGTACTCCAGGTAGCGCAGCACCACGTCGCGAGGAGTGGTCGAGCCGTTGAGCTTGGCGTCGTCGGCGGTGGCGGTGCGCAGGCGGTTGTCCATCCAGTAGGCGTAGACCGTCTTGCGGCCCATGGCGTCCACCGTCGCGGTGAGCCGTCCGCCATGGTCGTAGGATCGCGACTCCAGCACCACGTCGGTGGCCGGCTGCGAATCGACCGGGCTGCCGGTCCAGCCCTTGAGCGTGCGGATCGTGGGCTCGCCGCGCTTGCTGTACGCCTGGTCGATCACCGCCCCCCGCGGGTCGATGGTGCGCGTCACCCAGCCGCGGTGGTTCCATTCCTGGCTGGTGACCCCGCCCTCGGGGTCGGTAGTCGTCGCCAGCCGCCCGAAGCTGTCGTAGGTGTAGGTCGTGGTGCGGGCCGCGTCGCCGCCGGTCAGGTCCTCCACGGTCTCGGAGAGTTTGTTACTGTCGGCGTCGTAGACGTAGCTGACCTTCGCGGTGTGGGTGACGTCGGCGATCGCGTTGTGCACCCCCGGACCGGTTTCGCTGGTCAGCCGCCCCAGCCCGTCGTAGGTGAAGCTCGTGGTGACCCCGCCGTCGAACCCGTCGAGGTGCTCGGTCTTGGACGTCAGACGTCCGATCTCGTCGTAGGCGAAGGTCGTCCTCAGTCCCTCGGGTCCGATCCGCTCGGCCAGATCCCCGGCCGAGGTGTAGCGGTAGCTCCAGACCACGCCGCCCGGGGCGGTCTTGGTCTTGACCAGGCCGGCGGGGGTGGTGCCGCCGCCGACGGCCGGTTCGGTGCCGTCGGTGTAGACGTACGTGGTCGAACGCCCCGACGGGAAGTCGGAGGTGGCCGGAGTGGTCTTCTTGGTCAGCTCACCGAAGGCGTTGTACTCCCAGCGGGTGCGGTAGGTGTTGTCCGTCTCGCTGCCGGACCGGCCGTCCCGGTAGGCGATTGCCGTGTCGTTACGCGGATCGAACTGGTCGGCGGTGTTCAGGTAGTACTCCCAGGACTCGATCGCGCACTCGCCCCGGGCACGGCAGTACTGCCGGCCGATGATGTTGCCGCGCTTGTCCTGGTAGATCTCGTTGGCGATGTCGTTGCGGTCGATCACCTTGGACAGGAACCCGGCCTGGTCGTATTCGTACCAGGTCGTCTTGCCGAGCTGGTCGGTCTCCCCGCGCAGCCGGAATCCTCGCAGGGCGTCATACAGGAAGACCAGGCTCTCGTCGTGCGGGTCGGTGACGGTGACCTCGACCTCGTCCGAATGCTGGTCGTACACGAGGTCGCTGATCGTCCAGGTGCCGCCGTGACGGTCGGTGTGGGTGTGCAGCCGGTCGGTGCGTTCGTCGTAGGTGTTCGCCGCCCACACTCGTCCCGACGGCAACGTCACCTGCGTGAGCCTGTTCTCGGCCTGCAGCCGCGCCGCGTAGTGCTGTCCCACCTCCTGGACGGTGAGCGGGTGGCCGTAGACGGCGACCTCGTCGATCACGCCCTGGAACGGGAACGCGGTCGTTCCCGACGGCACCGCCGGGGATGTCGAGGAGCTGGTAACGCCGTTGCCGACGGTGGCGTACCGCCGCCAGGTGCTCACCGTGCCGCTGCGGGTGCCGACCTGCTGTCCGTCCAGGTACAGCTTCTGCTCGTCCCCGGCGACCGTCAGCACCACGTGATGCCATTCGCCGTCGTTCACCGCCGCGGAGGAGGTGATCGGCGACGACACCGCGTCGGATGCGCCGCGCAGTTTGCCGTCGGTGCCCACATACAGCATCGGCCCGCGCGCCACGCCGCTCGTCTGCTGGGTGCCGGCGGCCACCAGCACGCCCGAGGCGCTGGTCTTGAACCATGCCTCAACCGACATCTGGTCGCCCAGGTGCGGGATCGTGTTGTCCGGCAGTCGCAGCGATTTGCCCGTCCCGAATTCGGCCGCCGTGTCCGGGGTGCCGGCCAGCGCGCCGGGCCGGCCCAGCGTGACCGACTGGTAGGTGCCTTCCCCGGCTCCGTTTGCCGAGTCGGCCGCCGCCGTGCCGGAGGTCTCGCCCAGCCGCCAGTACCCGAACGGGTCGGAGTTCAGCACGCTGCTGCGGTACTGCGACCCGGTCCCGTAGGAGTAGGTGGTGCAGTTGGGCGCGGCCACCGGGGTGCACACGCCGGTCAGGCGGTCGCCGTCGTAGCTGTAGGTCCACGTCAGCGCCGTCCCGCCGACCGGGTCGGTGGAGACCGAGGAGACGTGGTCGCCGGAGAAGGTGAAGTGCAGCGCCCGGCCGCCGGTGCCGGTCACCTTCTCCAGCCTGCCCCCGCTGCCGTAGGTCAGGGCCTGCGTCCGTCCGCGCGGGTCGGTCACCTTTGTCAGCCGCCCCTGAGCGTCGAACTCATAAACGGTGGCCGACTTGTCCATCAGCTTCCAGGCGCCGTCGGCTTGCTCGGCCAGGGTGGCGTACATCCCCGGCGGAGGCTGGAACGTTCCGTCTCCGTTGGCCTTGAACCGTACCTGCGACCCATCCGGATAGGTCACCAACGCCGATGTGGAGGCACCACGTACCTCCTTGACGACCTTCATATCCCAGCGGGTCGACCACCCCGCCCCGAAGATCCCGTCGGTGCGTGGGTCCAGGCTGTTATACGTCCGCGTCACGGACAATGGCGGCCCCGCCACCGGCACGCTCAGATCGGTGATCGTGATGGTGTAGTTACCTGACTGCGGGTCGAACTCCCGACCCTCGATACCGCGTTTGGCCAAGTGTGAGGTCACCACCGGCTGGCGCACGCCGGTGGTGAACGTCAGTGTCGGAGAGGTGACCGTCAACCCGCTGGAGTCTCGGGCCGTCACCCTCCACCAGTACTGCTTCCCCCACTCCAGCTGACCCGACGGTACCGTCCAAGAGTTCCTGCCGCCCGGCAGGTTTCCCGAGGATCTGCAGCTCGAGCCCGACATCGATTCGTTTTCACAAATGCGGAACGAATACGACATCGAACCGCCGCCAGTCGACTCCCCCCAAGCTCGGAGCGACGGCGTCAGCGAATCAACCAAGAACCCAGGCTTCGGGTAAACATCTACGATGCTCGGAGCGGCCGATAACGCCGCCACTGTGGTTGATCTATTGCGGCTGGCGGCCGACCCGTCGCCGGGCTGCACCGGCATCGCCTCAGCACCGGTCTTCCCGGCAGGCAGCCGATCCTCTCGCGGCACCGCTCCTTCCGGAGGTTCAGGGTTGGGCTTCCATCCTCGCCCTGGACCCGACGATTCCACAGGCTCGGCCGACACCAGCGACGCCACGCCCCGCGCCGAGCCCATCAACTGGACTGGAGTGCGCAGACCACTGGCATCGGCCGGCACGGGTACGCCCGCCGCCAGCGCTGTACCCGCCTGCACCGGTCCTGGCCCCAGCACCAGCAACCCCGGCAGAGCCACCACCGAAATCGCACCAGCGAAAAATCGGTATGGGAATGACCGAATCGAGGGCAGCCGGAACCAAATCGAGTGCATGACGAAGTCACACTCCAAATCCGGGAAATCCAGCACAGCACCGCGGCACGTCATCCCTGACACGCTTCAGTCGGCGTCTGACTCCACCTGGTGAAACGGCTCAGAGGTGACGATCAACGCGAAACGATCACAATGTATAAAGCCGACATAAGATCCACAAGTGGTGATCGACTCGCCGTGCTGTCCAAATCCGGACAAGGCGGTGAGAGGTTTTGGTCATCCGTGACAGTCAGGGGGCGTGCGCGTAGCATGGCCAGTGCCTTGAGCATGACCGTGCCGCCGGATCCCTCCTCCTTGACCCGCCGGCCTCCAGCACAGCTCAGCGATGTCTAGACAACTCAGCGTCCACCTGCCATCAGTCGATTCTCCTGGCTATCCGCCGATCCACGCCTCTCACCGTCAGCAGAAGATTGCCCTGCCCTATACCACGCGTGAAGTTCGAATCACACCCATCGAGTCGACCCCTTTGAACGGCCCACTGCTCAAAGCAATGTGATCAGGGTCGGGAGCCTGAACAAGTTCAGGGCGAGGATGACGCCGGGAAGCACCAAAAAGCTCTTGGTTTCCATAGCAGAGCGAGGCCGAGGGTTCCATAGAACAATCCCGCCACAGACAACAAGAGAGCAGCACGCACCGCGTCCGGGTCAACTCTATCCGGTATCGCCGGCGCCCATTCGAAGTCGTATAAGTTCGCGATGTAGGACAAGGCCGTCACCACAAATGACGCGGCGACGCAGTAAACGGCAGCCGCCCACCTCAACCCTCCCACTCCCCACGCCTCCAGAACTGTGTATTCTCCGCACGATGCTTACCCGCAGGCGGCCGGAGCGGCTTTGATCGCGTGACAACGTCGTGCATCAACCTGGGGCCAGCGAGGGCACGCCGGACAGGCCATTCCTGACGCGCCTCGGCCGCCGCCTGACCACATCATGCGAAACGGCTCAGGATGATGAGCAACACGAAGCCATCGCAATGTATAGAGACCGGGTGGAGGGTCACAAGAGCGGACGACTCGCCGTCCTGTCCGGAACCGGACAGGACGGCGGGAAGTCCTGCCATACAGCCGGCGGGCCAGGCGTCTGGCGGAGGCGGCGCGTCCTTGAGGATGACCGCATCACCAGACCGCCTCACCAAGCGCCCTGCTCATGAGCGCATCAGCTCAGTACTTGACCTTGAACCAGACCACTCGGCCCGTCTCGGTGTCGTGGAAGCCCCACTCCTGGGCGAACTGCTCGACCAGGAACATCCCCCGCCCGCCCTCATCGTCCGGGTTCTTGCAGACGCGTGGCACCGTATCGGCCCCCGCGTCGATGACGTCCCCGTGAACGACACCGTCCGACTCCGCGATGTGAAGCGTTATGCGCCCGCCCTGTCCGGATCGCGAATGCCGGACGGAATTGGTCACTAATTCCGAGATTATAAGCACCACGTTATCCAGTGCGGGATGCTCCGTTCCAAGAAGCTGTTTCACCCATGACCGGGCATATGAGACAGAAGCCGCTTCCCCCGTCAGATTCACGCTGCCCAGAATGTCACCCCACCCCGTTGCCATCACCGACACCGTTCGTTGCTGGAGTCTTTACCCAATCGGGATGCGCATAATTACTTACCGTCGGTGGTCAATCTGGTTCACACCCTTCTCACGATTCGCGTGAGCGGGTAAACGCAACGAGGAAGACGTATGTCGCTATCGGTCAATATCAACCCAGAAGACTCGCCTCTCGCCCGCTTCGCCCACGAGCTGCGGACGCGCAGGCTGGAGGCCGGGCTCACCCAGCGGCAGTTCGCGCGGAGGATCGGATTTTCGGCTTCCCAGGTCGCCATGGTGGAGACGCTTCGCCGCAATCCGGACGAGCTCTTTGCGATCGCCTGCGACAAGGAGTTTGGTCTGAAAGACCACTTTGTGGGCATGCGTAAGGCCATAAAGTGGGAAACGGTCCCCGAGCACTACCGGGACTGGCGGTCGGCCGAGGAGAGGGCCGACGAGGTCCACATCTGGACCCCGATGCTGATCTCCGGGCTGTTCCAGACCGAGGCCTACGCGCGGAGCATCTTCGAGGATGAGCCAGGCATAACGCCCGAAGAGGTCGACGCCAAGGTGCATCGCCGGATGCAGCGCCAGAAGCTCTTGACCAGGGAGCAGGGTCCGCTGATCGTCAGCCTGCTCGACGAGGGCGTCCTGCACCGGCCCGTCGGCAGCCGGGCGGTGATGCGGCAACAGCTCGACCATCTCCTGAAGATGGCAGCCCATCCCCGCGTGACACTGCGAGTCGTGCCCTATGAGTCGTACAGCATGGTCGGGCTCGCGGGCGGCTTCTCTATCGCCTTCATCCGGGGTGCCGCTTATGTTGTTTACATAGATTCCTCGCCGATTGGCCGGACTCTCGGGGATCGAGATGTCATCAGCCGACTGCTGCCTCGCTGGAACGCCCTACAGGCGGCAGCGCTGCCGGTACGCCCATCCATTCGCAAGATCGCTGAAATGAGGGACACATGGACCTGACAAACGCACAGTGGCGCAAGTCCTCGCGATCGGCCGGCAACGAAGGCGAATGCGTCGAGGTGTCCGTCAACCNCCGTGATGTCATCGCCATCCGCGACAGCAAANATCCCACCGGCCCCGCCCTCATTCTTACCCCTGCACAGTGGACNGGTTTTCTGGACGACATCAAGAAGGGCCGGTTCGCCTTCTGACGAGGTCANTCATCAGCGCCCAGGGCTGCAACGACGTAAGGGATGGACTGTGTCCGNAGGTCCGGCAGGGAGCAGCCCGGCTGCGGCTTTGCCTCGCCGCGGCCTTCGGTCCTTCGCTAATCTGGGCAGTGGTCGACCGATCCTCGGCGTTCGAACTCCGACTGTGTGATGAACTCCGGCTTTTCGTAATCGCCAAGGACAAGCACCGTTCCCGGCCTGCGTGTGAGCTCCTCCAGATGCTCCAGCCGGAATGCGACCTCTCGCGTCGTTACATAACGAGCACCACCACTCGCATAGTAGGTGATGTCCGGATCTAACGCCGCCGGCTTTTGTTCCGTCCGCCAGCCGTTGTCGGGCTCGTCGATCCGAAACGACGTGCTGTTTCCTATGATGATCGAGGGCGCCTTGTACCTGGCGTCGTACACTATCTCCCCGACTGTGTCGTAGGTGGGTGTGGCGTCGGCTCCCTCGGCGGCTTTTCGCGACCGTTGATCATGGTGATAAATCCGCACCACGCTCGGATCACGGCCACACCAGGAAAGTGAGATACGGAGGTTCCCGTCGCGATCAACGGTGATTCCGGTGATGCCGTTGACCAGGGCGGAGCATCCTGTCGCGCCTAGCAGGATCACGACCGCGACAAGCATGACCGATACTCGTCTCACAGGAGACAGGTTAAGATCTTGCTCTGCGGTCTCGTCTTGGGCTTTCGGACGGCAGCCGGCGATGGGACGGATCTCAGGGCCATCGCCGGAAGGGGTGCAAGTGCCGCCATTCCGATGAGGGCGGCTTTCGCCATGCGCCGTACCAGGCGATTCCAGTGAAGCCATGCGAGTGACCGCACCGAAACCCTGCCACGTCACGGGGCGCCGTCGCCTGTCGCACGACCGAGCTAGGAGTTCGGCCGCCGCCTGCGCCTGGTCATCAGGACGATCAGGGTCACCTGCAGGACGAGTACCACCGCTGCGATCGCTCCCGCCGCGACGGCCGTCCCCTCCTCCGAGAGCCCGCCGACGCATTGCGTCATATTGCCGTCCTCGGGCGAGGTGCAGGTTCCGCCGAGGATCGCGCCGGCGATGAACCAGTTGACCAGCAGTAGCGGAATCGCACCCAGAATGAGAAGCAGCGGGGTGAGGTCCCGCTTGCCGCCTCTTTGGCGACCGCCATTCGGCGGCACCGGTGCGCGACGCCTGCTCGCGTGCGAATCACGGCGCATGGCCGACATACAACCACGGATACGGCCTGCCTGACAGGCACCGCGATCATGTCGCGGCCGTTGTGCGCGGTTGAGATCATCTGCGTATGCGCCTCGGGAACAGGGATGGGCGGCCGCTCTCGCGGTGGTACTTCGGGGTGCTCGCCGTGGTGATGCTGGTCAGTTGTTATGTCGCCAGCACGCCGCTGTGGTCGGGCGACTTCATGCTGTTCGTACTTCCCATCTGGATGACGCTGGGCGTGTACTGGCTCGCTCGCGTGATCGAGGTGCGCCGGAGGGTGGGGTGGGCCGCCGTTCGACGGCGGTGGGTTCGGTGGGCGGTGCCGCCGCTGGTCTTTCTGGGCATGGTGGCCGTGCTCATCCTGGACGGTCCTCGGTGGGTGCGGTTCACGTTGTCGGAGCCGAGCCTGCGGGCGTACGCGGAGTCGTTCACCGAGAGCGATGACGCCGAGCGCACCGAGGAATGCCACTGGCTCGGGCTCTACCGGAGCTGCTGGGCCGATCGGGTCGACGGCGGGGTTCTGATCGGGATCCGCGATCTCGATGGGCTGGTGGACGCGGGGCTCGTGGCGAGTGCGGGGAAGGGCTTCGCCTGGCTGCCCGCGGGGCGGCCGCCGGCCGATCGGACACTTGACGACCGCTACCGCCGGTACGCCGGGGACTGGTGGATCTGGCATGGCTGGGACCGCCTCTGAGGTCGATCCGGTCAGTTGACGTTGAGGCGGGCGATGTGGCGGTCGGCGGCCTTCACGATGGCGAGGAAGGTCTGCTGGCGCAGGCCCGGCGGGCATCGGGGGTCTCGGTCGCTGCTGAAGGTGACTTCGACGACGTAGTTGCCGTACCGGGCTCGGTAGGCCCAGCCGTAGCAGTGTGGGGTGAACTGCGGGTAGTTCTGCATGCAGCCCATGAAGGCGGAGTCGGCGGTCAGGTTCTCGGCACTGAGGTCGACGGGGCGGGCGGCGTCGCGGAGGACCGGGTCGTCGAACACGCGGCCGTAGGGGGCCGCCTCGAACTCGGCGCGGGCCGATGCCGTGCTGGGGTATTTGAGCACGCTCTGCACCAGCACGTAGTGGTCATGGCGGGCGCCCCACCTCCGGTTGACGTAGGACTCGGCGCCGAAGTGGTCGGGGAAGGAGTTCCGTCTGGAGTCGAGGGAGCGGGCGCGGACGAAGGGGACGTCGGGCAGCTCCTCGGCGTCGACCAGCAGATCGACCGTGTCGACCTGCGCGGTCGCCGGTCTGCCGCCGACGCCGCTGAGCAGGAGCGCCGCGGCGACGGCGGCGACGAGTACGGCGCTGGTGACCGCGAACACGGTCAGGATCCTGGTTGTGCTGACCGGTTCGTACGTCATAGTCGCCCCATCCGGTCGGCCTCGATGCCGGTGTCGGCGTACATCCGATTCGGTGGGCAGCCCAATAAGGCGTGAACTGCTGACTTCACAAGACACGCTCGCTTCACGAACAGCGGCAACCCGCCGAACTCGTCGCACAGGCGGCGGACGACGGCACGAAGCGGCCCGCGCAGCGGGTTACCTGATCAACCGGGATGAACTACGAGGTCAGCCGACGGTCCGCGCACATCCCCGTGCCGGCCCTTACCGCCGACACGGCTCGGCGTATCGGACAGACCGCACAACTATCCCTCTAAAAGCACTAAATACGACGTAAGCCGACCTAAGCGACTCACCGGAACCGCTCCACTTAAATTTTAAACTACACCAGTTCGCCATGGTTTGCCCACGCCGCCCGACGAACACCCGTTGCACAGGCCACGAAACATTGTTCTTTTGGCACTCAATGCCATAGATTGCGGAGGGTGAAGCAAGCCGCACAGGCGGGATGCACATTCGGCTTTGAGCTGCATGAACACCCCGATGAACACCCTGGAAGCGCGCTGCGCCGCCATATAGCAGGAAGCCGCCGGAACCAGACACAATTCCACATAAAGCGTGTTTTTGTGCCGGTTCAGACATAGAGCAAAAAACACCCCCGATCACCAGTGGCGATCGGGGGTGTTCCGCGACGGCCGGCCAGGGCTCGCCGTACCGGCGCACCCGGTCAGGCGGTGCCGTCCGGGCAGTACCGCTCGGGCGGCACCGCTCGGGCGCTGCCGCTCAGGCGGTGCTGCCGACCTGGTCCTCCTTGAGGGAGAACCAGTAGAAGCCGTGGCCGGGGAGGGTGAGGAGGTAGGGCAGGTCACCGATCGGCGGGAAGACCACTTGGCCGCGGCATTCGACGGGGCTCATGCCCTTGAAGCGGCTGAGGTCGAGCTCGACCGGCTGGGGGTACTTGGAGAGGTTGTTCACGCAGAGCATGCGGTCCTCGCCGTCCTCGCGGAGGAAGGCGAGCAC
>Ga0065720_1020460_pt1 | contig 14395 bp, 19 predicted proteins | sample Thericmetagenome_FD_59107 | JGI IMG/M metagenome (GOLD analysis project Ga0065720, IMG submission 59107) | Thermophilic microbial communities from the Joint Bioenergy Institute, California, USA of rice/straw/compost enrichment - eDNA_2 v2... | ecosystem: Engineered > Solid waste > Grass >... | reverse complement strand
AAAAAAAAAAAAAAAAAAAAAAAAACTGGCTCGCGTTTCGAGGGGTCAACCGTCTGAAGCCGGCCCGGGTCGGGTACCTTCCGAGTCTCTTGAATCTGAAGGGACCAAAACTTCGGCCAGAAGAGGCGACGACTGGGGTGGCGGGTGGAGTGGAGCAAAGAAAGAGTCTAGAAGAGTGACGTTTCAACGGTCGCGATTCGGAATGGAGTATCTGTCGCAACGGGATCCTTGTTGGGGAGAGAGAAAGGATCTTTTTTCTTTTTCTTTTCTTTTCTTTTCTTTTCTTTTCTTTTTTTTTGCACGCGACCCCGAGAGTGAAAGGTCAAAGGTTTTGGTGGATGTTTCTGTAGTGATCAAAGATGCCAAAGTTTCCCCTTCCGGAAAGTCAGCTTGATTGCTCTGAAAGAGTGGAGGTAGCCGAATGGCAGATGGTCCAATTTGCGGCTTCTGTTCCGTCATCAGCGGGGTGATGCCGTCAAGAGTGGCATTTGATCGCCGGTGATGGCCGAGCCACCGATATATGGGACAGCCTCAGACGACTTACCCAACTCCCTGGCAATCGTGTGCTATGGCGACGTCCAAGTACGGCACACTGGTTGAATCTTTCAGACCCCGTAGCATTTCCCCAACAAGCCAGTACTTATCTACGTGAGCACGAGCGGTGAGGCCCCAACAGTGGGACTCTAGTCACCGAGACATGTCACAAGACCACCGGGAAATTTCCACGAGGGCGGGAGTGGCAGAGGACATACATGGACGGTGAGCATGGGATGTCCCGTTCGCCGAGGCCTGGCTCATGCCCGGCCGTGGGGACCGGGGAAGACCAATTGGCGAATCAGACCGCCCTATTGGTTTTGCTATGAGTTGGCGATCTGATATTGGATCTTGTGTTCCAAATGGCAGATAGGACGCGATTGAATACCTATTGAAATATCGGCAACCATCATCCTCACTGTTCCAATCAAGAGAGCAGGTCGTGTCCCAATGTTGGGTACCATTATTCCGTGACAGACTGGTCCGTAGATTGCTTGGATTAACTCAAGGGTTCTCAAGCTCAACCGTGTAAAGGTACGAAGGTACAGAAGCATGTAAGACGAGATGACGCAGCGTCACTGCAGCTGAGGAGAGATCTGGACTTTTTCCCCTCCAACAATTTCCATTGGTGAAGCGTGGTTCGCTGGATGATCGATGTCAGCGACGTCGGCCGTCGACCCACCCCGATATTGACAGCTAACACGTGCCAAGCTTTGGTGGGGCTACCCCGCAGGCCCATATCCCCGAGAGTCTGGGCAGCGGATTGGGGATGGTGCTATGCATGGGAGCCGATCTTCGGGTTTCCTCTTGGGACTGAGACTCGTCGACTTCCTTCGATGGTAGGACAACAGGTTTCTCGATTTTGTTCGGGCCTGATCTCATATGTCAGAGACATACTTGTTTCAACTAGGTTTTAAATTATTAATATACTGCGTCTCTTATGAGCCGACAGGAAGTGGAAACGGAAGTGGTCTGCAATCCTCAGCGCGGCGGCGACAACCTACTGCCTGTCAATGTCCCTGCCGATCTCCATGCCGTACATGGGAAAATAGAAGCTCCAGCCACACAGAAAATCTGCAGTGATCATGTGCCCAAGGTTTCACCTAACACAGCCCTACGTGTCTCTTTACATTCTACAGAGGCCTTGGACTCAAGGATTACGGCCAGCTTCGGCTCTTACTTGAAACACATTCGAGGGTTTCCCGAGCAAAAATTTGAAACGACAGACAAACTTTGGGCTTTTCCCATGGACCCTTGTGGCAAGGAATCCGTATCAGGAGGATATCAAAGTTTGATGTTAGGTGCAATCATTTCGGAGCGAGAACTCGAAGCCACGGAGGGAAACGAGAGGATACTCAAGGCACCCCGGGTTGCCTAGAATTTGAACAGGACGCTTATGACTTCACAGATTGAGCAGCAAAAAAACTGCGTGCGCAGAACAGGACCAAGAGTGTATTTCCTGGGTACGTAAGCACTAACAGACACTGCCAACTAACCATCCAGCCATCCTTAATTCGAGATCAAGTTCCGAAGGTCCTATCAAAAAAGAGAAAAGAAAAAAAAAAAAATAAAAACCTACATAAGAGCAAAGCGTACACCCCCTCCCCCCTTTTTAAACACCACCACCCAATTTCCCATCCTCATTAAGGTAGCAGCAGCAATCTCTCTAAGGTAGGCAGTAGTAGACATTTTATCCCCCTTCGTTGCCCGAGCCATCTACCATCCGTACATCCTTCCATCCGAACTGTAGCCTATCGTCCGAGTCCCCCTTCCCCGACCCTCAGAAAAAGTACCCCTCACTGCTATAATCCCTATCATCTCTCTCCAACAACGAAAACAGACTGGCCACATACGGCGCGAGTAACCTATTCTCCGTAAATACCTCCCACAGCCTAGGAAGGACCGGCCTGAATAACCGCTCATTCCAGATCGCCTTGATCCGGCTGCCCGCATCATCATCGATCTCCTTCTCCCTGTCATTACTCACGACCACCTGCGCCTGCTGCTCACCCTGCCCGGCCGCTTCCGCGGCCCTTTCCCTCTCCTCACGCTCGAGATTTGTATGCGGTACGTTACGCGCAATGTTGCGCAGGATGAGCACCGCCGAGAGCGGGATACCCGCCGCCTGTGGCGGCGCGTTAGGATTCCGCTCATCGCGTGCGCTGGCCGTCTCTTCGTATGTGATCGTGATGGTTGTGGCCGGACGGATGACACGGCCCTGGCGAGAGGCATGGGGTTGGTGCGGAGGATGTCGTTTAGACACGGTCGGGGAGGCCGTGAGCGGCTGGTTGGGGTCGTTCGGGCCGGTGAGCTGCGACATCTTATGCTGCTGGGCCTCCTCGGCGCGGAGGTGTGTCTTAACGTGGGCCATGAGCTGGGCCAGACGCTGCTTGGTTGGAGTGCGGTACTTCGTACAACCGTCCCAATGGCAGGAGAAGGCGGCCTCGCGGTTCTGAAACTTTCCGTCTGACGTGATGGGCTCGCGGAGATGATCGACGAGGATGTGCCTCCACATGGTCTCGGCCGTGAGGTGCCAGGAGCCACAGTGCTGCGGGACGGGGATGCCCGGAGGGGTCGGACCGTCGTACTTCCAGTGGCATTTGAGATAGCTGCGGCCATCGAGTGCGATCGGTCGAGTCCTAGGACGAATGCCACTCATAATGAATTTTTGAATCTCCCCAGTAGGACCCTGTTCGCGCACCACTTGCGCGCCGCCGCTCTGATAGACGTTAGATATATTCTTTATATACTCCTGCGCTCCTATCATAGGGCGACCCTGCATCTTGAGTGCCTCAGCAAACGCCCCGTTATAGGCTTGCCAAATGGCAATCTGCGTGACGTGCGAACCGGGATCTTCCTCGAACAGGCAGCGAAGCCAAGCCTGGCACCGGTCGGGTTCCTCCATCGCAAGGAGTCTCTCTTGAAGATCCTTGGGCAGGGCGAGAATCTGCTCGGGCGCGGCCTCGTAAGCGACTTGTGCTGCCTTAAGCACAATCTCGCGCTGAGAGCGCTTCGCGCCGTGGGAGAGAAGGCGGACGAGGTGGGCAACGACATGTTCGACGTTGATTGTTCTTAACATCAGATCGATGTTGTCGGGCTCCGCCGTATACTGGTACAAGAAGTCGAGACATGCGTCCAGGAGCTCGTCATCGTTCAGCAGCAACCAACTGGCCATCTTGGGAAGAATGTTCGGGTGCTGTCCTACACCCTTCAACTTGTTGGTTTCGGTAGGATGCTGCATGGCGATGCGACCAAGAGCTCGGAGCGCGCTGAGAATCATGCCACGATCCTCGCTCCGCTCAAGCGTCCTCATCATGATGAAATAGAGGGGGTCGGATTCGCTCAGCAGCATATAAGGCGTGAGCTGTTCCGCAATCTCGAGCGCGAGATGCTTTAGCTCCACCAGCATGTCCATTTCTGGGAGGTGCAGGATGATGACAAGAAGGTCCTTGACAGGTGGGTACTCGGACAAGAACCAGGCGTTATCAGGCAGCATGACCATGTTCCGGATCGTTAATACCGCTTCGATAATCAGGGTGAGCTGGTCAGCGAACTCGGCAGGCTGAATGCTATCCTGGATGTCTGGGTTCACTTTCTTCACCTCCGCTAACCTCCTGTCGAGATCATCAGTGCCATTGATGCCGTCAAGCGCGGTCGGGTCGTCACAGTCGAGATCAAAGTCGTGCGAGATGAACATCTCCACACCATAGAACAGCTTTGTCACGCCCAGGGCGAATTCGGTCAGACCTTCAGCAAGTCCACTAAACTGCGAAAACTTGTACTTGTCACCCCGCTCATACGAGATCTTGACCAGATGGTTGAGGGCGAATGCCTGTTCTGCCCGAAGGCTTGACCGAAGGGCCAACAAACACCTTTCATAGATGTTGGGTCCTTCGAGAGCGGTTGCTCCCAGGGTTGCACGTACAAGAGCGCCTGGATTGGGTGCGGAGGGCTGCGGGTATCGAAGTTGTCGCTGCTTTCTCGCGAACAATTCCGGGTTGCTAGCAGGAGTGTCGACAATGCGCAACGGCACTTGTTGGATCGGCGGTGGCTGGTATGACTGCAAAACGGGGTTCATTGCGTCTGGACCAGGAGGATTGTAAGTATGCGAAGCATTCCCCCGTGTGGCGTGTGGGTGGCCCTGATGTGATGGGGTCGCGGTACCGGAGTGGGTTTGTGAGCTGGCCTGTCCTTGATTCTGGGACTGGTTCTGGGAGTTTGATCCTGAATTAGAAGAATGCTGTTGGTTGTGGTGTTGATTGGAGGAGTGCCGGGCTCTGCTTGGACCGGTGTCAGGCTGGAAGATGACCCTAGGGGGCGGCGCCTCTCGCAGGCCGCGCGATGCTCGCGTCGATGTGGGCGCGGATTGGTTCTCTCTACTCGGTGTACCCTCTTCGGTGTTTGACCCTTCCCTCTCAGCGGGCTGCTGCTTGTTTTTGACCTGGTATGTCTCCAAAGTCCGAGTCAAGAGGGACCCGCCTTTTGCTGTGGTGAACTCGAGGATCTCGGGCGGAGGGGGCTCTTTGTTGTGAATTGTCTTTATCTCATAGGCGGCCAGGTTCTTGTAGAAAATCTGCTTCAAAGTGTATGCGTCGGCAGGCGCGTTGTGGCGCATCAAACCGAGGCCCTCGCACATCTTCCTCCACATGAGCTTCTCCTCCGACACCTTGTCGTAGCCGCCATGTGCGACGATGTACTTGAACAGCTTGAGCAGGTCGACCGTGGTGTTGCCCATCTTGGGCTCCGGGTCGAAGTTGGTGCCGCGCTTCTCGTGGAAGGCGCGCAGCTCCTCGATGAACTTTTCATATTCGGGAGTACGGTCGACCGTATGCTCGATGGTGGGCTTCGCGGGGGCCATTCTGGCGCTCTGGGCGGCGGCACGGCGCCGGAGGGAGGCTCGATGGGAGCTCAATTTCGAGAAGCCGTGATGATGATATCTAGCACTTATCGCTCTACTTTGTCAAAATGCGTTTCGAGCTCGAAGCGTGGGGAGTCAGGGCGGATGGAGGGGCGAGAATGGGGATGGTCCGCGAAGGTGCGAGGGCACGGATGCGAAGAAGCGCGATGCGATGCAGCCGACGCGAGGATCCAACAGCTGCGTGCGATTGGAAGTTTTTGTGGTCCGCCCTGCAGCGATTGCGACTGGCGAGCGTTTGCAGCAAGTGGATTCTGATTGGGCCCTTCTTGGCATGTGCACGGACCGCATGTGGGGCAAGTGGGATTCGGAACGAAACCACAGCAACAACATTCCCCGTCTCCCTTTACATCGCGGTGATGAGCCCTTAGGTTGGTAAGGGTAAGGTAGCCAATGCTTGGATAAAACTGCCTACTCTAACGTACGGAAGCAAGGTGCTTGATATGATGTACAGTGTGTTATCTCAGCGTCAGCTTCATCTCAATGCCAATTTTGCAGAACCCTTTTGCGAGTTTGTTTTCCAAGGTCTTGCACTTAAGTTTGGGCATAGTCATGACTCTCTGGAGAAGACACTTCGCAGCTGGCTAAAGGCTTAGTAAGAACAATGGCTGAACTGTTTGGGTTGACTGACTGCCATTGGCAACTTTGGGCTGCACTTTCTGCGTTGTTAACATGAAGCTAGATGGAAGGCGCACAAACGCACCTTCCTATTCTCTTCTAAACTTTTGAGCTGTGTGGGCTCTTCCAGGAGACGCGTCGGTCGGTTGAGCGGCTGGACCTCAATCTTTCCACAACTTCCCTGTGTGTGGCGGACAATGTTTACGAGCCACTTATGATTTAACGCTGCAATGTCTGCTTCCAAAGACACAGCCAAGGCCAAGCAGGCCACGCGCCAGCGGCGCACAATTATGCGCTTCGCCCTGGATAGCATTTCTATCGACGACAGACCAAACAACTACAAAGATGCCCAACTGGTGCTCAAACCACAGCTGGAACTGGCTACGCGCAAAGATAATCCCAAGTCACGAACTCGAAAGCCCATCTGGCGCCATTTTCTCATGGTCCATATTAAGGACAAAGCTGATGAGCTGGTTTGTTATTTGCTAATGCCTGGAATCCATCTCAGAGAGCGTAGATGCTTACTTAACGGCGTCGCTCGCAGGTAAAATTGGATTTAGACATCTTTAAGGGTCCTTCAATTTCACCCTCTTCGAGGCAAGCCTCTATATTCTGCTGTTCGTCGGAGGGGTCTTTTCTATTCCGATATCCAAGTGACACCGGATTTGTAAGCCCTTCATTCTGATGAGTTGTAACGCTTATAGGTCTTAATTGACTTTCTAGGGAAATTCAACACTCAGAGTTACCCTTTCCACGATATCAGATGTTGACGCTGTTCTCGGAGAGTTGAGCACTCTCAACATTGAGGTGGAAGAGCAACGACCCCCTATCAGCAACATACCCGGGCTTGCTAGAACCCCTTCGGGATTTCTTCTCCCGCCGACTCGAGGTGATGCGAGTGGTGCTCAGAATTTCCATAATCCAAATCAACCATTGGCCACATGGTCTGACTCACAAGGCCAGTACCTGACTTCAGAGTCTCTGGGGAACTCACAGTTCGGAGCTCTTCTGCAGCGTCCTCCCAGTCAGCCCCTGGGACATACCGAACAAGTGTTGCCCGGTTTCCGGCCTTGGTCACCAGACTCCGTGCCGTCTCGGCCCGCTACAGCACTTGGTGTTCCCGGAGTTTTAAGTGAGGGTCTTTACAAAGTTAGTAAGGTTGGTTCAACCGTATCGAGCCGACCTAAATTGCGTAGGACTCCAACAATCCTGGAGAGCCAACCTCCTCTCCTGTACACAGTTTCCAAACAATTTGATAGGGCCCTCAACCAAGCTGATATCGCAGCAATCAGAAGCCGTTACTTGGGTCGAGGATTGTCTTCCAACGCCCGCGCTGAACCTGTGGGATTGGGCTCCCAACCCTTGAGAAGAACAACAAGCGTCTTGGAAACCACGCCAATGGCTAGCACTATCCAACGCTCAGCGTCGGCGCTCCTACCCACAACCCAGGATGAAGGACAAACGTTGACCGGACGTCATGGCTTTGCTTCACCACTATCCTTCTCACAACCTGAAGCGGCTTCAAGAGCTCTAGTACCTGGTGAGGGCTCTTCGATTATGAGCCAGGGTTCAACCTTATTAGACACAAACCAGGACCGAGAATTGGATGATGAGATGTTGGTATTGCTCTCACAAGTGCAGCACGAAGGCCTATGCGAAGCAAGCAAGCTCTGGGATGAGTTCATGCAAAGAATCGAAGCGGATTCGGCGGGACTAGATCATCCACAGGATGCTTCGGAAAGACTGGGAAAATACGAGGATGAGTTCACCCGACGCTGGAATGCCGTCCTCGCAGCAACGGTTCAAAGGGCGAGGGAGATACGTTCTGGGAGCGATGTATACTAACAACATCTTTCTTTAATCTCTTAAGGTTAGGCAGTAACTCTCACTGCGTACCTATCCTTTCAATTTAATTCGCTATAATCACTCCCAATCTCCTGGTCATGACTTGTTCTCCCCCTCCTCATCTTTCTTCCCCTCCCCCGCTTCCTCCTCATCCTCTGTAAACCTCAACGAAATACTATTCACACAGTGACGCTCATCCGTCGGCGTGGGGAAACCCTCCCCCTTGAATACATGGCCCAGATGACCACCGCAGCGAGCGCACACGATTTCTGTGCGAACCATGCCGTGGCTGCGGTCCTCATGGCGCTCAACCGCTCCCGGAATGCAGTCATAGTAGGCCGGCCAGCCGCACCCGGACGAGAACTTGTGCGATGCTTTGTAGAGAGGCGCGTCACATCCCGCACAGCGGTAGATACCCTTGGAGGGGTAGTGCTTGTCATAGACGCCACTGCCAGGCGGTTCGGTGCCTTTTAGGCGGAGGATGCGGTATTGTTCTGGAGCAAGGGTTAGTCCGTGGGTTGAGGCTGTTGTGTGTGTGTGTGGCACAGTGATGGCGGCTGACCTGGTGTGAGAATTGCCTGCCACTCCTGAGGGGTCTTTTGCACAGGATATGATGTCATCTTGCTGTCGATTGAGGAAGAACTGCTGCTACCAAACAGGGCGCTGAGGAAAGGGATTACAGGCATGGACGAGCGTAGTGCAAATGTGCCGATTTTTGTGAGAGTATTGTGAGGAAGGATGGGAAATATTCGTAATATTGGAGTGAAGGGATAGAGGGCGCGGAATATGCGGGATAGCCGCGAACGCATCAAACCTGGTCTTGGGGCTGCTGTCTTATTATACAGGGTCTTGTGCGAAAGGTGCGGGGAAGGAAAAGTTGAGGCGGCAAGCTAGTTTTAATGCGCCCGTATAGAGAAGTGATTTATTTTACGGCTATGAACGTATGAATTTGAGAGTGAGTTGAAGCTGAGCGGAAGGGCTAGTAGTGACAAATCACAGTTTCTGGCCTAAGTAATCCCGCTGTCGCCAGAAATGCGGGATGCAGGACCCTGTGGGTTCAGTTGCGTCAGAGATATCGCCAACTTGGAACCCCGGTTCGAGTCTGCGGGTTTGGACTGCCATCTAACAGGAGATTATGGATACAAAAACGGGTTATGATCAGCTAGGCAGCGAGGACGGACCAAGAGCTACAATCTCGATAGTATTGGGAGGTGATACATTCCTGTATTTTGATCGGGAAGCCGGGTCTAAACACCTAGTGCCCCTGATATACAATTCGAGCAAGCATTTGGCTTGATGGGCGATGACACAAGGCCGACTTTTACGACGTTGCCATCAATAGCCAATGTATTCGCCAATGGACCTTGAAAAGCTAACAGAGAGTATATATAGCCTTCTACCTAGTAGGTTGACATGGGAATCATGAGACGAAAGTTCAGAGCTTGCGTGTTCGGTCGCATCGAGGCTGGTGGGAGACGATTCTCGAAAGTCGGCAGAACAATGAAGTCTTCCCGAGGTGGGGCTGATGTCCAAGGGTGGTGGTGGTGGTGGTGGTGGTGGTGGTGGTGGTGGACCCACAGCCACAGTCGCTGTGGCGCACTGACTTCAACCCCCTGACGACCGGGAACCTGTAACTTGTACTGTGTCTCGCCGCTGTTGCTTATCGAGGCCCATCCCGCAACCGTCGAACAATTTAACCCCCCGAAACCGCTACACAACTTTGCTGTTCAATTCCGCCGCTTCGGAATCCATTGAGCCGCTCTCTTAGAGCGTAGCAAAGCGTCTTTGTTTTGAAAAGACCAGGAATACGCCATGTCCCGACGGCCACCGAATCCTGCTGCTGAACGCGCAGCTCAAAACCAGCAAACCCTCAAGAACCTTTTGAAGTTAGAGCCGAACAAAGTGTGCGCCGACTGCAAGCGCAACAAACGTGAGCACACCCGACTCCCGATTCCCGTGTGCTTGCATGGACCGAGCGACTGATGGTTTTTTCGACACAGACCCCCGATGGGCGAGCTGGAACCTTGGCGTCTTCATCTGCATCCGCTGCTCAGGCATCCACCGTGGCATGGGCACTCACATCAGCCGAGTCAAGTCGGTCGATCTGGACTCATGGACGGATGAGCAATTGCAGAGCATCCTTAACTGGGGCAATGCTCGCGCGAACAAGTACTGGGAGGCGAAGCTCCCGCCAGGCCATATTCCCTCTGAGGCCAAGATCGAGAACTTCATCCGCACGAAGTACGAGTTGAAGCGATGGGTAATGGACGGGCCCATGCCAGATCCTTCGACCTTAGATGCTGAGGGGGACGATGATGTGCCGTTGAGCGTCGTCAAGGAGAAGCACAATATTGATCGGCGAGAGACCCTGCGCAAGGCGTCCATCGGCAAGACGGCCGCCCCGCAGGTTGATCTGATCGGTGCTGACCCAGTTCCTCCTCCCGCCAAAGCCCCTGCTCCGGCTCTCGCTCCGGCCAGAGCCAACGTTACTGGCCCGGCTGGGATCCAGGTTGCGCCAAAGTCCGAACCGGCTCCTCCGAAGACGACTACTAGCAGCGCAAAGGATTCGCTTCTTGGGCTGGACTTTTTGGACAGTCAACCTGCTGTTCCTCCCCGGCCGGCTAGTACAACAGGTACTGCTAGCACGGGGGGCAAGTCTCGCCCTGATTTGAAGCAGTCTATCCTTTCTCTCTACGCAACGGCTCCTCGGCCACAACCACAGCCTGCCGCGCAACCAGCATCTCATTCTTCATTTGGCTCTGTCAGCGGGTTGTCTTCTCCTGCGATGACCCAGACTCAGAGCTCACTCGCTGGGCTGAACGATGCCTTCAGTAGCCTGAGTTTCAACGCCTCTTCTTCACCCAAGCCTGCCCAAACAGATGCCTTTGCCAGCCTGGCATCCTTTGCCTCCACCAAGCCAACCACACAAACGAGCAACAGCTCGGCCTTCTCTGGCCTCAGCGGCGGCAGCTTCTTCGATCCCAAGCCGGCATCTACCCACCAGGCGAAGACGTCCATCAGCAGCACCTCTGGCTGGAGTTCTCTCACCTCAGCCGCTCCATCGTCCTCTACCACATCTAAACCTGCCCCTCCTTCCGCTGCGCTAGGCGACCTCTTTGACTTCTCATCCTCCCCTCCCAAGACAAGCGCGCCAATCCTCCAGCCTTCCCTTTCTTCCCCGACAATGACCTCCACCTCTACGGCCTCTGTGTTCAACCTATCTAATAACAAGCCCAAGCCAGCTACCACAACCACTACTACTACTGCTACGACGACGACGACCTCAACCACCACAGCAACTAGCACCCTCGGATCCTTCAACACACTTTCCACAAGCAACTGGTCCGACGCCAACGTCTGGAGTGACGCTAACGCCTGGGCCACGCCGGACAAGCCCGAACCGGAGCCCAAGCCGGCGACGGCCACAACTACCACGACCACAACCAAAAGCACATTAGACGACTGGAGCTCCTTCGCAAGTCAGCCCATTGTGCCAAGCGCGTCGGGCGGATTCGCGCCGGCGCCAAAAGTGGCAGCAGATGAGGAGTTTGGCGGATGGACTAGCAGCACGGGGACAAGCTCGTCGAAGCCTGTCGGAGGATTTGCCGGTGCGGATGATTTGTTTTCCAACGTGTGGCAATGAAGGGGTGCGCTTATTGTGGTTGGTAGGAAAAGCTAGGGGAGTTTTTAGATATAGGCAATGAATGCATGAAGTTTGCATAGCTGCAGGTTTTGTCGTTGTTTTCCCGCATGTTCTTCTCTTTGCTTTGGGAAATGCGCAAGATAACTGAGGAAGACAAAAGCGGGAGCGATGGATGGGTCTACACAGCGTGCTGTCGTGTTGGTGTACAGGGAAGAGGTACGGCGGAAAATAAACGATAATATTCTCAACATATATATCAAGGGTCTTCATATGCTTCCTGAACCAAGCTATGTTGCCATATTCAAGGTCCCAGAAGAGACTGAGTGCGCGTTGTTGAAGCCTTAGCCAGAACCTAAGCCAAAACCATAACCCGAGAACTCCCAAACGCCGCGCCAATGCCCGTCCTAACAACAAAACAACAGAATACGCTGTGGTACACAACTCGTCACGGCCCGCCGGCCGTCCCCAGCGATACACCCGCCTGGATGGATATCACAACCCCCTAATTCGTTGTCCTGTACAAGCCAGCGAGGACCATCCTCGTATCCTCCTCTAGCGATATTTGGCACCGCTGCCATTCATCTCCAGTTCCTGCATGGCCCCATACCCCTAAATAACTAGGACCCTGATGGAGAGGAAAGTGCTCAGGTCTCCCTCATGAGAACATCAACTTCCACATATAATACAGAACCAACACCGTCCCGACAATGATGCCCGACAGCTTGAGCACAGCGACCCGGTTCCCCGCGGCAGCCATCCGCCCCAGGCGGGTCGCGGAGCCCTTGAGCTGCGTGGCCATGGAAGAGAAGGTCTCGCTCTGTTAATGACGCTGTCAGCATTGTATCTCGTGAATTAGAATGGGAGCGGAGAGGCTCACCGTCGAGTCGATCATTTCGTGCTGCCGCGCTTGATCGTAGATGTCGATGGTCACGCCGCGCAGGGCGGAGATCTTAGCCGATAGCTCGTCCAGACGGGCGTTGTTCTGGCGCTCGCGCTCGTAGGCTTCCGCGGACATTTTGGAAGTGGTTGGGTTGGATTAGATTAGGTTGGAGTGGTGCTTGTTGGCGGAGCGGTTCAAGTTGGATGAGTTTAGAGTTGATGACAGGTGGCTTTGGCGGCTTCGACTCTAGGGGGAGGCTGAATCAAAGAGTCTGGGAGATGCGATTCGCGCGAAATGGTTGTCGATGATTTAGGGAGACTCGGAGGTTGGCGACTATTCCCAGAGATAAATCCAGCTCTCGACTCCGAGTTGATTTGTGTTTCAGGTTGGGGGCAGGGCGCTTGCAACTGAATGTCGTATTCCCTTCCGGAAGGACTTGATCGGGTCTGTATGTTCGAACACTCAGTGGAACCCCCACAAGATCTCGGTCGTCTGTGGCCCCAGAGAGGTTGATATGCTGATGTTGCTTTGTTGATCGAGGATGCGAGGCAACCTGCGCTGTGGTGCTCACACAGGCAGGAAAGGGGTTGGCTGCTAGCGCTGGTTGGAATACTCGTGACCAGCTGCTTGGCACAGCCTTGGGAAGCTTTAAGCCCCATTGTGGCTGGTATGTAACCGTTGGGTACGGTGGGCCTGTCGGTTGTCGGATCCATGACATCAGAGCAGGGACGCGGGAGGGTTCATCGTCCAGCACAGTGGGGCAGTGAGAAGGGCTCCATTTCACATGACAACTAGGACAATAGCTTTTGTCTGATATGAAGACGTAGAAAAAGCTAAAAAAAAAGCCTCTACGGATTTTTGGTGTGTAGCTTATAGGCCATGGGAGCAAAGTTGGGATGAGATAGTACTCTCCAAGACAGATAAGTTTGAGAAGCCCGGCAACTGGCTCGTGGTCTCTGGGTTTGACACTAGGTCTTGGCATCATGGGTTATGAAAGCTTTCCCAGCATCGCCGCAGAGAAAGCAACCCACCCACCCGTTTACAAGGATCTCAATGCTGCAACAGTTAACAGCGTACGGCAACACGGAGCTCGGCTTGTCTTCCGTAGATGTTCGTGACTTTTGCAGGTCTCAGCACTTTGTTCCACGATACAGACTTTCCGCCAAATTATTGGGGCTTTTCTCGTGCTTGCGCAGCCTGAAAGATTCCAGCCGGGTTGGACAGATCAAGACCGATTAAGGCGCCATCCTCCAACAGCTGGCAGATCCCACGGTCCTTCAGTCATTCACGCTGCTTTCGCCCCACCGTTTCTGCTGAGTGAGACTTCCCTCTTCTATCATTTTTTCGACAAACTTCTGCCCCGAAACATATCGCAAAAAAAACCATTTTTGATATCCAGTTCAGAATCATAGGTACCATCCTGAGAAAATTTCGATCGTGTCGACAACGGTGCCGCAGCCATGGGCATCCACAACCCACTCCCGTCGTCTTTGGCGTGTAAGTTCCGGACCTTCCGGCAGCATGGGGTGGGCTTCCATGATTCCATGATGCCGCTCGCGATCATGGCAATACCAGCAAGATACTAACAAGGCTCTTGACAAACAGCGGAGTGCAAGAAATGCGCAAAGATCCTCTCGTCCTTCATCGACCCCCGCCAGTCTTTTGGCCCCGACAAAATTATTCCTCCCTCCGTCCTTGCAAGCTCCAAGGTATGATCCACGAGGCCGGGACTGTTGCGGTCTTCTTTTATACACTCAGACACACCCAGAGATATAGCTTGTCTAACACGTACTCCGTGTCTCTCAACAGGGTATTGCTGTCCTTACCGTCCTAAAAGCAGGTTTCCTAGGCTCTGCCCGTTTTGGTAGCGGCTTGGTGGTTGCACGTCTTCCTGATGGCACCTGGAGCGCCCCTTCCGCCATTATGACTGGCGGCGCCGGCTTCGGCGGCCAGATCGGCT
>Ga0065720_1003772_pt1 | contig 14396 bp, 9 predicted proteins | sample Thericmetagenome_FD_59107 | JGI IMG/M metagenome (GOLD analysis project Ga0065720, IMG submission 59107) | Thermophilic microbial communities from the Joint Bioenergy Institute, California, USA of rice/straw/compost enrichment - eDNA_2 v2... | ecosystem: Engineered > Solid waste > Grass >... | reverse complement strand
GTCATTTACGATCTGTTCCATCTGTCGGGACAGGAACTGGAAACGGAGTTTGCGATCTAGGAGGGTTTAGCGATGACGCAGCGTCCGATCTTTCGGACTTTATCGATTCTGATCCTGATTCTGCTCACGGCATCCGCCTGCGGCGCGCGGGAAGACCGGCCGTCGTCGGCCGGCGCGGCCGGAACCGGCGGTTCGGGCGAAAAGCCCGTCATCAAGATCGGCTACCTGCCGATCACCCACGCCGCGCCGCTCTATATCGCGGATGCGCATGAGGAAGAGAACGACTGGCCGTTCAGGCTCGAGCTGATCAAGTTCGGCTCCTGGCCCGATCTGATGGACGCCTTGAACACGGGCAACATCGACGGCGCCTCCGTCCTGATCGAGCTCGCCATGAAGGCGAAGGAGCAGGGAATCGGGCTGAAGGCCGTGGCGCTGGGCCACAAGGACGGCAACGTGCTGGTCGTCGCGAACGACATTGAGAAGACCGAGGACTTGAAGGGCAAGCCGTTCGCAATTCCGAGCCGGTTCTCGACGCACAACATTCTGCTCTACCAAATGCTCAAGAACGCCGGCATGGCCTATTCGGATGTGCAGGCGGTGGAGCTGGCGCCGGCGGAAATGCCCGCGGCGCTGTCCGAAGGCCGAATCGCGGGATACGTCGTGGCCGAGCCGTTCGGCGCCATCTCGGTCGTCGCCGGCAAGGGCAAGGTGCTGTACCAGTCGGAGGAGATCTGGGAAAACTCGGTGGATTGCGGCCTCGTGCTGCGGGATGCCTTCATCGGGAAGGACCGGGAACTGGCGCAGGCGTTCGTGAACGCCTATCTGGAGGCCGGCCGGTCGGCCGAACACAAGGGCGAGGACGAGCGCGCGGTGCTGAAAAAATACATGAACGTCGACGACCAGGTGCTGGAGCTGTCGCTGCAATGGATCGCCTATGACGAGCTGCGGCTGGACGAGGAGTCCTACGAGCGGCTGCGCGCCTATCTGAAGGAAATGGGGCTGTCCGAGAATCCGCCGACGTTCGGGGAGTTCGTCGACAATTCGTTCATTGACGCGGCGGCGGGAGCGTCATGAAGCGGGCGGGATACGTCGCGCTGGGCATTCTGCTCCTGATCGCCGTCTGGCAGTCCGTCTTCGTCATCGGCGGCTACGACGCGTCGCTGTTTCCGCCGCCGGGCAGCGTCGCCCGGGGAATCGCCGAGCTGGTCGCGGACGGCACGCTTGCCGAGCATATGCGCATCAGCCTGTTCCGGTTCGCCGCGGGGTACGTGACCGCGTCCGCCGCGGCGGTCGGCCTCGGGCTGCTGCTGGGGCAGCTTCCGCGGGTGTGGAAGACGATCGATCCGATTGTGCAGGTGATCCGCCCCGTATCCCCGATCGCCTGGTCGCCGTTCATCGTGCTGTGGTTCGGAATCGGCAGCACTCCCGCGATCGTCATTATTTTTCTCGCGGCGTTCTTCCCCGTTCTGCTGTCGACCGTGTCCGGCATGCGCAAGGTCGATCCGATCCATGTGAAGCTGGCGCGAAACCTCGAGATGAAGCGCGCGGCGTTCGTGACCCGGATCGTGCTGCCGTCCGCATTCCCGACGATCGCGAACGGGCTGCATATCGCGATCGGCACATCGTGGATTTTCCTCGTGTCGGGCGAGATGGTCGGCGCGCAGTCCGGCCTCGGCTACCTGATCGTGGACAGCCGCAACACGCTCCGGCTCGACCTCGTCATGGCCGGCATCGTCTGCATCGGCCTGTTCGGCCTGCTGCTGGACCGGCTCGTCGGACTGTTCGAGTCCTGGGTCGGCCGGCATTGGGGCGCGTCCGGCCGTTAAGCTTCGGAAGCCGGGACGGCTTCGCGTTCATCGATCGGCACGGCCTTGACGTCCCCGACGTTCGTGCCGCAATGCTCGCAGTAGTAGGCGATTTGCACCTCGTGGCCGCATTCGGCGTGCACGAGCTTTTTGTAGCAGCGTTTCAGATGGTGCCGGCCCCACAGAATGAGGGCGTTGAAGACGGGCTCCAGCGCCTTGCCGCTCTCCGTCAGCGTGTAATGGTAGCGCGGCGGATGCGCGGAATAGAGCTCCGCGGCGAGCAGCCCGGCCTCTTCGAGACAGCGGAGCCGTTCGGACAGGAGCCGCGAGGACAGTCCCTGCAGGTTGCGCTTGATCTGGTTGAACGAATGGCTGCCGGCGAAAATTTCGTGCAGGATGAGCAGCGTCCAGCGATCCCCGATCAGGTTGAGCGTCTGGGCGATATTGCAGGGAAGATTGTATCGTTCGTTCATGGAGGGGGCCCCTTTCATTCAACAGGTATTNTCCTGATCTAGTATAGCATAAACTTTATTAGGTTGTATTAATATACCTGGTGTAATATNATAACCNTCGGCGGCTTTGCCAAAAGCTGCACATTCCATGCACGGGAGTGATCGTCATGTCATTGTTTCTGGTCGAATCGGTGCTCGGCGCGATCGATCGGACGAAATTCCAGGCGGTCGTCAAAGCATTGCAATCGGCGGCGGAGGCGCGCGGCGTGCGGCTGATCGAAGTGCAGGCCGCGGCGGATCATACGCGGGCTTTCTTCATTCTGGAAGGCGGGAGCCGGACGGAGGTGACCGAAGCGTTCCGCGGGGCGGACGTGCCGGTCGCGCTCATCAAGCCGGTCCGGCTGATCGGCAAGGACGTGCGCAGCGACGCGGACGCCCGGGACGTGAACTATCTGGTCGAATGGAACATTCCGGAAGGGCTGACGATGGAGCAGTATCTGGAGCGGAAGAAGACGAACAGCGTGTATTATTCCAAAGTTCCCGAGGTTGAGTTTTCCCGGACGTATGTGTGCGAGGATATGACGAAATGTCTCTGTTTCTACAAAGCACCCGATGAGTCGGCGGTGAAGCGGGCGAGGGAAGCGGTGCGGACGCCGATAGACTCCATTACGAAGCTGTCCGCCGACGCGTAAGCGGCCCGCGCGCCACCAGCCGGCTCACCGGCGATGGGGGAGTCGTGACATGATCGGGCAAGATCGTCTCAGCCGGATCGCCGACATAACCGACCGGCATCTTAAGCCCAATGTGAAGCGGATTGACGAGGAAGCTTTCTATCCCGGAGATTATCTGCGGGAACTCGGCAGACAAGGCCTGCTGCCGGGGCCCGGCCTGGACGAGCGGGAAGCCGTCCGGGCGGGAGTGCCGGCGGTGCGGGAAACGTCGCGGCACTGTCTGACGACCGGCTTCGTCCTCTGGTGCCATCTGGCGGCCATGACTTATGTCCGGAACGGCGGGAGCGGGGAGCTCCGCCGATCGGTGCTGCCGCGGCTGGCGGACGGTTCGCTGCTCGGCGGCACCGGGCTGTCGAATCCGATGAAGTTCTACGCCGGGCTGGTCAAATTATATCTGCGCGCGGAGCGGGACGGCGGCGGCTACGTCGTCCACGGCACGCTGCCGCTCGTCTCCAACCTCGGGGACGACCACTGGTTCGGCATCGTGGCGGACGCGGGGGACCGGCGGATTGCGGCGTTCGTGCCGTGCGCCTCGCCGGGGCTCAAACGTGCGGAGCAGGCCGGGTTCATCGGCCTGAACGGCAGCGCGACCTATTCCTGCCGGTTCGACGGCGTCGCCGTCCGTCCGGAATGGATCCTCACCGAAGACGCGGACGAATGGGTGCGCCGGATTCGGACGACCTTCGTGCTGTACCAGGTTCCGCTCGCGCTCGGCCTGATTGAGGCCAGCGCGGAAGCCGTCCGCGGCATGTGCGCCAAGCAGGGCGGATGCAACGCGTATCAGCGCGTGCAGGCCGAAGATCTGGAGCGGGACCTGGCCTCGCTGCAGGAGCGGCTCGACCGGCTGGTCGACGGCCTGGCCGATGCCGGCGGCGCGGGAGGCGGCCGTTGGCCGGACGTCGTCAGGCTCCGGCTGGACGCCGTCTACGCCGCGCTCCGCGCCGCGCAGACCGCCATGCTGCACGTCGGCAGCCCCGGCTACAAGGCGGGCAGCGAAGCTTCCCGACGGCTGCGGGAAGCGTATTTCCTGGCCAATCTGACGCCGACGGTGCGTCAACTCGAGAAAATGATCGCAACGGCCTGAGCCCGAAACAACGGACCGACCGGAGCGGCGCCTGCCGCTTTTCCGGTCGGTCCGTTCTTTCGTCAGGCCTTGCGCTTCGCCAGCGTCGTCCGGTTTCTGCCGCTCTGCTTGGAGGCGTAGAGGCAGTCGTCGGCCATGCCGTACAGCGATTCCACGGTCATGTCGGCGTCCTGAAGCTCCGCGACGCCGATGCTGATCGAGTAGGCGATGCGATCGCCGGATTCGGATAGGAGCAGCGGCTCCCGGTCGGCGCGCCGCCGGATGTCTTCGGCCAGCCGGAAGGCGGTCTCCCCGTCCATGCCGGGGAAGAACAAGGCGAATTCTTCGCCTCCGATCCTGCCGGCCGTGCCGGCGGATCCGGCCGCCTCCCGCAGCATGCCGGCGAAGTGGAAGAGGAGCCGGTCGCCCGCCGCATGGCCGTACCGGTCGTTGATGCTCTTGAAATGGTCGAGATCGATCACCATCAGGCTGATCGGCATGCCGGACGACAAGCAGGTTTCACGGGCTTCGTGCAGCTTTTCGAAGAAATGCATCCGATTGAACAGCCCGGTCAGACCGTCCGTCGTCGCCCGCCGGATCAGCTCCCGCTCGGCGAGCTTGCGCTCGGTGATGTCTGCGAAAATGAGGAGCGATCCGGTCCGCTCTTCCCGCACCCGGAGGGGAATGAAGCGGACTTCGAACAGTTTCCCGGCAATCTCGGTTTCAATGCGGCGCTGCTCGCCGGCCTTGCATATCGCCCGCAGGTCCGGGACGCCGGCGAACAGCTCCGCAAGCGATTCGCCGATGAGCCTCCCCTGCGGACTTAAGCCGCCGATCATGCGGGCGGCCGGATTCGCGTCGATGATCCGGTCCTGCTCATCCGCGATCAGGATGCCTTCGGACATATGCTCCAGCACTTTCTCCTGGGCGAGCGGCCGCATCTGCAGAAATTTGTGGATATGCAGGACGTAGAAGAAAATGGCCGCCGCCGGCAGCAGCGAGGTCGACAAGTTGAGCTGTCCGCCGGCGAGTTTTGCAATTTCCGGGAGCAGATAGGGACAGAGGGCGGCGATGATGAGCAGGATGAGCTGCTTTTTCTGGCCGCCGACGACTTTGCGGTAATGGTTGACAAGCATCCCCAATCCCCAGGCGGCGAGCGTGTGAAAGAACAGGAAGAACAGCCAGCCGAGCGGCATCCGCGACAAGCCGATCCGCTCGAAGCGGCCGTACGGTTCGATCCAGATCTCGCGGCGGAGCAGATGATGATGCGAATCGGTGAACACCAGAAGCCAATAGACGGCGACGGCGGCGCCGAGGACGAGCAGGCTCCGGTTGCGGATTTTGTCGTCGACGCGCATGTAGAACATGAGGATGCCGAGCGTCAGGACCGATGAGGAGTGAAGCGGAATCTGCTGCAGGTTGCGCCAGAACAATTTGGCGTCCAGCCCGTCCGCCAGAAGCTCGCGGATGCTGAGCACGCCCTGGAGGGAGAGCATCGCCATCAGCATCGTGAGATAGACGATGCCGACGGATTTGCGGATGGAAAGACAGTACAGGAACAGGACGAAATAGACAACCGAGCTGAGAAAGATGGTGAACAGATAGCCGTCTTTCAAAATCATGAGCCGGCTGCCCCCCGTCGTGTGCATTGTGCGTCCCGGACCGTATTCCTGGTGATACGATTATCATAACGGATTATCTTGAAATGCACTATATGATGATGTCAAATTTCGTCACATCATGTCGTTTATTCTGTGAACCGTCCTTCTCCAAGCGAAAAAGACCGCAGGCGGTCATGCCCGCGCTCTTCCGGATGTTGATGTCAAAAACTTCTCCAGCATCCGTCCTCTTCCGCGACGGGTTCAATGGAGGGGGAGCCGTACCTCTCCTTCTCCCGAAGCACATGGCCGCAACAGGCCGTATCGAGAAAAGCCGGCACGCGGCACCGCAGCCGCGGCGGCTCGTCCTCCGGCCGGTAATTCCGAATGATCATGCACGCCTCATTCCTTTCGCGACGTTCCTTGCCAATATTCCGGACATAGGCAGTGAAATTCCGCACGCGATCCGAAGGCGCCCCGGATTGCCATGACGCGGGAATCCGCAGGGTCTCGGATTTTTGAACAATCCGCACGGAAATTTGCGTTCCTTGTCCGCTTCACAAATTCCATAATAAGGATGTAAATGAATATTATGGGTCTAATAATGGCGAAATTCAGCGAATGAAGGCAGCCGGCCGTTCGGCCCAAATCCATTCAAGACGGGAGTGAGGTCAGTTGAGACGATGGTGGAGACGCGGAGCGGCGGCTCTGCTGGCCGTGACGCTGCTGCACCCGATCGGTCCCCCCGGCGTTCACGCGGAGGACGAAGGCGCCGGACCGGTGCCGGAGCAGGTCGGCAGCGCGCTGGACTTCGAGGAAGGACTGCAAGTCGGCACGGTCATCGGAGCGCCCGCCGCTTCGGGGCCGGGCTCCGTCACAGTGGACGAGTTCGACGGCAACCGGGTGCTCAGGGTCCATCCGCCGGACAGCGGCGGAGCGAGCTTCTGGTGGAGCCTCCCGCTGGACGGCGGCCCCTACGATCTGACGGGCAAGGATTTGGTGGAACTTGAATTCGACTGGTGGGTCGAGATAACCCGGCCCAACGCGAATTCGCTGGACATCCGGCTGATGGACGGCGAACAGCAGGTGCTCACGCTCCGCACGGCGGGCAAAGGAACGGCCGTCAATTCGCCGGCCGGCGTCTCGTACTATACCGGGAACGCATCGCCGGGCAACGCGCCGGAGAACGGATCGCTCGTCGAAGCCGTCGGTTCGGTTCCCCGCCTGACCCGGCTGCACGTCCGGCTGAACCTCGACCTGCTGCTGCAGACGGCGGAGATTGAACTGACCGACGGCGGGACGGTGCGGTATGCGACGGCGGCGCCGGTTCCGATTCCGAACGGCCGGATTACGGCCTTGCAAGCGGGCGCGAGCCGGGCTTCGGGTCAAAACTGGGCGCGGTTCAATCCGGTTGACGGCGTGGCATGGGATGAAGCGGGGTACGGCATGCGGTTCGACAATCTGGTCATCCGCGCCGCGGCTTCCGGCCGGCCGAAGCCGGAGATTCCGCCGACGGCGGTCGCGATCACGCCGGCTGACGGCGCCCGGTTGGAGTACGGACCGGGATCGCTGCCGGAACGGCGCTCGGCCGTCTTCCAGGCGGCCGTCGAGCCGGTCAACGCCACGAACAAGAACGTCGTCTGGAGCATCTCGGACGAGTCGGTGGCCGGGATCGAGGTGCACGCGGATCAGCGCGTCACCGTGACGGCAAAGGGCGAAGGAACGGCCTATTTGAAAGCGGTGACGGAAGCGGTGTACGGCGTCGAAGCCCGGGTGCCGATCCAGGTCGTGTACATTCCGGAAGCCGAGGAGCCGGTGCCGGATTTCTCCGATTTGTTGAATGAAGGCTACAACCTTGAATTTGGAAGCGCTTATTCTGGGGATGATCCGGCGCCGCTCTGGATTTTCGCCGGCGGGACGTACCACAGCCTGGCGCGGGAAGACGCGCCCCGGGTCAACCATTATTTCCGGTTCGACGCGTCCGGTTCCGGCAACCGGGGCGGCAAGGGGGATCTGCCTTCGGCCGTCGCCGGCAGCAAGGTCTATGTGCATTTCGACTGGAAGGTGCCGGCGGTGACGACGCATCAGAATACGTTCAACGTCAGCCTGCAGGACGGCGATCAGGTGCTGGTCAGCGTCCGCACCGGCACGCGCAGCGGCGAGCGGACGATCGGCGCGTTTGCCGGCGCGCTGCCGGGACCGACGGGGCCGGACCCCGAAAATTTCTGGAGTTCGGAGCGGTACCATCCGTTCACGTACAACGCGGTCGAGACGTGGTACACGGTCGGGATCGAGCTTGATTTCGAAACGATGCAGGCGGAAGTGTCGCTCCGCCCGCGCGATGACGCGCAAGCCGCGCCGTCCGTCGCGGCCTTCCCGTTCGAGGGCAGCAAAATTTCGTCGTTCGTGCTGACGGGAGAACGGGCCTCGCAGAACAACATCAACATCACGGACAACGGGATCGACAACCTGTTCTTCTTCAGCAAGCCGCTGTCCGCGAAGACCGTCGTGGAGGTGCTGCCGTATCCTTTTCTGAGGACGAAGCCGGAACTGGCCGACGAGAACTTCAGGCAAAGCTGGTTCAAGACGGTCCGGATCGGCGAGATTGCCGATGAGGACGGATTGGCGCTGCCGGAGACGGTGCAGGTCAGGCTCGCCGACGGGAGCGTCGCGGAGATCGGCGTCGAATGGAAGCTGACCGAGGTTCCGTGGAGCATGGCGAAGCTCGGCCTTCCGCCGCAATATGATCCGAACCGGCAGGGAGTGTTCACGTACGAGGGAACTTTGCGGGAAGAGCCGGGCACCGCCGTCAACCCGATGAACATCAAGGCGAAGCTGTACGTGGAGAACCGTCCGGCAGAGAAGATGTCCGATGCGCCCTGGTCGATGGAATGGCTGGACCGCGGCGTCGTCGCCGTGCCCGTCCATGGCGGCTCCGGCATCCTGGTGCATTGGCGGCTTCTGGCGACGGAGTATGAAGAGCGGCCGCGGTTCCATGTGTATCGGAACGGCGAGCGGATCACGGCGGAACCGGCGGGCGGGCTGAACTTCATCGATCCCGACGGACGGCCCGGCGACCGCTACGCGGTGGAGAAGGTCGGCGGGGAGATCAGCCCGGAAGCGGCCGCATGGAGCGGCAACTTTATCGACATTCCGCTGCAGAGGCCGAAGGACCGGCCGAATCCCGCGCTCGCGTACGGCGCGGCATCCAACGCCGATCCGGTCTCCTACACCGCGAACGATCTGTCGGTTGCGGATGTGGACGGCGACGGCCGATATGAAATTCTGGTCAAATGGTATCCGTCGCAGGCGCAGGATCCGGGACTGGCGAACCGGCATACCGGGGAGACCATTTTCGATCTGTACACGCTGGACGGCGAACTGCTGTGGCGGCTCAATCTGGGCATCAACATCGTGTCGAGCGCCCATCACAGCCCGTTCCATTTCTACGATCTGGATCAGGACGGCAAGGCGGAACTGGCGATCAAGACGGCCGACGGCACCCGGGTGTACCGTCCGAAGGCGGACGGCACGATCGACGATCTCGAGGATGAGCCGGTGTGGGTCATCGGCAATCCGGACGCGGTCTGGGTCGGCGGGCTGCAAAATCCGGCGAACGGCGGGCAGGTCAACACTACCGCCTTGGGGAGAGTGGCGTCCGGTCCGGAATACTTCACCGTGTTTGACGGACTGACCGGCGAGCCGCTGAAAACGGTGGACTATTTCGCGCCGTACAACATCAACCCCGACTGGGGCGACAACAACAACAACCGGAGCGACCGCTTCAACGGCGCGGTCGTCTATATGCCGAAGAACGGCGTGCCGGGCGCCGATCCGTATCCGACCGTCATCGAGGTGCGCGGCCATTACGGACCGCATTTCGTGGCGGCCTATCAATGGTTGGACGGCGACATTGTGAAGGTGTGGGAGTTCCGGCTGGCGGAATGGAACGCCGGCAGCAACCAGGGCAACCACAACATCAAAACGGCCGATCTGGACGGCGACGGATACGGCGAAGTGGTGCTGGGGGCCATCGCGCTGGATCATGACGGCTCCGTCATGTGGAGCTCCACGGGGACAAGGGGCACCGTGACGGCGGGCCACGGCGATGCCCTGCACGTGGCGGCCATGCTGCCGGATGAGGACGACCTGTACGTCTTCCAGCCGCACGAGAAAGGTCCGCCGGACAATGTGACGCTCGTGCGCGGCTCGTCCGGCGAGCCGGTATGGACGTATTCGGCCAATCTCGGCGATGTGGGAAGAGGCGTCGCCGCCAATGTCACGCCGCTTCCGGGCTATGAGATCTGGGCGGTCCGGACGCCGATGTACAACGTGCATTCCGGCCGGATCATCACGAGCGAGGTCGGGGACATCGGCGCGATGAACAAGGCGCCCGTCAACTTCGTGCTGTACTGGGACGGCGACCTGCTGCACGAGTTCTTCGACGGGCCGGACAATCTGACGGTGGCGGACCCGCCGGTGATCTCGAAGTTCGTGTATGATGCGGAAACGGGCGGCGGAGAGCTGGAGACGCTGCAGGTCCTGGACGGCACGCATTCCAACAACGGCACCAAGGCGAACCCCGGTCTGATCGCGGACATTCTCGGCGATTGGCGGGACGAGGTGCTGGTCCGGACGGCGGATGATGACAGCCTGAGAATTTACGCCACCGATATTCCGACGGAACACGTCATCTATACGCTCATGCATGATCCGCAATACCGCATGGCCGTCAGCTCGCAGAACGCGATGTACAACCAGCCCGCGCATCCGGGGTTCTATCTCGGCGAGGACATCCGGGACAAGGTGGCGCGGATGGAGCTGCCGATTCCCAATATCGCATTGACTGGTGTTCCGGAAGAACCCGGGGAGCCGGGCGAGCCTGAAGAACCGGGCGAACCCGAGGAGCCGGGCGAGCCTGAGGAGCCTGGCGAGCCTGAAGAACCGGACGAGCCCGAGGAACCGGGCGAACCCGAAGAACCGGGCGAGCCCGAGGAACCGGGCGAACCCGAAGAGCCGGGCGAACCCGAGGAGCCGGGCGAGCCTGAGGAGCCGGGCGAACCCGAGGAGCCTGGCGAGCCCGAAGAGCCGGGCGAGCCGCAGCAGCCGGGCCGGCCGAGTCCGCCAAGTCCGCCGAGCCCGCCTTCCGCGCCGTCGGATGAGCGCGAACCCGATCCTTCCCGCGTCGTGATCGATGCCGGGCAATTGCCCGAAGCCCGGGACGGCCGCTATCTTGTGGAGCTTCCGGAGGAAGCGAAGATGCTGGTGTTGCCGACCGGATTGGTGCCCGCGCTCGGAGACGGAATTCTCGAGGTTCGGATCGACGACGCGATCGAACTGGAATTTGACGCGGCGATGATCGGAAAGTGGCTGATGCCGTCGGAAGAGATCCCTGCCGGCAGTCCGGAACTTTGGATCTCTTGGCAGCGGACCGGCGTTGACGAGATCCGCTCCACGGTCGAACAAGCCGCGAACGAAACGGAACTGCACGCGGCCGTGCGGCCGGTCAGCGCGGCATACGAATTCGGCTGGTCGCTGGCAGACGGGGATCAGGAAGCGGCCAGGCTGTCCGCATTGGACCCGCCGGTCCGGCTGTCCGTCCGGCTTCCGGACGAAGCGGATCCGGATCTGGCCGGCCTCTACCGGATCGAGGCGGACGGCCGGCTGGTGTATGTCGGAGGGAAAGTCCGGGACGGGGCGGTCATCGCGAACGTGTCGCAGCCCGGCAAGTATGTCGTGCTTGAATACGAGCGGATCTATGACGATGTGGACGACACCCATCCGGCTTATCGGGCGATCCGGACGCTGAGCGCCAGACACGTGCTGCGGGGCGTGTCCTCCGGCCGGTTCGACCCGGACGGAACGCTCACGCGGGCGCAGCTGATCGCGCTCATCGTCCGCGCGGCGGGATTGAAACCGCACTCGCCCGCGGCGGCGGCGTTCGATGACGTGGCGGATGACGCGTGGTATGCGGAAGCGGTCGCGGCGGCGTTCGAAGCGGGCATCGTGCGGGGGAAAGGTCCGAACGCCTTCGCGCCGGACGATCCGGTGTCGCGGGAGGAAGCGGCGGTCATCCTGCTCCGGGCGCATATGCACGTCACCGGCCGGACCCCGCCGGCGGAAGGCGAAGCGTTCGACGATGACGATCAGATCAGCGCATGGGCCCGGAAAGCGGTCCGCCAGGCCCGGGCGGCCGGGCTGCTGGACGGTCGGGGAGACGGCAGCTTCGCGCCCGCGGCCGCCATGACCCGCGCGGAAGGCGCCCGCATCATCCTGAATTGGATGGAACTCCTGTCCCGCTGAACCTGTTCGGGGCTGTCCCGCCCAACGGCTCAAACGGCCGGGGCGGCGGCAGCCTTTTCTCTGCGCGCGCAGCCTGGAAGAGCGCGAACGCCGCGGCCAATGCCAGGCTTGCAGCCGCCGCCAGCGCCGTGCCGGCCGCAAATCCTCTGAAATGAAAGAAGTAATCCTTGTACTCGGCCATGCCTTCCGTGCCCTCGATCACCAGAAACTTCGGCGTGACGGTGCAGAACAGCAGCCAGTCGATGATGAGCCAGTCGACCGCGTCGAAGACGGTCAGGATGCCGAACGCGTTAAGGAAGGCGGTCGGGAACGCGATGTCGCCGCCGAGCGATCGCTCGAGCAGCCAGGTGGAAAGCGCCGGAATCCCGATGAGCAGGAGCAGGAAGAACGCGCCGATGATGCGGGTGCGCCGCCGTTCCGGCGCGGTCTTCGGCCCGGCCGCCCGCTGTATGCCCGCGGGATACGACTGCAGCAGCAGCCGGGGATTGACGTACAGCGTGCCGACGATGACCGCCGACAGCACGATCGACAAGGCCAGTCCGTAGAGCGCGATGGACATTCCCAGCGTCAAGGCGTTTCATCCTCCGTCGGCGCTGATCTCACGGCGCCGGTTTCCATATGCGTTCAGAGACGGCGGTTTTCATGCGTGCACCCCCCAGCATTTTCCGGAACGACTATTTTTTCAATATGCGGCGGGGTGTGTCCTGCTTGAGCGGCGATGTGAACCGCAGAGCGACGAGGACCCGTTCATCTGATAATCCGCCCGCGCGCGGTCACGCTTCAGCTCAGGCGCAATATCGCGATAGCCGGCNTTCCAAANCATGGCATAAATGGGCACCGTGATCGGGTTTGGTGATGTGCGTNGCTTATTGTTTGGTCAGGATTGCGGTAAATTAGCGGCAATNATAAAATAAAATAAGGTGATGATGAATGTTCAAGCCCAAATATACCATTACGAATCAGACAGCCGGCAAGCTTATGAACATACAACGAGCTTGCACCATTGTGGATCTTCTCCCGCTGCCCGCAACGATACTGGAATTGCTGAGAAAAGAGTCGATGGAGAAGACCGTCATCCTTTCCACGAAAATTGAAGGCAATACGCTGGACGAAACGAAAAAGCGAAACTTCCTGTATCGGGACAGCGATGAAGACGAGGAGCAAGAAGTTTACAACTTGATGAAGGCGCTGGAGTACCTGGATGAAGCCGAGAAACGGCAGCTTCCCATAACGGAAGAATTCATCAAGAAACTGCACGCGATTATCCGGGTTACCCACGGCCGCAGACCGCGCTTCAGTGAATATCGGCAAGAACAGAACCAGGTCGGCAACCGGAACGCTTCCGGATTTTATCTGCCTCCGGAGTGGCAGGATGTGCCTTCGCTTATGGAGGATTTGGTAGCCTGGATCAACTCGCCGGACACCTATGCCATTCCGGTCCCGATCAGAGCGGGCATATTGATGTGGCAGTTTCTGACGATTCATCCTTATATGGACGGAAACGGCCGCACCGCCCGAATGCTGGCCGCTTATATGCTTCGGCTGGGCGGGTTCGGATTAAAGGGACTGTTCGTGCTGGAAAACTTCTACGACCGGAACCTTGCGGAATACTATCGCAGACTTCAGCTCGGGCTTCACCATAATTACTACTTTGGCCGAAATGACGCCGATTTGACCCCTTGGATCGAGTTTTTTGTCGAGGGCTTGGCAGAAGTATTCGGGGAAGCTGCCGCAATCGTCAGAGAAAAATCGGCCCAAATGATGAAGGTTGAACCGGAGCTGATCCGCAAGCTCGACCCGCAGCAACGAATCGTGTTTGCCCAGCTTGCGTTCAAGCAAAATGTCATCACCACAAGCGAACTCAGGGATTTGCTCAAATTGTCCGACCGGTCCATCAGGGAAAAGGTAAACCGCTGGCGGGAAGAAGGTTTCATCGAGCCGCGTGATCTAGATGCAAAGCGTGTTCGATCCGTGAAATTGACAGCGGCCTATGAGCGATTGGCGCAGGAAATGCGCGAAACACCGGAGCAATTCCCGCATTTTATCCAGTGATCCAGGCAGCAGCCGAATCACCGGAGAGGCCGTACGGAAAATGGCGGAGCAGGGAGGGTTGCGCTTCGCTCCCGGATACGGCTGCACCGCATCCGGAAGCGGAATGGATTTGCCCTCATCCGCCCTCAAGCTCCGCTCTCAAGCTCCGCTCTCAAGCTCCGCTCTCAAGCTCCGCCTTCAAGCTCCGCCCGAACCTCGGCCGCGGCCTGCACCATGTTCCGCAGGCTCGCCCACGTCTCGTCTTCCCCGCGCGTCTTCAGCCCGCAGTCCGGGTTGATCCAGAGGCGGTCCGCGCCGATCATGCGGACCATCTGCCGGATCGCCTGCTTCAGCTCTTCCGCGTCCGGGATGCGCGGGGAGTGGATGTCGTAGACGCCCGGGCCCACCCGCGT
>Ga0065720_1020459_pt1 | contig 14402 bp, 5 predicted proteins | sample Thericmetagenome_FD_59107 | JGI IMG/M metagenome (GOLD analysis project Ga0065720, IMG submission 59107) | Thermophilic microbial communities from the Joint Bioenergy Institute, California, USA of rice/straw/compost enrichment - eDNA_2 v2... | ecosystem: Engineered > Solid waste > Grass >... | reverse complement strand
GGGGGGGGGGGTTAAATGCAGCGCACGTGGTAGGTGTTTGATGCGAGCTGGACTCGTGTGGCAAGCTCTGGCAGGTAAAGGTGAAGTTATGGGTTGTGTCACGACGGACAAGGGAGAAAATGGAAGAGGACAAATACTCTCCAACAACTAGGGCAGACCCCCTTGATATACCCTTCTTTCATTCTCCAGTCCAAGCTCCGATCTTGTCCGGCTTCCGAGGGGCTTCCACCGGCTTTCCACGGCTCACATCTATACTACCTGCAGCTTGTCAAGAATGCCCATCATGACCCCCACGGGGGTGCGACGTGACGGTCCAATGACGGCATCAGAGCCCGTTCACAGCCGGCTCGCTCACAGTCGTGTATCCACACCTTATGCCCGTGGGGTCTAACGGCTGCGGGGTTCAGTCTCGAGCTCTAGGGGATTTGCTCCGGCAATTTTTTTCTCGACGTGCGCAAAGATTCTGTGTCGCCTTGTTGATGGCGGTAGTTTGGGGTCGTGATGGGTCAATTGATATCAATTGGCGCTGATTGGGGTCAATTGGGCAAATTTTGTGGGAGAAGAGGACAAGTGACGTTGCGGTCGGGGGGTCTGTGAAACCCCTCTAAGCTCACGCTTGCATACAGCTTCTGAAGGCGATTCGCTCCACTGAGCCATGGAAGACAAGCACCGGGATCGGATCGGAGGAGAGGATTAGGTAACGGATGTAACGGTTAAAGGGTTGACCACTCAGACCCTTGGAGGTCGGATTCCGATGGGGGTTACGAAGAACGACTTGCTCAATTCTCGTCCAACACCCCTTCAGGGGCAATCTTGGTCAGCTGTCTAAGAGCAATTGAGCAGGGCCCAGGTTGAACCACTTTCCATCTTTCTGAATTGTTCTGCTCTTCTAGGTACAAAGAAAATATCTCAGTATTCTCAGATTGCAGCATCTTTGGAGACCCGTAGTCAATGTATGGGCAGTTCCCATATTCTCACATCATCCGCAGTACAACCACCATTCCTCCTATCGCCGATGTAAGTGAAACCATAAGTAAAGCACTATTTAACCCATGTCGTGTTCTAACAAAGCCGCTCATTACTCTGTGTGACACTTCCCAGAACGGCTTTAATACAGCTCTCAGCCCCCTGAGTCGAGCAACATACCACAGGAGCTCCCCCTAAGACTGCCTCGATATACTCATGCTGTATTCCGGATATTTCCATGTCTGCTGAGACAAATTTTTCCAGCCGAGATGGGTCTATTGTAGGTTCTCCCGGCCCTCTCTGTTGGAGGAGCCGCAACTCTTCTAGTTTTCGTGCGGCTGTGTAATGAAGTTCCCCCAACTCCTTCCTTGCTTCTTTCGTATGCTTCTGGATGAGTCCTGCCAAAATCCGAAATCCAAAATACTCATTCCAAACTCCAGTAAAATTTCCAAAGATGAGCCATGATATTGTTCACACTCGCTGCCCTATCGTGCTCTCACGATGATGAAGCCTGCTCAGAATCCTGAACTATTAAACAGAGAGCTGACATCAATATGCATCAATATGCAAGGCAGAATGACAGCCCCTATGTGGTCATATGGCAGCCGCTTGGTGTGGTCATTCGCTGGTTCGTTTTTATGCTTTTTGGGTTTCTTCTCTGGGAGTAGTCGCAGATCAGGAAGATAGGCTTTAAAGTCTCTGTCATCATCATCTCTACTTTTGCCGAGTTTGAAAAGTTTGGCAACAGGGTCTTCTATGCACAAGAGGAGATCAGAGAGAGAACCAACGCCGTGGACCACTGTAACGGGTGACTTGGTCTGGTGCAGGCAGGGATAGACAATGGGTAAAATGGGCTAGATGATAGCCACTGACGATGTGGGGTGCACAGCGAAGTCAATTACTATGTGTAATAATCTTTCTTGGTCCTCAGTGTCCTTGTGTTGGGGAGAGGAAAGCCCAAGAGAAATCCTTCATCGTGTCCAAGTAGCCCCCCTTATAAAATCCCTTCGTCCTTGTGAGTAACTCGCGGTCTCCTGGGATCTTCAGGAGGTTTCTCAGCGTGGCAAGATTATCTAACTCATTCTTGCCAACCCCTCATATTCCCCGGGCTCTACCAATCAGATATGCCTTTGCCCTTGTCAGCTCTTATGTCACCGGTGTTCTATATGTTGGCTGTCAAGGATATTTCTTCTCCTTGGACTGCCGTGTCCATGTGACAACCACACATTGATCGGATGGTGAAGTCGTTGTGTCTGTTTTCGGTATGCTCCTCAACCGAAAGCAGTTAGGAACATTATCTTCCCTAATCACTTTCCATTCGGAAAACTGATTTCCAGCCAGAACCCGGACCTGCTCCTTTTTATTACTTTCCATAGCTTCGCTGGTCTCAAGCGGAACAAACTTGCCTATTGCTCCATCAAGCAATATAGTCGATCGATCTTCGAATTCAGTCTCGCTCGTTGCGTCTGACTGTATTAGATAGTCGGATATTGAATTGCCTTCTGAGTGAAGGACACTATAATTTGGTGTTTACTTGAAAATACGATCTTACGGGAGACAAGACAGAAGCGCACTGAGAAACAGGAGAAATGGAGATTAACATGGGAGCCATGCATGTCAAGGGGACCGGCCCGAGGTTGATATCCCTAACATAAACCTAGGGGCAATTGTCATATTCTTATACATACCATTTATCCACTAACTGCAACTTGGCAGAACCCTTTTCTACAAGCAACTCAAGAGATCCAGTTCAATCCCACCTTAACCATCGATAAGATTGAAGTGACAGTTGAGACTTGCTGTGGAGTCGCGTAAAAGATATCCCTTCTAACGTAAAGGCTCAAATTGATCTCCGTACAATATTTGGCGGGGTTTTGGTTCAGGGCAGCTTCTTATAATCGATTTCTGGAATGACCAAGTTCACACCCAACTCCTCCGGCACCCTGAGAATTCGCGTTGGATGTAAAAGAAAATGGTGAATGTGAATGGGAGTATTTACTTGGGCGTTGCCCTGCAGAACACGCGTCCCTGAGGGAATTTGTCAAGCACAATGGGTGCCGCAGAATAACAATGCTCTACCTTCTAAACTACGAACGGATGAAGGTGGGTGAGCATGGCTCTTATATAAGGTCAAGTGTGCACCTGACCTTAGTGGAGCCCGGGCTGACCGAGGTAGGTCAACGGTGACCACACCGTGGTCACTTGCGGCTAACAATTCGAATCGAGTAAGCCTCCGTGCTACAATCACGGTAAACGAGAAAAAGAGAGGTAAAGCCAATCCTCAAGACCGGCCGTTGTGAGCAAGGCAGCCATAGCATGTTAACCTCATCTCACTGTGTATGTGGACCAACATTTGAGGCTGTAGTGTTAATTTAACTGTTTTACCTATCCCCTGCCAGATGCCATACGATTTTAGGACTTCATTAAAATACATAGTTTCTGCAGAACCAAGATTTCCATAATACATGGACCGAAAAATATTTTTCTTCACCTTACTGTTTGTCTTGCCTCTGCTTTAACGGGGTACAGCCGGAACTGCCTCGCACATGAGAGCTCGCATGTCCCGTTGATGATTGCCAAACCAAGAGTATTGATTGACTACACAGGCACAAGAATCACTTACAGAACAGTGATAATCATCACGGGAGGATGATCAATATTGTATATAAGGATGTAGCTCGCCACCCGTTCGATGATACCCATGAGAACTCCATACTAAGAAATGCAAACAGCTAGTTACCCTAGCATATGACCACAATCATGAGTATTCTATGTGAGAAACTTCTGTCTCTTAGATTCCATAGCATGGTCACTACCTTTGAGCCCATCTCAGGAGGTTGGGGAATCATCACAAGTAGCATTCTATTTTATCGTGATTTCAGCCTAGTTGGCTGGAAAATTGCTACCCATTTCCAGTTCGCTCAGAGCCAGCTTCGTTTACAAAGATGACAAAATATCACTGGAACTACTGAGAAAATATTCAGCTTCAAATGGTATAGATAACAAATTGTATGAAATTAGTGCAAGGTGTCACATGGACACGGCAGCCCAAGGAAAGGGATGTCCCCGACTGTCAACACAAGGGACACCAGAGACAGGACCAAGCAAGATGATTACACGTAGTAATTGACTTCGCTGTGCACCCCATATTGTCAGTGGCCATCATCTAACCCGTTTGACCCATCGTCGATCCCTGCCTGCACGAGACCAAGTCACCCGTTACACAAGGCTTACAATACGACGAATGCCACTGACCTAACTCGGCCATCAGATAACAGAGTTTCAACAACCTTCGTATGACCCATCATTGCAGCCCAACTCAGCGGCGTTCGGCCATAGTTGTCTTGCTGGTCTGGACCAAAATCCCGGGCATGCGCAAGGAGTGTCTTAACTAAACTCTTGGGCCCATAGACGCCAACAATGTGAAATGCATTCTGAGATGGCCATAAATAGTCTAAAGAAGTCCAAGGCCGCTCTCTGACCTCGAAAAAGGTGTCACAAAGTTGTACCACCATACTAACCCATTCCGAATTAGTCAATAAGTTGAGCAGCTGAGGAGTGCAGAAGGAACATGCAAATGCATGATATCCCCAGTAGTCAACAGCATAGAAGAAGAGCGGTATTTTAAGTCGTTCATGCGCCTCCTCATACGTCTGAACAGGGCCACCTGAAAAGTGCTTAAACGAAAGATATAACACGCAAGTACTTGCGATATCAAAATCGGCGGTTGGAAACCACTGAGTCAAAGTATCCGGGAAATATTCCTGGACTGTATAGTGAGCAAGTCGAATGATTTCGCTTTCTTTGTTGATGAAAACGAGCCCGCAACATACCGAAAGCATAGGTTTGGCATCAGGAATTGCAGCTTCATCAATCGCATCCCCACTATCCTTGACAGCCCATGCATACTGAACTTCTCTTGTTTTGAGAGGACGTTTGGCGTAGATGATCAACGATAGCACATGATTGGCAAGCCCCTGTATCCAGCCGGTTGCCCGTTGACTCTCCCCATTGCGTCATTAAATGCCAGCCGTAATAGGGCAAGCTTTGGCTCGTTTTCTTGAGAGTTGTTTTGAAGTTTGTTCGGTGTTTCACGGATGCACTTTACGCTACCTTTATCCTTCAAGGACTCAATGAAGAGGTGAGCAAGTAGGAACCTAATTTTGTGAAGTAAATATGTGCTCAGCAGAACCAATAATTCATGGTTTATATAACACTGTGACTTACATGCCATCTGCGACACTGGCAATGCAGCTGATATTATGTTGAGGTCTGGGTGCTTTGAGACCAAGTACAAACTGGGCATGCGATTGCGCAGATATTGCTCGATGTCATCCTTTCGTTCTACGATCTCGAGGCAGGAGTACCCATCAAAGGCTTTCACAATATCAGGTACAGGGAGAGACGTGGCCAGGAGGCTGACATTATTCCCTTTGGATTGAAGGTGCAGGAGTGTTTCAGTGAACTTGGAACGAACATTGTCGTTCATTTGGCACTCGTCCAGCGCATCAACAATAACAAAGACCCCATCCTTGTACCGTGCGGCAACAGCATGGAACATCTCCTCGAACTCGCTCAACGATGGCTGTGATCCGTGCTTCTCGTGTCGAGTATAAGCATCCATGACTGCGGGTGGAGGTGGAAACATGTCCCTGAGCAGTTGCTTTACGAGATTGGCAATGAGCTGCTCCACGGTTTGGTCGTCTACGCGTCGGAAGTTACAGTATAGGTATGCGATGCCAACGTCACGGTTTCGCGAGCGCCTTTGGAGATAATCGATAACGATAGATACAAGTATAGTCTTCCCAGCACCAGGTATGCCGGGGCAGAAGAGAGTTACTGGCTTCCTGGATAGCCTGGTGGACTGATTAGTAAGAGGAAAAAATAGGAATAAGACAGATATGAAGGAAACCAAGAATATACCATTCCTGAAACTGAGGAGAATTGAGGAACCACTGTCCTGTGCCTTCTTGTCTTTGGCGTAGAAAGTCGGCTTGTTGTGACGAATAGTCCACTGAAGAGAGCCACTCAAGCATTTCTCCATGTTTTTGTCGAGCTTCAGCAGTATATGTCTGTTCAAAAAAGATATTGACGCCCGCTTCGATCCCATCCATCCGTTGCTCAATAGACTGGAGCTTTTGTGTCTGGGCCTGATGATTTCGGTTCTGATCTTTTCTGGCCTCGATTGCCTCTTTTAGAATCTTATTTTGAAGTTTAAGCTGGCCAAACTCGAGAAGCGAAGTCAATGTTTGGCATTGTCGATGGAGGTTTTCGACAGCTTCGCGTGTTTTCCTGCCAACAAGTGCAGCCTTGAGGCGCTCCCATCCAAACCGATGACCACCTGCCAGCCTTTTCAAGTCAGAGAGTAAACGTTGTAACTCCTTTTCACAGGTAGATAAGAGCGAGCTGATATCCAGTTCCAGCTCTCCTGAGTCGTTTTCATCTTGGCCCGTGTCAGTAGGGCCTGTATTGGGCAGGGGATTACGCTTAGAAAGCAATGCCGAAGATATGTCTTTGAAGGCGTTCGCAAAATCCGGGTCCGAGAGAAGATCATGAACATTTTGTAGGGTGGTTTTGAGGGCCCATACTTCTTGAATGAAACTTCCGGCCTCCTCTTTAGCCTCCCTCCAGTTGTAACAAAACTTGAAGATATACTGAATAATTTGGCCGGCCACGCCGATGACGCCGACGATACCCGTAGGATCAACCATGATGACACCGGCGATGCCTTTGTGAGAGCATACTCGAGTGTAGCAGAGCAGTATTTGAGAGGGTCGGATGGCAAATGATGTTGACAGAGAGATTATGATGCAGAAAAGAGCCGACGCTCTTGAGGGATTGAAGGAGAAGTGTTCTCAGTCAGGAAGCAAGAATGCAATCGTAGCAACCAATATAGACAGATCATTCAAAGGGCTCCCACAGGTTCGTTAACCAAAGAGTCTTTCAGGTACTTGCTTTTTGGTTGTAGAACCCAAAGCAAGGAGGTTTTTCAGAAGAGAGTGCCTGATGTATGCCCCACCAATATGATATGATGACAATGTGGGAATCAGGCTGAGTCGTAGGCTTAGCACGCTTCACGTCCGTGGCAGAGTTCTTGTGCTCTGATTCGCGATAGATGCATCAACACGGTGCTGGAACCGAAGACCCCAATAAACCCATGTGGCTTGGATTGCCGCTTGATACCCGCCACAAGACTCCTCGCCAAGCCCTCCGAAAGGCTGCATCTCTCATTATGTCGGAGAGATGGCCGCTGTTCGAGGCCCAACATGTACAGTCCTGTTTCAAAATGTTTACCTGAAGGCTTCAAAAGTTGATGTCTTGTAAGATAGCCGGGAAAGGGCATTGTGTGGATGGATGAAGTTGGCGACCTACGAAAGAGTTAGGTAAATCTGGAATACCTACTTGCTTACTAACGGCTGGATCGAGAGTGGTCCAGGAGGCGGACGCTAAGCCCAACGAAATCAACTTATGGTACCGAGATAGCTTTGTTGACTGCGGCGAGTCCATTCAGCAGACGCAGAAGACTTTTATGAGAAATCTCGCGCTGGGGATTTTTATGCTTCAATATTTTTAAATGAGAGATTCGAAAATACGCTGCGTTACTGTGTTATACCTCACACACACGATCTCTAATGGCGGACTAAAAGGAGCCGTGTCACTTGACAGCAAGCACCAAGGCACCCTCCGTTTCGAAAGTGTTTGGGCCATTCCAACTTATAGGGATGCGTCCGCATGTCAAGGTCGCAGTTATTGAAACCAAGGTTATATGCACAGTTTCCTCCACACTGCTCGCGAACTGTTGTATACCCGGGCTAAGCCACACGAGCTAGTCGTCGAACTCAAGAACCAAGGTCAAGCCGAAACGACCCTAAAGCATCGTCACCCTTGGCAAGGCGATGGCCGAAGCAGTGAAAACAGATCATTATCGACGCGACAGTATCAACGCCTTGAGGGATAACTCGCACACCGCCATGCAGCCTCAGCCACCTACAAACACATCAACTCATCCTACGCAGAATAGACATAGACAGCATGACAGAAATAAACAAACAAGGTCAAGCACTTCTTAGCCAACCAACCAATCATCGGCCCTAATCTCCCTCTCCTTCTGACCCAAACACCAAGGTAGGCAGGTATACAACCGAGAAATGTCCATCATGGCTTTAGGTACACAACACCATCATCCTGAATCGGCACCAGTGCCAGACCCAACTCAAGCAATCTCCCGTGTCATTCCGAAACCGAACCCATATCATGGTTATGAACAACCTTAGTCCCTCATGCCCATCAAACAAACCTGGGTGACTGATCATTCAAGACTCGCTCAAGACTGGCCAAACCGATTCGACTGAACCGCAGCAGATGGACTCTATAACGCAAAAAACACAAACACATATGATTAATACTTGTTCCTTCAAAGAAAATGGGTGGATAATTATGTAGTGACATGAGAGGGGAAAGGGGAAACAGAAAGGAAAAAACGAGCCAGAACGTCCGGATGGATCATCTCGGACGGTGCGTCAGGACAGTAACATCACTTGAGTCATCATTATCAGAGGTGCCGTTGTTCCCTCTCTGGATGGGTTGATGCGGTCGGGGTGTTGCTGACGGAGTACTCAAGGGATCTGGGTGACGACTACGAACCTGTAGCAAATTCTGCTGATGTTGCTGCTGAGACCGACTTGGCTGCGGCTGCTGACTCCCGCCACCACCAAAGAAACGGAAAAACATCGACGATAACGGCGGCTTAACCGTGGACGGCGGGATCATCATCATCCTATGTGGGGCAGGTGTCATGCCGATCTGGCTCGGGGGCGGATGCGGACCGTAAGCCTTCTGCTGCTGCTGCTGCTGCTGCTGCTGCTGCTGCTGCTGTTGTTGTTGTTGTTGTTGGTCGCGAGGGGGCGCCCGGCCAATGACGTAGTCCTTGTTGTCGATGGTGACGCTCTTGGTCATGTGGTTGACCTTGTAGACACCGACGAGGCGGGAGGCGAGCTCGAACATGTTGTTGCGCAGCGAGATGACGATAAACTGCGCGTTGCGCGTGCGTTCCTTGATGTAGTTGGCCACGATGGACACCTATGGCTGTCAGGATTGTTCAAACTCCGAGGATAGAAGCAAATACTCACATTGCGGAAATCCAACGCCGCATCAATCTCGTCCATGACGTATAACGGCGTGGGCTTGTAATGGTGCAGGGCAAACACCAGCGCCAACGAGCTGAGCGTCTTCTCACCACCACTGAGGTTGCTGATATTCTTCCAGCTCTTCTTGGGCGGCATGACACTGAAAAGGATACCCTCGCTGAACGGATCGAGCGAGTCAACCAGCTCGAGCTCAGCATTGCCACCCATGGTAATCATCTGATACATCTCCTTGAGCCTCAACGAAATAGTGCTGAACCCCTCCATGAAGCCCTCCAGCCTCATCCTCCGGAGCTCATCACACCTCTTCTTGGCGGCGTCACGCTGGGCAACGGCTGTAGCCAGGTCGGACGAGCGCGCGGCATATTCCTCGACACGCCGACGATACTCGGCCAGCACGCTGAGGTCGACCTGTGTGTTCTGCGTCTTTTCCTCGAGCGCGGCAATCTCGCCCTTGAGACGTTCCTTGTCCATGTCGGCCAGCTCGTCCTTGGTGTAGCGCGGGAACTGCAGAGGGGCGGCGCGGCCCGGGCCAATGGTTGTTTCGTTGACGACAGAGTTGCCTTCGGGCTCGGCTCCCTGGGCTTGTTCCTCTTCAAGGTCGACGTCAGTCATCTCCACGTCAGAGTCCTCGTCCTGGCTTCGTTGCGATTGCGGAGGCTCTTGTTGAGCAGGGGCTGGAGGCTGAGCAGGTTGAGTAGGCTGGCTGCTACCGCCCTCGAGATCCTCAATGTTAGTGAGGGTCAGCTTTGAGAGCATGTGCTCCCAGTGCTTGAGCTTCTTCTGGTTATCCGCCAGAATCTTATGACTCTCCTCGAGCTTGTTGCGCATCTCGATCTCAACAGCACGAGTAGCATTCAGCTCAGCCGTCTTCTCATCCAACTCAGCCTTGACCTGCGCGAGCTCCTTCTTCTTAGCCGCGAGCGCCTCCTTGGCCTCCTCAACCTTGCTCTTCAACGACTCCGCCCGATCGCCCTGACTCTGGATCTCCTCCTCGAGCCTCTCTGACTCGCGAATGGCCGCCTCCAGCTCCTTAGACGCCTTGGCGTGGTCCCTCTCGAGCTTAACTCTCTGCTTCTCGGCCTTAGCCTTGCGCACCTCGGCCTCGGAAACAGCCTCGTTCTGCTCGGCAATCTCGGCCTTGAGCTCATCGATCCTCGCGCGCTTGGCCCGCAGCTTCTCGCCACCGACCTCCATGATCCGGTCCTGCAGCTCTTTGATCTCATCCTCCACGCTCTGCGTCTCTCCATGCAACTTCTCAACCTCCCTCCTTAGCTTAGCAATCTCCCGTTCCAGCACCGCCATCCGAGTATCATCGCTCTGCGACGGCTGGTGCTCGCGCGCAAGCTCCTTGATCCGGCGCTGGGCATCAGCCAGATTCCTCTCCGAACTCTCGATCTCGAGGTTAATCTTCTGCATGCGCGTATCAATTTCCGGGATCTGCTCCTTGAGCGAGCGGATGCGGTTCTCCAGCTCGCGCATGCGGTCCTGGTGCTCCTGGAAGGCTTGTTCGAGGGTATCACGGTCGGCCTCCAGTTTGGTGACTTGCTCCTTGGTGGTGTCGGCCACCAGACGCGAGGACATCAGTCCGCGCTTGACTGTCGTGCCACCGCCGGACATGGTGCCCGACTTGTCGATCAGTTCGCCGGCGAGGGTCACGACGCGCCAGCGCTTGGCACCATAGGCAATGCGGTTTGCTTGGGCGAGGTCCTTGGCTACAAGAGTGTCTTGCAGGGCATGGTAGAAGGCGGGCCGGAACTTGGGATCCTTGGGCTTGACGAGGTCGAAGAGGCGGGGGGCGTTCTCAGGAGTCTGGATCGGCGACATGTCCCGCACGCGCAGCTTGTCCAGGCAGATGAAGTTACCACGGCCGAGATTCGTCTTGCGCAGGTACTCGATACATTGTTGACCGGCCTCGACCGTCTCGGTGACGAAGTTGTCAAGCTGCGGGCAGGCGGTCGAAATAGCCACGTCGTACATCTGGTCGATGGTACCGAGGTTACCCAGGCGCCCATGGAAGCCTTCGATACGGCCGGACTCCTTCATGCGCATCAGCGCCTGAAGCACGCTGCTCTGCGTCTGCTGGGCGGCCAAGTTCGAGCGTGCCTCGTCAGCTTTCTGCCGCGCGTTCGACAGCTGAGCGCGCAGCTTAGGCTCTTCCTGGGACAAACGCTCCAGCTCGGCTACGGCACGGCGACCTTCCTTCTGCAGGGCGGCCTTCTCGACCTGGAGCTTCTGCAGCTCCTCATGCTTAGCCTGCTGGCTCTTCTCGATGGCGGCAATCTTGGCCTGCATCTCCTCGAGAGCCACAGCACCGGCATTAGCCTTCTCGCGCAAGATGGCCATCTCAGACTCCGCGACAGCAATAGCCGACTGCTTTTGGTTGATCTTCTCCTTCCAGGGCTCAAGAGACTTTTGCTTCGCAGCGATCTGATCGGACAGGTGCTGCGTCTTGCCCTTGAGGCTCTCCCTGATCCTAGCGAGTTCGGCCTCCTCCTGTTTGACCTGCTCCTCGAGCTCGGCAATCTCCTGCGTGCGCCGCTCAATCTCCTTGGTGCATTGGGCAATGGTCTCCTCTCCCTCTTCAGCAGACCGCTCAGCATTGGCGATGGTCTTCTCGAGCTTCTTGCGCTTATCTGCCAAAAACTTGCGCTTCTCATCAAACTTAACCCGTTCCTGATCAAAGCGCGTCATCTCCTTTATCAGGGCCTGCGTCTCCTTCTCGAAGGCTTCGACCTCGCGGCTACCCCGGGCATACGCCTTCTCTAGCTGCTTGATGACCTGCTCGCTGCCATGATGCTTCTCCAGCTCAGCGTCCAGCTCGGCCTGCATCTGGCTGATGGCCTCCTCGGTGACAGTAATATTGTCCTGGCACTCGCTGACGTAAATCTGGTAGAGGGCGTTCTTCTTCATGGCGAGCTCGTTCTCGTCGCGCACATAAGCTAGCGCTTTATTCTTCTTGTCCTCGAGACTGTTCTTCTCCTTCTCGACGTGCTGGACGCGGCCGCTCTTCTCGAGGCAGATCTCGTTGAGTGCCTCAACTTCGGCCGCAGCCTCCTCGATGGGCCCCTTGTACTTCGAAGTGCCGATGATGTCCTCCAGATACTCAAGCAGACCGTCCTCGTGTTCATTGGCCGCCTTAGGCTTCATCTGCGCGATAGACTCGACCTCACCCTGCAAGATGAGGAAACGCTTGTGGTCCAGGTCGACGCCGCGCTCACGCAGTAGGGTTGTGACGGTCGTGAAGTTGGACGGCTTGCCGTTGATAAAGTATGAGCTCGAGTTGTTCTTGAAGGCTTTGCGCGAGATGACCAGCTCCGAATCCGGTACGACCTCGTGGCCTCCGCCAGGCAGATCCAGCACCTCATGGAAGTGCACAGCGACCTCGCAGTAGTCCAGGTTCGGGTACTGCGCCGAGTTATGAATCAACGCCGAAATTTTTCCCTGGCGCATCTTGCTGGCCCTAAAACCGAACACAAACAACAGCGAATCAATAACATTCGACTTGCCAGACCCGTTCGGCCCAACAACGGACGTAAACGAAGGATGAAACGGCCCAACCTCTTGCCTGCCCGCGTAACTCTTGAAGTTAGTCAGCACCAGGTGCGTAATCACGATGCGCGGCTTCGGCCCCGTATCCTCAACCGGCGGCTGCGGGACGCCTAAGCTCCGCGACTTGAGCATGATGTCCATTGGCTTCTCCAGGATCGCGTCCATCGCCTTGACCGGTTTGACCGCCGTCGCGAGCAGGTCGTTCTCGTCGGGGCCCTTGAACCGCTGCGTGTTGACCGTGGCGTAAGTGATGTCGTTCAGCGCGCGACTCGGGGCCGGGGTCTGCGGCGGTTTCGGCTTGGGTGTTGGCGCATCCTCGGGCTCAGGAGCGGGTTCGGGAGACTTAGGCCGGTCCTTGGGTTGTGGTGTGGGCTGGGGAGCAGGTTGGGGCTCAGGTTGAGCCTCGGGCTGGGGCGTTGGCTGAGGCGCTGGTTGAGGAGCCGGTTGAGGAGCCGGCTGGGATGCAGTAGGCTTGGTTGGCAGAGGCGTCTTTCGCGGACGACCGCGCCTCTTCGGCGCAGGGGCTACTGACTCGTCGGCATCAGCGGCATTGGTCGCTGTTGTGGCGGCCGACGCGACAGATGCGGCGGTCTGGTCGGGATCAATGGCTTTGCTGGTATCGGCAGCAGAGGAGGTGCTCGCGGCGGCTGTAGTGGCGGTCTTCTTCGGACGTCCTCGCGGCCTCTTAGGCGGCGTCGTCTGGGCGGGCGTCTCGTTGGAGGTCGCTCTCCTGCGGCGCGTCGCGCGCGGTGCGGGCTCTGGGGCTGGTGTGTAGTCGTCGCCGCTCTCCTCTTGGACAGCCGGTGCGTCGGCCATCTCTTCGTCAGAGGACTCAACAACTTTACGGCGGGCAGCAGCCGCACGCCGTGTTGGGCGCGTCGACATGGTGAGTGTCGATGAGCGACAGTCCTGCTGTTAGATGAAATTGAAAAAAAAAAGAACAATGAATGAATTGATAAATATCCTCGTTGGTCGAATAGGGTTGCTGGAAGTCGCCGCGTAAGGTATCTCAGCGCGTCAAGGCCACTGCTGTTGTGCTGTCTTCGCTGTGTGGCCCCGCCGACGGGTGTTGACTTTTGATTTGATTGTAAACAATCCGTCGCACGTGCCAAGCCCCGCTGTCTCAGCCTAGCGGATCCACTCACTTTTATCTAACAAGCGATAAGCACTTATCATTATGCCAAGACCCCGATACAGTGATCAACATCAACATTCCAAGCATCACCGAATTGACGAATCCCAAGTTTCACTCGCGACACCAACACTCGAGCTCATCATAACCACCCACCACCACTATGCTCGACTTCACGCACTTTCCCGAGGTCTTCCCCACCGATGGCCCGCGGCCGTATGACCAGCACTTCGTCCGCCAGACCGAAACCTTCCGCAAGTCTCTCGATGGCGTGCTCTTCATCGACCGCGTCCTAGGCGCCCTCGGCCTACCGGACGCCGCCAAAGCCTATCCACCGCGCGGCGACGCCGGCCTGCGCGCGCTGCACCAACAGGTGTGCTCTGCAAAGGTGTCGGCCCACGCGAAGCTCTCCGTGCTGTACTACCTTTTGCTCGATCACGACGAACACCGCGGCTCGCGTTCCCAGCTGGCGGATGCCCTGGCCGAGGAGGTAGGCCTACCAGCAAATTATCAGATTCTGATGCGCGGGCTGTGGCATATGGATCGGAAGGAGTTTAAGGTGCTTCCCCTCCCCCTCCCCCCCACCACCAACCAAAACAACAACAACA
>Ga0065720_1004160_pt1 | contig 14415 bp, 11 predicted proteins | sample Thericmetagenome_FD_59107 | JGI IMG/M metagenome (GOLD analysis project Ga0065720, IMG submission 59107) | Thermophilic microbial communities from the Joint Bioenergy Institute, California, USA of rice/straw/compost enrichment - eDNA_2 v2... | ecosystem: Engineered > Solid waste > Grass >... | reverse complement strand
GGCGGGCGGCACCGCGTCGAACACGGCCCGCCACTCGATGCGCATGCTCTCGATCGAGTCGTGCCGCTGCTTGACGTCGCGGGCGAGCGCCTTGCGCAGGAAGGCGATCAGGCCGTCGCGGGCCGGTCCGGGCTCGAAGGCCTCCGGGTCGATCGTGACGTCGCTGTTGACCATCGCCGGGTGGCTCGCCCCGCTGCCGTAGACCGGGGTCTGGCCGGTGGCCATCTCGTACAGGGTGACCGCGGCGGCGTACCGTTCGGCGGCGGCGTCGTAGCGGGGCCGGTGCACCGGGTCGAAGAACGGGTCAAGGTACGGCGGAGTGCCCACCGCGGTCTGCTCCAGCGGCGCCCGCGACAGGGAGAAGTCGAAGAGCGTGAGGTGGACCTCGCGGCTCTTGCCCAGCTCGCGGAAGGCGAGGTTGTCGGGCTTGATGTCTCGGTGGTTCACGCCTGCCAGGTCGAGCGCGGCGAGGATGTCGAGCAGGTCGGCGCCCCAGCGGCCGAGGAAGTCGAGCGACAGCCGGCCCTCNCGGCGGATCAGCGCGGCGAGGCTCTCCCGCCCGGCGTCCTCCAGCAGCAGNGCGGTGCGCCCGTTGATCGTCAGCGGCTCCTCNAGGCGGCGCACCACGCGCGGGTCCCGGGCGAGGGTGAGCACCTCGGCCTCGTCGAGCAGCCGCCGCCGTGCGCCCTCCTCGTCGAGGGCGACCTTGAGTACGGCCTGGCCGTGCACCGGGTCCTTGACCAATAGGGCGAGAGCGGTGGAGCCCTGGCCGAGCCGTTCGATGACCTCGAACCTGGTGGGATCATCGGCCGGGCCGATCCGCGCCCCCGCCGTCGCGTCTAGCGGGTCGATGCGCTCGGCGGCCTCCTCGTCCGCGTTGAGCTCCTGGACGAGCCGCTCCAGTCCCTGGACGAACCGCTCCACCGACTCGGTGCGCAGGTCCGCGTCGCCTGCGGTGGCATCGCGGATCAGATCGACCATCGCCTGCGGCGCGACGTCCAGCTCGACCCGCACGTCGAGGCCGCCCTCTCGAGCGAGCCGCTGGTGCAGCTCCTCGGTGGTCTCGGCGGGCGCGCTGCCGGTGAAGATCAGGAAGGAGACGGCGCCGAGGCCGAACACGTCGGCGAGGATCGGGTCGGCGGCCGGATTGCGCTGCGTCTCCGGGGCGAGGTAGCCGTGCGCGCCCTTGTCGGTGAGGGCCTCCAGGGTGTCCGGCCCAACGGCGAACATGCTGGGCACCGGCGTGTCCAGCGGGATGCGGCCGGCGGTATGCCAGTCGCGGACGCGCACGCCGTATTTGCCGTGGGCGAAGGTGCGCACGAACACCGACAGCGGGCTGAGGCGGCGGTGCACCAGCCGCCGGGAGTGGGCGTAGCGCAGAGTGTTGGCGAGAGTCCGGACCAGGTCGATGCGCTGGTCGATGGTGAGGTCGGCGCCCTTCGCACGCAGGAAGTGGTCGAGGCGTGTCTCGGACGGGTCGTGCTCGAACGCCACCGCCGGGCCGCGCTCGTGCTCGTAGAACTCCATCGCACGGGCGATGCCGGGGTGGTTGACGTTCTCCAGCGTGACGAACTCGCGTTGGGCGGCCCGCAGGATCGCGGTGCGTTCCTCCTGGGAGGCGGCCTGGTTCACCAGGTAGAAGCGCACCCGGCGCGGGCGGTCGAGCATCGGGTGCTTGGCGAGGTAGTCCTGCCAGCCCGGCCCCTCGGCGAGCGGGTTCTCCGCCACCTGCATGTTGCCGACCTTGCGGTGCCGCACGCTGCGCCGCACACCCGCCCGCTCGATGACTTTGGCGAGATCACGTGAACGTTTCCCGTCGATAAGCCGGCCGGGGTGGTGCGGCTCGGCGGCGATGGCGTCCTTGATCAGCTCGTCGAGCCCGGCCGGGCCCTGCCCGTCGATGCGGTAGATGCCGGCCCGGCCGCGGTCGGTGAGCCGAACCCGGGCGTTGGGATGGTGCAGCACCACGCCCGCGTACACGAACGGCACGTCCTTGCCGCCCGCGTCGATCAGGAGCTGCTTGAAGTGCCTCGCCTTGCTCTCGACGAGGATGCGCGGGTTGTCTTTGGCGATGCCGTTGTGGAACCAGGTCTGGTGGTCGCCGGTGATCTCGCCCGACCAGTGCTTGAGTTCCAGCAGGTAGAGACCCGCCCTGCCGATGACGAGCAGGTCGACCTCGTACTGCCGGCCGGTGCGCGTGACGAAGGTGAAGTTGCTCCACGCCCGGTAGGGGTCGGCGTCGGCGAGCCGCGCCCGTATCGCCGCCAGCCCGCCCCGCTCGTGGGCGTACTCCGACTGCGTGACCTCAACCCACCGCTTGCTACCGGGCTCCACCCATCGTCCTCCGTTCCTTCGGGCGCTCCGACTCTAGCGGGCGGCCCCGACAAAAGGGGAGCCATAGAGCTCATCACTATTCCTGCCCGCACTGGCCAAGCGGCGCGTGGTTGATGCTCTTTCTTCATCATGCTCTAGAGCTGTACGCACTTGTCGTCGGCGCACCGAGCCAAAGCGGCGGCGAGGGGCGTGTCCGCCACGGGAAACAGCCGGATCCACCACCCCGATGCCTGGCCCTCGCAGACGATCATCCTCTCGCCGGACGGACCGCCTCCACTTCCTCCCGGCGTGGTACGACCGGCCGTGCTTTGGCCGACCCGCTTGATCCGATTGTCGGAATCGTCATAGAGCAGTACCGGACAGATCGCGCAGAAAGCTCGAGGGACAGAGTGTCGACGCCCGAGGCTTTTCGAGCGATCCCATCTTCGGACCAAAGTCCAAAACGGCATCGCCTCAGTCGAGGTAGCCGACCCGTTACAAACCTCCGGTAAGCAGTGCCGTCAGATCACCAAGCGGCCCACCCATGTCCGCACCTTACCAGCGCTGCTTCCACCATCATTACGACAGGGCAAATCGGTTAGTGACGCCCGTAACGCAGCATTACTGTTGGCCCGCTCAGACCACAGAACAGCCAAAGCACCCGTCTTTTTCCAGCCCGCCTGGTCGGACGACGCCGGACAGGCTGTCGATCCGCCCTTTGGAGACGCATTATGCGCGGTGAGAGGTCGACGACACCCGACGGCAGGGAAGCTAACGGGTGGGCACTAGGTCCAGGTCAACGACGACCGGAGCGTGATCACTGCCCGCCGAAATACCCTCCTCATAAAGATGCTGGATCTCCTGTACAACCCAGTGACGACTGACCCAGATGGAGTCAAAACGCCGTCCTGTTCCCGGGGAGTTCTTGCGCCGACCTGTACGACGCGTGATCGCCAGCGGACCATTCGGACTCGTCGCCCGGACTTCCGCAATAGCGGCAGGCCTGTCGCGGAGCCACTGGCGCATGGCATCCTCGAGAGCGTGTACCTTACCGGGCCCCCAAAGAAGGTCGTCCCCTGGCTCACCACGTAGACGCCGAATTCCCGTGTGCCAGTGTGTCCGTGTATCAGCGAAGTCGATCGCGTCTACCAGGGGCGTGTTGGCATCCGCGCCAAGCAGCAATGGGCCCGTTTGAGTTGCAAGCCATGCGGCGAACGCGACGGCCTGACGGGGTTTCACCAACCCCCAATTCACTCCTGGTGGAGCGTGGTAGGACATGGCGATGAAAGTCACGTCCCCGCTTGACAACTCGGCTAGGAGGATACGTTCGGGCAGCGGGCAGTCAGCGAACAGCCAGGCCGCATGCGGGCATGCACCACGACCGGCGATTGCAACACCCAAACGCCGTCCTGGCCGATCATTCGACCGCCGCCGTCCCTTGGCTTCGCCGTACCGCGCGTGGACCGGGGGCTCTAGGATCGTCGGCGTGTATCTGACCGTCTCCCCGCCGCCGGTCCGCTAGCGGACGGCAGGCAAGACACGCGTTCCGGGCGGGTGGTGTCCGGGGCGTTCTTTGTCGTCCGCGCGATCGGCCATCTGTCGACAGCGGACCATGGAGACGTTCAATGGTGTGTTCTGGTCCCGTGCCTGCGGGCCGGGCCGTTGTGTTCATCGCCCTGGCGGCCGTCGCCTGGGGCACGGGCGGTGCGGTCGCCGCCGTTCTCTTCTCGACCAGCGGGCTCGACGCGTTCGCGGTCTCGTTCTGGCGCTTCGCGGGCGGGACGGCGGTGCTCGCCGCCGCCTGGCCGCTGGTGCGCCCGGCCGGAGGGCCGTCCCTGACGGACCGGCTGCGGGCCGTCCCGGTACGGCCGGCCGCGAACGGCGTCGGCATGGCCGTCTTCCAGACGGCGTACTTCGCGGCGGTCGACCGGGCCGGGGTGGCCGTCGCCACGGTGGTCACGCTGGGGGCCGGGCCGGTGTTCGTGGCGCTCGGCGCGCGCCTGTGGCTGGGCGAACGCCTCACCCGGGGGCGCGCCGGGGTGACCTGCCTGGCGATCGGCGGGCTCGTGCTGCTGAGCATGGGCGGCGCCGAGGCCGGTACGGCGAGCGGCCGATGGCTGCCCGGGATCGCCCTCGCCCTGCTGTCCGCCCTGGGGTACGCGGGCACGATCCTGCTCGGGCGCAGCCTCGGCGCCGGCCGGGACGGCGAGCCGCTGGGCGACACGCTGATCGGTCTCGCCGTCGGCACCGCGTTCCTGCTGCCCGTGGCGGCGTTCCCGGTGCCTGCGGCGGCCGGAGGGCTGCTGCCGCAGCGCGGCGACACGGTGGTCACCGTCGCGCTGCTCGCCTATCTCGGCCTGGTGCCGAGCGCCCTCGCGTACGCGCTGTTCTTCGCCGGGCTGCGCACGGTCACCGCCGGAACCGCGTCGGTGCTGGCCCTGGTCGAGCCGTTGACCGCCGCCGCGGTGGCGGTGTTCCTGCTCGGCGAGCGGCTCACCCCGGCGGGCCTGGCGGGCGGCGTGATCCTGCTCGCCGCCGTGGCCCTGCTCGCCGTCGGTGAGCGCCGCTCCCCGGCGTCGGGGTGACACCGGCCGCCCGGGGCCGCCGGCGGGCACGTCGCGGCGGCCCCGGGCGGCGCCGGCCGTACCGGATCCGGCGCCCGCCGCGGCGCCCGCGGAGCTCGTGCCCGTATCCGGGCTCGGCGGTGGCCGTCCTGGGCGACCCCAGGGCGGCGTCCCGGCCGAGCGCCGGATCGGACGCCACGCCGGTCGGCGTGAGCGGCGGGTGCCGGGTGGCGAGCAGCCCGGCCGGCGGGTTGCGCGAGCGCCGGCCGGGCGGCCCCGGCCGGGGCCCTCACCGATCTGCGCTGGACGAGGGCCGCGACCGGGTCGAGAGTGCCCAGCCCTGGACGCCAGGGCCGGCGCGGGTCACGGGCGCGGCCGTCACGCGACTCTCGAGGTCCCCGCGGGGAGTCCAAGCGATCGCGTGATGGCCGGTTCCACGCGGCTCACAGGCCGCGCACCGCGACCGAGTGCTACTGCAGGCAGTCCCGCTTGTTGAGCACCAGGTAGAACTCGGTGACCTTGCCTTTGGTGACGCCGAACACGTAGCCGGCCTTCTTGTTGCGCGGGACCGTGGTCACGTAGAAGCCGTGGAAGTCCTTCTTGATGCGCGGATAGGCCGCCTTCAACCGCTTGAAGCTGGACCCGATCCTGATGCCCTCCGGGGTCTTCATCCCCTTCTGGGCGGCGATGCCGACGACGCCCTTCCCCTTCGAGATGGCGACGCCCCAATGGTCCTTCTTGGGGGGAACTTCTTCAGCCGCCAGTAGGTGCAGTAGTCCTTGGGCGACCCGTTCTGGATAACGATGGTGCCGGTCGCTCTGGCCTGCTTGACGGTCATGCCGAGCTTCAAGCACCGTATCCGTACGGCCCCAGCGTCGGCTTCGCCTCGGCGTGCGCGGCGGTGGCGCCGCCGGCCAGCAGGGAGGCGGCGAGGAGCGAGGCCCCGATCATCTTCTTCGTCATGCCCCCTTTGATGATCGGCCAGGGCCCCGGGTTCGGACCGGCGGCCGGAGTTTTGCGACGGCCCCGCTCCCCCTGCGCGCCGTGGCCGCGACCGCCTCCGCCTCCGGCCGCGCGCACACCGATCTCCGGCCGCGAAGGACCGTACGGCCGGCCATCGAGGCCGTCCCGTAATGGCAGGTAGCGCAGGGGGCGAACCCGGCCCTGCCGTACCTCCGCCGCGTGGTTCGGCCCGCGACCGGCGAAGGTGAGCGACCGCGAGGCGGGACAGAAACCCGGCCGGGGCTCCCCAGCGTGTGGCGGGCAGGCCCGCGACCGGGTGGAAGTTTCATCCGGCCGAGCGCCGGACGGCGTCTCGGACGCGCCATCCCGCGATCGGGACGGCACGGGGGTCATCCGAGGTTCCGCGTCCGGCGCGAGCGCGCGGGCGGTGCCGCACGGCGGGCGGCACCGCCGCTGACCGTCAGGCGGCGGCGCGCTGGTAGCGCCGCTCGACGTCCCTGCGGATCTTCTCGATCTGGGTCCTGCTGACGTTGAGGTCGCCGAACTGCTTGACCGCCTGGTAGTACGTCCAGGCCAGGCTGTCGCAGGTGGCCTTGGCGATGCCGGAGTATCCGGCGCAGACCTGCCTCATGTCGAAGTAGAACGCGTCGTCGACGCGTGCCTTGTTCGCCGAGAACCGATCGAGCGCCTTGTAGTTGCGGTAGCCGAAGTCGTGCCGGCGGCACGGCATCCTGAAGTCGAAGCCGAGCGGCTGGTCGGGACTGCTGGAGCACAGGTCGGTCGACCAGTCGAAGCCGTACTCGGCCCAGGCCGACTGGTTCTGCCAGGCTTCGAGCCAGGCGGCGGCGCTGGCCGCGGTGGGCTGGGTGAGATCGGACAGGGCGGCGAGCTTCTGCTCCAGGGTGACGGCGGACGCGGGTAAGGATGATCCGAGCGGTACGGTAAGGGAGAGCGCGACGGTAGCCAGTAGCCTTCCGACCATGAGGCGCTGCCTCTCGTCCGGGGGATCTGTCTGCGCACCACGATGAGGCGAGATCTCCCGGAAAGCCGAAGCAGTTCCTGATCAATATCGATCCGGGATTTCGTTGACCACCGATCTTTTCAAGACACATGTCTTGTTGTAATCGCGACAGTCAGCGAGACCCCGGGCGGGTGGCCCGGGCGCGGCCATCGCACGACCCAGGGTCCCTGCGGGCTCCGAGCGATCAAGTGATGGCAGCCGCCTCGGCACGAAGGCGGAGAGCCCTGCTCGCGACCGCGCTAGTTGTACGCGCTAGTTGTAGCAGTCCTGGTTGTTGAGAGCGATGGAGTAGCCGACGACCTTGCCCTTGCTGACCTCGAATGAGTAGTGGGCCTTCCGGTTACCCGGGACCGTGGTGACGTGGTAGCCGTGGAAGGTCTTCTTGATGCGCGGGTAGGCCCTCTTCAACTGGCGGAAGGTGGATCCGATCCTGATGCCTCTCGGGGTCTTCATGCCCTTCGCCGCGAATATGGCGGCCACGCCCAGCCTGGGGGAGATGTAGAGGCCCACCGAGTTCTTGGGGGTCGGGAACCTCTTGAGATCCCAGCCGGAGCAGCCGCCGCCACCCGGCAGCTTCTTGACGATGGCGCCGGTCGCCCTGGCCTGCTTGACGGTCATGCCGAGTTTCACGGCGCCGTATCCGTACGGCCCCAGCGTCGGCTTCGCCTCGGCGCTCGCCGCGGTGGCACCGGAGGCCACCAGCGAGGCGGCGAGGAGCGATGCTCCGATCAGTGTTCTCGCCATGTCCGGTTTGACGGCGGACCACGGCCAGAGGTTCGGCCTCGCACCCGGGAAACCGCGGCGGCCTCGTGCCGCCGCGCTCGCCACCACCCCGGACCAGGCCCGCGACGACCTCGGACGCGAAGGTGAGCGGGCCGCATCCCAGGCCCGTCGGCCCCTGCACTCGCCGGCCGTCGCCGGTGACGGCGGCGGGCGGGCACGGGCCGGGCTCCGGGGGCGTCCGTGTACCACGGGACACGCCGCCCCCGGCGCCGCGGCTCGAAGCGGTGGACGCGCGCCCGCCCGACGACGATCACGGCGAGGCCATGGCCCGGCCGTGCCCGGGAGGCATTCGCGCCGCTGCCACGTGCGACGTCAGGCGGCCGATCCACGGTTCCGCATCCGCCCGCACCGGCCTGACCACCGGCGGCCCGCCGCCTCGCTCCACCTCGGACGCCTGACGAGCGGGCCGGTCCGATCAGCACCAGCGATTGCAGTTGACGACGTAGCAGGCCGCGCAGTAGGCCAGGACGCACGGCACGCACAGCGTGGCAGGCGGCGTGGCGCAGACGAAGAAGCACCCACCGCAGCAGGTGGCGAACTGCCCCCGGTTGAGCTCGCAGCAGACCGGTGGGAAGCCGGCGGCGAGGTCGAGCGGCGCCCCGTTCCGGACCGCCCGGTCGAGGGTGAACGTGTCCGCGTCGGTGCGGCTCGGGGCGTACAGCAGGAGCTCGCTCCTGGCGGGGCCGCCCTCCGCGACATAGGCGCCCAGCGCCCTGCCGTCGTTGAGCAGCACCCCGTACGAGGTCATCCACCGCCCGTCGGGCAGCAGGTTGCGGGCGGCGAACGCCTTGTCCTCACCGGTCACCGCCGCGAGCTGGTCCTCGGGGCGGGCGCTGCGCGGGAGGGGCAGCAGCCCCTGTACGTCGGCCCGCCCGATCAGCCGGAGCAGCGCCGCCTTACGCTCGGCGCCCTCCAGCTTGATCTGCTCGACGGGCTTCACCGCGTACCACGGCACGTCCTGCCGCCGGGACGCGGCCACGGCCGCACGCGCCTCCGGGATCATGGCGACGAGGCCGGCGCCGAGGGCGGCGAGCCCGCGCATGAGGATGTTCCGCCGTGACGAGTGCTTCATCGATCTCTCTCCTTCAGGTCGGGATGACGGCGACGAGCAGCGCCAGGCCCACCAGCACCAGGTTCCGGACGACGACCTTGGGGCTGATCAGCTGCTCGAAGTAGCGGCCGAAGCAGCCGCATCCGGTGCGCTCGCCGCGGGCGAGCACGACCGCGGCCGCGATCGTGAAGGCGCCCAGCAGTACGGCGGCGCCCCAGGCGGCGGCCGTGATGGCCACGCCGGTGAGCAGGCAGGCGCCGATGACGAGCTCGACGGCGGGCAGCGCGAACACCAGCACGCCCACCAGCGGCTCGGGCACGAGCCGGTACCCCCTGATCACCTGCGCGGACGACTCCCGCCCCGACTTGATCTTCGCTACCGCGCTGAGCACGAACAGCAGCCCGAGCAGGCCTCTCGCCACGAGCACGACCACCATGACCTCCGATACGACCCGGCGCACACGGGCGACGACGTTCGGTGGCGGCATCGGTCCGCACGAACGCCCAGGCCTCGGACAGAACCCCTCTTCAAGGCCTGGCCGAGCCCTGTCGCCTTGTCGCAGAGGTTGTCGTGACGCGCTATCGCCCCGGTCACTCGGCGGTCACGCAAGCCCCGGTCAAAGGCGTTGCCGAGCCCACCGGCCCGCCCTGGGAGACCGGCGGAAGGTGCCGCACGAGCGTGATCGTCAAACCGCGACGATCACGCTCGCCATCGTCAGGGCGCTCTCAGCCGAAGCCCTGGACGGGCGCTACGTAACGGGTTGCCCGGCACCGGCCTCCGCGGCGACGATCATCGCCTCGGCCGCCCGCTCCGCCGCCTCCGTCGTGTGCCGGCCGGGGCCGCAGGCCGTGGCGACCGCGTACGCCGGGCGACCGGCGGCCTCCTCGAACATGGCGAGGGCGCGCACGCCCCCGGCGGAACATCCGCACCTGTCGGGTACGGCGCGGCGTCACCCTCCGGCCCGCGCACGTGTCGACGCGGCGCGGCGATCGGCTGCGCGAGCTCCTGCGGGAGTTCCGGTCGCTGCGCGACCAGCGCCCGAGCCGGCCGGGCTCCGGCTGCAATTCGTAAGCTCATGAGCGCGGCATTGTGCACAGCGATGTCGAACGGCGCCGATCCACGACCGGAGCCGGCGGGGCGGTCGGCCCCCTCCCGGCGTCCCGGTACGGCGAGGCCGCGCGGCGGTACGGCGAGGCGCGCCACGTGAGGCCGCCGGAACCTCCGGCCCGCAGCACCGGGGCGCGCGTCAGCCGCTCGCCTCGTCGCCCCCGTAGGCCTCCCGCATGAGCGGGTAGCGCTCGGCCCGTTGCCGCTGCATGTGGTCCATCACCCGCTCCGGGGAGACCCCGAGCAGGAGCAGGACCTGCGACGCCATGGTGAGGCTCGCCTCCAGCGTCTCCGGCACCACCTCACGTGCCCCCGCGTTCATGAGCACCTCGACCGGGCCCTCGTCCCTCGCCCGCACCATGACGGGCAGGTCGGGCCGTGCGGCGCGCGCGTGGGCGAGCGTCCGCAGCGCCGACGGCACGTCCTCGTGGCTGACGACGAGGAGGCGGGCGCGGTCGATCCCGGCGGACTCGAGCACGCCCCGCTCCCCGGCGTCGCCGTAGTAGATCGGCTCGGCGGCGTCGTGCGCCTCCCGGACCAGGGCCGCGTCGAGGTCGAGCGCCACGTACGGGATGTCCTCCTCCTGCAGGAAGCGGGCGATGCCCTGGCCGACGCGCCCGTACCCGGCGATGATCACGTGGTCGACCGGCCCGGCGACGGGCCCGCTCGGCGGCCGCGGGACTCCGGCCTCCTCCCGCGCGCACCGGGCCCATCCGCCGACCGCCCGGGCGATCGGCGCGTTGTACCTGATCAGCAGGGCGCCGAGGACCATGGCGAGGATCACGGACAGCAGCAGGATCTGGCCGAGGTCCCCCTGCACGACACGGGTCTCGAACGCGATCGCCAGCAGCGCGAACCCGAACTCGCCGCCCACCGAGAGCAGCAGCCCGGTCCGCACGGCCGTCTCGGTGCCGAGGGCCGAGAGGCGCACCAGCGCCATGACGAGCAGCGCCTTGACGGTCAGCAGCACGAACGTGCCGAGCAGCACGGCGGGCCAGAGCCGCCACAGCGCGCCCGGGTCGACCAGCATGCCGATCGCCACGAAGAACACGCCGAGCAGTACGTCCCGGAACGGGCGGATGCTCGCCTTCACCTGGTGCCGGAACTCGGTCCCGCCGACCACCATCCCGGCGAGGAAGGCCCCGAACGCCAGCGACAACCCGAGGACGCCGGTGATCCAGGCCGCGACCAGCACGACGAGCAGCACCGAGAGCGTGAACAGCTCCGCCGAACGCCGCCGGGCGACGACGTGCAGCGCGGGGCGGAGCAGCCGGCGACCGGCCACGAGGACGAGGGCCACGGCGGCGACCGCCTTCGCCATCGCCCAGCCGAGCTCGCCGGCGAGGGCCCGGCCGGCCGCGGCCGCGCCGAGGACCGGGATCACGATGACGAACGGCACGGCCGTGACGTCCTGGAACACCGACATGGCCAGCCCCAGGCGCCCGGCGCCGCTGTGCTCCTCACCCTGTTCTTCCAGCAGCTTGCCGATGACCGACGAGGAGGACTGGGCGAACACCGCCCCCGTGACGAACGCCGCGGAGGCGGGAAGCCCGGCCGCCCAGGCCATCGCCGCCACCAGGGCGGTGGTGAGCACGACCTGGGCCGTGCCGAGCCAGAGGACCCGGCCCCGGATCGTCCGGAACTCCGCCACCGAGTAGCCCAGCCCGATCGTGAACAGCAGGAAGACGATGCCGAAGTCCGCCATCGTCACCAGCTGCGCCCGGTCGATGACCGGCCCGACGGTGTACGGCCCGAGGATGACGCCGACCAGCAGGTAGGCGAGCGGCGAGGGGATCCGCAGGAACTGGAAGGTTCCGACGACGGCGACCGCGAGCCCGAGCAGGAGCAGCACCTGCGGCAGCGTCACCATGGCGCACGCCCGTCACACCATGGCGCACGCCCGTCCCGCGGTCCCGCCGGCGCCGGCCGTACCGGGCGGTCCCCGCGGCCTGTCCCGTACGGCCCGGCGACGGTGCGGGGGCCGGCGAAGGTCACGGCAAGGGTCGGGTCCATGCGACCAACGTGCCATCGATGGGCGGTTCCTGACACGCACCAAAGCCACGCGCGTCGATGACCTTTGTCCTGTCCCGGTGTCCTGTCCCGGTGTCCTGTCCCCGGTGCCCTGTTCCGGGGTGCTGCCCCGGCGTGCCGGTCCGGGCCGGTTCAGCCCGGCGAGCCCACGACGGCGACCGGGCAGGCGGCGCCGTGGATCACCGCGCACGCGGTCGAACCGGTGACCATCGCCCAGAAGGCGCCGCGTCCGCGCGAGCCCACGACCATGAGGCCCGCGCCGGGCGAGGCGTCAACGAGGATGCGCTCCGGCACGCCCTCCGCGACCCTCGTCGCCACGGGGAGATCCGGATGGGACTCCGCGAGCGAGGCCCGGGCGCGCCGCAGGATCTCCTCGGCCGCCGCGCGCGGCGACGCCGGGACGGCCGCCGGCACGCTCACCTCCCCGGTGCAGCAGACGATCAGCAACGGGGCCGCGTGGGAGGCGGCGTGGCCGGCCGCGAACCGCACGGCGGCCGAGGCCGCGGCCGACCCGTCCGTTCCGACGACGACGCCCCGCCCGGGCCCGGCGGTCGTCTCGCCGTACCCCTGCTTGATCACCACCATGGGGCACCGTGTGTTCCCGGCGACGGTGAACGCCACGGAGCCGAGCAGGCCGGCGAGCACCGACCCCCGCCCCCGGGAGCCGAGCACGAGCAGCGACGCCTCGCGGGAGACGTCGAGCAGGGCCTGCGCGGGGCTGGTCACCTCCGTCCGTCCGGTGACCGGCAGGCCGGGGAGCATCCCGGCCGCCCGGGCGACCCCCTGCGCGGTCACCTCCCTGGCCGCGTCGAGGGCGCCGGGCTCGATCTCCGCCGGGCCGGCGTCGGGGAGGCCCACCATGCCGGGATAGTTCGCCGCGAAGAGCACCAGCAACGGGGCGTCCCGATGCCGGGCCTCCATCGCCGCCCAGCGGAGCGCCTCCTGCGCGTGCGGCCGTCCGTTGTAGCCGACGACGACGGGCATCTCGACCATGGCCGCTCCCCTACCCGGATCTCGGGCCTCATCGCCGTACGGCATCCCCGCCCTCGGCGGAGGTCTCGGCGCCGGCCTTGCCACGCCAAAGGCGCTACAAACCCGCACAAACCGCGTCTGTACGCTTTCCTCCTGTCGCCCGTCGGCCAGAGGGGCGCACATGCCGAGCATGACCGTGCTCGTGGGCTCTGCCGAGCCTTTACCACCGGTTCGCGATGGGAACTCCATATGTGAAGGACGAGCTAGGAGACGCCAGATTGCCGCTTGCGCGATGGTTACCCGCCCCGCCGCCTAGCTCGCCTCACCGGCCGCCGACGATTGCCCTGTGATCCTCTCTTGACCTCTCCGGGAGCTGACCCTTGCCAAGGCGCGAACGCCTACGTTCCTTCCTTGAGACCCGGCTCGCCCGCCGGGTCATCGTCGCCGTCATCATCGTCAACGCCGTCACCCTCGGCGCGGCGACGTCCGAGACGCTCATCGCGCACATGGGCGGGTTCCTGCACACGGTGGACCGGATCACCCTCGCGGTCTTCGTCGTCGAGCTCGCCGCCCGCGTCTACGCCTACGGGCGCGCGTTCGTCAAGGACCCGTGGAACCTGTTCGACGCCCTCGTCGTTCTCATCGCCCTGATCCCGGCGACCGGCCCGCTCTCGGTGCTGCGCACGCTGCGCATCCTGCGCGCGCTGCGCCTCATCTCCGCGGTGCCCAGCATGCGCCGGGTCGTCTCGGCGCTGCTGAGCGCCATCCCCGGCATGGCATCGATCATCGGCCTGCTCCTGCTCATCATGTACGTGGCGGCCGTGATCGCCACCGAGCTGTTCCGCCCGGTCGCCCCCGAGCACTTCACCGACCTGGCCACGTCCCTCTACACCCTGTTCCAGGTGATGACCGGCGAGGGCTGGCCGGACATCGCGGCCGAGGTGATGGCCGAGCGGCCGTGGGCGTGGATCTTCTTCATCGCCTACATCCTCACCTCGAGTTACGTCGTGCTGAACCTGTTCATCGCGGTCGTGGTGAACGCCCTCGACGACCAGACCGTCTCGGCCGAGGAGCGGCGGACCGAGGACAAGCTCGACGCGATCCTGCGCGAGCTCGCCCGCCTGCACGCGAGGATCGACGCTCTGGAGAACCCGGAGACCGGGCAGCGGCCGAACTCGCCTGCGCAGATCCCCTCGTGACCACCGGCCCGCTCCCCCGCGCGCGCCGGGCCCGCGCGCAGGGCCCCGGGGCGCCGGGCCGGGCGGCCGGGCAGGAGGCTCCACGGCCCGCCGCCGGGAGCGGGCGCCCCGGCCGGTTCAAGGTCAGAGGGCCGGTACGGCGGGCAGACGGGGCCGGGTGCACCGTGGACGCCTCCTGCATCCAGGTGCTCCCCGGCGGGCACGGCGGGCACGACCGGATCACCGGACGGCCTGGGCCCATGCTCGACCGACTCGCCACCGGGCGCCGCCCCGAGTCCCTCGTCGGGTAAGCCCGCGTGCCGGCCCAGACGTATCCGCGCGGGCCGTACGGCACACCGTTCCCGTTCCGGCGGGCGGCGCCTCCAGCCCTCCCGGGGAGCCTCGCGGCCGGGAGAGGCCCGTCGGCCGCCC
>Ga0065720_1004425_pt1 | contig 14427 bp, 16 predicted proteins | sample Thericmetagenome_FD_59107 | JGI IMG/M metagenome (GOLD analysis project Ga0065720, IMG submission 59107) | Thermophilic microbial communities from the Joint Bioenergy Institute, California, USA of rice/straw/compost enrichment - eDNA_2 v2... | ecosystem: Engineered > Solid waste > Grass >... | reverse complement strand
CGACCCCCAGCCGGGGTTGCCAGGCGGCCGCCGCCGCGAGCGGGGTGAAGGCGTCCGCGCCGCTGCCCTCCCCCGTCCACACGTCGGCGTAGCCGAGGTCGGGCAGCGCCGTCACGAGCTCGCGCTGGTCGCGCAGGGCCGGGCCGGGCAGCGGCAGATTGACCGCGAAGCGTACGTCTTCGGTCATGTCCCGTTCTCCCCTCAGTCCCCGCCCCGCGCGGGCGGCCGTGCGAACGCGCCACCCGCCCGTCGGGGCGCCCCGCCGGGAGCGCACGGCGGGAGGCGGCGCCGGGGTGACCACGCATGGAGAACNATAACCCAATTTCCAGGTTGACTTAGTGGGGATTGTGTCGCCATCCTTGGACACATGCGTTCTGGGCTTCTCAGCTGGTCAAACCTGCCCGTCGACCTCCGACGCCAGGCCAGCGCGCTGTGTCCGGTGCCCGCGTCCGCGTGACGGAGACCAGGCACCGAGCATCAGCCGCACACCGATCGAGGAGTACGAACGTGACCACCCAGACCATCCAGACGTCCGCCCCTGCCCGGAATCGGAACCGCCTCGCCGAGACCGCCCGCGCGATCGCCGCCGCCCCGGAGCAGTGGATCCACCGGGTACGGCTCAGCACCGGCGAGCGCTGGTACGAGCGCCTGCACCACGACGAGGACCACGAGATCTGGCTGCTGAGCTGGATGCCCGGCCAGTCGACCGGCTTCCACGACCACGGGCCGTCCCGGGGCGCGTTCGCCGTCGCCTTCGGCACCCTGCGGGAGGACGACCTGCTCACCGAGCGCGACCTGGCGCCCGGCGACACCCGCGCCTTCGGCGTGGAGTACGTGCACGACGTGCGGAACGTGTCGAACGCCCCGGCGGTGAGCGTGCACGTCTACTCGCCGCCGCTCAGCCTGATGAACCGCTACCACCGCACCGAGTCGGGCGCGCTGATCAAGGTGGCCGAGGAGCGTGCGGAGCAGTGGTGACGACCCGCCCGCCGGGCGCCCGGGGCATCGACGAGATCCTCGCCGAGCGGCGGCGGCTGCTGCGCCGCCTCTCCCCGGCGGAGGCGTACGACCGGTTCCGCGACGGCGCGCTCCTCGTCGACATCCGCCCGGCCGCGCAGCGAGCCGCCGAGGGTGAGGTACCGGGGGCCCTCATCGTCGAGCGCAACGTGCTCGAATGGCGCTTCGACCCCGGGTGCGAGTTCCGGCTGCCGCAGGTGACCGGCTACGACATCGAGGTGATCATCCTCTGCTCGGAGGGCTACACCTCCAGCCTCGCCGCGGCCGCGCTGCACGAGCTCGGGCTGAGCCGCGCCACCGACGTGGTCGGCGGCTTCCACGCCTGGCGCGACGCCGGGCTCCCGGTCACCGGCACACCACCCACGGCGGGGTGATCCACCGGCCGGGCGTCGCGCCGGCACGCCGCCTTCGGCATCGCGGCGAGCGGACGCGGGATGACCGCCTCCGGCACCACGGTGCGCCTCCCCGGAGGCCGGTCCGCCTTCACCCGTGACCGCGTCCGATGCCGAAGGCGGCCTTCCTTCGCGCCTTCGTACGGCCCTCGCCCGGCTCGCGCGGCGCGCGCGTCTCAGTGCGTGGCCGGGTGGCTCAGTGGGTGGCTTCGGTGCGCGGCTCAGCGCACGTGCACGTCGAGGGTCCACGCGCGCCCCGGCCGGGGTGCGTCGCCGAGCCGTACGTCGTGCCCCTCCGCGGCGAGCACCGCGGCGAGCTCCTGCGGCGAGCCCGGGTCCGCGCCGGTGAGCAGCAGGGTGCGGGCGATCGCGCCGCGGGTCGCCTTCGCCATGTGGCTCACCACCTTGCCGTCCCGCAGCACCCGCACCCCGACCGAACGCCCGCCCGGCCGCCACGCCCCGGCGTACGCGGACGAGCGCATGTCGACCACGAGCCCCGGCAGGGCGTCGAGCACCTGCGACACCTCGGGGCGCCAGAACGCGGCGAGGCCGCCGAGCGGCGGCAGGCTGACGCCCATCGACAGCCGGTACGGCGGCACGCGGTCGGTGATGCGGAGCACGCCCCACAGCCCGGAGAAGATCAGCACGGACTCCTCGGCGCGCTTGGCGGCCTCGTCCGGCAGGGTCGCGAGGCCGAGGTGGTCGTAGAGCACCCCCGTGTAGAGGTCCCGGGCGGGGAGGGCGGGCGCGGTGCGCAGCGCCAGGTTCTTCGCCGCCTCACCCGCGAGGCCGGGCGTCAGTCCCAGGACGTCGAGCGCGTCCGGCCGCCCCGACACCTCGATCAGGGCGTCCAGCACACGTTCCCGGGACGGGTCGAGGGCGGGGAAGGAGAGGGGTCCGAACGGCGCGCCGCTCCCCCGCGCCGCCTTGCCCTCGGACGCCGGCAGCAGAATCAGCACGGCCCCTCACCCTACAAGCCCGGCGGGCCGCCGCCGTGGACCGGGCGGGCGAACCCCGCGGGGTCCGGCGCGGCACGTCAGCCCGGCGGCCCCGGATGACCGCAGGCACGGCCTCGGCCGGCCCACGAAGGCGCGGCCGCGGGCCGGCGCGGAGACCCGGGCGGAGGCTCCCCGCGGCACCGGGCGAATCGGGCGGATCACCGGCGTCCCCGCGAGCGCCGGGCGGCGGCTTCTTCCCGGCGATCAGCCGGGCACGCCGCCGGGTCCGCGCAGGCGCCGGACGGCGGCCGACGTTCGCCCGCGCCCGTCCGATCGGGAAGGCCTTGCGCGACGTGCCGTGCGGTCTCGCGCCCGCCCTCACCCGTCACCTTCGCTGAACCGTCTCGCGGCGAGCCGCCTCGGGCCGGGCCCCGAGCGCCGTTTCAGGCGCTGTCCCGGGCGTCTCGGGTACGGGCCGCGGCGCGAGGGCCGGGCCACGGCGCGAGGCGAGCACGGCGACGGCGGCGGCCACCCCGGCGGCGACCATCCTGCGGATCATGACGATGTCCCGCCCGCCGTACCGGATGTCCCCGACACGGTGGAGCCGGTCCTGTACGGCACCGCCGCGACCGCGCGCCGCCCGCCGTACCGGGGCCCGACCACGGCGCAGGGCGAACGCGACGGCGGCGGCGATCCCGGCACCGGTGAGCACCCGCCGGACGGCGGTCCGGCGCCTGGCGTGCCAGCCGCCGACCACGTCGCCGGGCAGCGGCCGGTACAGGTTGCCCTCGCTCGGCCCGGCGGGCCGGTTCCGGTACAGGTGGTGGCGGTCGACCACCCTGGCCACCAGCCGCTCGGCCGGCCACGGCAGGCGTTCGGCCTGCCGGGCGGCGAACCGGGTGGCCGCGCTCACGTAGACCTCCCGGCGCGGCCGGTGGGCGAGCGCGACGATGGTGCGCGCGACCCGCTGCGGGGTGTGGACGGGCGGGAACGGCTTGACGGCCCGTCCGATGTAGTTCGCCGCGTGCCGGAACAGCGGCGTGTCGACGGTCGCGGGCAGCACCGTGCACACGTGCACATCGCGGAGGCCGTCGAGCAGCAGCTCCTGGCGCAGCGACGCGCTCAGCGCGCGGACGGCGTGCTTGCTCGCGGCGTACGCCGCCGCGTACGGCGCCGCCACCCGCCCGACCACCGAGGCCACGTTGATCAGCACCCCGCCGCCCTGGCCGCGGAAGACCGGGAGGGCCGCGCGGGCGCCGTGCACGCAGCCGAACAGGTTCGTCTCCACGACCCGCCGGAAGTCCCGCATCGGCACGTGCTCCACGGTGCCGTACATCGCCACACCCGCGTTGTTCACCCAGATGTCGATGCGACCGAACCGCCGCAGCGCCTCCCGCGCCACCTGCCGCACCGCGTCCTCGTCGGTGACGTCGGCGGGCACCGCCACGGCCTCGGCGCCGAGTTCACGGCACTCCTCGGCGGCCGCGGCCAGCTCCTTGGCGGCACGGGCGACGAGCACGAGCGCGGCGCCGCGCCTGGCGAACTCCCGCGCGGTGGCCCGCCCGATGCCGCTGGAGGCTCCGGTGACGACCACCACGGACTCGCTCACTGCTTTGGGCATGCCGCCTGCTTACCCACCGTATCGGGCCACTCACCTGTACGGCCGGCCGGTGCCCTCCCCGGGCAGGTAGCCCCCGTCGTCGGCGTCGGTACGCCCGGAGCCGCCATCGGGGTCGTCCTCGTCCGACGCCACCCACTCCAGGTCGACGCCGATGTGCCCGGCATCCCGCATCGCCCGGCGCCGCCGCTCCCGCTCCTGCCGCCGTTCCCTCTCGTCCTCGTCCCTGTCCCTGTCGTCCCTGTCGTCGCCGTCGCCGTTCACCGAAGCCTCCTCCCGGTCCCCTTCTGCCCGCGCCCTCGGGCCGGTAACGGGGGCCTTCGGCCCAGGAGGCCGCCCGCTCCGGGGGAACGAGCGAGCGACCCGTGCCCGGCAGGGTGGGCATCGCCGTACCGGTTCCGGTCAGCGCTCGCAGGCGATCCGGCTCTCGGCCCGGCAGGTGTCGGTGCCGCTGCCGCCGTTGGCGCGGTCACCGGCGTCGGGGCCGCCGTCGAGGACGTCGTCGCCGCCGTTGCCGTTCATCGTGTCCTGGCCGGTGCCGCCGATCACGATGTCCGCGCCCGACCCGCCGTGGTAGGTGTCGAACCCGGCGCCGAGCGTGACGGTCGCGGGCAGGCTGGTGGTGTTGGAGACGATGTCGCTGCCGGCCCCGGCGTCGATCGAGAGCCGCTGCACGCTCGCGGCCGGGCAGCGGACCTGGTTGCCGGACCTGGTGCACGGCGCGCTCGGAATGAGGGCGTCGTTGGCGTTCGTGATGGTCACGAAGCTCCCGCCGCGGCCGATCGTGATGTTGTCGGCCGCGGCGCCCGCGGTGATCGTGAGCGTGCCGCCCCGCAGCGACACGTTGGTGAACGCGTGCGCCGGGCTCGCCAGGAACAGCAGCGGGGCGGCGGCGAGCGTGCCGACGGCAAGGGTCTTGAGCATGGTGCGCATGGCTTTCTCCTCCACGACGTGCGTCAACGGTCAAGGAGGAGTAGACCCGCGATCGCCTCCCGGCTCCGTGCCGTAGTGCACAGTCCCACCGTGCACTTGTGCGCACAACACCTGCCGCAGGAGCCACACCCCGGACGATCTTCGCGTCACGGCCTTCGTTGACGCGGATCGGTAAAACAGGTACGGTTCGGGGGATTTCATGGCAGTTCAAGGGAAATCCGGTGAGAGGCCGGTGCGGACGCGCCACTGTATCCGGGACGCTGATCCCGGGAGCCAGGTCGCTTGGGCTGCTGTGACCTCGTGATCGGGACGCGTTCTCTCCCAGAGGAGGCACTGTTGAGCGATCTGTCCGCTCCTTCTTCCGTCTCTTCCCCCATCCCGTTGCCACGGCTGCGCCCCTGGCTGCTCGCGGCCGTGCCCGTCTTCCTGCTGATCGCCTACCTCGTCCTGATGGACAACGGCGCCGTCTCCCAGGCGGGAGCGTTGCTGCACGAGCTCATGCACGACGGGCGCCACCTGCTCGGTGTGCCCTGCCACTGAGGGCACCGCATGATTCGCACCCTGTTGGCCAGGGGCCTGCTCATCGGCCTGCTGGCCGGACTTGTCGCGGGCGCGTTCGCCTTCGTGGTCGGCGAGCCACAGGTGGACCGCGCGATCGCGCTGGAGGAGGCGGCAGCGGCGGCCGGGGAAGGAGCGGCGGGTCACGGCCACGGCCACGGCGACGCGGCCGGTCACTCCCACGGCGACGAGGTCGTGGTGAGCAGGCCGGTGCAGAAGGCCGGGCTGTTCCTCGCCACCGGGCTCTACGGGCTCGCCGTCGGCGGGATCTTCGCGCTGGTGTACGCCGGGCTGCGGGGCCGGGTCGGGCCGCGCAACGACGGCCTGCTCGCGCTCGTCGCGGCGGGCACGGCGTTCGTCGCCGTCATTCTCGTACCGTTCCTGAAATATCCGGCGAACCCGCCCGCGGTGGGCGACCCGGAGACGATCAACGGCCGCACGCTGCTCTACGTGGTGATGGTCCTGGTCGGCCTCGCCGCGACCGCGATCGCGGTCGCCACGGCCCGCCGGGCCGGCCCCGACCCCTGGCAGCGCTGGACGGCGGCGCTGGCCGCCTTCCTCGTGCCGGTGATCGCCGCGTGGCTGCTGCTCCCGCCGGTCAACGAGGTGCCCGAGGGCTTCCCGGCCACGCTGCTGTGGGAGTTCCGGCTCGCCTCCCTCGGCACCCAGCTGGTGTTCTGGTCGGCGTTCGGCCTGCTGTTCGGCTGGGTCACCGAGCGGATGGCCCGGCGCGCGGCGACCGCCCCGGCCGGGTAGCGGCGTGCTGTTCCTCCGGCATGCCACGACCCGCGGCATGCGGGACGCCTGTTTCCCCGACGATGACGACGAGGCCGATCCGGCGAGCCTCGCCCTCGCGAGAGACCTCGCCGCGGGCGGGGCCCGCCCCCGTACGGCGGTGCCGGACCGGCCCGTGCGTCGACCGGTGACCGGGCGTCCCGGCGATGCCCGACCCGGCGTTGCCGAGGCCCACGCCGCCGAGGAGGTCGCATCCCGCGATGGCGAGACGGCCCGTACGGCGGCGCCGGGGCGGACGGCGTACGTGTCCCCCGCCGTCGCCGCGGCCCAGACCGCGCACGCGCTGGGCCTCGTGCCGTGCGTGGCCGCCGAGCTCGCCGAGGCGGACGCGGGCCGCTGGCGCGGCCTGCCGTACGCGCGGGTCGCCGAGGAGGAACCGGAGGCGCTCGCCGCCTGGCTCGCCGACCCGCGCGCGGCGCCGCACGGCGGCGAGAGCCTCGCCGCCCTGTCGGCCCGCGTCACCGCCTGGGTCGAGGCGATGCGCGCCACGCCCGGCGTCATCGTCGTGTGCGACGTCGGCGTGATCCGCGCCGCGCTCGGCCACGCCCTCGGCGTCGGGCCCGCGGTCGCCGCCCGGTTCGACATCGCGCCGCTGTCCAGCACCGAGATCACCCCAGCCGGCGATGGCTGGCGCGTCACCCGCGTCAACCACAGGAAGGCTCCTCTTTGATCGTCAACTATCCGTTCAGCGCCGTCGTCGGGCTCGACGACCTGAAGCTGGCGCTGGTGCTCAACGCCGTCTCGCCCCGGGTGGGCGGAGTGCTCGTCCGGGGCGAGAAGGGCACCGCGAAGTCGACCATCGTGCGCGCGCTCGCCGCGCAGCTGCCCCCGGTGGAGGTGGTGGCGGGCTGCCGGTTCGCCTGTGATCCCGCGGCGCCCGACCCGGGCTGCCCGGACGGGCCGCACGAGGCCGGGCAGCAGCGGGTGCGGCGCCCGGCCGCGCTCGTGGAGCTGCCGGTCGGCGCCTCGGAGGACCGTCTGGTCGGCTCGCTCGACGTGGAGCGGGCGCTCACCGAGGGCGTGAAGGCGTTCGAGCCCGGGCTGCTCGCCGCCGCGCACCGCGGCGTGCTCTACGTGGACGAGGTCAACCTGCTCCACGACCACCTGGTGGACCTGCTGCTCGACGCCGCCGCGCTCGGCACCTGCTACGTCGAGCGCGAGTCGGTCTCGGTACGGCACGCCGCCCGGTTCCTGCTCGTCGGCACGATGAACCCGGAGGAGGGCGAGCTGCGGCCGCAGCTGCTCGACCGGTTCGGCCTCACCGTCGAGGTGCGGGCGTCCCGGGATCCGGACGAGCGGGCCGAGGTGGTGCGGCGGCGGCTGGCGTTCGACGCCGACCCGGAGGGGTTCGCGGCGGCGTGGGCCGAGCAGGAGGCGGAGCTCGCCCGGCGCATCGCGGCGGCCCGGGAGCGCGTGCCCGGGGTCCGGCTGCCGGACGCCCGGCTGCGGCAGATCGCGACCGTGTGCGCGGCGTTCGAGGTCGACGGGCTGCGCGCGGACCTGGTGACGGCGAACGCCGCGATCGCCCACGCGGCCTGGCACGGCCGGGACACGGTGACCACGGCCGACGTGCGCGCGGCGGCCCGGCTGTCGCTGCCGCACCGGCGGCGGCGCGACCCGTTCGACGCGCCCGGGCTCGACGAGGACCTGCTCGACGAGCTGCTGCGGCGAACGTCCGGCCCGGACGACGACCCGTCCGGCGACGGGCCGCCGGACGGCGGCGGCGATCCGCCCGGCGGGCCGGGCTCCGGCGGGGGCGACGACGGGCCACCGAGCGGCCCAAGCCCGGATCTCTCCCGATTCGACCAGGGCGCGGGCGGCCCCGAGGCCCCTGACCTGCCGGACGGCCGGGCCCCGAGCGCCGGAGCGGCCGACGGGCGGGCCCGGGAGCAGACCCCGGCGGGCCGAGACGGCGGCGGCGACCCGGCCGGCGACCCCTCGGCGCAGGACGCCGACTCCGGCGGGCCGGGCGGCCCGGCACGCGGCGGCGCGACGCGGGTCGCCGGGGTCGCCGCGCCGTACCGGGTGCCGCTGCTGCGCGTGCCGGGGATCGGCGAGGGGGCCGCCGGACGGCGGTCACGTTCCCGGGCCCGGCACGGCCGCGCCGTCGGCGCCCGCGTCCCGGACGGCAGGGCCCGGGACATCCACGTCCCGGCGACGCTGCTCGCCGCCGCCCCGCACCAGCGCCGCCGCGGACGCACCGGCCCCGGCCTCCTGCTCCACCCCGGCGACCTGCGGCAGGTCGTGCGCGAGGGCGGGGAGGGCAACCTCGTGCTGTTCGTGGTCGACGCGAGCGGGTCCATGGCCGCGCGGAGACGCATGACCGCCGTGAAGACCGCCGTGCTGAGCCTGCTGCTCGACGCCTACCAGCGCCGCGACAAGGTGGGCCTGGTCACCTTCCGCGGCCGGACCGCCGAGGTGGCGCTGCCGCCGACCTCGTCCGTCGAGGCGGGCGCGGCCCGGCTGCGCGCCCTGCCCACCGGCGGCCGCACCCCGCTCGCCGCGGGCCTCACCAAGGCGGCCGAGGTGCTCCGCGTGGAACGGCTCCGCGACCCCGCCCGCCGCCCCCTGCTCGTCCTCGTCACCGACGGCCGCGCCACCGACGGCGGCGACGTCGACCGCGCCGCCCGCCTGCTGCACGGTACGGCGAGCGTCGTCGTGGACTGCGAGACCGGCCCGGTCCGCCTCGGCCTCGCCGCCCGCCTCGCCACCCGCCTCCAGGCCACCCTTCTCCCCCTCGACGCGCTGTCCGACCTCGGCGCGGCCGTACGCCTGCACCGAAAGGCGGCCTGACATGCCAATCCAGCAGAAGACGACGCCGACCCAGAGACCCACCATCACCTGTCCGCCCCGCGCCGCGTCGGCCGGTCTCGGCACCGGCGCCGGTACGCACGGAAAGGCGGTGTGACATGCCGCAGGGGAAGCCGCCGGTGGTGCCGGACGACGGGCTCACCACCCGGCAGCGGAGGAACCGGCCGCTGCTGATCGTGCACACCGGGCCGGGGAAGGGCAAGTCGACGGCCGCGTTCGGGATGGCGCTGCGGGCGTGGAACCAGGGGTGGCCGATCGGGGTGTTCCAGTTCGTGAAGTCGGCGAAGTGGCGGGTCGGCGAGGAGCGGGCGCTGCGCGTGCTCGGCGAGAGCGGCGAGGGCGGGCCGGTGGCCTGGCACAAGATGGGCGAGGGCTGGTCGTGGCTCCGGCGGCCCGGGACGGAGCGGGACCACGCGGCCGAGGCGCGGGAGGGCTGGGCGCAGATCAAGCGGGACCTCGCCGCCGAGACCTACCGCTTCTACGTGCTCGACGAGTTCACCTACCCGCTCAAGTGGGGCTGGATCGACCTGGACGACGTGCTCGCCACGCTCGCCGCCCGCCCCGGATACCAGCACGTGGTGATCACGGGCCGGGACGCGCCGCGGCGGCTCCTCGACGCGGCCGACCTGGTGACCGAGATGGCGAAGGTGCGCCACCCCATGGACGCGGGCCAGAAGGGCCAGAAGGGCATCGAGTGGTAGCCGGCACGGTTCCGCGCCTCGTCATCGCCGCGCCCGCGTCCGGCGGCGGCAAGACCACGGTGGCGACCGGCCTCATGGCCGCGCTGCGCGCCCGCGGCCTGCGGGTCTCCCCGCACAAGGTCGGGCCCGACTACATCGACCCCGGCTACCACGCCCTCGCCACCGGGCGCCCCGGCCGCAACCTCGACCCCTGGCTCGTCGGCGAGGAGCTGATCGCCCCGCTGTTCCGGCACGGGGCGCGCGGCTGCGACATCGCGATCGTCGAGGGCGTGATGGGCCTGTTCGACGGCCGGGGCGACGGCGACTTCGCCTCGACCGCCCACATCGCCCGCCTCCTCGACGCCCCGGTCGTGCTCGTCGTGGACGTCTCCCGGCAGAGCCGCTCGGTCGCGGCGGTCGTGCACGGCTTCGCCACCTTCGACCCCCGGGTACGGCTCGGCGGCGTGATCCTCAACCGGGTCGGCTCGGCCCGGCACGAGGAGCTGTGCCGTACCGCGCTCGCCGGGTACCCGGTGCTGGGCGCGATCCGCCGGGACGACGCCGTCCTCACCCCGTCCCGCCACCTCGGGCTCATCCCCGCCGCCGAACGCGGCGACGACGCGGTGCGGGCGGTGCGGCGCATGGGCGACCTGATCGCCCGCTCCTGCGACCTCGACGCGCTGGTCCGCCTCGCCCGCACCGCCCCGCCGCTGACCGCGCCCGCGTGGGATCCGGCGACCGCGATCGCGACCGCCCAGGCCGGGCCGCTCGGCGGCGCCGGCCCCGCCGATGGCCCGGCCTCGGCGACCGGCCGGGCGCGGGATCCGCACGGCGGCCCGGCGGCCGGGCCGTACGCCGNGGCCNCCGAGGCGGCCACGCGGACCGGCCGGATGATCGCCGCCGNGCCGGGCGGCCGGGCGCGCGCACCGCACGGCATCCCAGCGGCCNGGCCGTACCCCGAAGCCCCCGGTAAGCCCACGCGGACCGGCCCGAAGGTCGTCGCCGTGGCGGGCGGGCCCGCGTTCACCTTCGGCTACGCCGAACATGTGGAGCTGTTGCGCGCCGCCGGGGCCGAGGCCGTGGTCTTCGACCCGCTGCGCGACGAGGACCTGCCGGAGGGCACGGGGGCGGTCGTGCTCGGCGGCGGCTTCCCCGAGGTGTACGCGGAGCGGCTCGCCGCGAACGAGCGGCTGCGCGAGCGCATCGCGGCCTTCGCCGGGCCGATCGCCGCCGAGTGCGCCGGGCTGCTCTACCTGTGCCGCGAGCTCGACGGGCGGCGCATGTGCGGCCGGATCCCGGCCACGGCCCGGATGACCGACACCCTCGTCCTCGGCTACCGCGAGGCCCGGGTCCGGCGCGACTCGCTGCTCACCCGGGCGGGCGAGCGCCTGCGCGGCCACGAGTTCCACCGCACGGTCATCGACCGGGTCCCGGACCCGCTGCTGCGCTGGGACGGCGGCGCCGACGGCTTCGGCGATCCGGCGCTCACCGCCACCTACCTGCATCTGCACTGGGCGGGGGCGCCGATCCTCGCGCACCGGCTCGTCTCGTCCGCCGAACGCCCGTCCCGGCGCGCGGCGCGCGCCCGCCACCGCCCTTGATCACGAAGGTCGCGGAGAACGCCTCGCGGCGCGCCCCGCTCTGCTACGGTTGTGTGCCCCGAACCCCCCATAGAACACGAAAAATCCACCCGTGATCAAGACGCTGCGGCCGACCGAATACAACGACGCGTACTACGTCGGACATTTCTTCCGTAACGGACACCCCGTCCTGATGGACCTCACGCAGCTCTCCGATGACGTGGCACGGCAGATGGTGGACTTCTGCGCGGGGTTGGTCTGCGGGCGGGGCGGCGAGATGGAGCGCATCGACCGGAGGGTCTTCCTGCTCCAGCCTCCGGCGAAACCCAAGATCTCCGCCGCGCACATACCCGACCTGGCCCACCTCGCCGACTGAGCCGCCCGTCCGGGCACGGCGGCGACGCCGGCGGGGAAAAAGGTCATTCCCGCTCGTCGGCGATGGCGTTGACGGCCGCCGCGGCGATCGCGCTGCCGCCCCGGCGGCCGTGCACCACCAGGTGATCGAGGTCGCTCGCGGCGAGGGCGAGCTTGGACTCGACCGCGCCGACGAAGCCGACCGGGACGCCGAGCACCGCCGCGGGACGGCCCGCCCCCTCCGCGACCAGCTCAAGGAGCCGGAACAGCGCGGTCGGCGCGTTGCCGATCGCCACCACCGAGCCGTCGAGGCGGTCCCGCCACAGCTCCAGGGCGGCGGCGCTGCGCGTGGTGCCGAGGCGTTCGGCGAGCTCGGGCACCCGCGGGTCGTTGAGCGTGCACACGACCTCGTTGCCGGCCGGGAGGCGGCGCCTGGTCACCCCGGAGGCGACCATCATGGCGTCGCACAGCACCGGCGCGCCCGCCCGCAGCGCGGCCCGCGCCCGCGTCACCACCTGCGGCGACCAGGCGATGTCGCGGGTGAGATCGGTCATCCCGCAAGCGTGGATCATCCGGACCGCGACCTGGGCCACCTCGGGCGGCATGCCGCTCAGGTCCGCCTCGGCGCGGATCGTGGCGAACGAACGCCGATAGATCTCGGCGCCGTCGCGGATGTAGTCGATCGCCGCACCGGCCGCGGGCGGCCGCTCGCCGTACTCGGTCACGAGATCCCTTCCAGATAACCGTGAGGGGTGGCCACCAGCTGCCGGACCCGGCCGCGCGGCAGCCCGCAGCGCCGCTCGCAGCCGGACCAGTGGACCGGGATGTCCGGGGCGGTACGGCGGGCCAGCACCCAGGCCGTCGCGTCCGCGCGCACGTCGGCGTGGGATTTCGCGCATCCGGGGAGGCCGGAGCAGGCGGTCACCCCCTGCCAGGGCGAGTCCGGATCGGTGACGAGCCCGGCCGCCTCCAGGCGCCGCCGTACCTCGCCGGGGTCGGCCACATCGCGGATCACGACCGTCCGCCAGGGCGTGATCCGCACCTCGTCGGCGAGGCCGGCGAGCGCGAGGGCCTGCTCCGGGGTGAGCCGCCCGAGCGGAGCCAAGGCCTGTACGGCACAGCCGCCGTCCTCCAGCCGATGCACGCCGAGCCGCCGAGGCTGCGGCGGGCCGGGCCTCCGCTCCCCGGCGGCGCCGCCGAGCAGCGCGGCGATCCTCGCCGGGCCGTCCGCCAGCTCGGCGATGCGCCACTCGCCGGTACGCAGCCGCAGGAACGCCTCGGCCGCGTCGAGCATGCGTGCCACCGCGGCCTCCGGCGGCACGTCGATCCCGGCATCCCGCCCGGCGAGCAGCAGCCGGCCGTCCACGTAGGTCACATCCGCGTCGAGCCCGATGTCCCCGACGGAGAACAGGAAGCGTCCGGGGAGCTCGGCGAGCGCCGGACGGGCGCACAGCGCCCGATCGAGCGCGTCGACGAGGTCCCGCTCCCCGAACGGGGAGGCGACGATGTTGCGGACCCGCTCATGTGTGATCGACGGCAGCAACCCGGCGGCGGCGATGCGCTCGGCGAACAGCGCGGTCGCGGGCCCCGCGCCCGGGACCGCGGCGCCGGCCCCGGCCAGGCCGCGCACCTGCACGTTCCCCCGGGAGGTGAGCTCGATGACGCCCGAGCCGAGCGTCGCGGCGCAGTCGGCCAGCACGCGGAGCTGGGGCGCCCGGATCAGGCCGCCGGGGAGGCGTACCCGGGCGAGCGGGCCGTCGGCGGCCGCATGCACCTGGAGCGCCCCCGGACACGCGTCTGGGCGCGTTCGTCCGGGAGAGTCGGCTTTGGCCACGTTGAGGATGGTAACGCCAGATCTTGCTGTCGTACCCTGAGCAGGCGACGGTACGGAGGAAGCCGGTGCGAATCCGGCGCGGTCCCGCCACTGTCACCGGGGAGCGAACCCCACCACACGGCCACTGCCCACCCGCGGGCGGGAAGGCCGGGGCGAGCGTCGATCCGGGAGCCAGGAGACTCCGGCCGCCGTGACCACCCGCCGACCGGGGCGAGGACCCCGAGGGAGGACCGTTCGCCGTGCCCGCCGTACTGCTGCTGTCGACCTCCGACACCGATCTGCTCAGCGCCCGCGCCTCGGGCGCCGACTACCGGCTCGGCAACCCCGCCAGGCTCACCGTCGACGACCTGCCGGAACTCGTGGACGGCACGGACCTCGTCGTGGTGCGCCTGCTCGGCGGCCGCCGCGCCTGGGAGGACGGCCTCGACGCGCTGCTCGCCGGGCCCCGCCCGGTGGTGGTGCTGAGCGGCGAGCAGACCCCGGACGCCGAGCTGATGGCGCTCGCCACGGTGAGCGCCGGCGTGTGCGCCGAGGCGCACGCGTACCTCGCCCACGGCGGCCCGCGCAACCTCGCCGAGCTGCACGCGTTCCTGTGCGACACGGTCCTGCTCACCGGGTACGGCTTCGCGCCCCCGCGGCCCACCCCCACCTGGGGCGTGCTGGAGCGCGAGGCGCGCACCGGCACCGGCCCGGTGGTCGGCGTGCTCTACTACCGGGCGCACCACGTCGCGGGCAACACCGCGTTCGTGGAGACGCTGTGCCGGGCGATCGAGGACGCGGGCGGCCGGGCGCTGCCGGTCTTCTGCTCGTCGCTGCGCACCGCCGAGCCCGCGCTGCTCGACACGCTGCGCCGCGCCGACGTGCTCGTGGTGACCGTGCTCGCCGCGGGCGGCACCCGCCCGGCGACCGCGGGCGCG
>Ga0065720_1020455_pt1 | contig 14430 bp, 5 predicted proteins | sample Thericmetagenome_FD_59107 | JGI IMG/M metagenome (GOLD analysis project Ga0065720, IMG submission 59107) | Thermophilic microbial communities from the Joint Bioenergy Institute, California, USA of rice/straw/compost enrichment - eDNA_2 v2... | ecosystem: Engineered > Solid waste > Grass >... | reverse complement strand
TGCTCATACTGTGATACTTTGTATATAAAATATTTTTTCCGTTACATATTTTTACAAGATCCACGAATCGTACAATGCAATTTTGCTTGTGAAATGCAAATTTTGCTCAAAATTTTTGAGTTCGGAATAGCTTTTTATCAATGAAGAGTTGACATTGGATCTTCTGAAGCTCTCTATAAATGAAAAATAATGATAATCAAAGAGAATGTGAATAATTTCAATGGAATAATAAATTTATTAATGAGAAGCACGGTCTTCACAAATATATGTTGTTCGAAGTAAATACTCTGGACAGTAATGAAGAAATGAGATAGTTACAGAAATACTATTAACAAAATTAGCTAAAAGTCCATGAAAATGGGAGAGACATTTAGCCAGATATAGCGAAATATTTCCTATAGTAAGTCCTATTAACTTGTACTCTCATTAAAGCCTTGTTCGAGTCCATTTCATTTTTAGCAATTAAGGTATAGACTTTTGTTGGGTCAATACCTTCAAAGCCTACAAGTTCTTTAATTTTCTTTGTTACTTCAATAATCGTCTCAGGAAGGATTTCTTTGACGACAGTGCTTGCTTTGGTATTTTCTTTCCGAACAGATGCTGAGGATTTTTCATGCCTCTTTGAAGTTCTGGTTTTTTCAAAATTTAGATCATCTAAATCATCGATACAAATCGAAGAAGCATCTGACCCAATCAAAGATTTTTCAATTTTAAATTCTTCCTCTTCTTCATCAGCAGAATTCTCTTCAGCTTCTTCTTCAGAGTCAATGCTCTTCTTAACTTCTCTGGGTTTTCTCTGAGCCTTTAATGATTGATTGGATTTTCTTTTAAGATTAGCTTTAAGTGGTAATTCCTCCAATTTATTTATAGCCAAGTTTTTTGAGACTTCTTTTCCTAAACTTTCTGCAGTAGCCTGACCTTTTTCATTAACGGTTTCTGTCAAAGCAGGTGTAGGGATATGAGAATTAACAATCTTCTTATAAGAATCAATATTGGGTGATGCTTGATATTTCTGGATTGTGGTCAGCTGAGCAAACTGAGAGAGTGGGTTGGCAGAGCCCATAATTGCCGGTAAGGTCATATTGCTTAAGAGATTAAAGTTGTTCATAATGGAAGGAGGAGTCATGTTAGTTTGGGAGGGCAAAATTTTTAGCTTTTTTTGAAGAATTTCGTGAGGATTGTTGAGAACGGGATTCAATAGGGCTAGTTTCTGAGCTGCCATTTGTTGTATTAAGTTAGGTAAGGGGTTCTGGAACTGGGATGTGGAGAATACACTTTTCATGAGTGAATCAGAAGAAGATGGGACTAATGTAGATCCATTTATGCCCTGAAGTGAGGTTGTAAATAAAGATAAAGGATTTGTTTGAATCCAAGCATTGTTATTTGGAAAGTTCATATACTTTATGAGACAATATTTATAATTACTAAGCAGGAAACAAAAAAATGAATGATAATTTTGTTCAGTTTATCTCATATAATTAGTTTGATTGATAATTTTAATTACCTAAATAAATTAGGTGTCCATTCGCTAATCAGAGAAACTTAAATGATTCAATACTATTATTAGTTTGAGCTGAAATGCCATTGCGATGCTTGTCTCATGCTATGCTGGATTCTAAATACAATTTAATCAACATTTGTTAAACACCTCGAAAATTTGTTATACAGATATTAGAATAAAATTTTCATCAAGGTTGACAAAAATCCAGAGTTAAACCCCTGTCGGATTATCTTATGTTGAGTGTTAGTTCATTTGAGCATTAGCTAAATTATTCAATTTATTAATAATTTCTTTTCGAATAATTATCATTAATAAATCAAATCATAGCGCATTTAGAAGTTTTCTATCCAAAAGTGCACTTCATGACAAATCTCACTTATATAACAGCACAAACCCATATTCCTTCTTAAACAAGTCGTTAACTAACTAAAATATCATTAAATAACCTCAAACTGTAGACATGTTAAATTCTGTTATCTTCTCTTCTTTTGGGTTAGTCATTTGCATAGTCTGAATTAATACTTGTGCTTTGTCGAATAGCGGGACCTAATCCATTCCAAGAAGCCTCAATAACAAATTAATTACTTTCTACATAATCATTTAATGGCTTGATGCCAGTATCTTCTTGGAAAGAAAATCTTTAGAGCAGGCTATGGGTTTTCATTCTTAGTGAGGAAGACTGGTTTAACTGGCAATTGTATGAGCTTGTTAACAAAGACTCATATATACGTCCTTTCTCCTCCATAAAAAGAGATGGAGAGACTCTTCTGATGGTGTTATGAAACAACAAGGTGCCCTATATTTTGTCTATCTTTAGTGATTTATACTCAGAAAAACATTATTGAATTGTTTTGTTTGTTAGAAAAAGGTTTAAAGGACTTCTTTTGAAGGGGGAAAAAGATCTCTCTTTTTACTCTCAAACAAACATCAAAGATCATCTGATCTGGTTTTGCCCAGGCTCTTTCTCGAGTAAATCCTTTAAATTATAAAACTTCCCACTTTTTGGCAAATCTAATATAAAAATTTCAATGAAATCAGGCATTAATCACAAAACGTCTGAATCTGAGGAATGACACTTAGGTTTATTGAACTAGCTATGAATTGTTATTCCTTCACAATATTAAATTTTATCTCAATACTAAATTTATACGTCATTGCCAAACAGTCAGTCCCTTTTTCCTAGCCTGTATATCTGAGTGTAGAATCTGATTTTTACACTCTTTTTTGAGTGGGCTATGGGGAATATAATAGCTCATGCCGTGGCTCTGTGATCGATGTTATATCTAATCAAATATGTATTTCATCTATTTAGGATCTTCAAGAGATCCTGCCTTTCAAATAATGTTCATCTAACATCTATAGAATCACTTCTCTTTTAAAGGATTGATATATTAATGTGTACTGACTGACTCAAGCTATTGTTGTAGTTTATCGAGCTAAGCTTTAATAACTACGAGCTCAAACGCATACGAGTAAGTTATCAATCAGGTGATTGAGACTCAACAACCTATACCATATTGACAAAATAATATTTGTGGCTTAACATTTCTGAGATTACTGAAAGATTCTAAGGGAATTCTCTTTTTTTTATATCAACTTCAATCACGCCAGGTTGCTTGTAATACTTATCATGTGACTTAGACAATCAAGAACTTCATTCTAATTATAATCTTGATGGATATATGCACAGCATATCTTGTATCTTTCAACAATTCTTTGGGCTCCTCGAGTCTATTTTTACTGTGAATGATCTCATACTACAGTTCACATGAAAGATTATATCATCTAGAGACGCTGTTTTTAAAAGGAGCTCAAATAACAGTTTCACAAGAAGGTAATTTAAAAAATTCAGCAGAATGCTAGAGAAGAAATACACCAGATAAGACTTGTTAGGGAGATAATAGAGATAATAGGACAAATTCAATGTAACATCTCTTTAGTGATTCAAAGGGTGATGGTAAGGAAAATTTCAAAGAAATAAATATTTTGAATCTTTCTTTGCAATTGGTTCGAGATCTGCTAAAATTCACTCAGCATATTCAAGGAAATTAACTGTAAATCCCTTTGATTGCTAAACCCATGTATTTAATAATACTAGAAGATGTAACAATATTCGGGAAAATAGCCAAATAATTTATTCTTTTGCAAATTTTGTAAAGTTCATGATATTTGAAACTAGGCTGCCTAATTATTTACCTTGTTCTTTTTCCTTTCCTGGGGATAAAAATGTCCTTATAGAGAAAGAATTGGGCTTTATGTAGGCAGTTCAGCTAGGTTTAATTTATAAGACTTCACATTGAAGTGCTAAAAGGAGCTCTATCATACTGGGTCAAGTCTATCTAACAGAGAGTCGGAATCTGAAGTCGAGATCATGTTTTTTCCTTCATATTGAATGAGAATTCTCGTTCTATTGTAACAGCGACAGAAACAATATTAATGATACAGCCATTTAGGAAATTAAACAGGTCTTTTAAAAAATTTAATTTTCTATATTGGAATCTTTCTGTTGTCTGAGAGGAAAGGGTAACATCCTTAACCAAAGACTGTTAATTTTTGTTATGACCTTATTGATATTTCCTTCTTATTATGTCGATGTAAAAATCCTTTCTTCAGTTACTATCATGATCAATTTTAATTTGAATCATTCCAGGGTGAACTAAGGCAAAAGAGAAAATCTCCTCAATATTCATTTCCATCAGACCGCCCTTACCATAAGTTGTTAGATGAGGTTCTTAAAAAATCAGTAGTTAACTTCTAGTTTTTCGAAGCAAGGAAATTCAATATAAGAATACAGTGAATACCAATTCTCCAGGAAGATAATCCAAAATAAAGATAGATAACTCATAAAAATTCCAAGACCGGAACAATGTTCAAAGAATTTTTAGCATAAGAAAAAGTGAACAAGATTTTTTTTTATGCATTAACAGCGAAAAATTTTCTGTAATAGGATCTGTTTCTCAAAACTCTAGTCACAGCCTTAGTAGGGTCATTTTCATTTTTAGTTAATAGTAAATAAACTTTTGTAAGGTCAATCCCAGTAAAACCAACAAGTTCTTCAATCTCTTTTGACATTGAAGACAAAATCTGAGAATTGTCCTTTATAGCCTTCTCAGTGTTTACAGGTTTATTTTTCTTGGTTTTCTTTTTTTTAGACTTTGGTTTATTGGCCTTTTTGTTATCATTTTCACCCTCCATGTCTGGAGAGGCTTCGCTCTGATTTTCGCTTGCATAGGTACTCTTAGTCTCAGAGCTAGTAGGGTCTTGTGATACTGTGGATAAGGGAAGGCACTGTGGATTATTGGAGCTCATTAAATTTATCTCATTTTTATTTAGATCATTTGATAACAGAAATGAGTTCATCAAGGAATCTCTAGAAGTGAGCTGTTGAGTCAAATTAGTCAAATTCAACCCTTGGGAGAGGTTAAATGATGATAGAATATTGGCTTGGCTAGCCTGGGCAAGCTTCGAATAAATATTGTTAAGTTGACTCTGAGCTTGTAGCACTTGCTGCAATTTAAGTAATTGTTGGGTTTGCTGTAGAGCCTTTACTTCATTAAGCATAGAGGGATTGAGGAAATTTGCAGAATTGATATGGTCTGATACCAGGGGAAGGGCAAAGTTATTTCCATTTTGTGGGTTGATTTTGACCTTCTTCTGGATTAGATCAGCCGGCTCTGAGAGCAGAAGGTTTAGCGATGGTTTTCTTGGTAGCTGAGAGTCATTAAGACTGGCAAAAGTGTTTGAGGTTTGTGACTGGGGAGATAATGTTAGATTGGAAGAAGGAATCAGAAGTTTTGAAGCGAGTACTCTCATATCAGCTAAATTCAAGGGAGTATTTAGAGGATGCTGTAGTGATTGGGCTTGTGATTGGTGGAACTGTAACATGATAGATGACAAAGGTATTTTCTACAGACTTAAACCTTTCTTTATTAAATTATTATCTGTTCCTGATATAAAGCATTCAAATCCAATCCGAAAGGTTAGTTAAAATTAATCGAGTATTTTTTTTATTGTCCAAAAAATTAATATTACTTCGATTTGAATTATTTAACTGGCAGAAAAGACGATTCTAATCCACTGAGCTGGTCTCTTCGTTTCTTTTAAAACAAACACCTTAGTGCTGCATCTGAAATTTATTCCAGTGAATCTATGCTGTTATTTAATTTCTTTCAACTGAAGCTCTTAAATGTTTCACTCTATTCAGATCTCTATTAACATAGATATACTTATTCTAAGCAAGTTCTGACAGAAAAATGACATATTACTAGCAGAATATTATTAGCACTGTCTATAAATTTACTTATCATAGTATATACATTCTAACTTGGCTTCTTTTGTCCTGAGGGCTGTTGTGTTCTGCTTTTGTTTGATGAATCAATGCGTTACACATTAACTACAATCAGATTCATTTCCGAAAGTGTATCAAAATTTACGGGCAGTTTCATATAACATCTATATTGAAAATAGACCTGGTAAATCAGGAAGTAATACATTTAAGTGGTGCTAAATTCTTATTAAAGAGACTCAGTCTTAGCTGAAATTATGAAGGATATGGTTTGCAGGTTTAGAGGAATGGGCGGACTTAATATTATTTTTTTATTAAATGGTTCAAATCAATGAACAGAGACAGTGAGAACTATTTTGAAGCGTTCTTCCAGCGGGGGGAGAAACCAGTGATCAAAATTTGTTAGTTTTAACCAAAGCTGGACCCTACAGTCTCCCAACTTGCCAAAATTTCACAAACTGATCAAAATTTTAGTTTTTGTTACATTTCTTCATTATGAAGCTGTTCCTTGAATAAACTCCACTCGTACAAGGCTTAAGATTAATCAAGTGATTGACTGTCAGAGAATCCCTAGAAGTTAATAGAAGATGGGATACCTTGTATCATCTTGAAACATTAATTTTTAATGACTAGAAAAACTAGTCTTAATTGAAAATATGTCATCAGAAGTTAAGTAAATTCGAAATTTCAGAGCCATTTTTTGATAAGCAAGCAAACAAGTATAAAACAAATGTAAAAACATAGGAAGGTTAAAGAGATTCAATTTACTTCGTTTTCACAACACCCCAAGCCTCAATGGCAGGAATTATCTATTGATTTGCAGTCCTCTACTAGAAAACCTAGACTATGGAGTCTCTTGAATTCAAAATTGTTGGATAATTTAAATAAAATTGAATCAAAAGGCCAAGGCAACGAAAAATTAGGCCTTAGGCTAGATTATATCTTTTAGCTTATCCAATCCCAAGATCAAGCCATCATGACTCTAGAGTCTCTTTAAAACTAGATCTAGATAAATGCTATTCTATTTTCCTGCTAACCATGAAACTTATCTAAGTGGTTTATTCAGGGCTCAGAACATTATAGGCCCCTCAGAATTGTTGCTTTTGTCTTTTTTCCCTTCAGAAATTCAAGTTGGATTAGTTTTTATTAGTTTCTTAATCAAACGGTTTTAATATTAGATACAGTACAAAATATCGGTTCTAAAAATTAGACCAGAGCTGAGCCATTAGCGAAATTAGATTACTTTAGCTGAAAACAGTCAAACGAATTGTCTGGAACTGGGACAAGGACAATTAGTGCAGGGAGCATTTTATAAAGCACAAACTCAGAAAATTGACTCCATTGTCTCTCACTATTTTACAGCAGTTAGTGCATCCTAACTAAATATCGCGTTTCGGGCTATGAAAATTATTTTAACTCTATAATATGACAATGTCTCTGGGTCCATTATGTTGAAATAGCTGTTCGTTTCCACTCCTCTGACTGGAAGGAGAGTGCTACGAAAGAAGAATTGAAACCAATGAGATCACTTTGGAAGAGAATTCTTATAAAAAAGTATGAGAAGAACTTAAATGCTAGAAACCAAGATCTGGGCTAGCATTCAACAGAAAATCGACAAGAGACGCATAAAGCAATACCTCAGCTTCTCCAGGAGACAAAATTACTTAGCATAAGCAGTTAAGATTATGTGCTTTGCTCTTTATTCAATCGTAAAATCCAATTTCATGTCAAGTAACTCTCTCTTGAATGAATTGGAGTTGTCTTCTATTCGAAAAAGTGGATCCCAACAAACCTTTGAGCTAATCTACATTTCTTTTGGGGGAGGCAAATTTCAACCCTTGTTGCAGATTTCTCTCATTGATACTTACAAAATTTTCTGATCAGTTTTTCAGTTATGTTATGTTGTTTCCTATTCGAAAAGAGGTCTAACAATAGAATTCATGGCATAGATTGTAAGAAGCTGAGAAACTATATAAATTGAACAATTCCAATAAAAATCTAAAATTGTCAAATGAATAGAAGAAACTCTCTCCCCTTACTTCAGAATTTTACCTCTTTATAGCCTAAGTAAGTAGTAAAGAAATACAGATTAACGTGTAATCATTTTGGAAAAATCTCTCAGGTTCTTGAATAGCCTGAATCCGAATTCTAAAATTTCCATTTGCAAATCAAATACCTTATAAAATTAATTTGTTGGGTTGGGTAAGTTTAAACTAAATGTCTTAAGACATTAATATGATTTAATAAAATGTGATGTATTCTAACAAGATTGGTTTGGTTTTATCTTATATATACTCATGTAGAAAAGGTTAATAAAATCACTGTCCCTGAGTCTGACAACTATGAATAACTACAATGACAACAAAAAACTCCATTTGCTAATTCACAGACAATTTGTTAGTAATTGAAAGGAGTCAATAATATTTAAAGGAGTTGAATTTAGGATCACTAACTTAGAGTACAGAATGAATCAACGAAAAAAGGCCGAGAACACAAAGGAAAGAATCATTTAATGATGATCAAATATAAACCTATTGAGAGCTGATTGAGAAGAAACAGAAATTTCCATGTGTTCTAATTTTCCTCTTGAATAAACTAGTTTTATTTTGGACTCAAAAGCTAATCATAATAATATTTTCTTCATAGAACACAGTTTCTCTAGACTCACTTAGAAGATTTTGGATCAATAAAAAAATATGATCGAGTATTCACGAGAAAAAAATGATTATTCTTCCGACCGATCCTTATAATATAGTTGAAAGTTGAAGAAGCCCTGAATGCTATTAAATAAAATAAGATGGCTAACTTAGTGATATTATGATTTTTTAAAATTGTATTTGCTTGTCAATTTTATTGAACTGCTGTACTAAGTGTTATTGATATGGACTGAGTTTGATGATAACAAGAAGCTCGATGTTTGATGGTTAGCATTTTAATTAGAAAACAAATCGATTTAGAAAGGTTTGAAAAAGTAATAATTTTTCTAAGAGAGACCTTTTTTTCATGCAGAAAAGTGTTCGAGTGTTTATACATTCTATCTCCAGTATAGGGACCAATATTGATTCAAGTGCACTTTTAATGAATTTTTGAATATTATGCAATCTGTTTCGTTTGATTTTCTAAATTAAGCTCTTTTTAAGATACCTTGCTGTAATATACCTTCTGCGAACAATCTAAGATTCCTGAATGTTTTTAAAGTTATCTCAAATAAATTTGTTGTATAAACTGCCGTTGCGTATCGGAAAATAATATTTAACGAAGTTTTCATAACATCTGCTTGGAAAAACCAATATACTTCACAAAGAGTTCTATTCAAATTAATGAGCCATCCTCTTGTTTCTCAAGAATGTATTTCCAACCGAGTTAGAATTATGCCTCAAAATCACTTCAGTGAAATTGACTGTATGAGAGTCGTCGTTCCTTGAATTTTATAAAAAATAAATTTCCCGATGAGGAGATAAAATATTTCCCTCTAAGTATTAAATCAGTTTATTACTTATCATCCTTTCTAGTTAGTGGCTCCATAACGTAAGTGTGCTCGACTTCAACCAAAACACACAACCATCGAGTACAAAAATTAAAATCGGCTGCAAAATTGTAGTCTTTGAGAATTCAAATTTAGATAAATTATACATTCCAGAGAATGTATAAGAATTCCTCTGTGCAAGGGAACCAGTTTTCCTGAATATTTTAGACCCGGATTTGTCATCACATCAAATAATTTGAGTTTATTCAAGGTCATGGTAATCTATCTCAACCTGTTAAACCATATATTTTAACAAATTCAAAAGAATTTTGCCAAAGGACCTATTATTTCTATATCAGTCAAAAACAGCATAAGATGTGTTCTAGATAGCTTCTCCAGTCAAATTATTGCAGTTCCGGTCAATTTCACCCTGGAAAAATAGAAAATTCTCCTATTATTCTCAGGAAAAAAAAAATATATGTAGCTTCTTCAGAAGAGCAATATGCACAGTCATAGGAGGTCTGGTTTTGTTGAGAGCTAATCAAGATAGTGAGAATTTTTCACAAGAAGAAGTAATAGATTGATTCAATATAATTTAAACATTTGAATAACGCCATCACACGATAATGTCAAGAATCACTTATTGAGTAAGAATTCGATCTAAGATAAACATATAAGCTGGAGAATAATGCTCGGTTGATTTGTCTCCGAGAGAAAATGTAGAAATTTGCCCCATCCAAGAATACAATCTCTAAAAAATTCAACTACAATCCCCATCCAGAGGAAAATAGAACATTGGTTTTATATATTATTAGTATTCACCCAAAATAGTGAGGCTCTGATTATTGCTAAGACTTTTATGAGGTAACCGAAAAAGGAATCTCTAATAAAATTAAAATGCCTTCGAAGTAGGTGTTACCTTTAAAAACGTGAAAGATTTTTGTATCTGTAGAAAACCTTATAGGATAAATTTCAAAGACTCTTACTTTATTTGAGCAAATGATTCTATATGATAGAACCATTCTAGGTCAAAAACTGGACTTCTGAAGAAGAAATCATTTTTTTTCCTTAGAAGGAAATACATTGATCTCTGGTGATCAAAGTAGCACCGCAAGAAACTTAGAACCATAACCAAAGTATTACTATGATATCAATGGATGAAGAAATTGATAAAGGCATAACCGAACAACTTTCCTTAATTGAATACTTGCTCAATCAGCTATCGGGTAATTTAAAAATATAGGTTCCCAATATTAATTTAAATTTAAATATTTGGATAGAGGCTAGTATGAATCAAGCATTTTATATCAGTAATATTTTCATGATAAATTCGAAGACAGCTCATTCTTTATAAATCATTTTAGATTTTTCTAAGATTGTCCTTCTTCTACGATGAACTTCAACAGTAAACCTCTTTATTTTACTCTAATATCGAAGGCTTTTCCACTTCCCTTCATCTGTTCTATTTCAAGGCAGCCAAATCAACCAAAACTCCATGGTCAATATCCAACCTTGTACCCTAAACAATCCTTATGCAGGCTTACTTCAGGCACAAGTACTCTTACAACACAAAGCAGTTCACCCAGGAGCTGAACTCTTTGATGCCATTCAAAAAAAGACAAAATTATCCTCATTCACTCCACTATCTCCAATTAATGCTGAGATGGCTGGGAATACCGTATTTACTGGTTTGCTTGAGCAGAATAATAACCTTCTCACCTTAGCACACCTCAATGCCATGAAGGATGCTAACTCTTTCAATAAAATTCAGCAACAAATGGTCAATCAATCTCAGATAAACCATCTGCTATCCTCCTTACTCGTATTACAACAGAACCTCTTATCACCAGCTCAGAATACTCTGACTTCACTTGAGAACCAGTTATGCCAAAACATTCAACAGGATGTTAATAATGGCAATATAATTAAAACTATTGGGCCAAAAAGTCCTGAAAAACCAAGTTTTACTCCCTTAAAGCCTCTGATTCAGACTGGCATGGCCAATTTAGAAGAAAATATCGCTTCTCGCGGATACGTAGAAATAAATAAAGTGTCAACTTTGTCATCAACAGCTAATTCGACTCCAAAATCTGATCATAGCCAGCTCAATAAAGATGATTCTCACTCAGTAAAGTCAACTGAAGGAAAGGATAAGAAAGATTATATTAAGCCTCTTAGAAAAAAGGAAAAATTTATAAAGAAAAAGTTTCAGCCTAAGCCTGAGCCACAGCCAATCTCTCATCTGAAACCAGAAACTTTGGAGTTATTGGCAAGAATGGCCAAGGACATCGAAAGTTTATTGGGGTTCGGAGGAATTGACCATACAAAAATTTATATCTTACTCCAAAAGAATGAGAATAATCCAGAAAAAGCCGTGACTAGAGTGCTTAGAAACCGGCAATATTACAGAAAGTTCTTCGCTGTCAATAAGTAGGACCTTCTATAAATTAAGTTTGAGCCTTTCTTTCTTAATTGCTAGTATCATCTATCTATTGTCAATTTTTCATACGTGCTGTTTCATTTCTATTTTGGTTCATCATTCTAAAAAGAGTTTAGAAAATAAACTCTAGATTCTTAACCCTTCTGTGCTAGTAATTATTATACCATAGCAAATTAATTATACTCTGAAATCCTATTCCCACACTTTCTTCTTCTTTTCATTTTTAGAATGACCTTTAGAAAATAACATCTAATATATCTTCAAAGTTTTGTTCACCCAAAAATGCAGCAATCAATAAACAAACAACTCTTCTTTATAATCGCTGTGTCCCATTTAAGACGAAGGTTAGAATAGAAGGTCTTATTTACTCTCTCATCTCTTCCTTTTTATATTTCCAAAGTCTCTTTTTCCTCTTTTGGGTGTTTTGAGGTGAGATGAACAATTTAATCTACTAAGACAGCTATTGTGATTTATAGTATTGCAGAATAAAGGACTTTTGCTTTTCATGACCGTTTTTTGTTAGCAGATATATCAAATCGTAATAAAATATGGAAGAGCTACAGCATCAAACCAACGCAGCTGAAGATGATCCTCTAGTTGAAGATAGAAACATGAGAAGCAGTGTGTCTTCCTATGAAGAAGTCGACTCAGATGAAGGAACTTTGAGAGTCAAGAAGCCAAAGTCCAATGAATTACAAGCTTCTTTCAATCTTTTCAAGACCTTCATTGGAATCGGGATCCTGGCACTGCCTAAATCCTTCATGTACACTGGGCTGGGTCTCTCACTAGTTGTGATGATACTTATTGGATATCTTAATTACCATACCATGTTATTGACAGTGGAAATTGCCGATCGAAAACCTAGAGAGAAGATCACTTATCAATCGATGGCTAGGGAGATCTTAGGAGACTGGGCATATAAATCCGTCATGTACTCCATTTTCTTTATCCAAACTGGGTGCGGGATTAGTGGACTAATTTTCGCTCATCAATTCCTTCGTTCAACTTTCTGTATCTATGAAGTCAAAGAGTTATGCGAAAATCCAGGGTATAATGCGCTCTTCTTCGCCTTGGTCATCATTCCTCTTACATTCATAAATAACCTGCACTATTTCTATATCCCAAGCTTATTTTCCACAATTTTCCTTCTTGTTGGACTGTCTGCTCAGACTTATTATAACTTTGACCTCTTAGCAGCCAAAGATATTGGGTGGAACTTGTTCTTTGATAAGCTTGGAGAATTTAATCTTCTGCACTTGCCTTTATTATTTGGAGTGGCAATTTACGCCTATGAGGGTGTGGGAATATTATTTGAAATCAGAGCATCAATGGAGAAGCCCGGCAGGTTTGGAAGGTTGCTCTCTTGGATTATGATTAGTTTGGTCGTGATCTATACAGTTTTCCCATCAATCTCCTATCTTGCTTTTGGGGAAGATACACCAGACATTATTTTGCTTTCTCTCCCTAAATCTTCTAGCTATCTTATTGTGAAAAGTCTTTATGCTTTGTCTGTCGTCCTGGTTTATCCTCTGCAGATGGCACCTTCCTTCAAAATAATAGAGGAGATAGATTTCTTGAAAGAGAGGTTGTATAGCCAAAATGGGAAAGATATAAATCCTCCTTTAAAATATTCCATCAGGCTTCTTCTCCAAGCCATTATGATTGTTATAGCTATAACCACAAAAAGCTTCCAATTGTTTTTGAATTTGATCGGTTCTTGCTTTTTCACTTATTTAGGATTTGTTTTGCCTGTCATTATGTATAAAAAGGCATTCGAAGGAAAAATTCCAAGATGGAAAAAGATTGTAAATTGGACGGCAGGAGTCATAGGAGTAGTCCTTGGCTCGATCGGTATTGTTTTGTCTATCATTGAAATGTTCAAATATGATGAAGAACCAGTTGGTGTATAAAATTGGTATGCAATAGTATACATAAATGTGCTCTATTGCATTGTAATCGCATTGCATGTTGTAGTATAAAAACCTAATACTTCTTCTCACCGATACAAGCCATCTAATAATTTTTTTTTTATAGAGTGAAGATTCCTGCGAGAAACAACTTTTATGCGGAAAGAACTTAAAAACAGATTAGATTACATTTTTGAATAAGAAGTCAAAAGTACAGGTGTATTTCTATGTGATCCTCTTTAAATTTTCTTCAGATAAGAAGTTGTAGCTAATCATTTTCTATAAATATATATTCTTAACAATAGGCCCAAAAATGAATATTGATATGAAAGGTTCAATAATCAAGCAGGGCTCATGCTAGACTTTATGAAAACAAAATGGGGTTGAGCTTTGGATTTGTAAATAAAATTAATTATGCGAGCACTCAGAACTATATCACAAATACTTACAAAACTCGCTGATCCTGCTCCAATCGCACTGGCCAATAAAATGGAGAGAAAGATTCAGTTTTACAAGAATCGATTTATGATCGGGATGCAGGTATCACTGATGCTTGTTTACATATTTGCAATTTACTTCATCAAGGGCATTCCAGGATACTTTCATGTGCTCACCCTTGGGTATATATTATATCAGCTTGCAATTACCCTTCTATTTTGCAGATCTCGATTGGGTCTTCTAAAATTCTTATACACCTTTGGACTGATCATTTATCACCCACTCTTCTCTTCTGCAGATCCTAATGGAGCCCTCCCCGCATTCATGGCTGGGGGTATCTTCCCGGGACTAATAATGTCAATCACTGGGTCCAAAATATGTATGGTCTCTGTG
>Ga0065720_1020456_pt1 | contig 14432 bp, 15 predicted proteins | sample Thericmetagenome_FD_59107 | JGI IMG/M metagenome (GOLD analysis project Ga0065720, IMG submission 59107) | Thermophilic microbial communities from the Joint Bioenergy Institute, California, USA of rice/straw/compost enrichment - eDNA_2 v2... | ecosystem: Engineered > Solid waste > Grass >... | reverse complement strand
CAGGACCTTGAGCGTTTATGAAGAGCAAGCTGCAGACGTCATCAACGCTGCTGCCGGGAGGGGAAACTGGTTTGTTTGCCCATAACCAAATGTGGAAAACTTAGTTTATTGCCTTCCTTCATTCTGTTCGATGATTTGGGCGCTTCCTATGGCGGATGGATATATGACCCTTGGGCTCCGTATTTGCAGCAAACTGCGAGTGTATGCCAAAGACACCATAACCCGTTTCTTGGCTGACTCAAGACGAGGCTGCTGCATCTGCCATCACAACCGTCCCGCCGCTGTCATTCTTGCGTCTGTATGTCTCGCACCAATCAACAGCCCTGCGCAGGACGGTCTGATCCTCCGGCACCTTCGACGCCTGCAGGACTTCGTGACAAACCTCCAGGAACCGAGCATACTGCTCATTCCCAACCAGCCCTGACGCGGCTAACGTCCGCAGAAACACCCATACTGACTCGTTGGCTAGGCGAAGAGAGCTGACCAGTTGCAGGATGTTCTCGAATGTTGAGCGCACAAGGTCTGGGTTAGAAGTCTTGGAATGGAAACTGCTCAGCAGGAAGTAGAGGAATGACCATCCAGATGTGTCGGTGTAGTGTTGGAAGCACCATCTCTGCACCACGGGGAGTAACTTGGTCTTGCTATCGTTGCCATTAATGGTGGATCGGTCTTCTGAGCTGACTAGAAACCGGGCGTGACACCAAGCGTAGTAGTTGCGCGGGTGTCTCTCCGCGGCGACGAACACGATGCGAGTGATGTCTGTGAAGGCATCCACTGGCAAGCCCGAGGAATAAGATGTTGTAACGACCCAGCGACGGTGATTCCAGAGGGTCGGGGATTTGGTGTGTCGGTGTAAGCGACTTGTCAAAAGGCTGTCGAGGAAGCAAAGTTCTCTGGAGATGATGCTGAAGATGCCATCGGAGCTATTGCTATTGGATATCCTGGCCTGGATCAGTCGCTTGCGAGTGTTCGCTGCTGTGAGATGCTCCGGATCCATGAGGAGGATGACCGCTGTAAGAGCGAACAGCTCATCATCTGGTAAGTGTTTGGTTCCAGAGAGCACATCAGCCAGGTGTTTTCTGGCGACTAGGAATGCCTGGACCAGCCCTAGCTTCGAAACCCCAATTTCTGGGCCATCTTGCAGTACATATTGCCTTGGGTCAGGAAAATGAGTCTTGCCCAAGATCTCGATATCCAAAAGTCCATCGTCTGGCGACCCCAGAGCGCGAGTGATGTGTTGATATGCAGCGAGAGGGTCTCCCGCTTTGAGAAGTGCTGCTGTCTCTGGATCCAACGCGCGCGACATGTTTAATCATAACCATACAAAGCTTGAGCAACCATCAATTGTCCAATGAAGCCGCTTTCCGTGCCAATTGTTTAGAGCCATGTGATTCTGGATTGAGTTATGTTGGACAGGTGCTGTAACTGCCTCCCCAACACGGCTTAGCGCGACGTGGTTGGCGGAGCAGAGACAACCCTAACCCGCGACTCAGCAGTTGCCAAGTGGCATGGAGGTGGCAGCGCAGCGGGCAGGCGGCATGGCAGATGATAGTTTCGTCATCGACAAGTTGTCAACCGGCAGCGAGGCTCTTCGGTACTCTCGCGCGCGAAAGGAACACAACACTGACAGAACAAAAAGGGTGAGGCATGATCGGTACAGCGACAACTCACAGGTAGTCAACAGACGAACGAAATACAAACTTCGAAGCTTCCACAACATCGATCTACCCCGTCACCATTCTCTCTGATTCGAGCGCCACAATGTCCCTCTTGCTCGTCATATTCCTGCTTGAGCTGGTCGTCCAGCTCGTCAACACCATCGGGGCGAAGACCATCAATAATCTGGTGCGCACTTTCTCTCGAGTCCAGATGATTTATGCTGTGTCAAAGCTTCAAACTAACAATTCGCCCAGCTATGGCGCTTCTACCTCTCGATCCCCGGCAGCCCACTTGCCAAAGACTTTGCCGAGCAGCGCGCAAAGCAAAAGGAATACCTACAAGTGCGACACGACCTCAACGCAACTAGCAGTCAGGACGAGTTTGCTAAGTGGGCCCGGCTGCAACGCAAGCATGACAAGTTGATGGATGAGCTGGAGAAGAAGAGTGCGTACTTCCTCTCTCCTCACGGTGCGCAACGCACCCTCTTTTGGGTTGTTTGCTGACTTTCTCCGAAACAGAATCCCAACTCGACGCCCACCGCACCAGCTTTTCCCGCAAGTTGACCATCTACCGTTGGATCCTGACTCGCGGAATGCAGTGGTTCCTGTGCTTCTGGTTCAGCTCGCAGCCCATGTTCTGGCTGCCCTACGGCTGGTTCCCCTATTGGGTCGAGTGGCTCGTGTCCTTCCCCAACGCGCCCATGGGCAGTGTCAGCATCGTCGTGTGGCAGTCGGCGTGCAGCGGGGTACTGGCGCTGGTGATTGAGGCGGTCATGGCCGTGGTGAGGTACACGGGGGGAACGGGGATGCAGAAGCAGAGGCAGCCTGTGCCTGCGGCAGGAGGTGCGCCGGGGACGAGTAAGAAGGATTTGTAGATTACGCATGGATGGGATCAAGAAGGAAGGACATCGGGAATTCATTGTACTACAGCGAGCATCATCATATCACAAGGGCATAGAGGACGGGGGGAAGATCATGAAGGAATAGGATTATACTAGTAATTTAAGTATATATAATGAATTGTCTCTCAACAATTTGACGCAAAGTTCTTCATCGCCGGAGCTAGAGCTCTGCAACACGACGTGAGATGGCCCTTGGCAGGGCGCTCGGATTTGCTCTAGGCAACAGATTGACTTTGATAGCCATTGGGCAAAGGGCCACCAAAGCTTCGATAGTGCCATTAGTTTGGGTTCGGGAGTCATTTGGGTTCTCCTGAGGCGTCACGTCAAGCACGCATGAGACGGGGACGAGGGTCAATGTCGTATATTTTGTTGTCAGTAATTGCTGTGATCACAATGTACTGTACATGAAGCTGTTGGCGACAAACTCAGCGCATGTCCGCGTTTGAGAATGTGGTCGTATACTTTGCTAAATTAGAAGTTGGAGGAGAGTGAAGAAAATGCAAACCGTCTCCATTTTATAATTTTTTTTCTAGGCACTGCAAGGCTGAGATGGAACCGTTGGGTCCACCCCTCTAAACCCCGCCGGAATTTTGTGGGTCTCTCAGCCTCGCAGATCTGAGATCGACCACCTTGCAGCTCGTCGACGCGTGCTAGCGTTTGTTGACCATCAGCTTGTTATCAACGTCAACACCTCCCAGAAGCCAACATACGCCTTCAAATTAGCTAAAATAAATCTAACCTCCGCAATGTCAATACCCTGGGGGACGTAAGTCTGCTTTCAAAATTCACTAAATTTCAACAACCCAAATCTAACAAATAGGTCCAGGATCAAATCCCTCCTCATCTTTTTCGCCCCTGTCCTCATCCCCAGAGCAATCACGACCTACCGCTCGCTCCGGGCTGCCCCAAAACTCTACAACGTCCACCCGCAACCACTTCCCACGCCCATACTGCGCTCCATCCTCCTCCTCGCCCTCCTTACCCTCTCCTACCTCCTCCTCCTCCTACCGCCCCTCACCCCGGAGAACATCTTCACCTTGACTACCTCCCGCCTGCAAATCCCGACCGATGTGCTCTTCACCCGGCTGGCATCACTCCGTCCTAGGCGGGTTCTCACGAACCGCGACGTCGCTTTGAGAAGCCGTTTCGTCTCGCTCGAGTCGCGGCTGTTGTATTTGCAGTATGGCCCTGCGACGGTGGCAGACTGCCCTTTTTGCGTGTCCGACGATCCGAGGAGTTACTTGTTCTATGCCCTGCCGGAGCTGGTGACGCCGCATTTGATCAACCTGATCGCTCTGGCCTTCGCGACGTCAACACTCCTCACGGGAAGGGGGATCACCGGAGGGAACGTGCAGCGCTTCCGGGCACCGGCGACCTTAGCCTCCATCGCGGTGGCTACACTCGACCTCTGGAGCGTTGCAACCTACAACCACGGCGCAAATGCCCGTGCTCTGAGGCTGCAGGAGCTGGATATGTTCTACTGGCGGGCTCGGGCAACCCGGTATCTATTACTAGCCACACTCAACATCATCTGCAGCGCAGTCTTTTACCTCTCTGGCACGAACCGGGCCTTCGTCCGCCCTCCGACAGCAACCGCCCGGATTGAATCCGTGACGCGCGCGCTGAGCACAGTCAAGAGCAGAATCAACGCGGCGGGGATTATCAAGAACACTGTACAGCGGGACGAGGGGCTCAGGGGCAGGAGCATGTCATACTGGACGCATGAGGGGAAGCTGATGCGGGAGGTGATGGAGGAGAAGGAGGTTGTGGAGGGGATCAAGGATGCGTTGGAGAAGCGGATCGATATCAAGAGTGTCGAGCGGGATGCGGAGGCGTATGTAAGGGAATTTTTTGGGAATAGGGAGTCAGTAGAGGATGACGATGATTAGCAAGGGGATTTGGGTTAACATTGGGATAGAGGACAGAATTTGGGAAACGTGGGATAATAATGTCTTGTGTTTGGTTGATGAATGGTAGATCTGGCTTCGGGTTGGGTTAGGTTCAATAGGATCAATGGCACAATCCATCTTCAAGTCGATATTTCTTTCTCGGATACCTTCTTCCTATACTCTTGTTGAATGGCCCAACAGTGCTGTTGTTTCGAGCTTTCACCGACACCCAGAACCCATCTACAATACCCCCCCAAAACGCCGCAGCCACAAACGATGTACACCTGATTTAAACAGGTCTTACAATTTAACTAAAACCCTCTCCCGTTCCTCGCCAACAGCGTTCCTCCTTTGATCTATCAAGGCCTAGTATTAGCCGTATTCCCCGTCGCGGTACTACTCGCGCTATCCTTCCGTTTTCCCTGCCCCACCAGCGCCTCATCGGCGCTCTGCTCCAGGAAACTAGCCCACAGATTCGCGAGCGATTCCTTCTCCTTCCCTGACCCGCTCGCACTCCCGCTGAGCGAGAAAGGAGTCTCGAAGAACTCGCTGCTGAGCGCCGGCGAGCTGGGCGTGCGATGGAAGGATGGGGTCGGTGGTAGACGTAGGGTGTTGTGGTTGGAGGTGGCGGAGGTCGGAGTCGAGGCTGAGGCGGCGGCGGCGGCGGCGGCGGCGGCGCCGGGACGCGCTAGGCCGGCCTTCTCGCGCTGCTCGTCGTTCCAGCCTAGCAGGCCGGAGATGACTTGAAGGATCTGAAATTTTTTGGGGTCGGAGCGGTCGAGGGAGAGGAATTGGAGGAGGTGATTCGTAATAAGTTGTCTGTGAACTGTCAGCCATACTCTTGGAGGAATGTAGTGAGAAGAGGGGTAAAGGGGACGTACTTATCAATCGCCTCCTCCGGTTTCGTCTTCTTGATATACTTGAGCGCCTTAGTCAAATGCTCATTCAAAATAATCGCCTCATGCCTCAACTTCCCAATCAACAGATTCTTCTCCTTCACCTCCTTCTCAAACGGAGCCGTCCTTTCCAACTCCTTCTCCAACCTCTCCCTCTCCTCCTCCGCTTTAGCAGCCCTCCCCTCCGCCTCCTGCACCCTTTTCTTCAACTCAGCCACAGCCTCCTCGTTCGCCTCGACCATCTCTCGTAGCTCCCGCTTCCTCGTCTCCTGCAACTCCTGCAGCGCCCTCTGCAGCCGATCAACCGCCTGCGCCTGGCTCTCCCTCTCCCGTTCTGCTCTATCGAACCCCTCGCGCGCCGTAGCAAGCTGCTCCTCCAAATCCCCGACTTGCGCAGCCAGATGCTCCCTTAACGACCTCTCCTCCATAGCAATCACCTCCCACTCGCCCATCGCGGCCGTCGTGCTCTCCAACTCGGCCCTCAGATGCCCCACCTGCCTCATCAACTCCTCTTTTTCCTTCGCCCAATCCCTCTGCACAACGCCAACCCTACTCCTGAGCTTATCCAACTCCCGCCCCTGCTCATCAATTTCCCTCCTCAACCCCTCCACCTCCTCTTTTTTCGCTGTCAACGCCCTCTGCAGCTCTTCATTCTGCTGCTCTAGCTCGTCGACCCGGTCCTTGGCCTCTTCCAACTCAGCTTTGTCCCGCTTTAGGCGGTCGCCAAGCGTCTCTTTGATCTTTTCGACGCGGCCGAGGAGCGTTTCGTATTGGGTTTCGGCATGCTCTTTAGCGGCTTCGGACTCTTCGAGGTCGGCGCGGAGTTGGGCTATCTCGTCGGCGTGGGAGGTCTGGAGTTTTTCGAGCTGTTCGCGCAAGCGTTCGACCTCGGCCTGGAGGGCGGCGGGGTCCTGTTGTTGTTGTTGTTGTTGGGACATGGCTGCTAGCTTTGTGCTGGGTGCCTCCTCTTCTTTTGGTTGTGGGGGTTCTAGCTCGGTGCCCGCCGCTTCTGTATCTGTCTTGGTGTCTTCCTCTCTTGTCCCTGATATCCCGGATTCTGTTGTGCTCCTCGTTGTTGGTAGCGGTGATGGTGGTACTGGTACGTGTCCGTTTGGGCCGTCATGGCCGTTCACGGCTGGCCTCGAGTCGTCGTCCTCGTCGGCGGTGGCGCTTGGCTCAGTCCTGCCTTCTCTCTGGGTTTCGTTTGCCTCGTCGTGTCCGTTAGGTCCCGGCGTCGTCGTCTCAGGCTCTTTTATCTCGTCTTTATCCACGCTCTCGACCGCGGCGCTCCCAGCGCCATTGTGGGTTTCTTCCTGGGCAGCGGCAGCGACGGGTATCCCGTTACTGTTTGCGGCGGCGGCGGTAGATTTTTTGTTGGGCTTCTTCTTTTTACTCTTCTTCTTGGAAGGAGCCGAAGCGGTAGTAGGACTGGTAGCAGCGGCGGCGGAAGAAGAGGGACCTAGTCATTCGCGTGCGTCGCTTCCCATTAGCGCCAAGATTGCCAGGTGAAACGAGGGAACAGAATGACAATGTCAGATCGGTTGAACCAAGAAAGCCAAGCAAAGGCACCGACAGGAAGAGAGTGGACAGCCTGCCAGCCTTGTCCAGCCCAAGCAGTGCAGATCAAGCAGCGAGGAGCTGAAAGGATTGGACAAAGGCAGAGGGGCTGGCTGGACCGTTGCCGCAGCTGTGATGTGGCATCAAATGCGCGTCGTGAAGTCCAGAAGTCCAGAAGGGATCCAGAACCCTTCCCCTCTCATCAGCAAGCCAGCGGTAAGCAGCCCACTCACTAAGCAGGACCACTCATAATCGCTATAAAACGCCAGAAAGATGCCCACTTTTTTGCGCCTGCTCTTATTGCTACCATCAGGTATCAGGAACAAACATCTACATACATACCTTTGGTTGTTGATGGCGATTGGGCCGCACCGTTCGGTAACGCGGGGGATGGCATTGCTGTTCAGTGTCGCCGTAATTAAATTTCAAATTAGAGTTATGTGTCGTTCGGTTACTGTTCTGCTGCACGGAACGGCACTGCGCTGCACTTCCGTTGTCGAGATCAGTGGTTGATTAAGGATCGATTGATGAGGACACGAATCGCAAATCCTTTGTCGCGCAAATGACTGGAAAGTCAGTCAAAGGAACAGCTCGCGCTCCAATCGTGTCAGAGTTCCAAGTCGTAGGGCAGTTGGCAGCAACTTCCAGGTTCCCCGATCCAAGAGAGAACGCGTGCGTCGCCTCCTGCGGAATAATTATGGAACGGATGGAGCAGCAGGTGCAGAGTCATGGAGTTGGATGGAAGAGGGATTCCGGGTTTCCGACTTCGCCTTAACAAAAGTCGGTTTTAACAGGCTCTGCTTCGAGTCGACCATTCGACTTGAGATGAAAGATGGATAGATGGGCCTTGGGATCAGCGGCTAGCTGCCATCCGAGCCTGCCGATGAGTCCAGGACATGGGCAAACTTGTGTAACAAGGTTACAAGGCAGTACGAATCCAGTTCCAGATTCCTCAACATCCTCGTGTTCTGAATACCGGCAGATACCTTAGGTAATCTGGTATACCTACTATTAATCAACCCTAAATTTACCTCCGATGCAAGGAACAGTTTGATCGGGTTTCACAAGGTGCGCATCCACACCTTGGGCCTCCATCTTCTTTCGATGGTACTTGCGTCTTGGGATGGAGGGCAGAAAGGGGGGGAGGCTGGAGTCAAATGAGATATCCTCCTCCTCTATGCTGTCAGTCCAAAAGACGGACGCACCACGCTTCGGCCCGCCGCACTCCCCATTTGGCAAGTCGTTCTCTCATTTTAACTGTACCCAATTCTGCCCAACACAATCACATTCTGCGAGCTGTCGAGCTCTTATTGTCAACTTGTCAACATACCAGCCAAAGAAAGTGGCAGATTCGAACATTCCCTCTCCTTCGATCTTATCTAATCACCCTGCCCCACCTAACAAACTCTCAGTTAAGCACGGACCACCCCTCTGCCCAGCAAACATTTTAAAGAGACAGTCTCCTGTCACCGACCTCTTCTTACTCTTCTCTTCTTCTCTTTTACCATTACATATTTTCCATAAATCCTGCTTACTTTGATGAGTCCGCCGCTTGCCTCGGTGCAGAACAAATACCCGGCTGGTTCACATGCAAAGCAGGTAGAGCAACAAGCTTGAACTTAGTGCACTTTTATGAAATCCTGACCGCAGCCCTTTGGGAACCTGAAAGGGTTCCCGCCCAGGTCTGTCAGGTTCGCTGGGTGCATATATTCCTCTATTCCTTTTGGTTATTTATTTATGTCTGTCTTGGCCTATTTCAACCTGAAATCGTAAGACATGAGAATTTTTTTTTTTTGGGTTAGCCGGTCATTTGGCCGTGTGTCTGGCCCCATACTTGGCCATTCGGTTTTCCTGGCTGGCTCTTTGAAGCAGGCAGCTCGCATGCCTCAGTCGTGGGTATCAAGGTGACGAATTACAATGTGCCGTATCTGTAGCTAATAGTTGTACCACGTTGACTACACCTGACCCTGACCCTCATGACTTGGTCTTCTTGCTCTTCTTGCCCTTCTTCGGCGCAGAGATGGTCGCCGCCTCCTTGGCCGGCTTGTCCTCCTTGACTTTCTTGGTCTTAGGTGCCGGCGCCTTCTCCTCAACCTCTTCCTCAGCCTGCCTCTTCGCAACCTCCTTGCTCTCCTTCTCCTCCACAGCCGGGGCAGGGGCCGTCTCAATAGCTTTCTTCTCCTCCTCTCCATTCTCCAGCACCGGCTTTGCCTTCGGCACCTTCAACGCCGGGGCTTCAAACTCATACCCCATCTCCTTCAATTTCTCCGCCCTCGCTGCCCGCCTCTGCTCCTCCTTCGCAATCTTCACCTGCCACTGAGACTCGCTCAACGGCCTTTCCAGCTGCCTCCCCGCCATCTTATTCCACGGCACGACCTTAAACCTCCTGTTGGCCCCCTTGAACAAATCGGGGTGCACCTGCGCGGGCGGGACGATCTTGCAGGTAAGGATGTGCCCGAATAGGAGGTACTTGTCCATGGTGCGCGCGGCGATGTCGGCGACCTCTGCGTCAGCAAACTCAATGAAAGCGCGGTGCCGGCTCGCGCCAGTCTTCTTGTTGCGGACCACGCGTAAACGGGTAATTTCGCCGAACTGGCTGAAGTAGCCACGCAGCTCGTGCTCGTAGAATCCATGGGGCAGGCGGGCGATATACATCACGCCGGGCTGGCTGTCGCCGGCGGGTTTGGAGTCGCCGTTGGTTTGTTTCTGGGGGGCCTTTTTGGGAGTCGGGATCTTGCCCACATCTTGGCCCTTCTTAAAAGTACTGACTTGCTTGCTCTCATCTTCATCTGATTCTTCGCCGTCGTCGAGTGTATCCATGAGGGCCTTAGTCTGCTCGTCTAGCTCAGATTCTTCGTCAGAGCCGAAAGCCGCGTCGGCGTTTTCGAGGGCCTCTTCTTCCTCCTCCTCGACCTTCTCCTGTTTCTTCTTGGGCTTGGCAGCCTCCTTCTTGCCCTTCTTCTCAGCCTCCTTGGCCTTAGCAGGCGTCTCCTTCTTCAGAACTGACTTCACGGGCTTCTCGGCAATCTTATCCTCAGCGGCCACAGCGGCCTTCTTGACGACGGCATCCTTGTCGGCCTTCTGCTTCTTGATGGCGACGGGAGATGCTTCCTCGGGGGCTAAATTGAGAAGTTAACATCATAACAAGCCAATTGACTTCCAGAACAACTAACCTTTCCGCTTCTCAGCCTTGGGTGTAGCCTTCGTGACCTTGGTGGCCTTCTCCTTCTTGGAGATGGCCGCGTCTGCGTCGGCAACGGCAGCTAGAGCACTCAATGAGCATGCCTGCAACTTGTCCAAAAGATGGTCTGTAAGACATACACTTTGACTTCTTCTTGCGCAGCTCAGCAGCCATTATTTCTGTTGGTATCGCCGCGAACGTCTCTCGAGGATGTCCGTGGTGGGCGGTTCGGCGAGCTGGTGCAGCGCAGCGCGGTCGCAGTCCAGAAAATTTCTGGATTCTGCCGGTCGCACTGCGGGCGGTGAGGGTGCCCCACTGATGCAGTTATCGGAACAGTGCCAATGGGTTGTCGGACTGTGTAGACTGCCCCTTCTGAACCAGATGCTGAAGGGTCCAGTGAAGGCTGGGTCCTGTCAAAGATCAAAGATGCAGATCGCTGCTCTTCAGTTCATCTCAATTTCGTCCCAAGTCCGCACTCTGTGCACATCGTGAGGGGTGATCAACCTCCGCTCTACTGTCCGGTATATCGCGTCTCACACCATCGCAAGTGCAAGTGGACAATCCACAAGCTTTCCGCTGTGGGTCAAGCGTCGACAGGTCTCTTCCTTTTTTTCTTCCGTGTTCCGACGATCGTCAAGCCTCAAGATTCCCCGAAGGGCCAAAAGGCAAAGGCATCAGCTGGCTGGCTCCACGTCGGGCGACGGATGGGCTGCTTCCCCACGGCGGGCAGCGCGCGATGCGGATGACATGGCAGCAGGCATCACGCATCGCGGGTTGCAGCGGGGAGGTTGGTGGCCCAGCGCCTAGTGAATGGTCCAACGGACACGCACAGCTTCCAACTGACAGAGGCTTCGATTGGGCTATGCAGTGAACCTGTTGAGTGGTCCAGTGGAGGGGGGGGGATCATTGGTCGGGGCCTTGCAGCACCGAACCGAAGAAGCACATTTTCCAGAGACTCTGAAAATTCGGCATCCTCATCTTTCTTGCTGTCAGTGGACTCCAGATTCTCCTCTCCAGTGTTTTCAGCCCCTTGTCGGGTGTCATTGCTGCATCCCAGTGCATCGCGCCGTCGGGTCGCGGACGTGCAAGCCACGGGGCTCCAACAAGCGAATCCAGGGAGGGGTGTCAATCACTCGGCCTCATCTGAGCGAATGCCTCAGTTTCACTCACTCTTGGCTGAGCCTCTTGTTGGTTGTTTCAATAATCTGACAACTACTTTTCTCTTGGGCCTTCTCACTCGTGACACTCGACTTCGACCTTGGGTATCTTCGAAGAAGAAGCCAACTCAGGTCCCTGAATCTCTCTCTTCCTGTGACGTAGCCGCCGTCGACTCTTAACTGATTTGTCTTGGCACCATTGCTTTGCGGCGGGGAGACTTGAAACTCATCACATTCTTGAACTTAGGCAGTCCATTTCCCAACCTCCCAACCGCTATTCAGCCGTCAGCCGACTTCCTCTTCACATTTCTTCTTACCCGGCTCAAGTCTCCAAGTCCAGCGGCCACGAAAAAGAAATAGCAAAACAGAACAAAACAAAACTTTCTTACTCAGGCTTCTCTTCAGTGTATGAGACTTGCGGGTTAAAAAGTGCCTTTCCCCATCCATCCCACACGCGCTGTCCGGGTCTCATGCATAAAACCTCCGCTCACTACTATTAGCCACTGGGAACTGCAGACCACACCGCAGACTAGTCTAAGTACCTGCCTGGGCGCTGGCAGCCGCATGGCATGACGCGCGCATCTGTGAGGTCAGCCTCGTGAACCGTACGCTTGACGCCTCGCAGCGACGCAGACTGCAGACCGCTCCACTCGATCGCTTCTGAACCAGGATTCGGATCAAGTCACTCACTTCAGACGCAACGACCAGATTTTAAACCTCAGAGTAAAATTTCAGAGCGGCGGGTATGCCTGGTGCCGGCCCGCTGTCCTTGGCGACGCAAGAAAACGAAAGCTACCTGGAGTTTGAATTGTCGAGAGAAAAATATTCAGAAATAGCCTTGTGCCATGTCGGAGCCGAAAAAGAAGGGCCTCTTGAGCCGTCTGTTTCGTAGCAAAAGCTCAGCCAGCAAGGGCGAGAAGCTCGTAAGTCGGTCGTATGCCACATCATGAATGAGCGATGAAGACAACTTTGCTCACAGTTCAATAGCCGCCATATGAGAGGGAACGCCAACGACGAGCCAGCGAAGGCGATGTGTCCTACAGCGACAAGCCGGACGCCTCAAACGGCGACCAGTCGGCGGCGGCATCGTCGTCGACACACCATCACCACTATCGTCGCCGACGGCCTCGGCGCACTGATCCCAGCGCCACTAAGGGCAAGGGCCGTGACCAGTCGCGGGACCGCTCTTACGACTATGGGCCGCTGACTGAGTGGCCGCCGTCTGGCATGTCCAGCAGCGAGGAGCTCGCTCTGGGGCCGGCGATGCAGCTCATTTCGCGTGGTGTGCCAGCTTTCAAAGGCCACAAGAAACCTATTCCGCATGCGTCGGAAAATCACTATGCTCTGTTTGCGACTGTTGCGGGTAACCGGGGAGATGAGACGGACTGTGTGAACCTGCATGATGCCATGGTCCAGCTTATGACCTTACGACTGGCTGGTTCTGGGCCTGCTACCTACCCGTGGGACTCTCTGGAGCATCCTAGTTATGCATTCTGCTTTGGCAAGAGGCCCGGCACGATTACTCTCAACCATTGGGTATCGTTATCCAGTGTGCTGCCGCCCTCGATTGCCCTGCGGGACTCTGGCGTGGCGCCCCGGGAAATCGACCTCGAGGGCATCCTTGCCCGGCTAAAGGAGCTTGAGCAGGGGTTGGAGGACGATGATGAGGATCTCATGTACCGCAATCTCTACCGCAGGCTTCTCAAAGATCCCGACAAGTACGTGAGCCCGCACAAGACCCTAGATAAGCAGATTATGGACCTGATCATGGTACTATCACGCCCGGACTGGATCGACTTCACCAATTCGCGCAACCAAGTCGTCACCAAGTTCATCTTCGACACCAGCCCTGCTAATGCAGCCACCTTCCGCAAATTCTTCCACCAGCTTCTGCTCAGTCTCGAACTCGAACTACGCATTCAGTCCCACCACCACATGACCGAAGCCAAAGAGAAACTCCTCTCCCAGATCCCCCCAACCATCCAATGGAACCTCGCCCTAGCCCGCCGCTGGCGTGACAACATCCGCATCGAGTCCTACGGCCCAAACCCCGACCAGCTCCAGCTGCGCTACAAGCTCAAGCGCCGCCAGGTCCGCATGCTGAAGCGCTTCGCCCAAATGATGAAGTGGCCCAACCTAGCCGAGACCCTTGCTTGTCTCAAGCGTCGCGAAGCTGACTCTACCCTCGATCTTGTATCCTCTCACGCGATGGCCTTCTTCTCGGGGCTTGTCCTTCCAGGCCCAACCTTCCCCTTTCTTATCATGAACTCCCTTATTGATATCGACCCGGACAAGGCGACTGATGATCTGACGCTGCTCACGCACGGTCATCCCTCATGTGGCTTCCAGTACCGCAACTCCTACACTTACTGGACGGCGAGCTCCATCGTAGGCAAAGTCCTCGCCCCGACCTGTCGCGCCGTAGGCGGATGGATTGGCCCGGCCCGTCCGACAAACGACCTCGCGCGTAACCAAATTGCCCGCATCCGTGCCCGCAAGCCCCCGCACCGCGTCACTCCCGAGGATATCCGCACCATGAGCGAGCGCTCCGACCCTCTAGGTCCCCCGACCCAGGTTTTTCCTGTCAAAGAGTACTCTCTAGTAGCCCCGGACCGCGACGACGACGCTTACCTAGCCGACCTCGTCCGCATTGAACTACTGTCTCTCCGGCCGGTGTCAGACCACAAGAGTAACACCTCCAGCACGCTGCAACAATCCGAGTCCACAAACACCCCAAACGATAGTAACGGCAACACCGGCAACGCCACCACAAATAGCAAACCCCGCAACACCCCGCGCTATTACGACGCCTCAATCCAATTCGCCATCGACGGCGTCTCCTGGCCGCTCCGTCTCGCTTACGACGTGTCCTTTGTCTCCGCCTGGCCCTGCTCCGACGGCCCCCACCCTCTCTTCTTCGACTACGTCTACACACCCGTGAAAGCAGACAAACTCGTCAAGGTGCGCGACTGGAACGGTGTCCCCGTCTCCTCCAGACGGCCAATGTCTTCTAGCGGGCCTGCGACCCCTACTAGGCCGATCGGAGGGGGACCGCCAGGAGTGGGAGGAACAGGGGTGAGCAGTCCGAGTACGTTGAGCGGCGGGGATGATGAGAGAGTGTTGGTTGTGGAGGCGTTTGGGGTGCCGGATAATGAGGTTTTGGCAAGGGCATGGTGTGCGCACTGGGGGTTG
>Ga0065720_1020449_pt1 | contig 14467 bp, 15 predicted proteins | sample Thericmetagenome_FD_59107 | JGI IMG/M metagenome (GOLD analysis project Ga0065720, IMG submission 59107) | Thermophilic microbial communities from the Joint Bioenergy Institute, California, USA of rice/straw/compost enrichment - eDNA_2 v2... | ecosystem: Engineered > Solid waste > Grass >... | reverse complement strand
AAAAAAAAAAAAAAAAAAAAAGCTCCTGACTCCTCCTCCCACGAGGATCTAAAGGTGACACCGTGATGGTTCGCGCTTTTGGGGGGCTCCGGGAGCTAGCATCAACGTGGTCAGTCCCGGCTTGTTTACCGCGGCAAGGTCGTGGATACAACTTCTTGGAATCCAGATGTGCTGTAGGATTTCAGGAGGGCTATCTCAGCTGTGACACGAAATCCAATCAGCACGTCCGTTGGGAGCTCAGTCCGGAGATGCCGCGATGACTTGCATAAGGAGGGTGTATTTTTGGGAGGGATCTGAACTGCAAAACTTTTGGGATTTGCGAAGGTTTGGATACCCATCTCGTTGTCAGAATTTCAATTCCAATCAAGCGATGCCCGGATGGACAAACCATCATCATATCACCGAGAACTTGCAAGACCCCTTGAAGATCGTAGAGTTCAAACAAACAGCGTCGCTCCAGATTGTGGTTGGCTGGGCCGTCCCGGAAGCATCGAGGTCGGGAATCCTTCTGTGAGCCATCATCGAGGGTGATAACTGCCATTGTCAGACCGCTTTTCACATGACCTCAGGAGAGTGATGATGCAGAAACAAGAGAGAGAAGTGTCAAGAATGCTGTTAACAGAACATGACTGGCTGTTGTGGCTGATTCAGCTGCTAAACGCCGTTGAGCCCGGCATTCGGTGGGTCCCTGGCCGGAGCAGATCTCCGTTGAGGGTAGGAGAACATGCCATTTCGCATCGATAATATGGCTGACAGATCAGAGCACGTGAAAGACGGAAAGGGACATATGGTAGCCTGTCTGCAATGTCCTGATTGCGATAAGAGTCGAAAACATCAGGTATGAGCACTTAAATACCCCTTTAGTCATAATATAAGAGGATAGCTTTGGAGGTATGATAGTTGTTAGCAACCGCGTTGGGTAACGGAGGAGGAGCCAAGACGGTTGTAGTGACCGAGCGGTACCTGCAGATGGTTGCCACTGGTCTCGGCTTGACTTCTGCAGGGCACATCAGGAACGGCAAGACGAATGCCGCTGATGTGGTGAGGGAAAGTGTGAGCTTGGGTGAGGAAGCTCCCACGATCAAGATACAGATCACCAAATATCTCGCGCCAGGAGATGCCTGCGAGCCGCGTTTCTGCTTCTCTGATACGGACAGGGTCTTCCAGGCCGAAGAGATCGAACGAGGCTGATGGATACGCAGACACGTAGACAAAGCATCAGGTTGCTCTGATCGGAAATGGCAGACTCGGCCTGACGGCTTCCACGATGGAAGTGGTGAATGTAATTTGCCTGGAACAGAGACACCTGATTGCAAGACATGGCTAGGGCCTAGTGACCAGTCGGAATCCAGAGCGCCTATAACTTACACACATATTACGGCCTGGAAAGTAGGGTGGGTAGTATACTTCATACACATATCCTAGTCTCGCGTATCCTAATGATATTATTGTCATGTGGTGGGAGCTTTTTTTTTTTTCTCGGAAACAAACATTTCGTTCAAACGACCATTTCAGCGGTGCAGAAAGTTTCCTAGGGGACAGCCTGTCTAATGGCGGGAGAACAGCCGGTTTCACATTCCAATGACTGACAGAAGCTGCTTTAACAAAAGGCCTCCATGGGATCTCGAAAGCGCCGAGAGGGCCGGCATGTCGCTGAATCTCCATTTGCCCCTGGATTCGGACAAGCGAATGCCGGCAAGGCCATCGTTGCAGATGAAGCCGTTCAGGATGACGCATCTTGAATTGGAGATCTTATTCACTTAACCAATGGCGTTGCTTCAGTTTCTGCAAGTCAACATGGCTCCAAGTGCCCCCTGTCCTGGTATCTGCTAGCGCAACCCTCATGCGTGCATTAGCGAGGAGCGTCTCTTCCGGGGTTTGCTGGGCAAGATCTGAATTGTTGATGGGAATGATGAGTGTCTCAACAAAGCTCCGAAACAGTCAGTTGTATCCAGGATTATCGAGCGAAATCACGCATGGTTTAGAGTTGAGTGCAGTGCATACAACAGATGACGAAATTACACTGACTGCTTGCAATCAACAGCCGGAGACCCCGGTTTTGTAGGGATCGCAGCGCGGCAGATAGCGTGTGAGTAAATGATATCAGACTCACAGCCGAGTCTGGGGTTCGGAAGCCAGCCGGGGAAGGGCGCTCCCACACTCTCGCTTCCAACAGTGCGAAAATTTTTGATAGAGACGAAAACTTACAGGGGTGAGCCGGCAGCTCCAAAGCTTGCGATCTTCATCTGACCATCTTGCGCCGGGCAGAGCAACATGGGACGGAATGGCCATTCGCCAATTCGTCATTGCTGGAAACACGACTCGCAGGCCGTGGCTAGGGAGGTAGGACGAATGCCCAAGTGCAGGTCTCACGGTGGGCATCCAAAGGCGAGGATTGCTGGTTACTGTGCGCAAGAGGGTTTCTTTATTGGGGTGGTAGCCGCACTTAGTGGTTGCAGCAGACTGCCGCGGCCAGCAAGATGCAGCAGGCGCCAAGCTGCCAAGGGTCCTAAACTTCCTAAACTTTGTCTTCCACCGTGCTTACCTGCACTGGGCATGCAGCCATCTTTGCCCTAGCGCGGAGCGCGGGACAGTGCACGAGACCGTCCGATTTGATTGAGATGAGAGAGAGAATCGACAGGCGATGGCAAGAGCCCGGCTTGGTGGTGAGCCCTTGTCTGCGAGCGGCGCTCCCTCAAATCACCCAACGATCTCCAAAAACAAAATCAGGAAGAAGCCCAGAACACCCTTTCTCTATATCTTGATCTTGTATGGCAAAGGGGAGGATACGCTCCTCTGTCTTTACAAATTGCAATCGTTATCTGAGAGCGCCAACCACCACCGACCTGCGTCTGTCCGAGGTCCATCGCACCCGCGACAAGGGCCTCGAACGTGCCACTCGCCCCCAGACACCGTACACCACTGCTTTTGTCGCGCCCAGGATCTCGCTGGGTCAAATCTGTCGCGCGCGTTGCTGCTCGCTCCTATTCCTGGAAGCCGAACCTCACAACCAAGCCTAAACCTGGGAGCCACAGGTTGTCTCCTCGTGCTTCGTGCTCACTCCTGGAATTGTGGCATCGCTGCCAGTCAGCACTCAGTCTGTGGCTGGTAGCATAGGTTCACGGGATCCAGGCCCGTAAGAGCAGGAAGGAACCTGATTTTCAATTCATGCAACGTCAATCAGGAATCCCCAAGGGAGCTCGAAACCTCAGCGAGCCTGTCTTGTGTTGGATTCCGGCGGTGCCCCCTTTCGCCCATTGGCCCCCGAGCCTCAGGTCCACCAGGACGGTTGCATAGCAGTCGATGTCACAGCTTGATCACTCCCGCACCCACGCTCACGCCCACGCCCACTCCCAGGCCCCAGCCGACCAGCGCCAGAACCTCACCTTTCACATCACTCAAAGCCGCCCTGTACAACCCCCATCCCCATCTGGCCAGCAGCGTCTGGCAGCCACAGCGCCCTCGCGCCCCATGGACACTTCTTTTGAGGACAGTCCGACCTTTGGAAGGACACAAGTACTTCCCCACACAGCCAACAGTCCCCTGCCGTCGCCAACGTCCACTACGACGAGCTCGAGGTACGGATCCGTCATCCATCCATCATCCCCGTTTTCTTTCCAGCTTTCTCTGACCTCGCTCCCCACCCTCCCCGACCCCCCCGACCCCCCCGACCCCCGAACCCCCGGCCCCACGCTCCTCCTTCCCTCCTCCTTCCCTGCTGCCCGTTACATTTTTGCCTCTGTGTTTTGTGGTCTCTCTTGCTTGCTTTGTTTGTTTCTCTCTCTCTCTCTCTCTCTCTCTCTTTCTCTCTGGTCTCTGTCTCGTGCCTGGTCCTCCCCCAGGACGCGACAGCTTGTGCTTTTGTTTAGGTCTTGCCTGCCTCATTGGCGACTGGCAACGGAGCTGCGTGCTGCGTCCTACAGTGGCTGCATCACGCCCCTCAGTCTCCGTGTCAACATCCCGTTACACTACGGCTACGTACCTGGGTAGTTGGAACGAGCCCTCCCCCGTTCCCGCTGGCCCAGCCTGCTTCACAGTAGCACCGCATCCCATCCATTATTGGCCTGGCCCAAGCCCTTTGTTTGGCGCTTGCCCGAACTTCGTTGTGTAACGGCTGTCGAGCAATCCATAAAATCAATATACTGATCCCGGTTTTCTTACCCGGCCCAGGTCTAGGCTCATATCTGCAACGAGTCCTCTCCATCAGTCGCATAACGCCTCGTCGCCACCGACGAGCCCCAGCCCTTCGCGAACCACTTTCGCCTCTGCCGTTCCCCGCATCGTCACCACCGAAGCCCCTGACGACAGAGCCTCGGGAGAGGCTGCAAAGACATACTACCGCAGCAGTTCTTCAGGAAGCACTACCCCCGAGAACAGAAGCCCTGGGTGCGTGCCTACTCACGGATAGGTACCCTGGATTAGCAGGAGAGAACATGGGCACTGACAGTTCTCGTCTCTTCCTACAGACCAGCTCGTTCCCCCCGCTCACCTGCGTTTCCGGATGCAGTCCGTCGTGATTCCGATACCCTCGTCATAACTCAAGTCAGAGCTCATCTCGCGGGCCCCTCGAGCGAATCCTCGACGATGGCTTCCACCACAACAACCACGCGGACCGAGCCCGTGAAGGGCACATTGAAAAATCCATCAATCGGTTCGGCAATGCCTGCCGCGACATCGAAATCCAATGCTGCGGATGCGGACGGGCTCCCCGACATCCAACAATTGATCAGGACGGCCGGCAGCGCCGAGGCAGTCATCCAGTACCTGCTCAAAGAGAAGCAGTCACAAGCACAACAAAACGCTAAGCTGTGGTCGCTAGTCGACAAACAAAGGGGAATTATCCTGGAACTTGACCGTGACCTCAGGCGAGCCCTGAAGGAGAAGGAAAAGTATAAGAAAAAGTTGAAGGAGTTGCTAGAAGCATCCCGATCCGGGTCATCTTCTCAGGTGCCCAATGGCCAACAGGCTGGCACCAATGGTGTCAATTCCGATCCCTCAGCCACCAGAGAACAGGTCATCGAGATCCCTGCGTCGCCAGTGCCGACGGCCGACAGCCCCAGGCCGTCACCCATTGACGTTGCCCTGGCGCCTTATCCCATTACTCCTCCCGGGGACCATGGATTATCCAACAGCCCTCGGACGGGCGTTGAAGACCTGCTCAATCCTGTTGAGTCGATGCCGAAGCCGAGCGATCATGCGTTAGATCACTTCGATCACGAGAGGGAAGAGCTCGAGGCAGAGGCTGCTGCCAAGAAAGCTGAGGAGGAGAATGGATTACATATCCATGTGAACATCCCGCCATCCCGATTGGAGCCCCGCGAGCCGCCTAGGATACCTCCTCCCCAGCTACCGGTTGGTTTGCCTGATCGATCGCCAAAGCTCGATGATAGCAAGTTTCCCCCGCCGACTGCCCCGCCCCCGCGCAAACCGCCGCCGGCGCCGCTGCACCTTAAGAACCCGAAGCCGAGGCCCGATGTATCCCAAGAAGAGGAACTAGACACGGACACAGATTACGACAAGATTCTCGAAGTGGACGATGCCGATGAAGAGGAGAGGAGAGGACGCAGGAGGACTCGGGAAGAGGATGACCGCGAGCGTGCCATCCAGGCGAAGAAAGAGGCGGAGCTCAGGAGCTTGTCCAAGAAGAGCAAGAAGAGCAGTAGCCAGAAGGGCATGCCGAAGGAAGAGGCCCTTGAGGACCAGGCACCGCCCACTCCTAGGGCAATGTTCCCGCCGAGAGGTCCTGCCTCGCTGGCGGGTGTCTTGAGTGGTGCTCTGGGTGCCACGGCGCCTCCTCCTCTCATGAGTCCAGGTCTGCCTGTGAGCCCCAGGCCTGTCACTACACTCAGCTCGCCAAACTCGCCGCCGCTTTCTCCTAGAGGGGCTGGTGCCTATGCTGGCATGCCTCTATCCCCCCGTCCTCCCCGGCAGCCCATCCCCCTACCGCCCAACACCCCTCTTTCCACACCATCCCCAGCAGCCGGCGATGCTGCCCCTGCCCTGAAGTCACATCAGCCGCCTAGCGCTGCTAATAAGGAACACGGTTCGACGCCGAGTCCGACCAAGTCAAATAACGAGGAGCGCCCGCCGGAGCGCAAGAAGATTTACAAGGGATTTGTGACCGAGGAGTATCCCGATCTTTTGCTTCCTCCCAACGCCCTCCCGCATATCGACATCAAGGTTGCCTCTTCCCGTATGAAGCCTTCTCGGGCCAGCTTAATCTCCCTTACCCAGCTCGAAGAAGATCCGGTCTTCACCCTGGCCGTCTACTCGAGAGCTGACGGCGGTGAGCTATGGAGGATCGAGAAGGACTCTGCATCTTTGGCGAAGCTGGATCACAGGCTGAAACAGTGCCCCAACTTCACCGCCAAGACTCCCGACAGGTCCCTCTTCAGCGGTCACTCACCGGCAAAGCTGGATGCTCGTCGCGACGCGCTCAACCAGTACCTGGATGAGCTATTGAACACTCCACTTGACCATGATACCGCGCTGGAATTGTGCAAGTATCTCTCGACCAACACTCTGCCGCCCAACGCTGATGAGACGGGTAGCTCGGACTCTGGCCACGAACGGGTTGGCCCTGGCGGCCGGCCGTATCGCAGTGGCTACTTGACGAAGAGAGGGAAGAACTTTGGAGGATGGAAGGCTCGCTACTTTGTCCTGGACGGCCCTCAGCTCAAGTATTACGAGACTCCCGGCGGCGCACATCTCGGCACGATCAAGCTTCGTGGAGCTCAGATCGGCAAACAGACCAATCACTCGAACGATGGGTCGCAGGGATCGAATGAAGACGGTGACAATCAGTATCGCCACGCCTTCTTGATTTTAGAGCCGAAGAAGAAGGACCCGAACAGCATGACGAAGCATGTGCTGTGCGCCGAGAGCGACAAGGAGCGCGACCAGTGGGTCGATGCGTTGATACGCTGGGTCGATTACAAGGATCCGGAGGAAGAGGAGTCCCAGCAGCCGTCCAAGGAGTCGAAGAAAGATCACCACGGACACGACCGCAATGGCTCCGAGCGTAACCACGGCAAGAAGAAGAGCAGCGGACAGGCGAAGCAGCAGCAAAATGGCGACGAGGAGTTAGTCGGCGTGAGTTATGAGGCGACCAAGCCAGGAGAGGCGCCGTCAGGGCACCCGGGAAAGAAACATGGTGCTCCAGACCAGGACTCCGTTCACAGCCATTCCACGGTAGCGTCCTACAACATCTCTGCTCCGCGCGATGGGCATGTCATTACGAACTCGGAGTCGTGGGGTAACAAGCAACCATTGGGTCTGGGTTTGCCCAGCCAGGAGGAAAAGAAGGCCCGGAAGCGCAGCTTCTTTGGATTTGGCCCCAAGACGCGTACCTCGAGCGATGGCCAGGACTCTCTGTTTGGCAGTGAGGGCGGAAACTCTCCGGCCGCGCAGACCAAGAACCCTTTCAACGGCCCTGTCCGTGAGGTGTTTGGTGCCAGTCTGGCGGAGGCGGTGAAGTACTGCTCACCAGTGGACGTCAGGGTGCCGTTGCCAGCTGTGGTGTACCGGTGCATCCAGTACCTTGAGGCCAAGAACGCTGTCTCTGAAGAGGGTATCTTCCGGCTCAGCGGTTCGAGCGTGGTTATCAAGCAGCTGCGCGAGCGGTTCAACCAGGAGGGCGACGTCAACCTGCTCAACGACAGCCAATACCATGACATCCATGCTGTGGCTTCGCTGCTCAAGCTGTACCTGCGTGAACTGCCCGCGACGATACTCACGAACGAGCTGCGGCCTCAGTTCCAGGCTGTGACGGAGATGCAGGATCAGAGCCAGAAGCTTGCGGCGCTGTCGGAGCTCGTCGCACGGCTCCCGCAACCCAACGCAACGCTGCTCAAGTACCTGATCTCGTTCTTGATCAAGATCATCGACAATTCCGATGTGAACAAGATGAACGTCCGCAACGTCGGCATCGTGTTTTCGCCTACGCTCAACATTCCGGCTCCGGTGTTCGCCATGTTCTTGCAGAACTTCGAGGCCATCTTCGGCATTAACCCCGCCGACTACGAGCTTCCTGTCCCCGAACCCGAGTTCACTCAGGAGCGCCGTCCTTCGCTGCCGACATCCTTCCAGGAACGCCGCCCCTCAGATGCTGCCAGACCATCGACCTCCCACAGCGACTCGCCGCACCGCCATCGCCTGCTTGACTCCCTCGATTCTCAAGGCAACCGCAGCACCCCGACGCCGCCGCCCATGACCATGCAGCAGATGGCCCAGCTCAACGCCGCCAACATGGCTGCGCGCAACACGCCTACCCCTCCCGGACAGCGCATCATGCACGAGTCAGCGTCCATGAGCTCTCTGCGTCCGGCATATGAGACCGGGTTTTCCACGCCCCCGCAGTACGCTTCGTCCCTGCCGGCTGGGTATGACAGGCCGCATTATGAGAATGGCCTGACGCCTGGGTACGAGCAGACGTATCGCAGTCGTAGGGAGAGCGCAATGTTTATGGGGCAGCTGACGCAGCAACCTTCAAAGAGTCGGTTGAGGGAGGAGACGCAGTTTTGATGACGGGTGATAACGTTGGATTCTTTTTGTGACTGAAGATCTCATTCCTCCTGGTTAATTGCCCCTATCGTTTATTCGTTCGCCTTTGGGAGATTTCGGTGTGGGGAGTGCCCATGCCATTCATACATACCCACCCATACCCCTTTGTACCTTTTTTTTTTTTAAACTCCTGCTATTTTTGATACCTGGGCAAAGATACCACTGCTTTTGTTGTACAACATGTCTTTTTTTTTTTCAAATACCTACCTATGTTGCATTTCCCCCTCGATCTTCAAGTATCTATGACCTGAGTTTACCTACAAGGAGGAGCAACCGGGTGCTTACTTTAACTTGCCCAAATGAACAAGGACATGTGGATGTGCATTTCATGCATAATGGTACTATCATCTATCTACTCTTTATGAAGCAAACATCAACATGCAATGCGATATGCACAGGATCTATCATGTCATTTGCTTCGCCTCTTCGCTTCGCTTCCTGTACACTTGGGGCATTATTATCATCATTTGGAACATTTTTTTTAACATTTAGGCCACGTATGATGGGCCACTATCGAAATAACTTGGATGGGATTGTCAGCGTCATATTGGGCTTATAATTTTAACATTCACTTTACTAAGGCTGGAGAGGATTGTTGTTGTTGGCATTTCTTTATTTTTTGGTGGTTGTTGGATCTTTGGCTGGTGCTTTTACACTTTCGACTGTGGAGGAGATACCACTGTTTTGGGCTCTATTGGAGCGGAAAGCAAACTTGGATGGATGGGAGGAGAGATTGCATGTCTACCTATCTAGCTGCCTACCTACCATGCAGTATTATTATTAGTAGATAGGCTTAATAGTATAATGTGGGGTTTTGGAGATTTTTAGGGGCAGATGTGGGTGTTGTGACTTAAGCTGGTATGAGCCCCGTATTTGTTAGATTCGTGGGAGGTGACCTGTGAGGGTTACATTCCCTCTCCCCTTTTCCTTCCAACCTTTTCTCCTTACCGTATTCCCTTGTGTTTTCCCATTTTTTTATTTCTTTTATTTTCTATTGTTTTCTTCTATAGCTTCTTCTATTCGTTCTTCCCTTCCTTCTTCCATTCTTCTTTTCCATTCCTTTTCATGATCATTCCTTCCTCCAATCTGGTCTTCTTCCATTCATATATATATATATATATATTTGCTCTCAGCTCACCGTGCCCTTTCCTTGTCCTATTCACAGCCGTTCAGCCGAACCTTATGGAGTCATTTGACATCCGTGAGGGACTTGGTGCTCATGGAGGCTGTGGCACAAAGAGTCTATCTCTTTATGAAGTAACATGGCAATGGCTAACCGTTCTTGATATTGTTTTCATTGGGAACTAGAGGAATAAGTAACATCGAGTTCATCTGCCCATCACATCCTTCATCACATAGGAGACACAAATTCATATACATCATACTGGCGCACAAACCTGCTAAGAACAATCACCTCCTGCTGAAGGCCACGCTTGTTCTGTAGGGGAGTGTTTGTCTTTGACTGCATTATTTCCCGAAGGGGGCATTCTCAGTTGCTCTTAGGGACAGACTTCCCGACATTTACCAATGAGCAAGGTTTAGCAGTCATTTACAACTGAATGTTTGGTGGATACATTACTAGCATCCACACAAAGAGATCAAGAACCCCCAAAAAAGCTTCAAAGTCAAGTGAGTGAAAGAGAAGAGGAAACAACAAATGACATTATAAACAAGATAAACTAAAGGCTAAGGTATATATCACATAAATTCCGGAAGCTGACAAGAATGATTGGTACATACATGAATATCTCTGTTGAACGGAACTGGCCTTGGATGGAAGCACCTACCAGATGAACATTGTAAGTGGACAAGGGTATCTTTGGTACCTGATAACGTCAAGTGTAATTCGGATAATATATCAATGATAGAATGATGAAGGGGAAGGGAAATGGAAAAACTGGAGGAGGAAGGCTACGGTACTGGATAGGAAAAGACTCTGTCCTCCTGGTGACTATGACTTTCCCGATGTGGCAGGCCAGGTTTAATCTGTCCCCTCCTATAAGCAGTCGGTGGTCACTATGGGAATTGTCACACACACACAAGTTCGATGTTGTATGTGACATGTGCCCCCATGTTGCATATATGAACAGTTGGATGATGCTTCTAGAATATTACTCCATATATTACCCGGATCCCACTGGCCAAGTAGTATGGCTAACGCCCTTTCGCTTATCAGAATGCTCTGAGTAGATATGCCAACATGTGGCGGACAGGCAGTTGAAGGAGCCATGATGCAATGAAGAGAAGCGAAAAGGAGATGGGGGAAGGGAAAAAAAAACCAACAATAACAACAGGAACTACGTAGGGAAGAAAGGAAGTTCAGGTTCACTTTGACAGCAGACATATACCTAGACGACCGTACGATGAGAGGAGTGAAATAAAGTCTTTTTGAGCGTAACCATGTCCTGTATGTCACTTTTCTTCGCCAGCTGAACAAGCATTTAGCTTCGTCAAAGCGAGCGAGGGTATCTCGTAACGTAATTAACAAAAGCATATATGCCCATAGCCTGTATCATCCGGAAAAGACTGGACTTCTAAGCTGTCCTCTCTACCCCAACCTGGCCCCTTTTTCAGAAGTAAACGACTCCAAAGAGAAATGATACAAGCCAAACTCTTCCCACTCCGTGGCCGTCCTATCATACGCCTCATCCCAAAAACAGACATAAACAACCCCGCCTTCCCTTACCTCGCGGCTCCATGATGAACTCCACTCCCATACCTCCACAACAAACTCGCCCCCCTAATCCTCATCTTCAACAACTCTGGCAAATAAATCCTCTCCTTCCCCATCTTCCCTCCTCCCGCCCCCTGATTCCCAATCCCTTGCTTCCTCAGCGGACACCCCTTCCCCTGAACCTTCCCAGCCCCAGCATCTTCGCTTTCCTCTTCAACTCCTTGAGGAACAGGATCCCCAAGACAAGCCGCAACCATAGCCCTAACCCACCTCCTCCTAAACCTCCTCCAGTCATCATTCGTCGGCCACGGATCGCACCATTCCCCTTCTTCCTCTTCTTCCTCCCTACCAGTACCATCTCCCTGTCCAATAACCCCCATCCCCCCTCCCAACCCCAACCCTCCAAGTCCCAACCCCGGCGCGAAAGCCCCCGGCCCGAGCATTCCCCTCAACCCCGCCGGCAAAGTTCCATGCCCCATACCCACTCCCAAACCCATACCCCAAGCCACCCCCGAGCGGCACGCCATCGTCCAGACATCGGTGTCCTCTTCGGCGTCGGGGTTGCCTACGGAGAGGGGGTAGTAGAGGAAGGAGTTCGTATGGTAGGGGCGGCGACCGTGGGGCCCCGCGGGGGAGTTGATGTTCCGTTCGATGTCGAATTTGAAGCGGTATGCTTGGTGGATTTGTTGATGCTGGGGCTGTGATTGTTGTTGTGGTTGAGGGGTCTGTTGAGGGGGGTGCTGGTGTGGGAACTGCTGAGGTGATGTTTGTAGAGCCGGGACTGCTGGGTGCTGGATGGGGGAGTGAGAGGGGGAAGTTAACGGGGTTAAGGGGTTTTGATGTTGATGCGGGAATGCTCGACGTGGGGAGGGCGACAAGGTAGTGCTGTGTGCTGGTGAAGGTAAGCCGGTTGTAGGCTGAACGTGATGCGGCATGTCGGCTGTAGCCATATACCCGTTGGGAGCCGCAAACACATGCCCAACCGGAGGTGCTGCCGGGCGATAAGCCTCCGGCACCTGAATCGGTGGCACACCGCCCACCTGCCTCAAGTCAAACTCGAACTGGAACTCCTGATGCACCACAAACACCAACGTCTTCAACTTCGGAAACCTCGCCAGCGCCATCAACAACTTCGTCATATTATTCTTCGACACTTTCCTCCCCAGCACGGGATGAAAAATACCCGGATAAACACCATACGACGTCCCCAGCGCAAGCTGCGTCATGTTCTCCCTAATCAACGGGATCTGGCTCATAAAGTGCAGCGTCCTGTGCAATCTCTTGACCAAAAGGTACGGCTCGAGCAGCAAAACATCCCGCGACATGTCGATGTATTTTGTTGTATTGCCTAGGGTGAGGGGTTTGTAGTGGTGCAGGACGAGGCATCGGCTTTCCCTGCAGACGGAGGCCAGAGCCGGGGGCGGTTCGTGATGGATGTTGGCGAACATGAGGCCTTTGTCGGCTGGGGTTTTGTGCTTTGCGTTCGGGGCGTCCAGGACCTCGTAGACCCGGGGATCAGGGAGGGCGAATTCCCAGATCATGTTTCGGATCTCGGCGGGAAGTCGTCGAAAGTAGGTGAACTGCCCCGGTTGGTGGGCCGGGGCGTGGCAGGGGAATAACTGGTCGTAGTGCATGCTGGTTTGGTTCCTATCAGAATTGCCCAACTCTCCTCAAAGCAGCCTCCGAGTTCTAGATATGTTGTTGGTGTCGAGCCTCTTGATGCCAAGAAGCCCTTCTACTGTGGGTATAAGTTCACAAAGATATATTCGTCCCAGCCTCCTGATGTCGATGTCAATCTCCAGGTTACTCCCGTGCTGTCAGTTGAGCTGGGTCCTGACTATAGCCACTGAATTATAGTAGGCTGTCATATAGCTTCGGCAGCGTATACTCGGGCAATAATCCGGCCGTTTAGCTCTCCGTAGTGGAGTCAGACATGCACGTGGGGAGACAGGATAGGACACACGTTTGCGAAGAGTATGCAGGATTGGGACGACACACAGCAGGGAGAAGGTAGCTTATGAAGAGTCGACGAACGGCAGATAATGCGCAATTAGAAGTGTAGTAGCAAAAGCTCTCAGCTCGAGAAGATGTCTGCCAATGCGCCTGATGCTTCAGCCGCAGACAGAGCGTCTATAGCGCAAATATTACGGCGTAGTATCACGTCATGCGGCGGCTCTCGCGAGCCATAGCTGCAGAGGTTCAGGAGTTCGAGAAAAACAAAAACGAAAAGGAAGCTCGCTTGAAAAAAAAGGGGGGGGGAAGGGGGGAGGGTGCTCAAGGATAGATTAAAATGTCTCTGCACGACCGTGGTCATCCCTGCTGGATGGGTTGGTTAACTCTTTAGTCACTTGACAAAGGGAGCAGGAGGGCCAGTCAACGCTGATCAATCCAATCCAATCTAAATCAATCCAGCTGCCTGGAGGCGGCTTATTACAACCATTGGTTGTAACCTGTAGGGGGAGTGCCGATTCCAAGCAGCGGGAGCTGGCCGAGCGGGAGTGATATTGAAAACGGGTTTGAAGTTCAGGTGGAGGGTTGCCATGTGGGCGAGACTGGACGATAATCCACGACGCCACGACGCCTGGGCGTGAAGAGCATGAACTCTTGACATAGGACACCCTGGGGTTGGTGTTAGTGTGGTACTTTCACTAGTTTCCTTTCTTCCTTCTTCTTTTCTTCCTATCTTCTTCCATTGCTTCTTTGCTTCCATTCTTCCGTTCTATCTCTTCTTCCCTTTCTTCTTCCGTTTTTCTTTCCAGTCTTTCCTGCTAAGGTCTAGGAAGAGCAGAACCGAACACCCAGAGTACCGTGCTAACACCAACCCAACGTCGTAGCAGATGTGCGTAAACACAAAACCACACTCGAAACGAAACGAGATAGGAGTGACGTGCTCAAACCTGCCAAAGTTTCCGCAAGCAGAAATCTTGTCCAGGCGAAACGAGAGCACGTTACGCCGGCGGAGGCAAGGTGACTTAGCAAAGCAGGCGGGACAAAGAGAGCCACTGTTCAACCGAAGTTACCGAACAACGAGTGGACGATGGATACAGTGTACATACTATACTGCTCCCGACGTAGCAACTGGCTTGGTCATCATCTTGTCATATCCTCTTTAGCGAATGCCGACACTCAAACTAACACCCTGACTGGGAAAGCCACACACGCACGTGATTCCTGTACCGGAAACAATGATAGCCCAGTACACCTCGTTTTTTTTTTTTTTTTGGCGAGCAA
>Ga0065720_1020445_pt1 | contig 14472 bp, 8 predicted proteins | sample Thericmetagenome_FD_59107 | JGI IMG/M metagenome (GOLD analysis project Ga0065720, IMG submission 59107) | Thermophilic microbial communities from the Joint Bioenergy Institute, California, USA of rice/straw/compost enrichment - eDNA_2 v2... | ecosystem: Engineered > Solid waste > Grass >... | reverse complement strand
AGTATTAAGTTGTAGGTTTATTTACATCTCATATTTATAACTTCCTGTTGTTTACATCTCGTATTTTTTAAACCTATCAATTGTATTATAATACGACAATTAGTGCGTTTGTAGATATTAAACTTATTATTTCAATTAAACTTGAGATTTTTAAATAACATTTCCAATGAAGTCAGTGACATTCGATTGGGTTTCTGGGTTAAAAGTACTCATTGTGATCATTATCTTATACTGGATCATTCAATTCGTTGTCCGTCCATATCTTGCAGTCAGATTTTATCAATTACAAGGCGGAAAAGGGTATTATGGACCGGGCATTTGGTTCCTATTACAATGCTTTAAAAATGGACTAACTAAAGGTGACTTCTTCCACTATCATGTTCAGCGAGTCAAAGAAGATCCTTCATTGTGTTCAACTGGGGATCGAGAGCTGCATTACATCTGACGAATCCAACATTAATAAAAGAATTTGCTCTTCATCCTCAGAACTATGTTAAGGATGACTCCACTAGAGGTCTGTTTGAAGATCTTACTGATGGAACTATGATTTTCCTTGAAGGCAACAAGTGGAAGAGGTCTCGTAAGGTGTTGTCAACTGCATTCCATCATGAGTACCTCAAAAATCTTATTCCAACAATAATATCCATCACACAGGAAAAGTTTAAGGCACTAATTGATTCTGGCAATCTCAAAGATGTGATGATAGTCGAGCTTTTTGGCTCAATTGCGGGGGATGTAGCAGGAAGGGCTTTCTTTGGAAAAAGATTCAGTGATAAATTTCTTGAGGGTAAACCCATGACAACTACTGCCATAGATCTTGGAAATGATATTTTCTTGATGAACTTTAATCTTCTAAATGTATTTTTAGGTAAGAAATTTATAAGAGCGGGGATCCTTCCTCAACACAGACGGCTTATGAACACAATTCAAGGATTCAGGAAAGCATGCCGTGAGATGATTAATGAAGTAAGGCAAAGTAAAGTTAAAGAGGCAAATATCTTATCTGTGTTATTGGAGCTTGAGAGTAGTAGTGACGAAAAAGCTTTCACTGAGGAGGAAATAGTAGGGGAATTCATTGGGATATTCGGGGCTGGCACTGACACAACTTCACATCTTTTGAATGCTTCCTTATATTTTCTTTGGAAACATCCAGAGATATATAATAAACTTAAAAAAGAAGTTGATGAAGTTTTTAGTGATTTGTCCAGAGTTGATTTCAATATTTAACAGCGTTTGTTAAGGAAAGCCTAAGACTAGTAGGTCCAGCTGGGATTCTCTTCAACAGAGTTGCTATTCAGGATCACAAACTTGGAAATATAAATGTCAAGAAAGGCACTCTCTTGACTGTTGCAATCGCTTCTGTTCACAAAAATGAGAAGTACTACTCGAGGGCTTGTGAGTTTATTCCTGAGAGATTCACTCATGAAGATCCCTTCCCTAATGACCTTTGGAAAAAGGAACCGTACAGCTACATACCCTTCTCGGCTGGACCCAAAAATTGCCTTGGACAACATATGGCCATTCTCGAGGCTAAGATTGTCCTCTCGCTATTCATAAGAACTTTTAATTTTGAGTTCCCTAAGGATTATCAACTTAAAATGACACAAAAATTTGTCTATGATGTTGTTGATCCTTTATTGGCAACTTTGACTCCCTTATAAGTAATTTAATAATCATGTTTCATAGTAACATACACTATTAACTAGCCCTGTTTATTAACTGATTGCCATAAAATATCTCAAGGTTTTTGGATATTTATTTGCAGATTATCGTTTTAAGAAGAAATTAACTAGAGGATACATGAGTAAATATATTAACAGAAGGAAATGTGAATGGACCGATAAAGAGCAGGTTCATCCAGAATTATTTCATCTCTCAACTAAAATATACTTTGCCATTTTAAAAATTTATTTTGTTTATTGTGTCCTAAGGAGTGAAGTCTCCTTGAACATTATGAGTTTGATTCGGACACTGAGAATCAGGAATAATCGCATTCTTCTATTTATCTTTTTCACTTCCCTCTATTTCATTATCAACCTAATGCTTCTTACCTCAGATTTAGATTTCAAATATACAAAATCAATCCTATTCATACATTACCTTGCCAATAATCTTGTTCAACCACCGATAATGGACCTTCGTATTGAGGCCCTTTGTGACTCAGGCTATGAAGAAATTCCTATTGGAGAATGGCCTGGAATCAAACAGAACCCAACTAATGAATCATTGCCAGAAGAGTACTGCCAATATGACCCCGTATCTAAGTTGAAAAGAGTTCCAAGGACCCTCTGGAGCTGGAGAGACTTAAAAATCTGCGCAAGATATCCTGAAGAATATATTTTCACTCTTGAAGAATGCCCATCAGGTTTTAGAAAATGCCAGAACGACTTATGCATCTCGGAATATGAAGAAAAATGTCCTTTGACGTTGATAAGGGTACAATACGGTAAATTTGAAAATGTTGCAAGCATAATGATGGAAGTGGCAAGAGATCGAAAAGAAAAACCTCTAATTAGTCTGGAGTACTCCCAAACAAAGACTCCTTGTTATGCCTCAGATGCTGTCCCAAAGTCTGAGAAGGTTCATCCGCAGCTAAATATTTGCTTTGGATGTGGGCTTTATGGGCAAGATAACAATTCAATAGTTATCGATAGTATGAAGGAGTATGTATTTTTGGGAGAAAATCGATTGTTCTTTGAGGACCTTGAAGACGTCGCGCCAGGATATCTGGGCTATATTGCAAACAACACAGCTTATTTATTAGGCCGAAGACGGGTAAGTCTGCGGCAGAGTCAAGAATGTTATCAAGAAGCTATTTCAATGGAACGTTGGAAGACCTTTCATGACTTTATTCATGAGGATAACTATAGGTCTGCAACGATGATCCTCATATTATGGGAAGTTATCCTTCTTGGATATTCCATGTTTGCAATGGGGTTCCTTTATTCTTCTGTTAATTATAGATATAAACAACCAGTTGTATATGTGATGAATAGGGTGGCCTTTGAGTTTTTATCAGCGATGAGCCTACTGAACTTTTGCTGGATTTTCTTTGGGAGGGCAAGTAATATACGGAGTTTGAATCATTTATTAAAATACTTTGAAAACATGCTGTACAATGACTGTCTCATTGAGTTTGACATATTGCCTGCTTATGAAGATCTAACCAGCCTAAGAAACAATCTTCAAGATAATAATATTGCACAAATTACTTTACTTTGGATGAATGCAGGTAGGATGCTCGCTGGGCACTTCATTCTTACTTGGGGGATCAAGCATAGTCTTTTGAGAACAATCATAAATGACGCAACGGGGAATCTTACCACTTCTTAATATTAATTATACTGTGTTTAATTTTTGACTTTGTTTAAGTTACTCATTACTTTTCAATTCAAACACATAGAACCATTATATTTAATAGAAGTATAAAAATATATGTTTTCTTGGGGAGATTTTCTATTTAAATCGGCACAATCAGTTTTCTACATATATCCCATATTAATAAAAGGATTCATCTGAGATTCCATCATAAGCTAAGTCGTAGCTATCTCCATAGCTATGTTCGGGGGAATGGGATAACAGCTCATTAAACGGAAAATACACCCCAGCCCTGATAGCTCGTTCTAAAAAAGCGATCTCTCTTGTTGAACTATTCAACCTCAAATGTTCAATATTCAACTTCAAATTTTCAAGTTTCAGTCCACTTGACAATTTTTCCTGAAATTCTTCAACATCTTGCCTAGTCAAGCTTGAGCAATTAGTGAGCTTAAAGGACAGAGTTTTAAGCGTCTTAAGTTCTTCAAGAGAATCGATTATGAATTTGAGATCTCGAATTGAGACACTGCGATCTCCAGTAAGCTCAATTTCTAATGTATTTAGATTTCTGAGATTGGTGAGACCCTTAGTAAAGGTCACAAGGCCAGAGCTTGTCAGTTGGAAACCTAAAAAATTCATGAATAATGATTCAATATTTTCCATATTGGCAAATGCTTCAGAAAGCTCTTCTAGGGCAATAGAGGGGAACTCAAAGGCACTTGTTCCTTTCTGAATCTTCAACTTCCTCAAGCTTTTGTTTTTGCTCAGAGTTTTATACAGAAACACCAAAGTATAAATGTCCAAACCACTTTCGATCTCTAACTCGACAGTTATTAACGAATTAAGTACAGACAAAGTTTGAGACAAGATTGCCAGATTGTCTTCATCAAGCCTGTATATTCTGAACTTAAATTCCTTCAATTGGCTTAAACTCGCAAAATTTTCGAAGAGATCTGCCATATATCTATTGAAGTTGTATAATGTCTTATGGAAATCCAACTCCAAGGATTCTAAATTTGCAAGCTTTGTGATACTATTTAATATCTTTTGAAGCAAGGGACTGTTGTCATTGATGGGAACCTTCATTATGAGCCCTTTGAGATTGTTGAGCCCACAAAAGCTCTTCACAAATTCATCATATATCTCAGGCGAAAATATACCAAAATTCATTCCTTTCCAGACAAATGACAGTTGAGATATATAGTTGAGATTCTTTAATATTCCCTCTAAAGAGGATAGTTCTCCTTGGGAGATGCTTTCCTGATTAAACCATAATGATAAATTTTCTAGCTTCATATTTAATATGCCCTCCTGGATATATGTCAAGCCTTCAAGAGTGGACCAAGAATCCCATTTCAGAGTTAAATCTCGAACATGAGAAAGTTTTGAAGATTGGCTTCTAAGTTTGACAAGATCCATAAATGAATCGAGGCTTTTTGGAGAAAGATAAAAAGCAAGTTCCCTTACATCTTTGAGTGTTTCTTCTTGGATTGAAAAGCTTGACTTCTTAGTATCGTTTGTGGTATAGATTTGATTAGAATGCTTGATGTTTATTTTCGTTCTCCTGAGGAACTTATCATCAATTGATTCACAGAAATTGAATACACTTCTCTCATTTAAGACAGAGTAGTGGAGCTTGTTTAGGCTTTTCATTTGAGAGAATGCGGACGCTAAGATCTTAACATGGGGTTCAAAACTTTTGACTTTGAAAGGCTCAAAGGTTAATTGTTTCACTTTTTCTAGGTTGATGAGGCTCTCAGAAAAAGACTTCATAGATTCAAGGTAATCTATTTCATTTTCTATATCAATTGCAAGATTGAGGGTGACAAGATTCTTCATTTGTGAAAGTCCTTGACTTAATATTTTGAGTTGCCAAGGACTTACAGTCCGACTAGAAGGCATTGATAACCCAAATGATTGGAGATTTGTCATTTGAGGAATAGCTTCGGCTATTTTGGAGATTGCTATATTATTCATTTGTTGATATGGATCTCCAAAAGAGAAATGGAAACTTTTGAGGGAATTTATGTTAGGGACACATTTGAATAAGTAGATGTAAGCGAATGTTGACTGATCCTTAAGACTCAAATCTAAATTAATACTTTCCAATTTGATATGAGCAAGTTCCTTGCCAAAGTTCCATAAAACATCCTCACTCATTTTGGTTGTAGACTCAATTTTAATGCTCAAGGTCTTTAGAGATTCCATGCCAAACAAAACTTTTGATATATTAGAAAATTCTTGCTCTTTAAAGAGTGAAACTCCATGAATTTTTAATCTCAGATTAGCCAGGGACCTGAGTTGTTTAAGTCCTGCTAGAAAGGAGTTGAACATTGCAGTAGTTAATGAATGCCAGACTAGATCAAATTCGAATGTTTTCAAGGCTCTAATAGAGCCCAAGGATATCATCAAAGTCGATAGATCTCTATTTTCAATAATCGCCACATTTTTGCTAGTCAGTTTGCAGTTTTCCACTGATCTGAATGAGGAAAATATCTTCATTATAGCACGAAGATTCGTAACAACAGAAGGGTATAGAGACCAACTATCGTTTATTTCGACAAGGTTTATTGCCTTGACATTTCTTAGACTCTTCAAAAACTTTGCTATTTGAGGACGATCAGTAGCTGCTTCAAGACTATAGAACCTTTCGTAGTGTAATTTAAACATAAATTTCGTGCTGACCCTCCTAAGTGCTAGACAAAATTTGCGTTCTCTAAGGCTTTTCCTGAACAATTAATCATAGAATATATCACTTACGGATTCAGTTTATATCTTGGTGGCCAAGTGTGGCGAATCAAGACTGCTCTATGTATATTTAGTTTGTCAGGCACACTAAAATGTCAAAATATTAAGATGCTAGGTTACAAGTGGACGAAGTTCTTATAAGGTTCTCTTTCAGGATTTGACATTACGAAAATAATTTATTTTATTTTCAGAAAATTTCGACTTTAACAAAAATCATTTTGTTGTGAAAGTTTGAAGTACATACAAACAACTGACTTATAAAAACAAATCAATTATAGGCATGCCATAGGTCCAATCCATGGCAAGAATAAACACTTTTTACATTGAAAGTTCATTAAAATATATTGCACTTGCTATTAGCTTCCACTCTTGAAGTCAAGAGATTGAAGAATCTTTCAGAGTCGAATTGCCAGGGATCCATACTGCATCCAACATCGTATACTAAAATATTAAAAACTATTCTATGGTCACTTACTGTTAACTAATCTGGACATAATATCCTTTCTAACATTTCTATTTTTAATACCAATGTCCTCAGCCAAGGTAGTCTCATTAAATACCTTCTCATTGAAATCTGTTTGCAGAATGATATATTCAAGATTTTCGAATCCAGCGTCCAAGAAATTATCAATAAGTTCATCATGACCCAAGCAGCTAAGCCACTCCTTAGTTGAGGGGAATTCCAATTTTCTATCAACAAAGATGTTATTGAATTGGAAGACTCCTTTTCTTTGGAACATTCCAACCTCTATAATGTATTAATTTTTCTCCAATGATACTTACCTTCTCTCAGCTTCATCATGATACGGACTCTATGTCCCACCTTATCAATACCAAATCTGCACAAAAGATCTTTAAAAATAGTATTACTTAAGCCGTAGTCCTTCTTGAATCTGCCAACGTATGAATATCCATTATCAACAAAGTTAGGTCTCAGGTCCTCAAGACCGATTTCCTCAAGCCACTCATGGATCAAAGCACCTTCATCAGCAATGCCTGTAGGAACTTCAATAGGTTGCTCAGGTTGTTCAGATTGTTCAGCCTGAAACTCGGATTTTTCCTCGAGTTGGGGCTTGGTCTTTTCTTCAGAGAAGAGAACCTTTTCAGCAGACATTTCTCCGACTTTTTCAACAGGTTTATCGAAGATCTTCTCTTGAGGAGGGTTGAAAATATTCATTAAAGTGCTGTTAAGATCTCCAGCGAAATTGATTTGCTTGTCTCTGGGAGTGACTAGGGGAGTTGGCAAGACATCTCTATAGGAATCAGCAGTCAAGCTTACAATAGGAGTATGGTATACTTCTTCTGAATTATCTGATTTGTTATCTTCAGCAATAAATTCTTTAACAAGAGGCTTTTCGTCATGGGCAGCATTTTGGAGGAATGGATTCTCCACGGGGGAGCTTCTTTCTTCTCCAGTGTTTTCCGAGCATGCTGTGGTCTTCTCACCACTATGAATTGCCTGCTCAGGCTTTTCACTATTATCATCAAGAATGACTATATTCAAATCTTTCTTGGTCATTTTCTTTACAATAACAGGCTTAGCTTGCTCTTCTTGAGGGTTTTGAAGTAAGCTCAAGTTCAAGGGAGGAACCTTAGTAGGAAGACTTTGAGGCTTACTCTCTGAGACAGTGGACTTAATCTCGACTGTAGGAGCAAGATTCTCAGAAGGCTCGGGCTTACTCTCTGGAGAAGGTTTAACCTCAATGACTGGTGGCTTGGTAAAGGTATGTTGGATAGGAGGAAGCTTGCTATTCTCTGAGCCAATTTCTTCTTGTTTGTTTGTAATGTTTACAAGTGCTCTTTTGGGAGTACTTTCGACCTGAGCTGGTTTTTCAAGTGGCTTAGGATTTTCAGTTTTATCAGTTGCCTGCTCTGTATTCTCCTTGGTTGAGGAAACCAAAATCCTTGAACTAGACAAGGAATTAGTTCCTGAAATCTTTCTTTCAGTGAGTCTTCCAGTACTAGCACCACTAAGAATATCCCTGGGCTTGCGCTTCCACTTAAAATATTACTTTAAAGGAACCTTAATTTACCTTGTCCACTATATTGGGATCAGCACCATGATCTAAGAGTAATTGGTACATCTCTTTGTTTCCAATATCTCCTGCAATGTGTAATGGTGTTTTTCCAAACTAACATTTTACCTTTTAAAATATGAGACTTACCTTATTTTGGACATTAACATCGGTTTTGAATTGAAGCAAAACTTTGAGGACCTCAAGATGGCCTCTCTTGCAGGCAACATGGATGACACTATCTCCATCCTATTAATTTTAGAGTAGAATATAGGTATTATTACTGCTTGCTTGATGCTAGGATCTCCCCCATACTTCATGAGTAGTTTTACAAAGTCCACAGCTCCTGTTTCAACAGCATAGTGGAGTGTTGTTTCTCCAATCTAAACAGTTAGGCGATTGTGTTAAAATATTCACTCTGTTCTGAAGGTTAGGGTTAGCTCCTTTTTGGAGAAGGAATTCAGCAATTTCTTTTTGTTCGTAGACGACTGTTTTATAGAGGGGAGGCCATCCAATCTATGAGATTAGAACTTTTGAAAGGAAAAATACCTTGTTATCAAGAGTATTTAAAGCTCCAGGTTCCCTCTCAAATGCCTCCTTGATAACATTGAGATCGAAGGTCTTAATGCTATCGTGGAAGGAAAGCTCTTGCTTAAGAGTAGAAGTCATCAAATAAATTTGAATTAGATTTAAACGTTAGCTAATTTGATTAAAATATCTATTAGACTAAACACTAAAGGCAAGATATCTTCAAATAATTCTTAGCCTAGGTTCAAGATGATGAGGGTTTCACATTTACAATAGGGTTAATAGGTCTTTAGAAGTAACAATACACATGAATTTAAACATTAAACGATAAAGGATATTGTGTACATTCCTTTGAAACACTGAATTATTGGATATTAAAAGATCAGGTTTGGAGAAAGTTTTCAAATCAAGAACTTAGTATGACAACATAATTGTGAGCGATTCGATTAGACCCATAGTACCAAGCGTGATTCCCAAGATCATCCCTCCGTAATTTATTATGGTTTTCATCAGAGGAATTTTCCCCTGGAAGGCCTTCTGATAGACCAGCACGGGGAGAACAAATGTAGCATAGGTAAAGACACATGATCCAACAAGGTTTAGGAACAAATGAAAACTTCTGGCGGTGAAAGCGATAAAAAAGATGAAAAATTGTATTCCAAATCTTACTGAGTATCTCAACCAACCGTTGATAACCATCCCCCTGTAGTCAAAGATCCTATCTCTGAACTGGGGAATTTGCTCCACAACTTTTATTCCAGTAGAAAGTTGCAAAGGAAATGACAAGATTGCTGCTACTGCATATAGAGTCTGAACAAGAGTGTAAAAGGGACGAGGAGGGAGGGAAAGCAGTATGATTTCTGGTACTTTTTTCCCAAAAGCCATATATGACAGGGAAGGGAAAAGGGTATAAATTAAAACCAAAATCACAAAGTTCCAATAGATAACAGTAGGTAGTCTCTGAGGCTTTGCCATAGACTGTCGGATGGTAAACAGTACTCCTATGCCCTCAAATGCGTAAGAGGCCACACCAAAGAACAAAGAAATCTGTCCAAATTCGAATTCTACAATTTTTTCCAGGAAACTGCCGATGAAGTTCTCTTGAGTGGTGAGTATTTCAATATTATAGTCCATTTGTGCTCCTATTCCCAACATCAAAAATATAGATGCCACAAGACTGGGTATATAAAAATAGTGAGTGTTATCAATAAAGGTGAAAGGAAGAACCAGGATTGCACAAAAGATCACATTAAACAATTTATTCCCACAAAGATCCATCACTCCAAATGTGCAGAAAGTGTGGTCCAAGAAATTATTAGCAAAGATCAGAGCTCCGATACAAATAGAAACCTGCATGACAAAAATAGAAAACTGAATAGAATATTTTCCCCAATTTCCTAAGTATTCCTCTGCCAGGCTCTCTAATGAAACCTTTTCCTTTCTTGGCTTTTGGTCAGCGGCATCTATGATTAATTTCATTGTATGATAACTCAATAATCCACAGGTTATCATTGCTATTAGGGCCAATCCCAGCCCTGCATAACTGTACGATCTTGGAAGAGCCAGAATGCCGGTTCCAATAAAGGATTTGAAGAGGTTAAATGTAGCTTGGATCTCTGTTGATTTTGCTTTTTTAACTTTGATGATTTCATCGTCTTCACCTTCTTCATATTCATAGGAGGAAATTGAACTTCTGCTCACTTCTAAAGCACGGTTCGAAGAGGCATTCCTCATGAGCTGATCTTGACTGAGGTTTTGTTGGTTCATGGGTAGGAAGATTTAAGATTGGTGCTGTTACTTACAAAATTATTTGGATTTTTAAAAAATCAATGTGTACCGGAATATGCTTAATCGTGTCTGTCTTATAAATACAGAGTATTAATTGAGAATAATGTGAAAACTTAATGGAGTGATCGAACATTTATAAAGTATAACATAACGAGAATTGTTTTCCTAGATTAATCGGAAGCAAAAATACTCTTAGCCTTGCCTTCAAAATATTTCTTCATTTTTTGTCCTCCTCCGAAGATTTGGTATCTCGTTATGAAGTTCTTTTCATTAATCTTGTCGCATTGAGTACAGTCTCAGCTGATTTTAAATTTTCTACCGACCTTAATTATTTGTTCTCTAGAACTTATCTCTGAGAGGTCTATTCTTTTGCTTTTCAGTATTTATTGAAGAAACTTTCTTCTTTTTAGCTATAAAGAGGACATTTGGATCTTTTGTTTCTCATATATTGGAATAGGAGGATGGCCTCTTCAATGAATTTAATTTTGAATAGACCTGCATGATTTGTCTATAAAGTGTAAAATTTGTTCTGTCTGCAAAGATAACAGGACAAGGAATGTAATTAGAAACGTAGTAATGCAACACAAAAAAAAAATTATGGCCCAGCCTATTCCAAGTCTAGTATTTTCAGAGAAAGACCGGCTATAATTTTCCCTTGCGATCATGATAACGAGACAATAAATGATTAAGAAAGCAATTTCTTTGACCAGATTGATGATTAAGTCTCTTTTACTGTGATAAGACCAATAACAATAGAATAATAATATTTAGAATTGTGAACATTGGGAGCTTCACATATATCGGATCTATGATCAAAATCTGTCTTATTTTTTAAAATACTAATATTTTATTTCTCTGATATAGTTCTGTTTTTCCTAGAAAGTCTGACTATTTAAGTTGAAAAGAAGGAATTGATGTCTTAACTGGCTCACATATATGACTTAAAACTCAAACTCACTACGAGCCATGATGAATAACTCAGTATAATTCCCTGTTAAATTATTAATATCAAATTAAAGATGATTTACGAATTACACTGTTGCAGTATAAAATCATATAAAGATTTTAGTACTTATGAACCGTAAATAAATTCTTTGGCTTGCTTATCGAAATGAATTTTCAAAGGATCTGAGTCTGCCTCCTCCCCATCTCCATTTCTATTTGATAAGTACATTCTTTCCTTCTTTTTTTCTTGATTAGCTCTTCTAATCCTTCTTGTTCTCTTTTTCTTAGTCTTCTTTTCCTTGTTAAGTACTTTCTTCAAGTTACCAATAACCTTTCCTATAATCTCTAATTGTTGGAATATGATGAACAAAAATGTGATAGCAAGAGTGATCAAACAACATCCGATAACTCCCCAACCAAGAATAAGCCTACCATCTTCACTAAAATTATGTACATGATTATCATAAGCGATCAAGAAAATCAGCACATGAATAATCAGGAAGAAGAATTCATATGTGATATTTGTTACTAGGTCTCTCCAATTGAGGTAAGGTTTATACCGAATCAAGAGGAGTAGGGCAGCCAGGTTCACAATAATCAGTCCAAACACTTGAGCATAGACCATCTTCTGGAAGAAAACAAGAAGTGCAGCAGTGAGAGCTCTTCGAATCAAGATAGCAACATTGCAATATAAAGCCTCCTTCTTCTGAGGATTAAATTCTTCTATGAGTGCTCCATACTTATTCATTAACTCTTGGGGATTATTTTGGTGATTTTTCACCTTTTTATACACAATGAATGGAAAAGCGATATTCAATACTGTAACAAGTATCCCGACTATAGATGATATTGTGTGGATTTTTGTGTCAAAGTAAAGATACTGCAGCTGGAGAAAAGCTGAGATGCTTAAGTCCATATAACTTGTAATCCATGTTCTAATAGCCCCTGACCACTCGAAGTTCTCCCTTATCCACGACAATAATTTCAAAATTTGACTTGGTAGTCGTCTCAAGTATCTTAGCATGAGATAAGCAAGGCCATAGGATATCAAAGCTATCCCCCAAATTAAGAGCATACTACCAGCATTCCAGAGGAATAAACTATTCATATCATTTTCATCAAATTTTGGAGGACTGGGAAGAAGCTCATCTTCAATATTAGGAGTTATCTTCTCAATGGGATTGGGAAGAAAGTCAAGTCTTCCCATGGAAAAAATCTCCAAGAACTTTTGCAGATTGATAGGATACTCAGTGTTGATGAATAACAAGTAATAAAATATCTGCAGTAAGTTGATCAAAGCCCAGATAATAGCAGGATTAGCTCCAGCAAGTAGCACAGGTCCTGTAGCTGCCATGGCAGTAGTGGCTACAGCTCCTGCAGCAGAGCTTATACCTTGGACACTACTAGGCTCATAGTAGATAGTATGTAGTTTTGAAGTATACACAGATTGCTCAATAGCCAGATTTTCGTAATCTTTCACAAGAGTAGGGTCTGAAAATGAGATCACAAGTTTAGGTTCAGAAATTCTCTGGGTCACAGTAAATGTTACCTCTATTAGTTGATTATCTATCTTCTTTAGCTCGTAACTATAGAGGCTGGTGTCTACACCCTCAAAAGACAAGGAGATAAGCAAGTTCAAGTCTGTAGTGATATTCATTGGCTTATTAAATTTCAGAAGGACTACAGAAGGTAACTCCTTGTCTTGACTTATCTTAACCATAGGAATCTTTATACAAGTATCTGTTGAGTATTTTCCCCCTCCACTACATCTCCATTCATCTTCTATCTTGCACTGTGAAGAACATCCATCACCATCTCTATTATTTCCATCATCACATTCATCATTTCGTCTCACTCCATCTCCACAAATCTCAGCACACTTATTATTTGCTCCTCTTGTCATTCCAGGCAGGCAATCTTCTCCACATTCTGTGCCCACAGGTTTATAAGGGTCCTCACATTCTAGACAATGAGTACTATTACAAGAGTTACATTTTTCAGGGCAGATGATACACTTTCCCTCACTACAGACGGACTTTTTATTAGGGAGAGAAAAACGAGAACATTCAGTATTTCCAGTACATGTGGCACAAATGCCATTATCACATTTAGCAAGGCTTGGTGAGGGACAATGAGTATCATTAGAGCAATAGGTACATTTCCCAGCCAAGCAATACCTTTTTTGGGGATCCAAGGCAAAGCAATCATCATCGTCGAAACATGGAATGCACTGGCTATTATAACAGACAGGCTTTGAAGCTGGACAGTGATGGGAAGCAATACACTCAATACATGCTCCAGCATTACAAATCTTTTCATTAACGAACTTAAGGCAATCTAAAGGGCCTGTGCAGGATTGAGTACATTCATTTTCAATGCAGACCGGTTTTGCAGGTGAAAAGCAGTCTGTGGTATTGCTTTTGCATTCAACACACACTCCGTTATCACAATAAGGAGTGTAAGGAAATTCACTGCAGTCAGGATCTGAACTGCATGGGACACATTTATAGTCTTGACATTTTGAAGCATTTTGGAATTGGCATGGTTGAGTAGGAGAGCATTCAGGAGGGAAGCAGCTTCCATCTATCTTGTCACATCTAAGTGGAGTGCAGTCATCATCTTCAATGCATTTTCTGCAGGTATTATTTAACTCACAAATTGGCATTGACAGGTTTTTTTCTTCGCAATGTGTGTTATTGAGGCACTCCACACACGCTCCTGAGGTATGACAGTATTCTCCTGTAGGGCAAAAATTTTCATCACAAGCATCACAAACATTATTATTGCATCGTGGTTTCTCAACCTCTGTGCAATTTGTATGGTCTATACATTCTACACACGCTCCGTTTTCAAGGCAATATGGTTTGTCTGAAAAAATATTACAGCTTGTTGGGGTTGAACAGCTCATGCACTCATTATCAATACATAATTGTTTTGTTGGAAAATCCATACAGTCTTCCTCATTTGTGCACTGAACACATTCGCCACCATAACAAATAGGTTTATCTGGATCCCTGCTCTCGCATTGATCATTGGACGTGCATGGATCACAGGTATAAATGGTCTGATTACAAATAGGTGTTTCATCAGAGCAGTCTGAATCAACTGTACAAGTCTTGGTTTGACAAGTTTT
>Ga0065720_1004181_pt1 | contig 14474 bp, 11 predicted proteins | sample Thericmetagenome_FD_59107 | JGI IMG/M metagenome (GOLD analysis project Ga0065720, IMG submission 59107) | Thermophilic microbial communities from the Joint Bioenergy Institute, California, USA of rice/straw/compost enrichment - eDNA_2 v2... | ecosystem: Engineered > Solid waste > Grass >... | reverse complement strand
GGCGGGGTCGCTGGCAGCCGATGCGGCGGGTGGTGCTCGGCGTGGCCGCCGCGCAGGCCCTGATAGTCACGGTCGCGGTCGGAGGGCTGGTTCGCCTGAACGGGTGGAGCCTGATCCTGCTGGCGGTGGCGGCGGCGCAGGTCCTGGTCACCGCGGCGCTGGTCGGGGCGGCCCTCATGTGCTGGCGCACCCCACACGAGCTGTGGGCGCTGTACCGGGGCGAACCGACCATGCTCTACCGGGACGCCGACCGGTACGAGTTCGGCAAGGTCCGGCGGGCGGTCGAGCGGGCGATGCTCGCCCGGCGGCTGCTCAAGTAAGCCGCCTGCTCATCACGCCACGAGCCGGTCGGGGCCGTGACGGTGGGGGCGGCCCCGACCCACCACCAGAGTTGCTTACTAACCTGACCGACTCAGCTCGTCGGCGATCCGGGACATCAGCGAGCGGGCCTCGGCGCCGGTCAGGCACTGCTCGAGCATCACGTCGAACGCCTTGCGGTACTTGTCGACCTGGTCCTGGTCCCGTTCGATCGGGTTGCCGAGGGCCGACTCGAGGAACAGCACCCCCGGCTCGCCCTCGTTGGCGAACTCCATGATCGTGAACGCGCCCTGCATGGCGACGTGCCCGCCCGCGCTCATCGGCCACACTGCGATGGTCACGAGATCGTCCGCGAGCGAGAGCAGGTGCTCGACCTGGGCCTGCATGACCTTCGGCCCACCGATGTGCCGCCGCAGCGCCGACTCGTCGAGGATCACGTGGTACTGGGGCGGGTGGCCGGAGTAGAGGATCTCCTGTTGGCGGCGGCGCCGGACCGTGAACTCGGCCTCGACACGCTCGGGTGCCACCGGCTCCAGCCGCGTCGAATCCATGATCGCGCGGATGTACTCCTCGGTCTGCAGCAGCCCGGGAACCAGAGTCGGGTGCGCCACGTAGATCGCCGAGGCGTCGGCCTCGTAGGCGATGTACTCACGCAGGCTCGGGGAGAGAACGTGCCGGTACGAGCTCCACCACTGTCGTTCCCGGGTGACCCGGGCGAGCCGGACGAGTTCCTCGACCTGCTCCGGGTCGGCGCGGTACAGAGCGGCCAGGGCCCGTACGTCGGTCACCGAGACGCCGACGGAGCCATTCTCAATTCGAATGAGCTTGGATATCGACCAGTCGAGTTGCTTGACAACGTCGGCCTGGTGGAGTCCGGCCAGCTCGCGCAGCCGGCGTAGTTCTGTTCTCAGTCGTCGCCGGGTTGTCGCGACGCCCTGGCTGTCGGGCATGCGAACCGTCTCCCTCGTTGCCGTCGATCCAGCCGCGCTGCCGGGACACACTCGGTTGCCATATGGCAACGGCGCGTATGCCGATGGCTCCGGGCGATCTGCATTTGGCGAATAGTAGGCCGGTTGTGGGCGCCAGTACAGCGTTGGGTGGGGTGGGCACGGAGTACACCTCGGGCGGCCGGGCACGGAGTGCACTTCCGTCGTGAGGTCAATGAATCGTCGACTGTTCAGGTAAACCAACGATACTCGCGAGTCGGTGGATGGTCGCGGGCGGTACCCGGCAGCAGCCGCCGATGAGCCTGGCCCCGTTGCGGACCCAGTCAGGGGCCGGCCCGGCCAGGTCGGTGGCGGGGCCGGACCACCGGCGACCGCCGGCGTCCCAGTGCTCGCCACTGTTGGGGTAGACCACGACCGGCTTGCCGCCGACGGCGGCGGCGACCGGCACGGCGGCCGTGGCGTCGGCCGGAGACGAGCAGTTCACGCCCACGGCGATGATGTCCGGATGTCCGGCGGCGAGGGCGAACGCCTCGGCCAGCGGCTGGCCGGCCCGGGTCCGGTCGCCGGCGACCGTATACGACAGCCACGCAGGCACGCCCAGGCCATCGAGCGCGGTAAGCAGCGCCTCGGCCTCCCGCACGTCGGGCACGGTCTCCAGCGCCAGCACGTCCGGTGCCGCCTCGGCCAACAGGGCCAGCCGTGGCCGGTGGAAGCGCACGAGGTCGGCGTGGGACAGGCCGTAGTTTCCGCGGTACTCCGAGCCGTCGGCGAGGGCGGCACCGTACGGGCCGACCGAGGCGGCCACCCAGACCGGTCCCACGGGCGCCGCGTCCGCCATCGCGCGGGCGATGGCCACGCTCGACCGGATCAGCTCGGCTGCCTCCGTCGGGTCGTGGCCCCGCCGGACGAAGCCGTCGACGGTCGCCTGGTAGCTGGCCGTCGTCACCACCCGCGCACCGTGGTCGATGAAGTCACGGTGGGCGGCGGCGATGGCGTCCGGGGCGTCGGCGAGCAAGCGGGCCGACCACAGCTCGTCGCGCAGGTCGTGGCCCGCCGCCTCCAGCCAGGTGGCGAGGCCACCGTCCAGCACGATCGGGCCGGACTGCAGCGCCCGCGCCAGGCTCGCGCCAGGGGAGGGTCGCACGGGCCAACCGTAACGCTGCCCAGCCGTCACGCCGCCCAACCGTGAGCGCGGCAGGGACGAATACGTTCGGTAGCGAGTACGTCGCACGGATGTAACAATCACGGCTTCTAATGGCCGGCATCGGTGCCGCGATACGGGCTGGAGGTGCCGCCATGCCGTTCAGCACCCTCGTGGTCGACCTCGGCGCTTACTCGACCGGCGCCGCGGTCGTCGTCGGCGCCGGCGGCGTCAACGGCGCCGGCGCCGCTCCTGGGGCCGGCCGTGTGAACGGCGCCGGCCGTGTCAATGGGGCGGGCCGTGTCAATGGGGCGGGCCCTGTCAATGGAGTCGGCGGCGTCAATGGAGTCGGCCGCATCAACGGTGTCGTGATGGCCAACGGTGTCGCCACGGCCAACGGTGTCGTCATGGCCAACGGCAGTGGGCCCGGTGCCGGTTACGTGGGCAGTGCCGGTCCTGACGGCAGCTCCGGTTATGTCAGCCTCCTGCGCGACCCCCACAGCGGTGCAGCCCGGTGGCCGTCGCGGCTGGCCTTCGCCGGTGTTCCGGCGATGACGGGCCCAGCGATGGGCGTCGGCTCGGTCCTGGCCGCCGGCTCGGCCGCCCCGCCGGTCGGATCGGTCAACCCGTGCGCCGTGCTCCACGGCCGTCCGCCGAGCAGTGATCCACGCGACGACCTGGACCACCACGCGGTCACCATGCTGTCGGCGTTCCTCGGATCGCTGCGGGCCGAGGCGCTCCGACTGCTCGCGCACACCGGTCAGCCGGGCGGGCCACCCCCGGTCATCGACCGCCTCACCCTGGTCGTCCCGGCCGGGTACCCACCCGCCGACCGCCGGCGCGATGTGCTCGTGGCCGCGGGGGAGGCGGCCGGTTTCGCGGAGGTCGAGCTGATCGACTCGGCCACCGCGGTCGTGGTGGGTCTGCAGTCCGGCGGCTTCTCGGCCGCCGAGATCACCGGGCCTCAGGCGGCGGCCGGGCCCGTACCGCCATTCGCCCTCCCGCTGGCCCCACCCGCCCAGCCGGTCCCGCCGGCGCTGCCCGACGGGTCGCTCGTGCTCGTCTGCGACCTCGGCCAGACCTGGTCGACGGCGCTGGTGCGCATCGAGCGGGACGAGGTGCTGCCGCTGGCTCACGAGAGCATCGGCGCTGGGCAGGAGTTGGACCTGCGGCTGCTGGACGACCTGCGGACGCAGACCGGGGACTGGTTGGAATCGCTGCTGGCCCGGCCGGGGGAGGACGGCCAGTGGGTGCGCCACCAGGCCCTGGAGTTCGTCCGGCAGATGAAGCACGCGCTGAGCCAGCGCGAGCCTGGTGCCGAGGTGAGCGGCCGGTTGGCCCCGGGGGCGCCGACCTACACGCTGGGCCGGGCGTGGCTGGACCGGTTGGCCGAGCCCGGCCTGCGCTGGCTCGGGGCAAGCTCCCGGAGCCTGGTCGCCCGGTTGGCGGCCGGGCGGGCCGGTTCCGGGCTGACGCGTCCGACCGACGCCCGGTCCGGCCTCGCGACGCTGGCCGACGTGCAGGCGGTTCTCCTCACCGGCGGGCACGCGCGGCTCGCCGTGGCCGAGCAGATCCTGCAGGAGGAGCTCGGGCGACCGGTGATCCGGCTCGCGGACCCGGACCTCGCCACCGTGTGGGGCGCGGTCCGGTTCGTCGCCGCCGCGTCCTCCCGGCGCATTCCGGCCGACCGTCCACGGTGGAGGGTGCAGCCGTTCGCCTGGGAGGTGCCGGCCGGTCGGGCCCGGCTCGAGCGGTGGCTCGTGGACCCCGGTGAGCCGTACCAACGGGGGGCCGTGCTCGCTCAGGTGCGCACGGCGGACGAGCGGGTGTACGAGTTGACCGCCCCCGACGACGGGGTCTTGCTGGCCCGTTCCGGCCGGGCGGGTGAGGTCGTGGGGCCGACCCTCGTAGCCACCGCGAAACGGCCGGCGAGCCTGCTGGCCGGCGATCCGCCGGACCTCCGGCACGAGCTGTCCGGGTCCGGCGAATGGCTGTTCACGCCGGACCGGCGGGTGCTGGTCGAGTGCGCCGCCACCGCCGATCTGGTGCGGCTGTGGTCGGTGCCGGACGGGGCGATCCTGCGGGAGTTCCGACCGGAGTACGACCCGCCCGGTCGGGGCTCGTCGCCGACCCGGGCCGTGCGGCGCAGCGGCCGCGTCTTCCTGCATCCGGCCGGCCGGCTGGCGCTGGTGGCCTGGGACGAGACCGGGGCCTTCTGGGTCTGGGACCTGCAGACCGGTGCGCAGACCCTCGCGTTCCGGGATCCCAGCCAGCCGACCGCAGTGCTGGTGAACGAGCGCGAGTGGCGACTGTCGACGCAGGGGGAGGAGGCCGGCTCGGCCGGTCGGTACCGCCGGTCGATCGCCACCGTGTGGGACCTGACGACCGGCGAGCGGTTGGAGAAGTTCGCCGACGACTGGCGCCGTCGGCTCGCCGGTTTCGCCAACCGCAGCGTCAACGACTGCTTCGGCGATGCCGCGGTCAGCCCGGACGGCCGGCTGCGGGCGGTGCCGGTCGTGACCGAGGCGGGGGCGACGGGAGTCTCGCTGCGGGTGACCGGATCGGAACAGGAGGTCTTCCGGTGCGAGCATCCGCCGAGCACGCGGGTGCGGGTGGCGTTCAGCGCGGACAGCCAGTTCCTGCTGGCCAACCGGGAGTCCGGCCGGGACAGCCGGGTCGAGGTGTGGGAGCTGTGATGCGCGGGCAGGGCGCGGCGTCGGGCCCTCATCCGGGCTGGGCCCCTCCGGGCTGGGCCACCCCGTGGGCGGCCGGGTCGCCGGCCACGCCCACGGACGGACCGGCTGGCGCGGGGACGCCGGTCGACCGTGCCTCGTCGGCGGCTGACGGGCCCCCACCGGCCGTCGACCGGCCAGCGATGGTCATCGATTTTGGTGCAGCGACGGCGGCGGCCATGGTGGTGACCGAGCAGGGCTCGTGGCTGGTGCCCGACCCGGCCAGTGGCGAGGCTCGCTGGCCGTGCGCGATCCATGCGGACGGCCAGGGCACGGTCGCGGGCGCGGCCGCCGTCCACCGTGGACAGACCGACCCCACCGGCTACCGGGCCGGTCTCCGCCGGGCGCTGGTCGACGACGATCCCGTCACCCTCGGCTTCCGGCGGCTGCGCGCGGTCGACGCGGTGGCCGAGTTCCTGTCCGTCCTGCGGAGCGCGGCCGGGCGCCGGCTCGCGTCGCTCGGCGGGCCGTCGACGCCGCCGGACCGCGCGGTGGTCACGGTTCCGCCCGCGGCCACGCCCGCGCTGCGCCGCCGGCTGGTCGAGGCCGCGGAGGCGGCCGGCTTCACCGGAGTCGAGCTGATCTCCGACCCGGTCGCCGCGGTCTGTGCCCCGGGCCTGCCGCTGCGGGCGGGTGACCTGGTCCTCGTCGTCGACGCCGGGGTCGGCGTTGAGGCGACGCTGGTCCGGATCGGCGAGGGTCTGCCCGAGATCCTCGGCCACGAGTCTCCGGTTGACGCATCCCTCAACGGGGACGCAGCTGCGGGTGGGGACGTACCTCCGGTCGCCGACGTACCTCCGGGCCTGGACATACGGCCGGGTCTCCAGGCCACGCCGGGCTCCGAGGGCGGCCTCCGGGCGCCGGACGGGCTCGACCAGGTGCTGGCCGGCGGCCGGGACCTCCTGGCCCGGCTGGGCGTCAGCCCGGCCCAGGTGAGCTGGGTGGTGGTGGTCGGCGGGCGGGCCCGGGTCCCCGGCTTCGTGGCCCGCATCGAGCACGGCCTCGGCATTACCGTGGCCACGGTCGATGAACCGGAACTGGCCGTGGTTCGGGGCGCCGCCGCCTGGCTGCCGCGCAGCGGGTCCCGGAGCGTGTCCGCGCACGGCTCGGACCAGCGCCTGGTGCCGCTCGCGTACACCATCCCCGGGTACACGGCCCGCCTGCTGCGGTGGCTGGTCGAGCCGCGCCAGCCGTACGCGGAGGGCGCCGTGGTGGCCCGGGTGCGGCTCGCGTCCGGCGCTGTCTGGGATCTGACCGTTCGCGCCCCGGGCGTGTTGGACGAGGTGCTGGTGCCGGCCGGCCGGGACATTCGCTCCGGCGAGTGGCTCGCCCTGGTCCGTCCCGTCTGAACGGTAGCCGCCAGAATGGCGGCGTGGATTCGGGTGGGCGCAGCGGCGGGTGGGGCGGCGGGTACGGGGACGCGTCCGGTGGCTACCAGGACGCCTCGGGCGTGGCCGTGGCCACCGATCCCCTCGCCGAGACCCGGCGGCCCGGCCGCGCGTCGTCGTGGCGGCGCCGGCTCCGGTCGGTGGAGGCCCTCGCCATCGTGGTGGCGGCGGCGATCCTGCTGCGGGAGATTCTGGTGGATTTCACCGGAACCGCCCAGAGAACGACATTTGCCACCGTATTTGTGGCTGTCGTGGTGGCCGGCCTGCCGTTCGTCGTACTGAGCTCGATCGCCGTGTCCGCCATCGCCGCGTTCGGTCCGCGCGCCGTCGTGGCCGGTCCGCCCGGCCTGGCCGGTCTGGCGCGGGTGCTCACGCCGTCGTCCGGGGACAGCCGGCGCAGCGCGGTGGTGGCGGGAGCGACCTTCCTGCTCGCCTCGCCGGCGGCCAGTCCGGTGGTGCTCGCCGCGACCGCCGTCGCCTTTCCCGGCCAGCCGTCCCTGGTGCTCGCCCGGTTCGTCGCCGGCGTGGTCACCACGGCCGCCATGGGCGGGTTGTGGCTCCGGCTCACGGCCCGCGTACCCGGCGGCCCGGCCGCGGCTGCGATGGCGGCCAGCCCGGCCGAGGGACCGCGCGGGTGGCCGGTGTTCTGGGAGCGGTGCCGTACGGATGTCGTCCGCGCCGGCGGCGTGCTCGCGATCGGGGCCTTCGCCGTCGCCGTGTTCACCGCCTGGCTGCCCGCCCCGTGGCTCGACGCGATCGCCGACAGTGGCCTGTTCGCCGTTGTCGCCATGGCCCTGTTGGCCGTCCTGCTGTCGGTCCGGGCGGGGGCGGACGCGTTCGTGGCCGCGGCGCTGAGCCAGTTCCCGGCCACGGCGGTGCTCGCGTTCCTGGTCGTGGGCCCGGCCGCGAACCTGCGCCTGTTCACGCGGCAGGTGGCGCGCCTGGGTCCCGGCCTCGCACTCCGGTTCGCCCCGGCCACCGTCCTCGTTGGACTCGCGGCGACGCTCCTCATCGGATGGGTGGTGCTCTGATGCGCCGGTACGCCCAGACCGCCCTGCTGGTCCTGCTCGGCGGCATGCTGCTCAAGTTGGTCGCCACGAACGCCCACGTGCGCTACGTCCGCGCTGGCTACGCGCCCGTGCTCGTGGTCACCGGCCTCGCCCTGCTCGCCGTGGCCGCGGTGACCCTCTGGCGGGACCTGAAGAGCGACGCGATCACCCGCGACGACGACACCATCGCCGGTGGCCTGAAGCTCGACGGACTCTTCGGGATCGACCGCGCGCGAGCCGCCCGGGCCGCCACCCTCGAGCAGACCCGGGTCACTCTCGAACAGACCCGGGTCACCCTCGAGCCGACCCGGGACGTCGGCGACCAACGGGACCGGGCGCTGGCCGCCGGGCGGGCCGCCGCCGCCCACGAGGGCCTGGGGGAGGCCGCGAGCACGGTGGACGAGGCAATCCACGCCCCGACCACCAAGCTGGAGACAATCCATACGGGCAGCACTCCGACGGTCGGTGGCCCCGCGGAGGGTGACCGTACGGGCGGTGGTGGCGGGCTCGGGACCCCACCGGGCTCCCCCGCCCACGCGGCCGGTCGATCGTCCGGGGCGGTGGCGGGTGCGCCGCTGCGGCCCCGAACCGGCGTCGGGTGGGCCCTGCTCGTTGCCGCGTTGACCGTGCTGGTCCTTGCCCCGCCCGCCCTGGGCAGCTTCCCGGCGGTGCGCACCGGGGCGCTCGACCCGGCCCGGTCCGTCGGCGCGGTGCCGGAGGGCGACCCGGTGTCGCTGTCGCTGGCGGAGTACGCGGCCCACGCCGCGTCGGGTGGTCAGGCCCTGGCCGGCCGGCGGGTGCGCCTGGTCGGGTTCGTGGTGGCCGGACCGCGTGGGGAGGCGTTCCTCGCCCGGCTGGCCATGGGCTGCTGTGCCGCCGGGGCGCGGCCGGTCAAGGTCGGCCTCACCGGTGACCTGCCCGGCGTGCTGACCGCGGACATGTGGGTGGAGGTGGTCGGCGTCTACACCGACCAGGTCGGCCGCGACCCGGTCAACGGCGTGTCGATCCCGTACGTGTCCGTGATCACCGTGACCCCGATCGAGCCGCCGGCCGACCCGTACGAGCCCTGAGCGTCCCGGACCGCCGTCGCCTCTGGCCTGTCCCGGTCGGGCCCACCGCCACGCTGGTCCGAGGACGCTGTGCCCACATCAACTGGGCTGTGCACCCATCAATTGGGCTGTGTGCTCACGCCAACTGGGCTGGGCGCACATCGCGGGGATGGCCCCCGCCGGCCCCGCACCCGGCCCGATGGTGTCCACTGTTACCGTCCAGTAATTGGCCGTTCGGGCCCGGTTCCGTCCTCGTCACCACGGTGTCCCGGCGGCCTCGCGCAAAGGGAGGGGACGTCGAATGACGCAGCGGGTTGCGGTGGTCACGGGTGCAGCGCGGGGGATCGGCGCGGCGATCGCGGTCCGGTTGGCCGCGGATGGTCTGGCCGTCGCCGTCCTCGACCTCGACGAGTCCGCCTGTGCGACCACCGTCGGGCGCATCACGGAGGCCGGCGGGCGAGCCCTCGGGGTCGGCGCCGATGTCTCCGACGTCTCGGCCGTCACCGCCGCCGTCGAGCGCGTGGCCAGCGAGCTCGGCCCGCCGGTCGTGCTCGTCAACAACGCCGGGGTCATCCGGGACAACCTGCTGTTCAAGATGACCGATGACGACTGGGAAACCGTGATGGCCGTCCACCTGCGCGGGGCGTTCCTCATGAGCCGCGCCTGCCAGAAGTACATGGTGGAGCAGCGGTGGGGCCGGATCGTGAACATCTCGTCCACCTCGGCCCTCGGCAACCGGGGGCAGGCCAACTACGCGACGGCGAAGGCGGGCCTGCAGGGGCTGGCCAAGACGCTCGCCATCGAGCTGGGCCCGTTCGGGGTCACCGCCAACGCGGTGGCGCCCGGGTTCATCGAGACCGACATGACCGCCGCCACGGCCGCCCGGGTCGGCATGGACTTCGAGACATTCAAGAAGGCCGCCGCCGAGCAGATTCCGGTGCGCCGGGTCGGTCGGCCCGAGGACATCGCGCACACGGTGTCGTTCCTGGTCTCCGAGGGCGCCGGCTTCGTCTCCGGCCAGGTCATCTACGTTGCGGGTGGCCCCCGCAACTGACCGCAGCGATGCCGCCTGACGCTGGGAGCCGGTGACTTTCAGGAGCCTCGGGGTGGGCCCGGTGCCGTGGTAGGCCTCGGCGCTGGGCCCACCCGGGACCACCACCGCCGTTCCTGACCCACCGGCGCACCCGAGAAACGCTCAAGGTGCACNTNTCGATGAACTTTGTGTCGGTCCGCGTTCGCCGGGGCCCACGTTCGCCACTTGTCTCTTGACGACAGCTTGGAAAACGTTATCGTTGATCACGCCGCGGCGGCGCCCCCGGGTGAGCCCCGGCCACCGTCCCCTCAGGCGAAGGCGAACATATGAGTACTTCCGTTGCGGGTCGTCGCGGCTCCGTGCTGGTGGCGTACGCACTGTTCATCCTCGTCGGCCTGGCCACCGGTGCCCCCACCGTGCTCATCGTGGCCCAGATGGACGACTACGGAGTCGGCCCGGCCGCGATCGGCCTGATGTTCTTCACGTTCTCCGCGGGCTTCGTCCTGGCCGGCGCGACCGCGGGGCCGCTGATCCACCGGTGGGGAACCCGGCTGGCGCTGCTCGTCGGGGCCGCCGCCTTCACGGCCGCGGGTCTGGCCGTCGCGCTCCGGCCGGCCTTCTGGGTGTTCATCGCGGTGCAGGTCGTGGCCGGGTACGGCGGCGGGCTCATCGAGTCGATCCTCAACGCCCACCTGGCCGCGATGCCCCGGTCGACCACGCTGCTCAACCGGCTCCACGCGTTCTTCGGCGTCGGTGCGTTCATCGCTCCCGCCAGCGCGAACTGGCTGCTCGGCCACACGACGTGGCCGATGGTGGTCCTGGCGATCACCCTCGTCGGCCTGCCGATGTTCGTCGCCGTCTGGTTCACCTATCCCACCCGCGCCACCGACCCGCTCGCGCCGGCCGGGTCCGTCGGCGCGAGCGGTGACCCCGGCGAACCCGGTCCCCGGACTGAGGACAAGGAGCCGGGCCTGCTGGCGGCGGTCCTCCGGGAGCCGGCGGTGCTGCTCGGCGCGTTGCTGCTCACGGTGTACGTCGGTCTGGAGATCGCCGTCGGCAACTGGGGCTTCAACTTCCTGATCCAGGGCCGAGAGGCGGCCGACACCGCGGCGAGCCTGACGATGAGCGGCTACTGGTTGGGGCTGACCGCCGGTCGGTTCGTGCTCAGCCCGCTGGCGACCCGCCTGGGGCTGACAAAGGTTGGCCTTCTCTATCTGTCGATGTTTGGCGTGGCCGGGGCGATCGTGGTCAGCTGGATCGCGCCCACCGCCGGGCTGGCCGCGCCCGGGTTCGTCCTGCTCGGGTTCTTCCTCGGGCCGATCTTCCCGACCATCATGGCCGTGGCGCCCGACCTCACCTCGGCCCGGCTCGCCCCGACGGCGATCGGGGTCATCAACGCCGGCTCGGTGGTGGGCGGCGCCGGCCTGCCGTGGCTGGCCGGCGCGTTGGGGCAGGGCCTCGGTGTATGGACGCTGTTGCCGTTCGCGCTGGCCCTGGCGGCGGTGCAGCTTCTCGTGCTGTGGCGGATGACGGCGCGCATGGCGCGCCCGCGCCCGGCCGCGCCCTCGGCGACGACCCCGAGCGAGCCCGCCGGCGATCAGGCGCCCGCGTGAGCGGCGCCCACCGGTACCAGCGCGCGCCAACAGGCCCAGCCGCGCCTACCGGTCACCGCGGGCGTCGGTGACCGGAGGACCACGGACGCGTGAGCGCGCTGTGGGGAGTCAGCGCGCGTACGGTCACACGTAGATGCGGGAGATGGTTTCGGCGACGCAGCAGGGCTTCTCGCCGCCCTCGCGCTCGATCGTGACCTCGCTGACGACCTGGACTCCGCCCGGCACGTCCTCGACCGACTTCGGCACCACGCCGGCCCGGACCCGGCTGCCCACCGGCACGGGCGAGGGGAACCGGACCCGGTTCAGGCCGTAGTTCACCACCATGGCCACACCCTCCACACGCGACACCTGGGAGGTGAGCATGGGGATGAGGGACAGCGTCAGGAACCCGTGGGCGATGGTGGTGCCGAACGGTCCCTTCGCGGCCCGTTCTGCATCAAGGTGAATCCACTGATGGTCGCCGGTCGCGTCGGCGAAGAGGTTGATCTGCTCCTGCGTGATCTCGTGCCAGTCGCTGTAACCGGCGTGCTGTCCGACGGCCGCGCGCAGCGCGTCCACCGACTCGTAGATCTTCATGCCGGGCACCGTACACCGGCCGGCGGGAATCGCCGTGTGGACTGCACCACAGAGCCGGCATGTCTGGTCGCGGCGCACAGAGCCGTAGGTCTGCGGGCCCGACCGTACGTCTGCGGGCCCGACCGTACGTCTGGTGGGCGGCGCATGGAACCGTACGTCCGCGGGCGGCGTGCCGACCATACGTCCGGTCGCCGCGCGCCGGTCCGGTCAGGCCGCGCAGGCCGAGGCGGGTAACCCGGTGACGGGCACCGGGCTGCGGCCGGGGGCCGAGGCCCGGCCGGCGATCACGTCGGCCAACGCCCCCATCGCGGCCCGCGTACTGGAGTAGGTGGCCACCTTCACCGGTGAGTCCGCGGCGGCGAGCACGTAGGGGGTGTCCATCGCCACCGTGACCGCCGCGCCGCTGGCCAGGTCGCCCGGGCCGTCGCCGTAGCCGACGAGGTGGATGCGGTTGCCACCGGATGGCACGACGGTCACGCCGGCCGCGACCAGCGACTCGGTGAGCCAGGCGGCCTGCTGAGCCCGCCCGGCCGACGTGGTGATCTGGACCGGTCCGGACACCAGCGGACCACTGCACGGTCCACTGAGGACAGTGATGCCCGCGGCGGCGACGGCGGCCGCCGCCGCCTGGTGCGCGGGGGAGTTCACCACCGACATGTCGGGCTGGTCGCGGTCGGTGAGGCTGAGCTTGAGCGTGAGGATCCGGGTCACCGACTCCTCGAGCCGCTGCCGGGACAGGCGGCCGGACTGCAGCGCGTCGAGCAGCCCCGCCCGCGCGTCGGCGACCGACGGGGGCATGAGCAGCAGGTCGTTGCCGGCCAGGATCGCCTGGACGGCCTGCTCGGCCACCGACTCGTGCGCCGCCCCGCCCATGTTCAGCGCGTCGCTGACCACGACGCCGGTGAAGCCGAGCTCGCCCCGCAGCAGGTCGACCAGGACCTTGCTCGAGAACGTGGCGGGCACGCCCGGATCAACCGACCGTACGTCCAGGTGACCGACCATGACGAGCTGGACCCCGGCCGCGATCCCGGCCCGGAACGGGGCGATATCGGTGGCGTCCAGCTCCGCCCGGCTCTGGGTCAGCACGGGCAGGTCGGTGTGACTGTCCACTGTGGTGTTACCGTGCCCCGGGAAGTGCTTGACCACGGCGGCCACGCCCGCCGAGTTCAGGCCGGCCACCACGGCCTCCACCTGGCTGGTGACGACGTCGACGCTCCCGCCGTAGGAACGCGACCCGATCACCAGGTTGCCGGCCGGCCCGATCACGTCGGCGACGGGAGCGTTGTTGACATTGATCCCGATCGCCGCGAGCTCCTCCCCGACCGCTGACCACGCCGCCTCGGTCAGGTCCGGCCGGTTGGCGGCGCCGAACGCCATCGCGGCCGGCAGCTGCACCAGGTCGGAGATCCGGCGGACGAAGCCGTACTCCTGGTCGACGGAGATCAGCAGCGGCAGGCGCCGGCCGTCGACGGTGGGCGCCGCCGACTGCAGCGCGTCGGTGAGAGCCCGGACCTCGGCGGCGGTCGCGGTACCCATGATGATCACGCCGCCAAGGCCGTACTGCTGGACCTCGGTCACCGCCGCGCTGACGTCCGTGGGCATGGACACGTCGGGCATGAGCACCTGCCCGACCAGCTCCTCCGGCGACATGGCGGCGGCGAGGTCGGCGGCGATCTGCTCGGGCGATCGCTCGGTGGGTGTCACGGGCGGCGTCGTCGGGTCGGGCGTCGCGGGTGGGGGCGACATGCAGGCGGCGAGGATGCCGACGGCCAGGGTCGCGAGGCCGGCGGCGGTACGCCGCCAGATGGTGGCCACGCGTGACCGCGACGCGACGACGGACCCGGTGCGGGACGCGGCGACGGTACGAGGACGACGGGGCATGGCGCGCACCGCACCACCTTCACATATGCGCGCCAGTGACGGCGCGTCCGTCCGCGTAACCTGCGCCACCGCTCGTCTGCTCACCGGTCCCATGGGTCGTCTGACGGCTCAACTCACCTGGGTGAGGTAGGTGGCGGGCGCCCCCTCGCCGGCCTGGCGGTACGGTTCGAGCTCGTCGTCCCAGGCGGTGCCGAGCAGCCGCTCCAGCGCGTGGACCATCGCCTCGGCTCCCCGGACCGTCGTCAGCACGCTGCGTACCTGGTCCTCGGTGAGCATGAGGTCACCCGTGACGCTCATCGCGGCCCGGAAGACACCCCGGCCGGGGACGTACATGTATCGCTCGCCGTCGTGGCCGGGGCTCGGCTCTTCGGTGACCTCGAAGCGCAGCATCGGCCAGCTCCGCAGCGCGGTCACGAACTCGGCTGCGGTGCCGGGTCGGCCCGTCCAGCTGCACTCCGTGCGGTAGGTCCGTCCGGAGCCGCGGTCGGCGGGTTGGATGGCCCACTGCAGGCGTACCGGTGAGCCCAGCACGCGCGCGACAGCCCACTCCACGTGCGGGACCACGGCGAGCGGGGCCGAATGCACGTAGAGAACACCTCGGCTGAGCACGGCCTCTACCTCCTCCAACGCAGGTGCGTCTTCCCCAACGACCTCGCGTCGGTGCGGCAGGGCGTGCAGCCCGATATGTCCAACTATCCGATATGTCAGTTATGTGGGCAACGCCTCCACCGTGGCAAGGATGCGCCC
>Ga0065720_1003981_pt1 | contig 14476 bp, 7 predicted proteins | sample Thericmetagenome_FD_59107 | JGI IMG/M metagenome (GOLD analysis project Ga0065720, IMG submission 59107) | Thermophilic microbial communities from the Joint Bioenergy Institute, California, USA of rice/straw/compost enrichment - eDNA_2 v2... | ecosystem: Engineered > Solid waste > Grass >... | reverse complement strand
ACCGCTTCAGAATCTTTCCTGTGCTGTCGCGCTGGAGCGGGGAATACGGCATCGCGGGCACGGATGACGAACCATAGAACGGATGCGGAGAATAAAGAAAGACCGGAGGAGGCGACGGAATGACGGTCTATACGGGGAACGCGGACGGCAGATGGCGGATGGGGCGCGTCGGCATCCTCAATTTTTGGCATTACGATGAAGAAGTGTTCGAACTGGAGGATGGACGGCTCATTCTGCGTGGGGCGAACGGATCGGGCAAGTCGGTGACGATGCAAAGTTTTCTCCCGCTCGTCCTCGACGGCGACAAGCGTCCGCACCGCCTCGATCCGTTCGGTTCGCGCGACCGGCGCATCGAGTATTATCTGCTCGGCGAGCCGGACAGCGGCAAGACGGACGTCACGGGCTATTTGTGGATGGAATTCGTCCATCCCGCGAGGGGGCTGACGAAGACGATCGGCATCGGTCTTCGCGCGCGGCGGGGAGCGGCCCAGGTGCAGTTCTGGGGATTTCTGCTCGACGACGGGCGGAGGATCGGGATCGATTTCTGGCTGTACGATCGGAATCACTGGCTCGAACACCATACCCGGATTCCGCTCGGCCGGCAGGAGCTGGAGAAGGCGATCGGCGCCGGTGGCCAGGTGGTGCACGATCAGGCGTCCTATCGCGATCTGGTGAATCGGCAGTTGTTCGGTTTCGCGGACGCGGAGAGCTATCAGGATCTTCTGCATCTGATGATCCAGCTGCGCAGCCCGAAGCTGTCGAAGGAATTCAAGCCGTCGGCGATCTATGACATTCTGCACAGCGCGCTCCCGCCGCTGCAGGAGGATGAGCTCAGGCCGCTCTCCGAAGTGCTGGAGGACATGGATCAGATAGCCGACCGGCTGGACGAGCTGCGTCTCCATATGCGGGAACTCGGCAGGCTGCAGGAGACGTACGAGCGCTACAACCGGCGGACGCTGTACGACGAATCGGCGCGGTTGCTGGAGGCGAGCGCGGAACATCGCGGGCAGGAGACGCGGCTTCGCGAGAGCGAGGCGAACCTGAAGCAGGCGGAAGAGGACAAACGGGCCGCGATGGCGGACATTTCGCGTCTGGAAGCGGCGATCGGGCAGGCCGAGAGCGAGCTGGACGTGCTGGAGAACCACGAGGCGATCGGCAAGCAGCGGGAGCTGGAAGCGGCGGCGGCCGCGCTCGCGGATGCGGAGAAACATCTGGAACTGGCGCATGAACGATTGCGCAGGAACCGCGACCGTCTTCTGGCGGTCGAACGCGACCTTGAGGAAGCCGAACTGCATCGCGGCCGGTTGCGCGCGGAACAACAGGAGTTGTTGAAAGAGCTCGAATCGATCGCGCAAGAGATCGAATTCGCCGATCACGCGGTTCATCATCGGCTGTGGGAGCTCGGCGAACCCGCGGATGATGTGTGGAGGGAACCTTGGCGGCGCGATCTGAAGCGGCACAGGGAACGGTTGGAAATGGCGCTTGCGAAGGCGCGCGAGGAGCAGGCCGCCGCCCGGGCGGTGCGGGAGTTGGAAGCGGACCTGGGCGAAGCGCGCAAGGGAAGGGACGAACGGGAGCGGGAGCGCAATGAATGCGCGCGGGCGCTTGAAGAAGGCAAGGACGCGCTGCGCGAAACAATCGTCATGTGGCGCGATGCGCTCGTCGAATTGCCGTTCGGCGAGGATCGGGTCCGCGAGACGTTCGAGGCGGTGTCGGCGTTCGGCGTGAACACCCGGTCCGCCGAAGCGATCCGCGCGCCGATGCGGGAAGCGCTGGCCGCAAGACGGGAACAACTGGCCGCCGAGCGGCTGCGGCTGGAGCATGAACGGCGGATGCTGGAGTTGGAGCGGGAGCGGCTCGCGGAGGAGAAGCGGACATGGGAAGCGGAGCGCGAGCCCGAGCCGCCCCGGGGCGATGCGCGCGCGCGCCGGCGCGAGCGCTGCGCGCCCGGAAGCGGTGCGCCGTTGTACGCCGCTTGCGATTTCCGCGCGGATGTGGACGATGCGCGGCGGGCGCGGATCGAGGAAGCGCTGGAGCGCGCGGGGCTGCTGGACGCCTGGATTTCGCCGGACGGACGGATCGGCGCGGCGGGCGACGATGAAGAGGAGGCCTGGATTGTACCGCAGCCGATCGAGTTCGGTTACACGCTGGCCGATGTGCTCGTTCCGTCGCCCCCGGCGGAATCCGGACTCTCAAATGAGACGATTGACGCGGTATTGCGGACGGTGCTGTGGGTCGATGACGGAGGGGCGTACGGACTTGACGCGCAGGGGGCCGCCCTGTCGGGCGCCGGAGCCTGGCGGATCGGTCCGCTCGCCGGCCAGACGGCCGGCAAGGCGCGCGCCGAGTATATCGGCAAGGAGACGCGGCGCCGGACTCGGCTGCTGGAGATCGCGCGCCTGCAGCGGGAACTGGAGGCGCTGGCCGAACGGATCGCCGATCTCGACCGCGGGCTGGCCTACCTGTCCGCCAGAGAGCGGCAGGCGATTGAGGAGAGCGGCGGTTTCCCGGACACGGCCAATCTTGAGCAGCGGCTGCAGGACCTGAACGATGCGGCTTCCAGGTTGGAGGCCGCACTCGGTCAGGAGCATCGCGCGCTCGAGCGGTTCAAGGCGAAGTCGGCCGAATGGCGCGAACTGCAGCGGGAGTTGACCGAACTGACACAATCCTGGTCGCGGCTGAAGCGGGAACGGGACCTCGAAGAGGCGCTGGCCGCGGCGAGGGACTATGAGGCGGCGCTCTCGGACCTGCATTCCGCCTGGCGGCGGCAGGCCGATCTGGAGCGGCGGACAGACGACTTGCGTCATGCGCGGCAAGCCGCGGAAGACGCGATCGGACAGGACGAACAGCTGACGGATGAACTGGAGGATCGCCGCCGCGTGCTGCGCGCCCAGGTGGACGCATTGCGCAGGCTGATGGACGATCTCGGGCTGGCCGATATTTCCCGCCGCATCGAGACGTTGAAGCGGGAGCGGGAGCGGCTGCTGCTGGAACGGAAGGCGGCGTCCGCGAGGCTGGCGGATGCCACCGAGGCGGCGGGCAAGGCGGCAGCAAGCGTGGAACTGGTGCGGGAGCGGGAAGCCGAGTGCCGGCGGCTGCTGGAAGACGCTCTGGAGCGCTGGCGGCGCGAGATCGGCAGGCGGCTTCTGGACGAATGGCGGGACGCGGCGGCCGAAGCCGCATCCGCGGGCGCGGAACGGGCGGCAGAGCTGGCCCATGCGATCCGGCAGCGCTACGACGCGGCGTTCTCCGGCCGGAACGCGGACACGGTCAAGAACACGCTGCTGGAGCAGTTCAATGAAGTGCGGAGCGTTCTGACCGACTACGTGCTCGAGCTGGACATCGAGGAAGACACAGGACGGATCGTGCTGGCCTCGAAAAGGGACCGCGCGCATCCGCAGCCGCCTTCGTTGCTGCTCGAGGAACTGAAGCGTGACGAGGAACAGCAGAGCGCGCTGCTCAGCGAGAAGGACCGCGAATTGTACGAGGAGATCATCTTGCGCAGCGTCGGCAAGGCGATCCGCCAGCGCATCCACCGCGCGGAAAGCTGGGTGGACCGCATGAACCGTCTCATGGAAGAGCGCAACACGTCGAGCGGCCTGCGGCTGAAGCTGGAATGGCGGGAGAAGGCGGCGGCGAACGAACAGCAGCTGGACACGGCGGTGCTCGTCGAGCTGCTCAAGCGGGACGCCCACCGGCTGCGCGAAGACGAGATTGACGCCATGATCCGGCATTTCCGCTCGCAGATCGGCTACGCGAAGCAGAACGCCCTGAGCGAGAAGGAGTCGCTGCGCAAGCATCTGTACGAGGTGCTTGACTACCGCAACTGGTTCCAGTTCGAGCTGAAGTATCGCAAAGGGGAACAGACCGGGTACCGGCCGCTCACCGATTCGCGCTTCAATGTGCTGAGCGGCGGCGAGAAGGCGATGGCGATGTACATTCCGCTGTTCGCCGCGGCCTGGTCGAGGTATTCCGACGCCCGTCCCGACGCGCCGCGGATCATCTCGCTCGACGAGGCGTTCGCCGGGGTCGACGAAGAGAACATGCGCGACATGTTCCAACTGCTCACCGAAATGGGCTTCGACTACATGATGACATCGCAGGTGTTGTGGGGCTGTTACGACACGGTGCCCCGGCTGGCCATCTATGAAATCCACCGCCCAAAGGACGCCGATTTCATCACGCTGTTCCGCTACCGGTGGAACGGGCGCGTAAGGGAATATGTGCCGGACGAGGCGGATGCGTCATGAGGACGGACGAGCAGCGGGGCGATGGTCCGCGGAGGGCGGCCCAATATTTCGGCCGGCCAGCCTTCCGGCGCATGCTGGCCGCTGTCTGGAGGAAGTATGCATCGCTCGGGCGGATCGGCGGCAAGGCGGTCGTGCCGGATCTGTCGCCGGACGAATGCGAGGCGATCGGCGAGTTCTTCGGCTGGAACTTAAGGCCCGGGGACACGGCCGAGATCCCGCTCACCCTGTTCGAAACGGAGCTGCGCGACTCGGCGTTCGCGATCGGCATCCTGGATTTGCATCAGGTGCTGGAAGGCCGGCCGCTGCTGGCCAAGAGCGAGCAACGGTCGCTGCGGGACGAAGCATGGCGGCGGTTTCTGCTGGCGGCCCGGGAATCCGCGGGAACGGTGGTATCTTCGGTTGCCGCCGAATGGCTGTCCCGGTTGGAACAGGGTTGCGGGGCCGGACTGCCCGCGCTGCGGGAACTGTACAAGGCCGATCCGGAAGAGGCCCTGTCGTCGCTTCGGGTTGTCGTGCGCGTGCTGGACTTCCTGTTCGCGGGTGCGGGTCGGCCGATCCGGCTCCCGGTGTTGGCTGCCCGGATCAGCGGCGATGCCCACGCGCTGGATGCCGGACATCCCGCCGGCCGGATGCTGCTGGCGGTGCTCAGGGAACGCGCGGATATGGAGGACGGCGTCGCCTCGACGGGCGGCGGCGATGCCGCCTCCGAGTTGGGTGCCGGAGATTCGCGGGAAGAGGAAGACGGTTCCGGGACGTTGAAGCTGCGGGAACTGTACCGCCGATTTGGCATCCTGGATGACGACCTGTCTTCTATCGTTCACTGGTATGTTCCGGTTCCGGACGAGCCGGCGATGCCGCGGGTGTGGACATTGCGGCAGGTGGAGGCGGCCGAACGGATTCCGCGTTGTTCTTCGCTCTATGTCGTCGAGAATCCCGCCGTATTTTCAACGATTGTGGATGCGGCCGGACCGGTGGTGATGGACGGCGATCCTCCCGCGCTGATCTGCACGAGCGGACCGGCCAGCGCGGCGGCGATCCGTTGGATGCAGCGCGCGTTGGAGTATTCGGGCGACGGCTGCAAGCTTTACTATTCCGGAGACTTCGACATCAAGGGGCTGTCCATGGCCCGGACATTGGCCGGTCTGTTTCCGGAGCGGTTTGCGCCATGGCGGTTTGACAGCGAGTCTTATCTGACGGCGATCCGGTCTTTGCCGGGCCCGGCGTTCGACGGAGGCGAACTTTCAAGGCTGGCGAATATGGTGGTGGAATGGGATCGCTCATTGTGCGCCGTGATGCGGGAAGCGGGGCGGAAGGTTCATCAGGAAGCGCTTGTGGAAGATTTGGTCAGGGATTTCTGTGAGACAGGCGGGTTTGCGTGACGGCGCATCCCCCTTTTTTGTTGATGAACCGCGGAGTGATATTGTGTAAAAATATGGATATTCCATGAAAGATCTATCGCCAAATGTGGGCGTTAACGTGGCCGGCCGGAGAGAAGGGAGAACCGAATATGATGATGGCCAAAACCTTTTCCGCATTCCTGTCCGCCATCCCCCTGTCGGCGATATTTACGTTCAACCAGAGGAACGCGCCGGACAACGATTCGTTTGGATATGTGTTTTTTACGGGGAGCATGGTCCTTGCCGCCTTCTATCTCCTTGTCGGCATCCCGTCCGTGATGGCGGACCGCATTGCATATCGAAGCAGACACCGGTTTGTATCGCGGGAGGCGGTTTATTTTAAAAGATAAGACTTTATAAGTTTCACGCTTATAACCGGCTTATCTTTCACCGCAAAACGGACGCGCCCGCCCGGGAGGACGGCGCCAGCCGTTTTTGCTTGTCTTGGGTGCCGGGTTTGGCCTGTTGTTCTTGCTGGTCAGGGATTTGCGTTACGATTTCGGATTGAGCGGCAGCATACTTCGGACGATCTTGCTGTTCGGGCTGGCCGGAACGGTCTTCGCGGTCTTATGAATATTTAACCGAAAGAATGATTAACCTGATGAAGCGTTGACCGGATGCATTCTTACATTNTATGAGCGCGGTTTTTGCGAAATTCGATCCATATCCTGCGGATCTGCATCACATGAAGCCTTTNCNTCTCTGACAGGCCGAATGTGATGTATGTTTGCACTAGATGGCCTTCGGGAGTCCGTCCGGAGCAAAATAAGGGATTGCAATCCAAAATGAAAGCGTTTATACTTAAATTAAACGTTTAATAAAAACCGGTGCCCTCACAGCATGATTCCACACAGAAAAACGGGAAACAAGCGTAATAACGAACCCGATCACTGCGAATACATGGGAGAAAATTCGGCTTGTCCGTGCCAATCCCCCATGTTTCCCGCATATTTTTTTCAAACCGAGGTTAAACGCTTAACATTAAAGGGGTCATGATCTTGAAGCGAAGAACGACGATCAAAGACGTGGCCAGACACGCCGGCGTGTCCACCGCTGCGGTATCGTATGTGCTCAACGGCAAGGAGAACCGGGTTTCGCCCGATACGGTCGAGAAGATCCGGGAAGCGATCCGGGAGCTCAACTACATTCCGGACTATTCGGCCAGAAGCCTGGTGAAGAACTCGTCCAAACTGATCGGCGTCATCATTCCGCAGACCGAGGACAGCAAGCAGCTCATCCTTGAAAACCCTTTCTACAGCGAAATGGTGAGCAACATCGAATCGAAGCTGCGCGAGCACGGCTACCACCTCATTCTGTCCGGCGTCGACAAGGGCGAGAGCTATCTGGACATCTCGGTGCAGCGCAATCTGGACGGCGCGATCATCATGGGCATCTACCCCGAGCAGTTCTACGCCGAGCTGAAACAGGTGAAGATTCCGATCGTGCTGATCGACAGCTACATCCACGACCCTTACTTCAGCAAGATCGGCATCGACGACGAGCAGGGCGGCTACCTGGCGGCCAAATATTTGATCGACCGGGGGCACCGCAACATCGCGCTCGTCACCGGCAGCATCCGCAAGGACGGCGTCGTCGAGCAGCGGTTCCTCGGCTACAAGCGCGCCTTGCAGGAAGCGGGCATTTTCTACAATCCCGACCATGTGTTCGAGCATTCCGTCAGCTACGCGTACGGCTATGAAGCCGGCAAGGCGATTGCCGCCGGCCATCCGGAGATTACGGCGGTGTTCGCGACGGCGGACATGGTCGCCTTCGGCGTCATCCAGGGGATCAAGGAATCCGGCAAGGACGTTCCGCAGGACATCTCGGTCATCGGGTTCGACGATATTTTCCTGTCGCGCATGTTCGTGCCGCCGCTGACGACGGTCAGGCAGGATATCGCCCTGAAGGGAAGGAAGGCCGCGGAACTGCTGCTTGAGATCATCGAATCCGAGGCGCCGGAAGGCGTCGCGCGGAAAGCGGAGGAGATTCCGCTGTCCATCGTGGAGCGGCAGACCGTTCGTTCGCTGCAGCCGCCGGATGCTTAACGGGCGCGGATGCCGCGGAAATCCGCCTTCCGCCGGGAAGGCGCGGCTTAGTCTGAAGCGGAGGTGATGGCCGGCAACCGAAATGGCCGCGATTTCCGGATTGTCAGATGGCGAAAGGCTTCAGGACAAGATCACTGCAATAGGGGGAAAACCGCCATGAAGTGGAATGGAAGACAGTGGAAAATGTTGGCGCTGTGCCTGCTGGCCATGGCGCTGCTGATCGCGGGCTGCTCCGGAGGCGGAAAATCGTCCGGCAACACGGGCGGATCGTCGTCCGGCGGCGGCAACAGCGGAACGTCCGGGAACAACGCGGGCTCGGGCGATTCCGGCGGCAAGCCCGAGACGGTTACGGTCAAGTTCACGAACTTCTCCGCATCGGGCGAGAACGAGAAGTATCTGCAGCAGATGAAAGAGGAGTTCGAGAAACAGCATCCGAACATCAAGGTCGACATCGAAACGCTCGCCTATGACGACTATTTCACGCAGATGCAGACCCGGGTGGCGAGCGGGACGGCTCCCGACGCCTACGAGCTGAACTACGAAAACTTCGTGTCGTACGCGAAGAAAGGCGTGCTGCTCGACCTGACGCCGATGTTCGACAATTTCGACACGTCGGTGCTGAATGAGAACGCGCTGCAAGCGTTCAGCACGGACGGCAGGCAGTACGGGCTGCCGGCCAGCTTCTCGAACGTCGTGCTGTTCTACAACAAGGATCTGTTCGATCAGGCCGACGTCGACTACCCGACGAGCAGCTGGACCTGGGCGGATGCGGATGCGGCGGCGGAGAAAATCCGGGCGCTCGGGGACAACATTTACGGCATCTATCAACCGATCCAGTTCTGGGAATTCTACAAAAAGGTCCAGCAGAACGGCGGCAGCCTGATGAACGCGGACATGACGCAATTTACGGTCGACACGCCGCAAAATGTGGAAACGCTTCAACATATGGTGGACCGCGTGCTGAAGACGAACGTCATGCCGACGGAAGCGCAGATGGCCGGCATGGGCGACTGGGATCTGTTCAAATCCGGCCGGCTGGGCATGCTCGTCACGGGCATCTGGGCGTTCCCTGACTTCACGCAAAACATCACGTTCAACTGGGACATTGAAGTGGAGCCGGGCAACACGGCCAAGGCGACGCATTTCTTCTCGAACGGCCTGGTCATCAACAAGGACAGCAAGGCAGCCCAAGCGGCGTTCGAATGGCTGAAGTTCATGTCGGCCAGCCGGGAAGCGGCGCAGATCCGCGTCGACGCGGGCTGGGAGCTGCCGGCGGTCAATTATCAAGATGTGCTCGACAAGTATTTGCAGGTGACGCCTCCGAACAACAAGAAGGCGGTGTTCGATTCGCTGAACCATCTCGTGACGCCGCCGGTCGTGGAGCAGAACGCGGAGATGACCGACATCATCGGCCTGCATCTGCAGGCCGCGCGCGACGGCGTGAAATCGCCCGCCGACGCGCTCCGGGACGCGCAGAAGGAGCTCGAGCAGCGGATCAAACTGCAGTAACGGACAACATGGCTCTGGCATCGGCACGGCGCCGGCATGGTGCCGTGCCGAACCGTCTCCGGGAAGGGAGGCGGCGGATGCCGATTTTGCGAGACTTGAAGTTTTGAAGGAGAGGGAAGCATGCCGCACGCAAGCAAACGCTACGGTTGGCTTACGGCGATCTGGTTTCTCCTGCCCTGCCTGACGGGTCTGATCCTGTTCAACATCATCCCGGTGGCGGGCGCGTTCGCCCTCAGTTTCACCGACTGGGACGGACTCAAGCCGATCGCGCTGCAAGACGGTGTGCCGGCATTCGTCGGTCTGGACAACTACGCCTCGATCCTCGGCGGGGACGAGTTCTGGCGCGTGCTGCGGAACACCGCCTTCTATATCGTGCTCTACATTCCGCTCATTCTGATCGCGTCCATCGCGGCGGCGATGCTGCTCCACCGCCCGTACCGGGGCGCCTCCGTCTACCGGGTGCTGTTCTACATTCCGGTGCTGACCTCCTGGGTGGCCGGGGCGCTGATTTTCAAGTCGATCCTGAGCCCGGAGTACGGCGGCGTCAACGATCTGCTGAAAGCCTTCGGCATCCGGGGGCCGGGCTGGCTGTACGATCCGCATTGGGCGATGCCGGGCATCGTGCTCGCAAGTATCTGGAAGGATATGGGATTCTTTGCGCTCATTTTTCTCGGCGGGCTGCAGGGCATCGACGCGTCCTACTACGAGGCGGCGAAGATCGACGGCGCGGGCGTCTGGCAGCGGTTCCGGCACATTACGCTGCCGCTCCTGTCGCCGATCACGTTCTTCGTGACGGTCATCTGCCTCATTTTCTCGTTCCAGCTGTTCCCGCAGGTGATGATCATGACGGACGGCGGGCCGCACGGGGCGACGCAGGTCATGGTGGAGCGCATTTACCGCTACGCGTTCAGCTATTTCAAGATGGGGTATGCTTCCGCTTTCTCCTTCATCCTGTTCGCGATCATCTTCCTGTTCACGTGGCTGCAGCTCAAATTGCAGAAGAAGTGGGTGCATTACGATGCTTAGGCGTTACGCGGGTCCCTTTTTCTTCTACGTGACGGCGACGGTGGTCGCGGGTCTGGTCCTGATCCCGTTCTTCTGGATGATCAGCACGTCGCTGAAGAGCAAAGGGGCGCTCACCGCCGTGCCGATCGAGTGGATTCCGGAGGAGATCAGTTTCGAAGGCTACCGCAAGGTGTTCGACGTCTTCCCGTTCGCGCGGACGATTCTGAACAGCGCCTTCGTCTCGGTCATGACGACCGTCGTGCGGCTGGCGGCGGCCGCCATGGCGGCGTACGCGTTCGCCAAGATGCGGTTCCGGGGCCGCGACATCCTGTTCGCCGCGGTGCTTGCGACGATGATGATCCCGCAGCAGGTCACGTTCATCCCGCTCTTCCTGGTGATGAAGGAGCTGCACCTGATCAACACGTTTACGGGACTCATCGCGCCGTCGATTTTCAATGCGTTCGCGATCTTCATGATCCGCCAGCACATGCGGACGGTGAACGACGCGTATCTCGACGCGGCGGTGATGGACGGCGCCACCCACCGCACGATCTTCATCCGGCTGATGCTGCCGCTGAGCGCGCCGATTCTCGCGACGCTGGCCGTCATCGCGTTCATGGACGCATGGAACGACTACCTGTGGCCGCTCGTCATGCTGTCCGACCCGAACAAGATGACGCTGCCGCTCGCGCTCAGCAAGCTGAGCGGGCAATATGCGACGGACTACAACACGCTGATGGCGGGCAGCCTGATCTCGATCGTGCCGATCGTGNCGGTCTTCCTCGCCGCGCAGAAACATTTCAAAGCCGGCCTGCAGGTGGGCGGAGTGAAAGGATGAACGACATGCCGGGACAACTTGATGCGATTCGCGCCCGCTTGGATGCGTTGGACGTGAGGACGGCGGCATTTCTCTGCTGTCTCGATGTGAAAATGAAACGGCCGTACGGCGGATGCGAGACGTACTTGCGGCGGCAGGCGGTCAGGCTTCAGGAGCGGGACGATTTTCTCGAGTCCGGCTTCTGGCTGTGGGCGCTCGGCGAGTATGCGGGCGCGTCCGGCGGGACGGACGCGCTGCGGGAATACGCCGCCGCCGCGCGGAAGGCCGTGGCCGTCATCGGCCGCGAATGGAACCGGCCGCACCCGCATTGGCTCGTGCCGGACGGCCGGGCCGTCTGGCTCGGCAATCTGGCGATCGCCGCCGGCGGTTTAAGGGCGGCAAGCCTTCATCTGCAGGACGAAGAGGCGGGGCGTCTGCTGCGGGAAATCCGCGAGTTCGTGTTTGCCGAAATGATGCATCAGGGCGGCGTCGTCGGCGCGCTGGGCAGCCGCGAGATCACCGGGGACATCGGCATCGCGGCGGTGCCCTTCGGCCTGTTCAATGCCGGCGATCTCGTCCTGGTCGCAGCCGTGGATTGGCTGGAGGCGCACCTCGCGAACGGCGGCGTCCGCTTCTCGATCCACGACACGCGGTACGGGGGATGCGTCCGGCCGGATTTGACGGCGCTTCTGGCCTGGTATTACTCGGAACGCGGACATCTCGCCCGGGCCGCGAAGCTGCTGGACAGCGTCCGGCGGCAATGGGAGCGCGACGGGAAACTGATGGAATACGACACCGAATCCGCGATCGTGCCGCTCTATGCCCGATATGATCTCGAAACGTCCGGCCCCCCGCGGGAAAATGAACTGGCTTATATCTTGTACGAAATCGCCCGGCTCAACCTGGAGCAGAAGTCCGCGTCCGGCGCGGCGGGCGGCGGGGAGCTGAAGATCGTGCACCGGCCGGCCGGCAGCCGCTCGCCTTACATTGCGGAAGCGGCGGAGCGGTTCCCCCGGGACCCCGAGGAAGGGGACGCGGTAACGGTCAGCGTCAGGATTGAGCCGCATCGACCGGCGCAGCAGGCGGCCGTGCAGCTGGCGGTCGACGGTGAGGATTGGGACGGCGCGGCAACCATTCCGATGGAACCCGGCGTCTCCGAGGACGGCATCCCGGTCTGGCGCGCGGAGTTGGGGCGTTTCGCCTTCGACAGCCGGGTATCGTACCGGATCGTCGCGTCCGATGAGCAGACGACGGCCGTGTCCGAGCCGTACACGTTCCGCGTCCGGGGCTGGCGGGCGCTTGAGCCGGCGTCGCTGCGCCGGCGGGAGGGCGGAGCGGAGCTGATCTTCCGCCCGCTCGATGGAAGCGGCGCAAGCCCGCGCATCGCCTTCTCCGTTCTGAACGGACGGTCGGTGCGCTGCGTCTTCGACGTCGGCGGCGAAGCGGAGGCGGCGGACGATCCGGTGCGGGACGGCGAGGTTGCCGTCGGGTCATACCGGCTGCGCGTGGACGCCGGGACCGGGCACCTGGAATTGCGCGACGCGCAAGGCCGGATCGTCGCGCAGACGTACGACCGCGGCGGGACGGCGCCGTTCGAAGCGCTGACCGACGGGGACGGCGGCGTGCACAAGCTGCGGCTCAATCTGCGCATGGCGCCGGACGAGCGGATGTACGGCACGGGCGAGCGCTACGCCGATCTGGAGTTCGCCGGCCGGAATGTCGATCATTATGTGTTCAACCAATATCGGGGCCAGGGGATGCGGACGTACATCCCGGTTCCGCTGGCGATCAGCTCGAAAGGGTACGGCCTGTACCTGCATACCGGCATGTATGCCGTCTTCCGGTTCGGCACCCGGGTCGGCGACCGGTTCGAGGCCGAGGCGGACGTGCGGCCCGACCGTCCCCGCACGGAATGGCACCTGTTCCCGGGCGCGCCGTCCGATGTGCTTGAGGCGTACACCGACGTGACGGGCAAGCCGGCGCTGCCGCCGAAATGGGCGTTCGGGCCGTGGATGTCCAGCAACAACTGGGACAGCCAGGCGGTGACGATGGAGCAGGTGGAGCAGACGGTCCGCCACCGGATCCCGGCGACGGTGCTCGTGCTGGAGCAATGGAGCGACGAGGCGACGTTCTATATTTTCAACGATTGCCAGTACGAGCCGAAGCCCGGTCTGGACGCGCACCGGTACGAGGAGTTCCGGTTTCCCGAGTGGGGGCGCTGGCCCGACCCGAAGCGGATGGTTGAGGAGATCCACGCACACGGCATCCGCGTGCTGCTGTGGCAGATTCCGGTGATCAAATTCATGGAAGGCCTTCCCCATGCCCAGCGGGACGAAGACGAGAAGACCGCCCTCGAGCACGGGCTGGTCGTCCGCCGGGCGGACGGGGAGCCGTACCGGATTCCGCCGTACGAATGGTTCAAGGACAGCCTCGTGGCCGATTTTACGAACCCGCTGACGCGCAAATGGTGGTTCGACAAGCGGCGGTATTTGATCGAGGAGATCGGCGTGGACGGCTTCAAGACGGACGGGGGCGAGTGCATCTACGGGGATGTCGTGTTTCATGACGGACGGAGCGGCCTCGAGATGCGCAACCTGTATCCGAATGAATATATCGGCGCATACTACGACTTCGCCCGGGAATTGACCGGCGGCGACGCGGTCACGTTCAGCCGGGCGGGATATGCCGGGGCGCAAAATTACCCGCTGCATTGGGCCGGCGACGAGCGCTCCACCTTCGAGGCGTTCCGCAGCTCGGTCATCGCCGGGCTTACGAGCGGCATGTCCGGCCTGCCGTTCTGGGGCTGGGATCTGGCCGGCTTCCACGGCGACATCCCGACCGCCGAACTGTACGTGCGGTCGGCGCAGATGGCGGCGTTCTGCCCGGTCATGCAGTACCACGCCGAGTCCAAAGGCGAGTTCAACCAGGACCGCACGCCATGGAACGTGGCGGAGCGGACGGGCAAGCCGTGGGTGCTGACGCTGTACAAGCGGTACGCCGATCTCAGGATGAACCTGCTGCCCTACATTTACGACCAGGCGGTCAGGACGAGCCGGACGGGCATTCCGCTGATGCGGGCGATGGCCTTCGCGTATCCGGACGATCCGCGCTGCGCCCGGCTCAAGGAACAGTACATGTTCGGGGACGCGCTGCTCGTCGCGCCCGTCGTGGAAGAGGGGCGGACCGTGAAGGATGTGTATTTGCCCGAAGGCGATTGGCTGCCGCTGTTCGGCGGCGAAGCGATGGAGGGCGGCCGGATGGTGCGGGTGGAAGCCGCCATCGAGGACATTCCGGTGTTCCAGCGGCAGGACAGCGCCGTGGCCTGGAACCTGCCCGGGGACTATGCGCTGCCGGGCGACGTCGGCAACCGCGTCGACGGCTACGTGAACCTGACGTTCAGCCTGTTCGTGCGGGAGCGCCTGGACGAGACGTTCGAGGACGATCTGGGAAGCC
>Ga0065720_1004712_pt1 | contig 14480 bp, 11 predicted proteins | sample Thericmetagenome_FD_59107 | JGI IMG/M metagenome (GOLD analysis project Ga0065720, IMG submission 59107) | Thermophilic microbial communities from the Joint Bioenergy Institute, California, USA of rice/straw/compost enrichment - eDNA_2 v2... | ecosystem: Engineered > Solid waste > Grass >... | reverse complement strand
CGGCCCGCCCCGCTGCGGGTCGTCGGCGTCTACCGGCCCGGCCCGGCCGACGACCCGTTCTGGTTCGGCCGCGCCCTGTTCCCGCAGACCGCCGGGTACGGCCAGAACCGGGGCGACCCGCTGTTCACCGTGCCGGCGACCGCCCAGCAGACCCAGACCCCCGGGAACCTGCCGTGGACCTCCACCGCGATCGTCATGATCGATCCGGCGAGGTTCACCGCCGGGGGCGTCGACGCCCTCGCGGAAGCCCACGCGCTCACCGAGCGCGTCGGCCCGGGGAACATGCTCGTGTTCTCCCGGATCCCCGCCCTCCTCGCCGAGCTGCGGGCGCAGGGCGACGGCATGGGCGTGCCGACCGTGCTGGTGATCGCGCAGCTCGTCGCGCTCGGCTGGCTGCTGCTCTACCTCACCGTGCGCGACCTGGTGGGCGCCCGCGGGCCGGAGATCGCGCTCGCCCGGCTGCGCGGCCACGGGCGGCTGCGGGTGTGGCGGTTCGGCCTCGCCGAGCCGCTGATCCTGCTCGCGGCCGCGTTCGCCGCCGGGCTCGTGCTCGCCGGGCGGGCCGCGCAGTTCATCGCCGACCGCACCCTGCCGGTGCCGCAGGCCGTCACCCTCCCCGCCGAGGCGGTCCTCGCCGGCGCGGCGGTGCCGCTCGGCGGCGTGGTCGCCGCCGCCGTCGCCGCCCGGAACATGGCGGTGCGGCCGATCACCGAGGAGTGGCGGCGCACCCCGCGCGGCCGGGCCCGCGGCTGGGTGACCGACGCGGTCGTGCTCGCCGTCACCGGGCTCGGCCTGTTCGAGCTGCTCGGCGGGGGCGTGATCGAGCGCGGCTCCGGGCAGCGGGCGGGCTCGCTCGCCGTGCCCGGGCTGCTCGCGGTCGCCGTCGCGCTGCTCGCCTGCCGGGCCGTGCCGTTCCTCGCCCGGCGGCTGTTCGGCGTCACCCGCCGGGCCGGCGGCGTCGGCGCCTTCCTCGCGCTGCGGCAGATCGCGCGCGGGCCCGCCACCGCCGGGAGCGTGATCGTGCTCGCCGCCGCGTTCGGCATGGCCTCGTTCGCGGCGGCCGCCGCCGCGGTGGTCGACCGGAACTTCGAACGCGTCGCCCGGGCGCACAACGGCGCCGACAGCGTGCTCACCGTCAGCCCGGACAGCGTCGACGGCGCGGCCGGGCTCGCCGCGGCGGTGGCGCGGGCCGACCCGTCCGGGCGCGGCGCGGCGCCGGTGCTCGCCGTACCCGGGCCGCCCAAGATGATCGCGACCGACCCGGAGCGGTTCGCCCGCGTCGCGAACTGGCATCCGTCCTGGTCCGACCGGCCGCTCGCCGAGCTCGCCGCGCGGCTGCGCGCCGAGGCGGCGCCCAGGATCGTCTTCCGCGGCGACCGCGTCCGGGTGCGGCTGCGGCCGGTGCCGGTGCCGGACAACTGGCGGGCGCGGCTCTTCCTCGACCTGCGCGTGCCCGGCGAGGCGAAGGGCGCCGCCATCCCGCTCGGCTCCCCCGACCGGCGGGTGGCGGAGTGGCCGCTGCCCCGGAGCTGCCACCAGGGGCCGTGCGAGCTGCGGGTGATCCGCGGCGACGTCGCCCTCACGTCCCTGGACGGCGACCGGGATCCGGTGATGCTGGAGATCCCCCTGACCGGCATCGAGGTGCGGGACCGGGGCCGCTGGCGGACGCTCGACGCCGGGCTCACCGACCCGCGGCGATGGCGGGGCACGGTGAAGCCCGGCGAGCGCGGGCTCACCCTCGTGCTGTCCGCGTTCGGCGGGCTCCGGGCGGAGGCGGCCGTCTACCCGGATCCGGTCCCCGTGCTCGCCAACGGGCACCTGGAGCGGAACTTCCTGCCCGGCCTCGACGACGCCTACCTCGCCAAGGGCGGGCCCGTGGCGGTGACCGCAGCGCTGCCCGGCCACGACGACGTCGGCACGGTGATGGATCTGGAGACCGCCGACGCGATCGCGTTGTCGGTTCACCCGAAGGTGTCGTTCGAGGTGTGGGTGGCGCCGGGGCACCTGGAGGCCGTGCGGGCGGGCCTCGCCGCGCAGGGCATCCGGACCCCGGAGCCGCGCCGGGTCGCCGAACTGGTCACCGGCTACCGCACGCAGGCCCCGGGCCTCGCCTTCATGCTGCTGTTCCCCGCCTCGCTCGCCGCCGCCGCGCTCGCGCTCGGCCGGGCGGTGCTCGCCCTGTACACGGCGGCGCGGCGGCGGCGGTACGAGATGGCCGCGCTCGGGGCGGCGGGGGTGCGGGCCCGCGCGCTGCGGACGGCGCTCCTGCTGGAGCAGCTCATCACGCTCGTCGCGGGCATGGTGGCCGGGCTGCTGGCGGGGATCACGGCCGCGCGGCTCGCCCTGCCGTACATCCCCGAGTTCGTCCGGCAACCGGTCACCCCGCCGCTCGGCTACGACCCGCCCCTGGCGCCGCTCGCCGCGGTCATCGGCGCCGCCCTGCTCGCGGCGCTGCTCGCCGCGACGGTCACCGCCGAGATCCTGCTGCGCGGCGTCCGCGTGGAGCAGCTCCGCCAGGCCCCCGCCTGAGGGCGCGGCCCCGCCCCGGCGGGTGCCCGGCCCGGGCTCGCGCGGTCGTGCCGGAGCGGGCGGCTCATCGCGGCGTCTCCTCGCGGCGGCCGAAGGCGCCCGGGCCCGCGTGGAACAGGCCGATGAGCAGGACGCCCACGGCGATGGATCCGAAGGACAGCGCGACGTATCGGCCGAGGTCCGCCCACCACAGCAGCAGGCCGCCGATGATGAGGCCGGACCATCCCGCGAGGAAGTTGGGGATGGGCCCGTTGCCCAGCGCGCAGGGGTAGTTCCGCTTGGTGATGCCGCGGATGAAGTGCGGCACGGCGTTGCCGGCGAAGACGCCGCCGAGGAAGCCGAGAATGATCGTCTGCCACATTTCGTCTGTTCCTTATCGTTGGCCGGATCGTTGACTGAGCATGGGAAGGAGCACCGAGTCGACGAGGGTGTGCAGGAACCGGTCGTCGAGGGGCTCGCCGGTGACGAGGAGGCGGGAGAGCAGCACGGCCGAGGTGATCTCGGCGAGCAGCGCGTGGTCGGTCGTCTCGGGGACCTCGCCTCGTGCCACGGCGCGCGCGATGACGGCCGCGAACACCTCGCGTTTGTGGTCGAGGACGTGCCGGCGTACGGCATGCGCGAGATCGGGGTCGCGGCGCATCGCGACGAGCAGGCCGAGGAGGAGCGCGCTGTCCTGGCCGGTGAGGCTGGCGCGCAGGTTCAGCAGGACCGCGACCAGGTCGTCACGCAGGCTCGCCCCGTCGGGTGGCGGGGTCACCGGCGTTCCCGCGTACCTCCGTACGGCCGCCGCCACCAGGCCGGCCTTGCCCGGCCACCGCCGATAGATCGTGGCCTTGCTGGCGTGGGCCCGTTCCGCGATGGCCTCGATGGTCAACTGGTCGTAGCCGACCTCGCTCAGCAGGCTCAGGGCCGCGAGCAGGATGGCCTCTTCCCGGATCTCACTACGTCGGCGCGGCGGCATGGCACGGCCTTGGAGAAATCGAAACGGTAGCGTTCACATTCGAGAAGTGTACGCGACCGTTTCGTTTCTGTCGAAGCGCCTGGCCCGAACCGGTCCCGGCACCCCGTGACCGCCGTCCGGGCGAGCCCGCGGAGCGCCTTCGCCGGGACCGGGCCCGGCCCGCCGGACGGCCCCGCCGGGGACCGGGTGCCCGGCCCTCTCCCGTGCCCCGGCCGGACCCGGCAGGCGGTGGCGGGCCCGGCCGGGGCCGGTCAGATCCGGGACAGCTCGCGGAACAGGGTGATCCACTGGTCCGGATGGACGAACGCGACCACCGTGTCGAGCGGGATCCCGGCCCGGGCGAACGCCCGCCGCAGGCGGGGCGCCGGGTGCCGGGCGCGCAGCGACGCGAACAGGCTGCCGCCCCGGCCGCCGAAGCCCAGCTCGACCAGGGCCCGGTACTCGCCGAGCGCGACGGGCGGGACGAGCGGGGCCGGGCGGCGTTCGATGCGCAGGATCGCCGAGTCGACCGACGGCGCCGGGCGGAAGGCCGTCCGGGGCACGCGCCCGGCCGTGCGCCAGGTGAAGCGGGGCCAGGTGCGGACGGTGAGCAGGCTCCAGCGGCCGTAGCCGCCGGTGCGCTTGCGCGCGTACTCGGCCTGGGTGAGCAGGGTGGCGGCCGAGATCGCGGGGGCGCGCAGGCACCAGTCCACGATCGCCGCGGTGAGGTGGTAGGGGATGTTCCCGACGACGGCGAACCGCTCGCGCGGCGGCCGCGCGCCGAGGAAGTCCCCGGCGACGACGCGGATCGACGGCTCGCCCCGGGTGCGCCCGGCGAGCCTGCCCGCGGCCACCGGGTCGATCTCGTAGGCGACCACCCGGCGGCAGGCGCGGCCGAGCGCGAGCGTGAGCGCGCCGTGCCCGGCCCCGGGCTCGACGACCAGGTCGCCGGGCCGCAGCCGGGCGGCGGCGATCACCCGCGCGACGGCGCGCGGGTCGATCAGGAGGTTCTGCGACAGCACACGGCGACGCAGGTTCCGGTCGGCGGGAAGTGCGGCCGGTTCTCCGGCACGCGAACGACGATGATCGGCGTGGAAGCGCGCCACGAGGATGCCCTTTCGGCTCCGAGAGGTGAACGGGATCTCGGAGGCCCCGGGCACGCGTCAGGAACGCGTCGTCAGCAAGGCGTCATGAGATGTCATGAAGACCGGGATGCGTCCCAGCGGGCCGGGGCCCGGTGGGCGCGAAGACGCACCGGCATCCACCGCCCGAAACCGGGCGAGCTGGTCAGCGCGTGCGTGTGCATGCCGCCGACGCTACGGGCCCGCCGCCCCGCCGTGCAAACGGTTTTCCGCGCCGCCCGGGCGCGCGCCGGGACGCGATGACGTGCGGCGGATCGCCCGGAACGGGCGCGTCGGTCCGCCGGATGGCGGCCGGACCGGGTTACGGTCGGAATGCCACGCGGCTACGCATCGGTGCGCTTCGATCACGCTGCGTCGGCTTCACGGGCGTTCCGGCGGGGGCGACCACGAGCGGGGGTGACGATGAGCGGAACGCGGACGCCCGCGGCGCCCTGCGGGCGGCCCGCCGCGCTCACCCGGCGGCGGGTGACGGTCGAGGGCGTCGTGCAGGGGGTCGGCTTCCGGCCGTTCGTGTACCGGATCGCCGCCGGGCTCGGCGTCACCGGGTTCGTCGGCAACGACACGCGGTCGGTGTTCATCGAGGTGCAGGGGCCGGAGCGGGACGTCGAGACGTTCCTGTGGCGGCTGCGCACCGACGCGCCGCCGCTCGCCCGGATCACCGCCGTGCGCCACGAGGAGCTCGCGCCCGACCCCGCCGAGCAGGGGTTCCGCATCGCGGCGAGCCGCGACGCGGACGGCGCGCGCACCCTCGTCCCCCCGGACGTGGCGCCCTGCGACGACTGCGTGCGGGAGCTGTTCGACCCGGCCGACCGGCGGTACCGGCACCCGTTCATCACCTGCACCAACTGCGGGCCCCGGTTCTCCATCATCCGGGAGCTGCCCTACGACCGGGCCGCCACCACGATGGCCGCGTTCCCCATGTGCGAGGCGTGCGCCGCCGAGTACCACGACCCGGCCGACCGGCGGTTCCACGCCCAGCCGCTGTGCTGCCCGGACTGCGGGCCCCGGCTGTCGTTCGCCGTGCCCGGCCGGGACCCGGTCACCGGCACCGACGCCGCGCTCGCCGCCGCGCACCGGGCGCTCGCCGACGGGCTCGTCGTGGCGGTGAAGGGCATCGGCGGCTACCACCTCGCCTGCCTGCCGGACCGCGACGAGGCGGTCGGGCTGCTGCGGAAGCGCAAGGCCCGGGCGGGCAAGCCGTTCGCGGTGATGGCGCGGGACCTCGCCGCGGCCCGGCGGCTCGCCGAGATCGCCCCGGCCGAGGCGGCGGCGCTCACCGGCCCCGCCCGGCCCATCGTGCTGCTGCGCCGCCGTACCGGGGCCCCGGTGAGCGCCGCGGTCGCGCCCGGCAACCCGCTCATCGGCGTGCTGCTGCCGAACTCGCCGCTGCACCACCTGCTGTTCGCGCCGGTGCCCGGCGCGCCCGGCCCGGTGCCCGACGCGCTCGTGCTCACCAGCGCGAACGTCTCCGACGAGCCGATCTGCTTCGACGACGCGGACGCCCGCGCCCGGCTGCCCCGGCTCGCCGACGCGGTGCTCACCCACGACCGGCCCATCCACGTGCCGTGCGACGACTCGGTGGTGCGCGTCGTCGACGGCGACGAGCTGCCGATCCGCCGCTCCCGCGGGTACGCCCCGCTGCCGGTGCGGCTGCCCCGGCCCGCCGCGCCGATCCTCGCCGTCGGCGGCGAGCTGAAGAACACCTTCTGCGTCGTCTCCGGCGAGCACGCCTTCNCCTCGGCGCACGTCGGCGACATGGGCGGCCTGGAGACGCTGCGCGCCTTCGAACGCGCCTGCGNCCAGCTCACCACCCTGTACGGCGTGCGCCCGGCCNGCCTCGCCGCCGACACCCACCCCGGCTANCTCACCCGCGACTGGGCCGAGCGCAACGCCCGCGGCCGCCCCGTGCACCTGGTCCAGCACCACCACGCGCACGCGGTGTCGCTCCTCGCCGAGCACGGCAGGCTCGGCGAGCCGTGCCTCGCGGTCACCTTCGACGGCACCGGCCACGGCCTCGACGGCGAGGTGTGGGGCGGCGAGGTGCTGCTCATCGGGGCCGAAGCCCACCGCTTCACCCGGGTCGCGCACCTGCGGGCCGTGCCGCTGCCCGGCGGCGACGCCGGGGTGCGCAACCCCTGCCGGATGGCGCTCTCCCACCTCGCCGCGGCCGGCGTCGAGTGGACGCCCGACCTGCCGCCGGTCGCCGCCTGCGCCCCCGCCGAGCTGCGGGTGGTGCGCGCCCAGCTCGACGGCGGGTTCGGCTGCGCCCGCTGCACCAGCATGGGGCGGCTGTTCGACGCGGTCTCGTCGCTGCTCGGGGTGCGGCACCGGATCGGCTACGAGGGCCAGGCGGCGATCGAGCTGGAGGCGCTCGCGGGCGACGCGGCCGGCGACGGCCCGCCGCTGCGCATCGCCGTCGGCGGCGACGGGGTGCTCGACCCGGCCCCGCTGCTGCGCGGCCTCGTCGCCGGGCTGCGCGCCGGGGTGCCCGCGGCGGAGCTGGCGGCGGCCTTCCACCGCGCGGTCGCCGACGCGGTCACCGAGGCGGTGACCGCGATCGGCCGCGCCCGCGGCGTACGGCTCGCCGGCCTCACCGGCGGCGTGTTCCAGAACGTGCTGCTGCTGCGCGCCTGCCGCGACCGGCTGCGCGCGGCCGGCTTCGAGGTGCTCACCCACCGCGTCGTGCCCCCCAACGACGGCGGCCTCGCCCTCGGGCAGGCGGTCGTGGCGGCGTCGCGCGTGAACGCGAAGGAGGGATGACGATGTGGCCCAGGACGTGGCCCAGGACGTGGCCCAGGACGTGGCCCAGGACGTGGCCCAGGACGTGGCCCAGGACGCGGCCCAGGATGTGGCCCAGGACGTGGCGGAGGACGCCTGGCGGGCCGGTCGGCGCCGGGGCGGCGCGCCGGGCCGCCGCGGGCCGGGCCGGCCGGGGCGGCGCGAAGATCTCCACCGGTGCCCTCGCCGCGACGGCGGTGATCCCGTGACCGCGCCGCCCGCCGCCGAGGGCCGCGAGGAGACCCTGCTCGGCGAGGCGGCGGCCAGGGACCTCGCCGCCGCGGCGCTCACCCTCGCCCGCCGGTTCGCCGCCGGGGCCACGCTGTGGTGCGTCGCGCCCGCCTGGCAGCCGCACGCCCACCACGTCGCCGTCGAGTTCGTCCACCCGGTCGTCGTCGGCAAGCGGGCGCTGCCCGCCGTCGCGCTCACCGGCGCCGGGCTGGTCGACCAGGCCCGCCTCGCCGTACGGCCCGGCGACGTGATCCTCGCCGTCGCGGCGGCGGACGACCCGCAGGCGCGCTCGATCATGCGGCGCGCGCCCGCCTGGGGCGCGACCGCGCTGTGGATCGGCAGCGGCGCCCGGCCGCCCGCGGGCGCCGCCGACCACGTGCTGTGGCTCGACGACCCCGACCCGGCGGCGCCCGCCACCGGCCGCTTCGTGCTCCTCTACCACCTGCTGTGGGAGCTCACCCACGTCTGCTTCGAGCACCCCGGCCTGCTCACCCCCGACCCGGCCGGCGAGTGCGCCGGCGGTGTCTGCGTCACCTGCTCCGACGAGGGCAGGCTCGCCGAGGTGATCGGCCCGACCGACGCGTTCGGCGGCACCCCGGTGCGCACCGCGACCGGCGAGGAGACGGTGGACGCCACCCTCGTCGGGCCGGTCGCGCCGGGAGACCTGCTGCTCGTGCACGCGGGCGCGGCGATCACCCGGCTGGACGAGGAGGACCGGCGGTGACGGGGCGACGAGCGGAGGCGGCCGGTCGTCCGGGACCGCCGTGGGCGGCGGTGCCGGGCGGCCACCCGAACGGGCCGGATGACGGAGGAACACGATGAGCCAGGAGAGCACCGGCTTCCTCTATCCCTTCCTGGAGGCCGAGGAACGGGACGCCGACGCGCTGCTCGCCGACCTCGCCGAGTCGGCGCGGGCCAAGGCCGCGGAGAGCGCGGCGCTGCGGCTGCGCACCCTGCGCGAGCACGCCGGGGACGTGGAGACCGCCGCCGCCGAGCTGGCCCGGCGGTTCGCCGCCGGGGGCCGCATGTACACGTTCGGCAACGGGGGCAGCTCGACCGACGCGGCCACCCTCGCCGCGTTGTTCGCGCGGCCGCCGGACCCCGGCTCGCCGTACCGGAGGCCGCTGCCGGCCTGGTCGCTCACCGCCGACGAGGCCGTGCTCACCGCGCTCGGCAACGACGTCGGCTTCGAGCTGGTCTTCTCCCGGCAGCTCATCGCCCGTGCGAGGCCCGGGGACATCGCCGTGGCGATGTCCACCAGCGGGAACTCCGCCGACCTCACCACGGCCCTCGCCGAGGCGCGGCGCCGCGGCCTGTACACGATCGGCTTCGCCGGATACGACGGCGGCGCGTTCGCCGCCGACGGGAACCTGGACGTCTGCTTCGTGGTGCGCTCGCAGAGCGTGCACCGCATCCAGGAGTCCCAGGCCCTGCTGGGGTACCGGCTGTGGGCCGCGGTGCAGCGCCGCCTCGCCGACGGGGAAGCCGGTGGGGGAGCCGACGGGAGGGCGCCGTGACGGCCCGCGGCGCGCGGGCCGCGCCGCGGCGTGCGGAGACGGAAGAGGAACGGCGGAGGGACGGCCGGATGGTGAGGCGGAACGTGGACCATCGGGATCTGGATGACCGGCGGATGGACGAGCAGGGCCGCAACGGCGCGATGGTCCAGGGCCGCAGCGGCACGGCGGTCGCGCCGGAGGGCGGGCGGCGCGGGCCGTCGTTCCGCGAGGACCGGGTGCTGGAGCGCGTCGACGCGTTCCGGCGCCGCCGCCCCCGGCTGCTCGACGAGGTGGTGACGCTCGCGCACGGCGCCGGCGGCAAGGCGTCGGCGGCGCTCGTCGACGCGGTGTTCCTCGAGGAGTTCCGCGACGACGAGCTCGACCGGCGCGGCGACGGCGCGGTGCTGCCGCTGCCGTCCGGGGACGCCCTCGCGTTCAGCACCGACTCCTTCGTGGTGCACCCGCTGCGCTTCCCCGGCGGGTCGATCGGCCACCTCGCCGTGCACGGCACCGTGAACGACCTGACGATGATGGGCGCCCGGCCGTCGTGGATCTCCGCCGCGTTCGTCATCGAGGAGGGCTTCCCCGTCGCGGACCTGCGCGCCATCGCCGCCGACATGGCCGAGGCGGCCCGCGCCGCCGGGGTCCGGATCGTCACCGGCGACACCAAGGTGGTCGCCTCCGGCGCCGCCGACGGCCTGTTCATCACCACCGCCGGCGTCGGCCTCATCCCCTCCGGCCGGAACCTGTCCGCCGGCCGGGTACGGCCCGGCGACCGGGTGCTGCTCTCCGGCACGATCGGCGACCACGGCACCGCGGTCCTGCTCGCCCGCGGCGACCTCGGCATGGAGAGCGACATCGCCTCCGACACCGCGCCGGTGAACGGCCTCGCCGAGGCGCTGCTCGAGGCCGCGCCGGGCACCCGCTGGCTGCGCGACCCCACCCGCGGCGGCGTCGGCACCGTGTGCAACGAGCTCGCCCGCGACACCGGCCTCGGCGTGGTGCTGGAGGAGTCCGCGCTGCCGATCGCCCCCGACGTGCTGGGGGCGTGCGAGCTGCTCGGCATCGACCCGCTGTACGTGGCGTGCGAGGGCNGGTTCCTCGCCGTGGTCGNCGCCGGCGAGGCCGANGCCGCGCTCGCCGCGCTGCGCGCNCACCCGCTCGGCGCGGGCGCCGCCGTCGTCGGCGAGATCACCGANCANCCCGCCGCCACGGTCGCGCTGCGCACCGAGTTCGGCGGCACCCGGATCGTGGACATGCTCGTCGGCGATCCGCTGCCGCGCATCTGCTAGCCGTGCCGTACCGGCTCGGCCACGAGCCTGCCGAGAGAGGGCGTCACATGTGTCTGGGCATTCCCGGCCAGGTCGTCGAGATCGTCGACGCTGAGCAGTCCCTGGCCAAGGTCGAGGTGAGCGGCGTGCGCCGCACGATCAGCGTGCGGCTGCTCGCCGGTGAACGGCTGGGCGCCGGCGACTGGGTGCTGGTGCACGTGGGCTTCGCCATGGCGAAGATCGACGAGAAGGAGGCGGAGGCCACCCTGGCCGCGATGCGGAGGCTCGGCCAGGCCTACGACGACGAGATCGAGGCGTTCCAGGCCACGTCGATCGTCTAGGCCGATCGTCTAGGCCGATCGTCTAGGCCGATCGTCCAGGCCGATCGTCCAGGCCGATCGTCCAGGCCGATCGTCCAGGCCGATCGTCCAGGCCGAGCGTCCGGCCCGCGGCGCGCCCGCCGCCCGGCCGCGCCGTACCCGCGCCGTACCCGCGCGGTACCCGCGCCGTGCCCTCGCGGCCGTCGCGCGCCGGGCGGCCCGTGCCGTACCCGTCGTGCCCGCAGCAGTCCATCGCCCGGAGCCGATCCGCGGCGGAACCCTACATAGAAGGAGATGCCGATGCGCTTCGTGGACGAGTTCCGCGACCCCGCGGCCGCGCGTGCGCTCGTGGCCGCCATCGCCGAGCTGGCGGGCTCGGACCACCACAAGTTCATGGAGGTGTGCGGCGGGCACACGCACACCATCTACCGCCACGGCATCGAGCACCTGCTGCCCGCCGGCGTCGAACTGGTGCACGGCCCCGGCTGCCCGGTGTGCGTGATCCCGATGGGGCGGGTCGACGACGCCCTGTGGCTCGCCGAACAGCCGGACGTGATCTTCACGACGTTCGGCGACATGATGCGCGTGCCCGGCAGCCGCGGCAGCCTGCTGGAGGCGAAGGCGCGCGGCGCCGACGTCCGCTTCGTCTACTCGCCGCTCGACGCGCTGCGCATCGCCGTCGACAACCCCGGCAGGCAGGTGGTGTTCTTCGCCGTCGGCTTCGAGACCACCGCCCCCTCCACCGCCGTCACCCTCGTGCGCGCCCGCGAGCTCGGCGTGCGCAACTTCACCGTGTTCTGCAACCACGTCACGATCGTGCCGCCGATCAAGGCGATCCTGGAGTCCCCCGACCTGCGCCTCTCCGGCTTCCTCGGCCCCGGCCACGTCTCCACCGTGGTCGGCACCCGGCCGTACCGGTTCGTCCCCCAGGTGTACGGCAAGCCGCTCGTCGTCGCCGGGTTCGAGCCGCTCGACATCCTCGCCGCGGTCGCCATGCTGCTGCGGCAGATCCGCGAGGGCCGGTGCGAGGTGGAGAACCAGTACGGGCGCGTCGTCCGGGACGAGGGGAACCCGCAGGCGCTCGCCCTGATGGGCGAGGTGTTCGAGCTGCGCCCGCACTTCGAGTGGCGCGGCCTCGGCTTCATCTCGCAGAGCGCCCTCAAGCTCGCCCCCGGCTACGCCGAGTTCGACGCCGAGCTCCGGTTCGCGCTGCCCGGCGTGCGCGTCGCCGACCCCAAGGCGTGCCAGTGCGGCGAGGTCCTCAAAGGCGTGATCAAGCCGTGGGAGTGCAAGGTCTTCGGCACCGCCTGCACCCCCGAGACGCCGATCGGCACCTGCATGGTCTCCCCGGAGGGCGCCTGCGCCGCCTACTACAACTACGGCCGCATGCACCGGGAGGCGGCCCGGCTCGTCGCGCGGGGCGGCGGCCGATGACCACCAGCGCCGGCCTCGCCGGGGAGCGGCTGTTCGCCAGGTACGCCTACGCCCCCAACGACCTGGGCTTCTGCGGACCGGCCCGGTCGCGGATCCTGCTGGAGTGCGGGGCGGGGGCGGGCGACCCGGCCCGGGTGCGCGAGGCCGCCCGCGGGTTCTCCGGGGCCTGGCCGTACCTGCGGATCCTCGCCCGGCTCGCCGGGGCCGCCGACCCGCTCGACCCGCGCGTCGTCGACGCCTACTGGATCGGCGGCGGGCTCGGCGACACCGTCGACCACCGGGCGTTCGGCGAGACGCTGCTCGCCGAGATCGGCCCCCGGGCCGGGCACCACTGGCGGCACCTCACTCCCGAGATCGTCGAGGAGGCCGCGCCCAACCACTGCTTCCACGTCCTCGGCGTCTACCCCTGGTCGCGGCTGCTCGGCGCGCACGGCAACGAGCAGCCGCTGCGCGTGCTGGACAAATGCCGCATCGCCTGGGGAACCGTGCTGGACCACCCGGCCGACGGCCGCGTCCGCGTCCGCAGCCGCCGCCTGCTCTGGGACGGCGCCCGCCTCACCCTCTCCGAACCCCGGGCCGTCGAGGCCGCCTGCGCCGCCGGCGGGAACGCCTTCGTCCCCGACCCGCGCCCCGGCGACCTCGTCGCCCTCCACTGGGACCTGATCGCCGACCGCCTCACCGAGGACCAGGTCGAACGGCTGCGCCGTACCACCCTGGCGCAGCTCGACGCGACCAACCGCCGGTTGTCGCGGGCGCGCGGGTAGGCCCGTTTGCGGGGCGAACCGGTGGCGATCCGCGCCGGGCGTGGCCCGCGCATCCCGAACCGGCCGCCGGCGGCCGAGCCCCCGCGGCACGGTGGCGCCCCTCTGGCGGAGAGCCGGACGGTCGGCGTGCTCCGGTGCGGGTGGATTGTCGTACCCGCCTGTCATCATCCCGCCTACCGAGGCGGATCGTCCGAGCAGGGGGGAGTCACAGGCCATGGGCGTTGACAACGACCGGAAGCGCGCTGCCGAGCCCGAGGATCTGAGCCGGTTCGTCGTGGAGCGGCTCAACGCGGGGGACGTCGACGGGCTGGTGGCGTTGTACGAGCCGGATGCCGTGCTGGCGTTGCCCGACGGACGGGTGGCGCGGGGGAGCGCCGAGATACGCGAGGCGTACGCGCGGCTCGTCGCCGGCGGGACCACGTTCGTCCCGGGGCGGCGGTTGCCGACGTTGCGCGACGGAGACCTGGCGCTCACCTCGTCGCGGCTGTCCGATGGCGGTGTCACCGTGGAGGTGGCGCGCCGCCAGGCGGACGGGACGTGGTTGTGGGTGATCGACCAGCCGAATGTGCTGGGCCCGGCCGCGGCCGGGGAGTGATCCGGGCGGTACGGCTGCCGCGGCTCGCGGTGCGAGCACATGTGCGCGACGGGTGACCGCCGAACGGGGGTCATGCGCGCGGGCCGGGGATCGGTGGATGCTACTGCCACCGGACGGGACGGGAGCGGACCCGTGGGAGGGGCAGATGCGGGTGTCGTGCGTCGCGGCGCCGGAACCCGCGCCGACGGATCTCCCTGCTGTCCCGTTCGGTACCACGATCGTGGCGGCCGGGCCTAAACTGGGCGACTCCCGCGACATCGTGCCCGGGAGCCGCACCCCCCATGGTCCCTGGTCCGCAACACGCCGTGCCGTCGCGCCCGGATCCGCCCCGGGACGCCGACGGCCGTCCCGCCCGCACGGCGCTGCAGCGCGTGCTCACGCTGTGCGGCTCCGTCATGCGCGGCGCGGAGGGGCTCGCCGCCGCGGCGGCGGCCCTGCTCGGCGCGGTGCCCCCGCTCTCCCTCACCTGGGTGCTGCCCGCCGTCGCCGTCGACCTGGTGTGGACCGCCCTGTTCGTCCGGGTGCTGCTGCGGCGCGGCCCGCTGCTCTGGCCGGTGCTCGGTGAGGTCGCCGTCACCGGCGGGTTCGGCGTCGCGCAGGGGTGGCTCGTCGTGCCCGAGGCGGCGGACGGCGGGGGAAGCTGGATCGCGGTGCTCACCACGATGACGATCGTGCTCGCCGCGCTCTGCTGGCCGCCCCGGGTCGCCGTGCCCGCCGGGCTCGCCGTGACCGGCGCCCACCTCGCCGGGGCGCAGCTCGCCGGCCTGCCCTCCGGCCCGGCGACGGCCGGCATCCACCTGATCCAGCTCGCCGCGATAACGGTGCTGACGACCCTGCTGCGCCGCTCGGCGGACCTCGCCGACCTCGCGCTCGGCGAGCTGCGCCGCGCCGCCACCGAGGCCGCGGTACGGCGGGCCCGCCGCGCCGACGAGCGCGCCCAGTACAGCAGGGTGCACGACACCGTGCTCAACACGCTCACC
>Ga0065720_1020446_pt1 | contig 14482 bp, 11 predicted proteins | sample Thericmetagenome_FD_59107 | JGI IMG/M metagenome (GOLD analysis project Ga0065720, IMG submission 59107) | Thermophilic microbial communities from the Joint Bioenergy Institute, California, USA of rice/straw/compost enrichment - eDNA_2 v2... | ecosystem: Engineered > Solid waste > Grass >... | reverse complement strand
TTTGCTTGGCTGACGGCGCTCCGCTGACATGGATATTAGTCTGAGTACAGCATGGCAGGGCGCGAAGTGAAGGGCAGAAACATCAAGCAGAAACAAGGGAAAGGCGGCTCTCTGAACCCATGCCGATTCGGGGGAACCTCCATCGGCAAGCGGATGTCCTGTGACGCAGGCCGGTGGTCCGCTTAAGCTCCTTTCTGGATCGATGCAAGAGAATTGTCAATCGTGCCATACTCCCACGACCCTACTTGCTCGGGAGTGACCTCCGCCTCAACTGATAAAAGACACCTCATCCCGTCCGTTTACTGCACCTCCGCAAACCAGATGAACAACACAGGCATCCGCTGCAACTACCACGTTTGACAAACGACGTCTTGATCAGCCTTCGATCTGTTCAACACTCGTTCTTGCGCTGTGTCCCAGGACGGTTTCTTGAGATAAATACCCCCAACCATTCCACCCTCGCTTCTACTCAGCTCTGACAGCAGCCAACTGCACTCATTTACACTCGACCGGCAGTATCTAAAGTGCTTTGCAACCGAGCGACAGCATCATCACTTCTTCCACTAAACTCTGTCAACACCTCTCAACCCGGTCCACAAAACCCATTGCTTCCTCCAAATAGCATAGGGCGATCTTGTGGTGAGTTATGACCTCATCCTGCTGCCAGCTGTTCTGGGGGAGATCGAGACCACTAACATGCTGCCACAGGCTAGGGGCTATTTCCCTTTTCAGGCTAACCCGCAGCACACCAAACGCTCTTTCAGCTCAAGCCCAGCCTAGCCGAACAGGGCCTTCCCAGTGAAGAAGCGAGACCTCGGTCCACAACCCCATCAACAGCAACCTACTTTCTCGTATCGCAAGAGCTTTGTTTCGCACCATCAACGAGGTTCACGATGGCCGTCGTCAGCCGTTGCGCGCATTCGTTCCAGGTCATCAAGACCGACAACAACTTGATCCAGTGGACCTGCAACCTCTGCCACTCCGGGCCCCACTGGTGCATCTGGGAGTGCCGGTACTGCCGGCTCCACTGCTGCCGTGAATGCAGCAACGACGTCGCCTAAACAACCTCAACAAACGCTAGGCGCCGAGCCTGGGCCATCTGCAAGCATTTGTGGGCTGGTTTTGGCCTCAGGTTGGAGGAGACCGGGGTGAGCGTTGAAGCATTGGGCATTGGGAAATATGGGACTGCATCGGCCAGCTTTCCATGGCGGACATGATTGGCTGGCTGTCCGGTTTTGTCAGAGCGCCAGGTACGTTACAGTCTGGAAGCTTCAGCTTCATAAAGCCCCCTGACATCGGGGATTCGCCTGCCTTGCTGGGAAATCTATGCCAGCTTGTCTGGTCAGGTGAACGGCCAGCAAGACGACAGCAGGAAATTCTTGCGATTGCTCGCCTGTTTGTCTTTGGCATCAACGTTGAACAACGATGCGTTTGGGGGGCAAGTTGTTGACAAGATCGGACAGGCTCAATGCCGTGCCATAAAAAAAAAAGCAACGAGAGACAGGGGGTTGTTGGTCCGCAACCTTCCAAAAGATCCAGTCCCACCGGCCAGGCCAGCAGATCAAGGAAGCCAGCCGAACCCAACATTACAGCTCTCAGCTCGATCCACTGGTCTTGAGTGTCGACATGTTGCTTTCTTTCTCTCAGTCTTGATGTTCTCCAACAACCTCACCACTGGCATCGGGAATTGACATACATACGACCATGGTGGTACAGCAGCAACAGCAAGGACCCAGGCCCGGCCGTTTGCAACTCTCCGACACAATGGGTCTTTGCCTTTTGTCTCACAAACTTTGCCTCTTGACTGTCAATCCGACACAACGGGCCATCGCCAGCCTTACACTTCACACGCAGAAATCCAGCAGCTCGGTTACATATCTTTCACTCTTTTCTTTACCTCTGCTCTCCTTCCCCTTCGATCATGGCGAGGCGGTGCAGGACCACGCTCGTTCATGTTTTCACACAATGCGTTTTTGTCTTTTGATTTGGTTTTGGCATCGGCGCGTGGGATAGACTGGCAAGGGGGCAGCAAACGCCCAATGTTGGGTTTTCTCAGGTGAATCAGATGGTCAGTCACCCGCCAGAGGTTTTGGGACGATACCCTCAAAGACTACAGGCATCATGGTGGATAAAAAGCATTGGATGGGGAAAAATACGGAAAGGGAAAAAACGGCGTCTGGGAAGGACAGAGAACGGAGGAAAAGAAGGGATAAACTTAGATGAAAAAAAAAAAAAAAAAACTAACTTGCGTGCTGGCACTTTTGGCACTTCGCTTCTCTGTTTGTTGTTTTTCTTCGGTATTGAACAGGACTGATAGACAACATCAACCAACACCATTTCTGGAATATCGCAGCCGGTAGTGCTTATGCCGAGTCTTTTTTTTTCTGGCTATGCTCCGCGTTGTTGTGACCCGCTGCTCTTCCTGTTTGCAGGTTTTTGACATCATGCACAACATTTCCCTGAAACTAGACGGGTATCTGGCCAAAAATTCCCCATTTTAGTCCCTTCTGCGTGTATCACTTCAGGATTCCCGCAGAGATTCCAAGAAGCAAGATCTGGGGGATCTCAGTATAAAGTTCTCCAGCCTGCAAACAACCGTCTCCTCCTCCGCAAGAGTGTTGTCAACCAATGTCCCCGTTATGTTTTGCATAGCATCATGTAAGTAGACACAAAACCCCCTTGCTCAATATCCGCATACTACCTGACCACACTCCACACACTCCATCTAAGACGTACTCGAGCTGTCTTGGACAGACACAACATTATCTTGTGCCTCGGCAACCCATGTATCTACCAATTGCCTAAACCGGGTCGAGGACGATGCTGATAGCCATCAATCTGTATAAACTTTTACCTACCAAGTCTCTTGCGGCTCCGCTCCCTGCTACGGTGACATCCCGTGATTCCTGTACGAGCAAATCCACGTCCATTTTCCTACACTAACGGGTTAACCGGCCCTTCGAAGCGACGCTTCGCTTTTAACCGTCTATATTTTTGTTGGATGTCTTTGCGTCAGTCGGCATCCGTCATGGGTAAGGGCATGTCGCTGGTTGAGTTGAGTTGGGTTGGGGTTCTTATCATCCCTCCCTACATACATTTCCCTCAGCTTATTACTAACCGGCCGCCGTTTGTGTGCGTCGTTACACTACGTAACCCTTTCCAGCGTGGTGGAAAATAATGCGGGTTGTCCAGCTTTGATGTCATTCGGCTGACCGGCTCGCCCGTATAGGATCGGATTCTGCAATTCATATTGCTGGTGGTTGGACGAGTTCCGATCTCAGTTGATCGATGTTTCCGATCCTTTTTTTTTTCTCGCTCTGTCATCTCGCTTTCTTCCAAATCGATATCCTGTTTGCTCGAAACAAAGGAGTGTGGGGAATGGTTAACCTGTGTTGACTGGCTAGCCCAGTCCAGCGATACGGCGCTTTGTCTCAATGACGAACAGGCTGACAACTCTGAACAAACTTAACAGAAACTGTTTGATGTTTGCGTGACCCTAAACTGGGCCCAACTGCTCTGGATACCTACATCAGCAAGAGCTGTACGTAAGGTACTTGTCGTAAGTACGGCCGTACGTATGTAAGAGCATCTCAGAGCCTTGACGCCCTGTGATAGAGAGGTGCCAGAATTGCAATACCAATTTCCAAAAACAGACATTCGTTACGGCCTTATGGGCGATAATTCGACTGTCCATTCTCGAATCGAGCGTACCTTGCGAAACGCGAAACACTTAACTGACGTACACGACGAGACGAGACAGCCGTACTTAGACGCCCCAACCAGCTTCCTCAAAGAGGGTAGAATCTCAAACAATTCTGCTCGCTGACAGGGACTAAATCTGGCATGTGAGAGTAATGGATTCGGGGGGTTCGGGGCATCAGTGGCGCGCCACCTAGCGCCATCGATCAGCGTGTCTCACTACCTCTTCCGATCAGCTGCATGCGCTAGCCCCGATCTGCCCAGGCCTGCAGCTTGGCGAGCCAAGCTTTTCCAGGTGTGAAACTCTGACAGGGAGCCTTGGCGTCGTTATCCCAGGGTGGGGTCATGGTTGATGGGGGGTTTGTTCCTGATCCGATGTGTGTGATGCAGTGCGATTGCAAGGGGTCCGCGGCTGCCGCCGGGAATCGAAATGTTTGAGAGCTGAGAATGGCTGTTTGCTCTGCTCTAACAGGCACGGAGCTTCAGAGAGCTTAACGAAAGTAGCAACATCCCGCCGGCCCGTATCGCGGTCGATCATGGCAGAGTAGGTGTCAATGATGTGAAAAGATCGGAAGCGTTCATGCAAGTAGCTCAAATCTCTGCGTTCTCTGCAACCTCAGCGGCCCGATCAGTAATGTCAGTGTGTCGCATCAGGACTGCACTAACAGCAAAACCCTCCAGTCAACAGTTCTCAATACAAGTAACGGTAGTTTATCTGATACGGTTGCCTTGCCAAGCTGGTGTAACCCGACATTGAAATGCCAAGCTCCGTCTTGGGAGAGGATACCCGCCGAGCAGTTGAGCGTTGTGCGGCCGCGCGAGACCTGTCAAGGAAATTAGGGATCGAGGGGCGCATACACGTCATCGCGGTCACGACAGATGCGGAGTATGAGAAGACCAGCGTGACATGTCGACCCACGACATGGGGCGTAGCCCCTTCCAGAAGCTCAGAGCTGACAAAAACTAAAACGTTGCGATGGCATCAGCGACTTTGGGAGACCGGTGTACGGTCACAGGGAATCGTATTTTGAGCCTGTGATGGAGACTCGGTGAGATATAGAATTGAGGTTGTGGGATTCCCACCCTGCGAGGGTGGCCTGATCGTGAGTCTTGGCCTGTCTTGGGCTGATGAACAAGTACCTAGACGGATGAAATTGGCTCATCATCAGATGTGTAGGCTGCCATCCACGTGGGTTGCCATGAGGCTCTGCCCATCGAACCCTGTCAATCGCCGGCAGTGGGCCGGTAGTTGGGTCCAGACCTAAGATAACACATTGTCGAGATCTCGACAGACCGGGGCTTACGCTGCGATTTTGAGTTAAACGCCGTTGTCGTTGTTTGTCAGCTCGGTGCTATCGGACCCACCACGCGGATCTAGTGTGGTCGCCGTTGCTTTGATGTCATGGAAACTGCAACGTCTTTCCATCTGCTATGACGATGGGCTTTTTTTTTTCGGGACATGTCAGGGGACTGGTGATGCAACTCTGCGTCGGGCTAGTTCTGCCGAGGAAAGCCGATCGGTCCTATCCACGGAGGTTTGCACCGGAATCACGAGCCAGCAGCAACGGAGGGCCAGGTGCGAGATCCTGAGGAATTGAACTTCCAACCGGTACATCCTGATGGTTTGTGCAAGACGCCATGCCCAGGCTGGCAGCTGATAAGGACTCGACTCGACTGGTAAGCAGAAGGCGGTCGCGGAAGGCCCGGAAACTCCAAGCCGAGGTCCGAAACGGCAGTCCCATGCTTCCGAAACCAGAGTTCGAAGGATCCAAGTTCGAGAAGGCGAAAGGAAGACGGCACGGGAAAGGCCGGGATATGTCTGTGGTTGGGGTTGGCTTCTGGCTCCGGCTCAGGGCAGACAGGACGACAAAAGTTGCGGGCAGGTGGCAACCATTTTGGGAAGTTGGACAAGGCTTTCACAACCGACAGGCTCCGGACGACCGGATCCGCATTTCGGCGAGATGACCGGCAAATCCTCGGCCTAAACCCACTACCGAACGCTGTGCCGTTTCCGTGCACCAGCTGTATCCCGGAGGAGGGTCCGATGCCAAGGGGCCTTGGTCCCGGGCCAAGACCCGAGCCCCGGACAAAACTGGTCTGTGCGTCGGGGGATCCGGGGCATCACCGGAGACGGGTCCGGACGTGCCAATTAGTTGGTTGCGACATTGGACTTCGGGGGTTCGGGAACCTGGGGCTCATGTAATGGTCCGTGCGTTTCTCCGGGTACCGGATAAAGTCTCCATGCCGATCCATTGCTCCCTCTGGGCTGGCTGGGAGAAGAGCCTGATATCTAGCATCGTGTAACAGACAACAAAACTACCACTCAAGGATCATATCGAAGAGTCTGCTGACGTGTGTTTGCTCACACCGCTGCGCTAGCACCACGTTGTGCGCTCGCCGACGCTGACGTCATCCTGATCACCGATCAACCCGTTCGACACCATCAACTCTCTAAGGAAGGCCAATATAGATGCTGTGATGCTGAACGTCTGGGAGATGCGACCTCACGCCGGCAATCTGCCCAATGGATGAAGTCACCATGTTTTTGTGCGTCCAAACGTGAGGCCACTTGACCTCCCACCAACCACCACGCAACCTTCCGTCGGTGTTTCGCAGGCTCTTTTAGATTTCTTCCACATCGCTCGCCTTAGCGCAAGCAGCATCGGCATCCCGGAGATTCACCGAGACACATATGCTCTAGAAACCCGGGCCAGCTGTCCAAAATCCGCGCGCGTCTTACTGCGATCTTCTACCAATCTGCCTGCACCGATGCAGCGGGACAGCCAATTGGGAGGCCGCCTTGTGGCGCACGTGGCGGAGGTGTTTCATGCGACCGTGGTGTTGAGCTTGGCTCGGGGGTTCAGGGGAATGTTGCATTTCCCCTGCAGATTTTTGCCGCCATTCAGTGCGGGCCGCTCTCAGCGGCAATGAAGTTGCCGTCGCTGGGGGAACACACTGAACGGTTGGATCGCACCAAATAACCGCTTGCGGAACCAGCGACGCTTGTCAATGGCACACATACCAGAGCGCCTATGGCAGCTTTAGTCTTTGAACAATCGTCTTTGGAAGCGTTGCGAGCCATATCGTCCCAGCATAATTTGGCGCGACACAGCGTTTGTGTTGGGGATTGCAACACTTTTTGGCAGCAGTTGTTTGACCTGAAAACCCTGGAGAATTTCGCGTGGGCGCGGTTTCGACCTCTGACCCTGGCAATAACAGTTCTTGGCGGACCCCATGGAGGGGTCGTGACCCCCAGGTGCAGTCATTTTCTCTCAACTCCTTTTTTGCAAACTCGGCATTGTTATGGTTATCTGATGCTGTGTCCTTTGCTGAGTTGATGCAACATGTTTGATGACTTCAGCTGACTCATTGTCTAAGCTTTTTGGGCGATTGGGAGGGCTCGTGCTGCACTCTTGCACCATAAAGTGGACGCTATTTCAGGAATGCGGGTTGTGTGTTTCGGGACGTTACAACGCCCAGATCTAAGGTTCGCCCCTGAAAACTGGCCGCCTCGGCGCATAAAGACTTGCAGTTGGGACGAAGGGCAAACATACCATTCGTCCCTTCAGCATATGTGTTGTTGTTGGGCAATCTCGAGAACCAGTTGGCACTTATAATACCTAGTGTTGCCCTCTCCGTGGGCCATGCCACCACCTCAAACGGCATTCCGTCATCATCATCGCCAACAACACGTTAAATATCGATCAAGATGGTGGCCATACGATGGAGCGAGCTAGCTGCTCGTGCAGTCTTTTACCTCTCGACTAATCCAACATCACATGCCGATCGTGTCCTGCAGGCAGCCAAGGCTCTTCAAGGCTGGTACCACGGGCCATCGGGCCTCTGGACTACGACCGGGTGGTGGAACAGCGCCAATTGCTTAACAGTTCTGGCTGACTGGGCATTGCACGTCGGATCGAACACGGGGGATGTGAATGTGCCCCAGATTATCGCGACGACGTTCGAGAATGCGCAAAAGACGCATTTCACGGCGCAAAAGATCCTCTACGGGGATGGCCTGATGCAGTCGACATATACATATGACCCGGTGGCAAAGCGGGGCTTTTCCGAATTTCTCAACGAGTTCTATGACGACGAAGGGTGGTGGGCACTCGCACTTATCCGGTCGTGGGACGTGACGAAGGAGAACGCCTATCTCGACATGGCGGTGCGTATCTTTGCTGATATGCAGAACGGCACCGATACTGTCTGCGGAGGGGGGATTTGGTGGAGCAAGGAAAAGAAGTATAAGAATGCCATCTCCAACGAACTGTATCTGAGTGTGGCAGCCAGCCTGGCCAACCGGATCCCAAATAACAAGGACCATTTTCTCAAGATCGCGAAGGATCAATGGACGTGGTTCAAGAACAGTGGCATGATTAACGGCAACAGCCTCATCAACGATGGGCTACGCATCCAGGAGGACGGGAAGTGCGTCAACAACGGCCTGCCGACATGGTCCTACAACCAGGGTGTCATTCTTGGTGGCTTGGTTGAGCTGTTCCATGCGACAGCTGACACCTCATATCTCGCCGATGCCGTCGCCATCGCCACCGCCGCCATCACTAAGCTCAGCGACAACACCGGCATCATCCACGAGGTTGACCGGTGTGAGCCCAACTGTGGCAATGACGGACCACAGTTCAAGGGCATCTTCATGCGCAACCTGCAGTACCTAACGCGCGTCGTTCCAAACCCCGTCTTCCAGGGAGTCATCCGCAGGAACGCGCACTCCATCTGGACGAACGACCGGAACGAGCAAAACCAGCTAGGCATCAAGTGGACAGGACCGCCGGACTTAGGGAAGGGCCCGACAGCGGCAACACACAGCTCAGCAATGGACGTGCTCGTTGGCGCACTGGCTATTTCGGGGCTTTAACGTGCTCCAAAGAGAGCATTTTGATAGTTAATTCTCCTAGACATGCCCGTTTAGCACTGTAACAGATACCCTTAGTCACTATTGTTAATCTTGATTTTTGTCATTCTTTGTTTTCTCCGGGAGAGAAAGCTCTGAATATAATAGCCCCTTCTGTGGCATGCCTTGTGTTGGGATATTGTTTCCTTGAAATCATCGTCCCTGCCAGTTAAGTCGGTTGTGGGAGGAGGGGGAAGTGGTGCCTGATGCAAGACCTTGCCATGCCTTGCCCCGCTGTCGTGAACTTGGACCCACTCCTCCCTCTGCGAGGCCATTCATCCCAACAACTTCACCAAAACTCCAGCGAATCTCACCATGGACGCCCCCGAGGACGAGCTTGACATCAAGCTGCAAAAAATCTCTGGCGATTTAATCGCCGACTTTAACAAATCATTGTTACCGTTCCTCCGGAAGCAGGATGGCGCTGGAAAGTCGCCCGTCCGTTCTCATGTCCGCACTCGGGAGGCGACTCGCTTGACCGCATCAGTGAGTTCCAGAGCTGTGTTTTGTGACAAGCTTGCTGCTAACAATCGTGAAGCTTCTTGACCCCTTCCAGGAGCTACCACAGCTCCTCGATCCTCACCTGTCAAAATGGATACCCATCCTAGCCGATGCATTTCTGGAGTACCAGCTGACCCGACGGCATGCTGCTGCAATGCCGAGTCGCTCTGAGCTTCTGATGCCGCTGCCACGGGCTATCTGCAAGATAATCTACACCTTTTGCAAGGTCCGCGGCGAGAAGGTCATCGTGCGCTTCCTCAACAACGAGGCTAAGTACCTCGAACTACTGCTCTCAGCCCTGGAGGAGGCCGAACAGGCTCAGGAGCCCCATAACCAGTGGACCTGGGAAGAGCGCTACGTCGTGTTGCTGTGGCTATCGCATCTCATGCTTGCCCCGTTTGACCTCTCCACGATCTCATCGCACGAGATTGAGGAAGAGGAGCTTGTCCGCATCCCCGGCTTCGAGTGGCCAGCCGACCTGCCAAGCATCACCACACGAGTCCTCCCCTTGGCTATCAAATATCTGGCATCGCCAGGCAAGGAGCGAGATGCGTCCAAGGCGCTACTAGTGAGGATATCTATGCGCAGAGACATGCAGCAGTTGGGTGTGCTAGATGCTCTGGTCCGCTGGGCTCTTGCCGCCTTGCGGCCAACTAGGGACGAAGAGCGTACGCCATATCACTACATTGGCGTGCTCTCGTTTCTCGCTGGAATTCTGACGACATCAGCCGACACTTCAGACATGGACCAGTACTTGTCGACAATTTTCTACGCCGTGCATGGCATGGCTACGGAGCAGACTAATATTGGGTCGGCTCTGACCCGCAAAACTATAATCAAGGTGGTCAGGGCCATCGCTGTTCTGCTCCTCCGTAGGCCATTGCGGGACATGGAGAGTTTGGAGATGGTGGAAACCACGATTGGTTTTCTGTTGGACAACCTTGGAGACAACGACACTCCCGTCCGTTTCGCAGCAAGCAAAGCACTCAGTATTATTGCACTCAAGCTGGACTCCGATATGGCTTCGCAGGTCGTTGAGGCCGTCCTTGAGGGTCTCAACAAGAACGTCTTGCACGTTAAGGATTGCAACGACCCTTCTACTCCTCCGAGAAAGGACTTGAGCGCTGTTGATGCTCTTGAGTGGCACGGTTTGATGTTAACCCTATCTCATCTGCTGTACCGAAGGTCTCCCCCGGCAGAAAATCTCGCAGGTATTGTCCAAGCTCTGATGATGGGTCTCTCCTTCGAGAGAAGGAGCGCATCCGGCCACTCGACGGGCACAAATGTTCGTGACGCTGCGTGCTTTGGCATCTGGGCGTTGGCGAGGAGGTACACAACGGCTGAATTGCTCGCTGTGCCAACCCCTCGTCCTGACACATCCATCATCCAGATCTTGGCAATTGAGCTTATCGTGGCAGCGTGTCTGGACCCGTCCGGAAATATTAGGCGAGGGTCTTCGGCTGCTCTTCAAGAGCTCATCGGTCGCCATCCCGACACGATCGAGCACGGGATCTGGGTTGTCCAGACAGTGGACTATCATGCTGTGGCCCTGAGGACACGGGCGCTCCAGGACGTTGCTTTGGGTGCGACCAAGCTCTCCAGGAGCTACGGAGAAGCGATCCTAGATGCGCTACTTGGCTGGAGAGGCGTTGGAGATGTAGACATGGCATCGAGAAGAGCAGCAGGAACCTCGTATGGCCGGATCACGGCAGAACTAGCATCCACTGACCCGAATCCTGTCAACAGCTTGGCTAAGTCCGTATCAATGGTTCTAGATCGTCTCAAATCACTGGAAGCTCGGCAGGTTGACGAACGCCACGGGCTGTTACTGAGTTTTGCTGCAGTTCTAAATGCCCTTCCAGGAGCCATGCAGAAGTGGGACGCAGCTGTGGACAAGTTCGTCCGCCTTTCCATGGACGCTCTCCTGTGGATTCTTGAAGACTGCAACACCAAGACCTATCGTCGTCCGGAGCTCATCGATGAGGCGGTGAGCCGGCTGATCATCTCTTCGCTCCCTGTGTTGCAGGCAGCGACTTCCAGCACGGAGACCTTACTGTCTGGCCCATCGCTGAAAAATATGACTGGCCCGGATTTAGTAGCCCTTATTAACGCGGTAGAACAAAGACCCGAGCCTCTCAGCAGAGTCGTTGCCCTTATCAACTCCAGCCTGCAAAGGGCGTTGGTGTGGCAAGATCTGGATATCATAGCCGCCGCATCACAGGCAGCGGTTGTTCTCATGATATTCAGCACCGCTACGGAACGTGATGAAATTATTAGAGGTTGGACGGATGCCGCTCGAGCACGACAATCGTCCAAGACGCGAACCACCAGTGGCCATTTTTCTGCTCTGGCCGCGGTGTATCCGATCGCCTCGACACTGGCTCTGGAAGAGGACAAGAGCCTGATATGCGATGCCATCGTGGAGAGATGGAACACTGACAAGCAGACGGACACCCATGCCTGCATCTTGCAAAGCCTAGCCAACAGCGAGTTGCTCAAGCAGAACCTCAGCGTCTTCCTCGAGCTTGTGGCTGAAGGCCTAGACGATTACACTACAACTGCTCGAGGCGACGTTGGCTCTCATGTCCGTCTGCAAGCTATTCGAGCCACCAAGTCACTCTGGGAGAGACTGGACGACCTTCCAGCCAACAACAACCTTACCTCTGGACTCTTCTTACGTGTCCTACGGCTAGCAGCCGAGAAGCTCGACAGGGTCAGGGTGGAAGCACAGGCAGCTCTGGCCGTGACACTGAAGCCAAGGTACGGCAGGCTCTAGTCACAACTTCGTGGGATACTGACGCGTTTCTAGCTACTCGACGGAGCTCAGGAGGTTAACATTCTCCTCCAAAGCATACTTCTCTTTCTTGCTTGACCTCCTCCGAGAGGATTGGCTGCTCCCGGCTTTCTCCGGAGCAAAGGCCGACACGGAGGGATGGGTGGACAGTTTGATGGCCGGGTTTGTGTCGTCGGCTGACACTGGAAATGAAGAACTGGTGATCGCCACCCGGGCCGCGTTGGCTGAGTTCTGTGAGAGATCGACAGCCAACGTCGAGTTGATCTGCACAGCTCTGGCCCGAAATCTCAAGGCCTGGCAGGGTACAGACCGGGTACTCGTCCCGACGCTTGAAGTTGCAGCGTTCCTTTTCCACATTGGCGTGTTTGCCCGCTGCGGCGGAGTCAACTACAAGAGCATGTGTCTGCAAGTCCAGAAAGCTTGTTACAAGACAGGCAACGTCCGCAAGATCGAGGCATGCATCAGGATGTACGGGGCCATCGCAGAACTGGGCCGGAACGCCGTCTCCACGACCACCGAGACCGACGATGCCCAAAAGATCAAAGCCGGCGCCCGGGAGGCTCGAATTCGGCTTGGAGCCCTCATGTTCCATCCCTGGCCGAGGGTAAGGGCCATGGTCGTTGACGAGCTCTGGAGTCTCCATCATCATGATGATCCGGCTGTCGAAGATCTCAAAGGCACTGATTGGGGACGAGCAGAAAAGTCGAAGATAAAGCGATTGGTCGAAATGCTTGGTTTGGCGTGAGCTTTGACCGCTCTTTTGTGCTGCGGGCCAGTCTCCGAACCAATCAAAAGCAAGCTTTCCCAGCCATCCAAAATGCTTCTTTTTTCATGCCAAGAACCGTTGGCTCTACCCCCCGGCCAGTTGTGAAGAGGACATGTTCGACTGCGGCCGCGGCGCGTGGCAGCCCTGTTGCTGTGGAGCAGGGCGGCGTCCACCCGGAATTCATGCTTTTCGCCCCGAGCAACGCCAAGACCCATCCTCTGACTGTTTTCGTCTTGAGGTGAGGCCGGGTGGATGCAGAGAACTTTCATGAGAAACCGGCAGTTGAGAGCCACCATGGCCTTGTTAATGAAAGACCAACTTCCAATCCTTTCTGCTCTTTCTGCTTGTTACACGATTACGTTATTCAGCCTTGACAAAGCTGTCATGAAACGGCGGCATAGACCCGCATCGTGCCTGAGATCAAACGTCACTAGTATCGAGCCATAACCGGGCCGGCATCCAACGTTGGGCAGGTCGCCGATTAATATCGGCTCGGGGTCACACCACCGTGGGATGGGCAGCGGTTACTTTGGCTGCAGTTATGTTGTAGTGTATTTCTATCTGGCGATGACCACGTAGCTGACAGCATCTGCCCGCAGCCATTTCGATGAAGGATCTTTGCTATGCATGATGGTGCATGAGAAACGGCTAGGCACGGGCCAGATGGATTTGTGATGTCGCCGTTGGGGGCATGAAATCAGATCTCCCCTACAGAACGATAGGAAAAAGCGGAACATGTCCATACACCGAAATGGCCGATATGAGATCGGGCGTCTAGAGACAGAAGCTGCCCCAGCCGTCACCTGAACGCGGCGATGCCAAGGAGCGGATCTTTGCGGGTGCCAGCGGGCTTGTCGGACAGAGAGCAGCTCGGAATCAGCTTGGGGCGCTCCTCCATTTATCTAACGTCTTGACAATGCCGGTCGAAGAGTAAATCTAGGGGGTTGCACGCTGTGCTAAAATTGACAACATGATGCTTGCTGGCTATTTGAAAGCAGGAACACACTGATAGGTGTAATATAAAGAACTTTGAAAGCCCTTCGACTCGTAAACTAAGTTGGCGTGCTTCGTCGCTGAGCGTCCCACCTAGCGCCCGCATCAGGAAAATGTCAACGCGGGTTGGCTGGCAGTCCATGAAAGGTTCATCAGGGCTGTACACTGCATCAATTGATCTAACTGCTGAGGAGCAGGCAGATGAGAAGACAGGGTGTGAATCATAGGGAGTTGCGATGTTGGAGTCAGGAAATTCGTGGAGCCGCTGAGGTAGGCATGCAGATATCCTGTTCTGCAAGACGATTCCTTGCCGCTGCCCAGAGAAGAAAAAATAGCGTTTTTTTTTTTCTCTGGGCGTCGAAGCTCTTCGCCCGGCTAAGTTACGTACGGGCCGTTATCCGCCGAAGCTGCACGTGCAACGCCGTTTCTGCATTTTTTTTCGTTGCAGATGCCTAACAAGCACCTCCGGCGGCTGGCTAATTTGAGCTTGCAATCCTTGCGGTTTACACTATTTTTTATCCACAGTACATGGTTTGACAAGGTCCTCCGCCACCTGCCTTCCTTGAAAGGCCTCCGTTGTTGGGGACTGGAGGAGGAAATTGTGAGGCTGTTTGCGGACTGTTCTTCTTGAATGAGACCTTTAGGGGTTGTAACGGCAGCATCGTGCCCCGTAAATGCAGCCTCTTGGCGACACTTGCGTGGTTAGCCGGCAAGAAGACCGAAAACGCTGCCAGTGGGGCCGCAAACTTCGGCAGTTCGGACACAGTCCTCCATTACGAACCGGACGGGCTAGCCGTAACGTTTTGGTGTTGTT
>Ga0065720_1002312_pt1 | contig 14482 bp, 13 predicted proteins | sample Thericmetagenome_FD_59107 | JGI IMG/M metagenome (GOLD analysis project Ga0065720, IMG submission 59107) | Thermophilic microbial communities from the Joint Bioenergy Institute, California, USA of rice/straw/compost enrichment - eDNA_2 v2... | ecosystem: Engineered > Solid waste > Grass >... | reverse complement strand
GGAGCGGCGGTTCGTGCTAGCCTATTGCGGCACTCTCATACCTCGCGGTGCTGCTGAGCAGTATGAGGGTAGCGGGGACGGTGATCCGCTATCATAGAAGGGATGACGCCGCGGGAACTCTCGGATGCCCCGCCGGTTGCGCACTCGAAGCTGACAGATCTCGAAGCTGCCCTAGGCTCGGTAATCCGTGGAAAGGCAGAGGTATTGCGCCTGTCCCTCGTGTGTCTCCTCGCCAAGGGCCACCTGCTGATCGAGGACGTTCCGGGAGTCGGGAAGACCACNCTGGCCCACGCTCTGGCCAGGCTTGTGCGATGCACTTTCCAGAGGGTGCAGTTTACGAGCGACATGCTGCCNAGCGATGTGCTGGGTGTGACCGTCTACAATGCCCATTCGCGGGAGTTCGAGTTTAAGCCCGGCCCGATCTTCACGAATTTCCTGCTGGCGGACGAAATCAACCGCGCGACNCCGAAGACNCAATCGGCGCTGCTCGAAGCCATGAATGAGCTGCAGGTGACGATCGACGGCAGGTCGTACCCGATGAGCGAGCCNTTTATGGTCGATCGCCACCCAAAACCCCGTCGAGCATCATGGCACNTANCCGCTTCCCGAATCGCAAATGGACCGTTTCCTGATGCGGATTCAGATCGGCTACCCGGATCCCGCCAGTGAACGGGAGATCCTGCGGAGCACGGACGTCAACCGGTCCGGACCGATCGGAGGGGTGATTGGCGCGGAAGATTTGGTACAGATCCAGTCCAGCGTGGAGCGGGTCTCGGTGGATGACTCGATTGTCGACTACATGCTGGCGATCGTGGAGAAGACGCGCACGCATGAGTCCCTTTCTCTGGGAGTCAGCCCCCGAGGGTCACAGGCGCTCTACCGTGCGGCCCAGGCGCTCGCCTTGATCGAAGGACGCGACTACGTGCTGCCGGATGATGTGAAGCGTTTAGCCGTGCCCGTCTTTGCCCATCGCGTTGTCGTCAACAATCGAGCCGCGCTCTCGTCCCGGAGGTCTGAGGCCGCCGACCGCATCATACAGGATATCCTTACCTCAGTCGACGTTCCGCTGTAGAGAAGAAGAAATCGTATCTATGAAGACTGCCATTATCGGCCTGCCCATGACGGGCAAAACATCGCTGTTCACTATCCTGACGGGAGTTCACGAAGCGACCCGGGTGGGCTCCATGGAAGCGCGCGTGGGCGTGACCAAGGTGCCCGACGAGCGTGTCGACGCCCTGGCGAAGCTCTTTGAGCCGCCCAAGGTGACCTATGCCACCGTCGAGTACCTCGATTTTCCTGCGATTTCGAAGGAGGCCCTCCGCGATCCCAGCTACCTGGCGAGCNTGCGCGTCGTCGACGCGCTGGCGCATGTGCTGCGCGTCTTTCAGGACGAGATGGTTCCCCACGAAAAGGGCAGTGTGGATCCGCTGCGGGACCTCGAGGACGTCGAGACGGAATTGATCCTGAGCGATCTGGTCGTCGTGGAAAAGCGCCTGGAGCGCCTTGAGAAGGATCGCAAGAAGATCAAGAACCCGGAACTCGACCAGGAGTATGAACTGCTGGTGCGGTGCAAGGCCGCGCTCGAGGAGAACAAGCCCCTGCGAGGCCTCGAGTTCACGGCCGAAGAAGAGAAGCGAATTCGCGGCTTTCAGTTCCTCTCGCTCAAGCCGGTGCTGTATGTGCTGAACCTCGGCGAGGCCGATGCTCCTCGGATGGCGGAGATTGAGAAGGAGTACCGGGAAGGGCCCCTGGCCAATCGCCCGAAAACCGCCGTCACGGCAGTGTGTGGAAAGATCGAAGCCGAACTTGCGGAACTCGCGCCGGAAGAGGCCAAGGAGTATCTGGCGAGCTACGGATTAAGCGAGTCGGGTCTGGTCCGCCTGATCTCCGCNACGTACTCGCTGCTGGGGNTGATGAGCTTCCTNACCGCGGGNGAAACGGAAGTGCGCGCCTGGACGATCCCGCAGAACAGCACNGCAGTAAAGGCCGCTGGAGCGATCCACTCCGACTTTGAGAAGAAGTTCATCCGCGCGGAAGTCGTCAACTGGAAANCCCTCATCGATTTCAACGGGTANGCGGGAGTGCGGGAGAAGGGACTGCTGCGTCTGGAAGGGAAGGACTACATCGTCAAGGACGGGGACGTTCTGGTGATTCGTCACAGCTAGGTTCCCGAGGGACGGCGTTCGGGGCTAGTCGGCGTCCTTTTCCCATTCCCTTTCGAGCAGGCGGGAGTATTCACCGGACGCGAAGAGCTCGAAATGGAAATTCGCGGAAGAAATGGNAGTAAACGGGNACATGCGCTGGCTGCAGGAGAAGAGCTGGTCGGCGTAGCGGTAGTAATTCCGGATGAAGTCNGTTGACAGGATCTCGGGATCCGGNACCTGGCAGAAGACGGTGTTCAGGCCNATGGCCCTTGTGAAGATCGCCCGGTAGTCGGCTACGCCCCATTTGCGCAACTTGTCTTTGACGGGTTTGGGGGTGTCGTGGATGAGCAGGTGCAGGAAGCTGTGCGGCCGTATTTTCGCAACCGCGAGTTCCGGGTCCCGCTCCACGACCTCCATGCATTGTTCCACCCACCGCAGAAGATCCCGGCCGACGTAAAACAGCATGCGGATCTCACACACCCGTCCTTCGAGCAGGCGGCGCTCAATCTGTTCCGCGCTCAGGTCGCCCGATGGAAGCAGACCCTGCAGCATCAGGTTGGCGCGCGAACTCTCCACGAGCTTATTGGGGGCTGAAGCGTCGCTGAACGGATGCAGAATCAGTGGCGGGAGGTCCCAACGGCGGTTGGAACCGAAGAGTTTGCTATCCATGCTGTTCATGTCTCTAATCGACCGGCAGGGGCGGAAGATTAGTCAGGATATCACTTCCGGCTTTCCAGCAGAACCGTTGTCTCAATCACTTGTGAGCCTCTCCGTACCTTCACGGTAACCTGCTGTCCGGGCTTCGTCTGCCGTAGGGCGTAGGTAAAGTCGTAGAGGTTCTCGATGGGTTTCCCTGCGAACTCAAAAAGAATATCGCCGGCTTTCAGGCCCGCCTTTGCGGCCGGGGAGCCTTCCCGCACATCCGCAAAACGGAAGCCGTTCGGGACTTCCGCAAAGTCCGGCACGCTTCCGAAGTACGGTCCGTACCCGCTGCCTCCGCCTGTGCCTCCCGCCGCGTGATGGCTAGGCGCCACGCGCACGAACTGGGGTCTCTGCTCGTCGGTCGCCAGCTTCGCGGCCACTTCAGCAATCAGCTCGAGCAGCTTTGACGTCTCTTTGGACTCGATCTTATCCCACGTGTCCGACGGGCGGTGGTAGTCGGAATGGAGCCCTGAGAAGAAGAAGAGGATAGGAATCTGTTTGGTTGTGAAAGAGGTGTGATCGCTCGACCCATAACCGGCTTGCTCGGAAAGATCGAGCGTGAAGTTGTAGCGAGGGCGCACCTCGTCAAGCAGCTGGCGGAAGCTTGTGCCGGTGCCAGCCCCGCCTACGTACACTTTCCCTTCACGGATGCGGCCAATCATGTCCATGTTGATCATGGCCACAGCCTTTTCGAGCGGATACCTGGGGTTGTTCACGTAGTAGCCGGATCCGAGCAGACCCAGTTCCTCTGCAGCGAAGGCGATGAAGAGTATTCCCCGGCGCTGCTTTGGCTGTTGAGCAAACCATTGCGCTAATTCGATGAGGCCGGCCGTTCCAGAGGCATTGTCGTCCGCTCCCGGATGAGGGGTCCCGGCCATGGATGGAGCCATCGAAAATTGCTCGCCCAGTCCCAGATGATCGTAGTGGGCGCCAAGGATGACGTACTCGTCGCTCTCCCCTGGAAGATATCCCACGACATTGTGAACTGTCTTCACGTCGCGGCTGACGTCTACCGTGAGATCCACCCGGAGGTCGTCTGGCAGGGGGAAGGATCGCGGCTTCAAGTCCTTGTCGATCGATTCGACAATGTCGCGCAGGTCGTACCCTGATTTGGAGAGCCATCCCGCTACGGTCTCCACTTTGACTTGAACAAAGGGAATGCCCGGACTGGCAGGTCCGACATGTTTCACAAATTTATCGAGAGAATCTGAGTCGCCGCGATGAGTGGGCTGGTCATTGACGAAGATTACAGCCCGGGCTCCATGCATCTTCGCGTTGACTCCCTTTGCCTCGAACTGCGCATGCTGCGTGTAGGCTTTTCCCGCAAAGACACTGTTTTCGTCGAACTCCTGCGGTTCGTGCCGCAGCAGGATCACGATTTTGTCTTTGACGTCGATGCCCGCGTAGTCGTCGTAGTTATACTCTGGAGCGGTGATCCCGTAGCCGGCGAAAACCAGTTGGCCGGAGACGGTGCGGCTGGCGGAAAAGTTAAACGGAACGAAATCCTCGTTGAGCTTAAGCTGACGGGACCGGCTGCCCTCCGTAATCACCAAGCGGTTCTTGGCGCCCAGGCGAGCGTCGGTAGTGACGGGAAAAGGTTGCAGGTAACCCTTCCCGCCCGCGGGCTGCAATCCCGCTTTGCGAAATTGCTCCGCAATATATGCTGCCGCCTTTTCCAGACCCGGCGTTCCCGTGCCGCGTCCTTTGAGCTCGTCGGAAGCCAGGTACTTGACGTGTTCGACGTATCTGTCCGGATCAATTCCTGCGCCGGCAAGCGAGCTGGCCAGGATCAGGCATAGCGGGACAAGGAATTTAAGTTGGGAACGCTTGCAACGCATGGAGGTGCTTCTGTCCTATCGGGCCTTTAACAGGCAGGCTAATTACTGAAAGGCGTTGGCAGTTTAAGCTCGCAGCATTTCTCACCCGCATTGGCGTGCTGCTTCTGGTAGTCGAGCTCCATCTCGACGATCCGGCGAAGCTGGGGCCAGCCGATCGATCCCGGAATCTTACGGCCATTGATAAATAAAGTGGGCGTCGAATCCACTCGAAGCCCTCGTCCTTCGGCAATCGACTGATTGATGTCCGCTTCTGTCGCCTTCGAATCCATGCACTGCCCCAGCATGAAGTCGTCGAGATTCTTCTGCTTCGCAAATTCGAGGACTTTGCTTTTCAGGTTGTCGGGGGTAATCTCTTCCTGCTTCTCGAAAATCCAGTCGTGGTAATCCCAGAAGCTGACCGGATTCTGGCGGAAGATACAGCGTCCGGCGATGGCCGCGGGACGAGCCCAGGGGTGAATCTGATCAATCGGGAAGTCCTTGAAGTAAACCCTCACTTCGTTGGGGAAGGTCGCCTTCAGGTTCTCGCGGAGAACCTTTGCCTCCTGCTTGCAGTAACTGCATTGAAAGTCGCTGAAGACGGCGATGACGACCGGAGCGCCCGGAGCGCCAAAGCTCGGCTGCATCTCAGTCTTCAGTTTGTCGATTTCCGGTTGGAAGGGATTGGAGGCGATATCGTACACGTTTCCGCGCACGACCTTCTGACCATCCTTCGTCACGTAGAGAGTTTCCTGCTGAGAGGCTGCACCGGCTGTAGCAGTCACAGTGATCTCATAGAAGCCGGGAAGCGGCGCCGGCTTTGGGTCGCCCACAGCAACATTAATTTGCGGACCCCAGAGGAACAGGTGCCTCACATATGCTTCGAGAGTCGCTTTGTCCAATGCGCTCTTTGCGGCAGGTGCTGCTTGAGACGCGCCTGGGGCCGGATTTTGAGGAGCGGCTGTCTTCTTCTGGGCGAGGAGGGCCACCATGCCCAGACAGAGCACGAGGGGAAGGCCAAGGGAGAGACGACGCATATGCTTTATTGTATCTTGCAGTGTGATCTCTTACGGGATGAAACCTTACGCCGGAGAGTTCAAGTGCTGCTTGAACCATTCCGCAGCCAGCCGGGCCACCTCTTCGAGCGCGCCGGGTTCCTCGAATAAGTGAGTGGCGCCTTCGACGATCTCGAGCTTCCGGGGGGTGCGCATCCTGTCGTACGCCTGTCGATTCAGCTCGAGCACTTGCGTGTCGCGCCCTCCCACAATCAGCAGCGTCGCGGCCTGGACGTTTTCTAATGCGCCTGCGGCCAGATCCGGCCGCCCGCCTCGTGAAACCACTGCGCGCACTTCCCGGGCGCGTTCCGCGGCCGCGATGAGCGCTGCTGCCGCGCCGGTGCTCGCCCCAAAGTATCCGATTGGCAAGGACTGTATCTCTTTTTGCTGCTTTGCCCAGTCCGTAGCGGCAATCAGTCTCGTCGCAAGCAATGGAATGTCGAATCGGAGGTGCGCCGTATATGCGTCTACGCGCTCTTCCGATTCCGTCAGCAGATCGAGCAGGAGCGTCGCCATGCCCGATTCGCGGAGGCGTCCCGCTACGTGGCGGTTCCGGGGGCTGAAACGCCCACTCCCGCTGCCGTGCGCGAAGATCACCAGACCGGTCGCATCGGAAGGTGTAGCAAGATCGGCTTGAAGGACCGCCTCCCCCGCCTCGATCCGCACTAGCCGTTCGATGGTGGATTCAACTGTTCTCATGGTACATTCGCAGGCTCTACTGCCCTCCGGAGGAGTTCGCGAACCTCTTCGTCCGTGGTTTGGCTGAAATCGTCGTACCAGGCGCCGACGGAATAGAAGGGTTCAGGCGTGTTCGCGCAGATCACCGCGTCGGCGTACTTGCGCAGGTCTTCGCAGGAATCGACGGCGCCCACCGGGACGGCGACCGTGATCCGTTCCGGGCCAAGGGCGCGCAGAGCCGAGACGGCGGCGTGCATCGAGGCGCCTGTGGCAAGGCCGTCATCGACGAGAATTACGTCACGGCCCTGGATGACTGGCGCTGGCCGGTTGTCGCGGTACAACCGCTCGCGCCGCTCGAGTTCCTGCTGTTCGCGCGAGGCAGCGGCGTCAATTGCTTCTGGCGAAATCCCCAGGGCGCGCACCACGTTCTCATTCAGCACGCGGACGCCGCCGCTGGCAATCGCTCCCATCGCCAGTTCCTCCTGGCCGGGCACGCCTAATTTTCGAACGACAAAAACGTCGAGCGGAGCGTGGAGCTGTTGCGCGACTTCAAATGCGACGGGAACGCCGCCGCGAGGGAGCCCCAGGACAAGAACGTTCTCGCGGTTCGCGTGATCCTTCAGGTACGTCGCCAGAATTCTCCCGGCCTGCCGCCGATCGCGATACAGCATCGCGACCTCCTCTCACGCAGTGCCGCGCCTCGAAAGGGCGCCGCAAGGGCCTCTTTACAGGCCCCAGACTGTAGATGCTTTGCGGAGTTGGAATGAAGACAAGCTTTGGCGAAGCCTAGAGGACCGGGCCGATCCGCCATGGTACGAACTCCTTGTGGCCCAGGCGTTCGCTGCATGTCTTCTCACCCGATGCCACCCGGAGGAGAAAATCAAAAATTTCCCGCCCGATCTGTTCCACCGTAGCCTCTCCATCGGCGATTCGGCCGGCGTTGATGTCCATGTTGTCCCGCATACGCCTGTAGGTGTTGCTGTTGGTGGCGACTTTAATGACGGGAACCGTGGGAAAACCGATGGCGCTGCCGCGCCCCGTGGTGAAGACAATCACATTGACGCCTCCTGCCGCGAGCCCCGTTAGCGAAACCGGATCATAGCCGGGCGTGTTCATGAAGTTGAAGCCTGGGGTTGTGATCCGTTCCGCGTAGTCGAGGGCATCGGTCATCGGAGACGTCCCGGCCTTGGCAGCCGCGCCGAGTGACTTCTCCAGGATGTTTGTAAGGCCGCCTTCTTTGTTCCCTGGCGAGGGGTTGTCGTCGAAGCTCCCGCCGAAGCGGCTCAGGTACGCCTTGTACCCAGTGATGAAACTGAGGAACTTCTCCGCTACCTGCCGGTTCCGCGCGCGCTGGACGAGCAGATGCTCAGCTCCAAAGCATTCAGGGGTTTCTGCAAGGACCGCGGAGGCGCCGAGAGCGGCAAGCATGTCGGAGCAGACGCCGAGAGCGGGGTTCGCGGTGATGCCGGAGAAGGAGTCGGAGCCGCCGCAATTGAGGCCGAGGCAGATTTTCGAAGCAGGTGTCTCGACGCGCTTCTCTGCCGACGCCCGCTCCAGCATTCTGGAGATTTCGCGCCTCGCCGCCTCAACCGTCGCGCGCGTGCCCCCGCTCTGCTGGACCGTCATTCCTACCAGCCGGTCCGTCCGCGGAGCACCCTTGCCAAGGTAGTGATCGATCTGGTTCACCTCGCAGCCCAGCCCTAAAATGACAGCGGCGGCGACGTTCGGATGATTCAAAACGCCTGAAAGCGTCCGCTGGAGCTGGGCAGTATCCGGACCAATGGTGTGTCCGCATCCCTCGCCGTGGGGGAAGGCGACGACGCCGTCGACGTTCGGCGGCAGTTCTTCCGCGCAATAACTGTTGGCGATCAATTCGGCCGTGTGCGCGGCGCAGTTGCTTGCGGCAACGACCGCGATGTAGTTGCGTGTGCCGACACGGCCGTCTTCACGCGGGTAGCCGAGAAATGTCGGCATGTCGCGCGGTGGCTCGGGGAAGGGAATTTCCTTATCCGGAAGAATGTACTCGGGAGGCGCGTCTTCAAACGCGACGTTGTGCGTGTGGACATGCCGGCCGGCATCAATCCGTTGACGCGCCCTGCCAATGGCTTGGCCGTAACGATAGACGCGCTCTCCGGCCTCGATCGGTTTGAAGGCAACCTTGTGTCCGGCAGGCACGGGCTCGAGGACGGTGAGGGATACACCGTCGACTTTGAGCGGCTGATTCGGCTGAAGCGGCACGCGCGCCACGGCGACATTGTCGCTTGGATGCAAGTGAATCGCGGAGTTCTCCGCGGTGGGTAATTTAGAAATGTCAACTAAACTCATCGCAGCAGTGCTGTCTCCGTGATTCGCTCGCCGTAGTGGACCATCAGCTTCTTACCGTGCGGGTGGACCCAGATGCCGTCGAGGGGAGGTATGTCGGCGGGTCCATCTACGATCATTGTCTTGCCTGGCGCCAACCCCTTGAGCAGTTTGCCGATATGAATGTGGGTGTGGCATTGGGTCCGGGCGGTATCGGCATTATAAGCCAGACCCCATTCGTCACCCCACAGTTCCTGCGCTTTCCGAATTGCCGCCGTCCAGAGCGCCGTCCGTTGCTTTGGAGTCAGGTCGCGCAGGTGGTGGCCGCCCGGGCCATGCACTCTTGGCAAAGCCAGCCACCGGTTCGGCTTCCGAGGATTGATGTCCTTTAGGAAAAAGACCTCAATGTCCTCCGGATGCTTCTCCGCTTCCATGCACAGGCTGCACTCTCGGAGCTGCATCGTCTCTATCTGAGCCGGGTTGCATGCGCAGTGGGAGATATCCGCATTCGCCGCATGGCACAGCAGAAACCCGGCGCATAGAACCATCGCACGCATTGCGAACATTATACTTGGAACGTGTCCTCCGGAATCCGGTTTTGGCCGGCCGCTATCGTCGTCGCTTACCTGCTTTTTTTCTTCGGTCTTGGGGACGTCGGCGTCCTCGGTCCCGATGAGCCGAGGTATGCCTCGATCGGCCGCGAAATGGCGGTGTCCGGAGACTGGATCACGCCTCGCCTATGGGGAGAGGAATGGTTTGAGAAGCCCGCGCTCCTCTATTGGATGGTTGCCGCGGCGCAACTGGCCGGCCTCGGAGACGATCTAGCTCCGCGAGTGCCGGTGGCCCTTTCGAGCGTCGCCTTTCTGCTCTTCTTCTTGCTTTGGCTCCGGCGGCAGTTTGACCCCACCGTTGCCTTCACTGCCGCCGCGATTCTTTCGACGTCGGCAGGCTGGCTCGCCTACAGTCAGGTGGGTGTAACGGACCTTCCCCTCGCTGTCACGTTTTCGACTGCAATGCTGTTGTGCCTGCCGTGGCTGCAATGCGGCGATAAGCGTTTGCTGCCGCTGGCGGGCTTTTTCTTTGGCTTGGCGATCCTCGCCAAAGGATTGGTTCCTTTGGTGCTGGCGGCTCCGCTGCTGTGGTTCGGCCGCAAGCGCTGGCGGGACTTCCCGCGGATTGGCATGACGGCCTTCTCTGTTGCGCTGCCCTGGTACGGCCTAATGATTCTGCACCACGGTCGCGGTTTTGTGGATGAATTCTTTGTACGGCATCATTTCGGAAGGTTTGCGACCGAAGAGCTACTCCACCAGCGGCCATGGTGGTTCTACCTGCCGGTCCTCGCCGGCGGACTCTTCCCTTGGACGCCGCTGCTCGCTACGATTCGCCCCTTCCGCGATATCCGCCTCCGATTCCTGCTGGCCGTCGCCGCCTTTGGCTTCGCCTTCTTTTCCGCGTCCACGAACAAGCTTCCGGGTTATCTCTTGCCACTGCTGCCTGCGATCGCCGTGCTGATCGGCGTCGGGCTGCAACACGGCAAGCAGGCGCGGACGCTGCTTTCCGTCGTTGCCGTCCTGCTGGTGGTGCTGCCCGTCATTGCGGACGTCCTGCCACGAGCTTTGCAATCCGGGCTGATGCGAGCGGGGACGGATTGGAGCGCCGTCCTGCCCGCGCTTCCGATTGCCGGCGTGGCACTGCTTGTCCGCCGGCTCGATACGAAGCCTGCCGTGGCCCTTCTGGCGATCCTGGCCACCATCGGCGTGGTTTACCTCAAGGTCCGTGCCTACCCTGCGATGGAGGCACTGGTTTCAGCCAGATCGCTTTGGCGCGAAGTATCCGGACGCGCCTCCGAAACCTGCGTCGATTCCGTCCACCGCAATTGGCGCTACGGGCTCAACTACTATTCCGTGCAGCCGCTGCCTGATTGCAAGGAGGCCAGTCGCCCAATCCGGATCCGCCAGGCAGGAGCCGGTCCGCCGCAGGTTGAGACCGGTCCTTCTTAAAACGCCGGGCTCGCTTGGATAGCCGGGATGCGTTTACGAATACTCGGACTTGCTAGTCGGCGTGCAATACTGTATTCTCTATAGAGATTAGGGAGAATGCCATGAGTGAAGGTGCTGCGATAGATCTGGAAGCCGTCGAGCTCGAGTACGACCGCATTGTTCGCGAGGACATCGAGTTCTTCCGCCAGCAAGCCGAGGAGTATTTGGCGGGCAGGCTGACCGATGACCAGTTTCGGGCGACGCGGTTGAGGCGCGGAATCTACGGACAGCGTCAGAGCGGCGTGCACATGGTGCGAACCAAGGTGCCCGGCGGCGCGGTAACGTCCGATCAGATGCGGCAGCTTGCGCGGATCGCTGACGAGTTCGGCGGCGGTCGCGGCCATCTGACGACCAGGCAGAACGTCCAGTATCACTTTGTTCCCCTGCGGCGCGTTCCGGATCTGCTACACCTTCTCGCGGATGTTCGTCTCACGACCCGGGAGGCTTGTTACAACACCGTTCGCAACATCACGGCCTGTCCGCACGCTGGCATCAGCCCTGACGAGCCGTTCGACGTGCGCCCCTATGCCCGGAAGCTCGCTTTCGCATTCCTGCATAAGGAGCTTACGGACAATCTCCCGCGCAAGTTCAAGATCTCCCTCTCCGGCTGCAAGGACGATTGCATGGAGACCTCCATTAACGATGTCGGTTTGCGGGCGATGATTCGAGACGGGCGCCGGGGGTTCCGAATGGTGATCGCCGGCGGACTCGGACCGCTTCCTACCGAGGCCCGCGTTCTCGAGGAGTTTCTCCCCGAGGAGGAGCTGATCGGGAAGGTCGAAGCGGTCATCCGGGTCTTCAACAAGTATGGGAATCGTCAAAACAAGAACAAGGCGCGCTTGAAGTTTGTGCTTCGGGAGCGCGGCTTCGACTGGCTGAAGGAAGCGATCGAGAAGGAGTACCGGATCATTCGGGAGGAAGGCGGCATTCCGTGGCCCGAGGAAGTTCCGGAAGGCTTTGGCGGCTTCCAGTCACGCCCGAGGCCTCTTGGCGATGGCTCCTCTCTGCCTGTCCTCAACACGGTCGATGCCGAGTTCGACCGCTGGCTCGAAACCAATGTCACCGAGCAGAAACAGGCTGGGTATGCCGCGGTCACGGTAAAGGTTCCGCAGGGGAACCTGACCTCCGCGCAGATGCGCGGGCTTGCTTTCATTACGGACGCGGCCGGGGACGGTCTGCTGCGATTTACAGTTGAGCAGAACGTCGTGATCGGATGGGTGCCGATTACACAGCTGAAGCGAGTCTACAGCGCCCTGAAGCAAATCGACCTGGCAGATCCGGGACCGGGCGCCATCGATGATGTCGTCACGTGCCCTGGCGCCTGGACCTGCAATCTGGCCCTCACCAAAACGATGAATCTCGGGGCGGCACTGGCTGATACCGTGCGCAACCACCCGAGCCCGCTTGTCCGCCGTTTGAAGATCCGGGCGAGCGGCTGCCCGAATGCCTGCGGGCAGCACTGGACCGGTGACATTGGGTTCTACGGAAACGCGCGCAAGATCGAAGGGCGCGAAGTCCCGTACTACCAGATGCTGCTCGGCGGCGGGTACGATTCGGAGGGAATCATGCGATTCGGCCTGGCCGTCCAGAGCATACCCGCGCGCCTGGCGCCAGTTGCCCTCAAGCGCGTCTTGGATCACTATATTGCCAATACGATCGAGGGTGAGTCCTTCCGCGATTACGTGCTCCGCTTCAAGGTTGAGTTCTTCCGGTCGATGCTGAGCGATCTGGCGAAGCCGGCAGAGCTCGCGCCCGAAATGTACATGGACTGGGGCGATGACGTTCCGTTCTCGCTGCAGCTCGGGCGCGGCGAGTGCGCTGCCTAAAAGTATGAGACGGGCCCCAGCGAGGGCCCGTCCCGATCTGTTTAGGATTGCTAGCTGCGCTTGGAAGAGCGGGCGTTTTGAGAGCGGTTCATTTCAAAGACTGCACCTTGAGAGAAGGCGCCGGCGGGTAATGCAATCGAGCTGTCCACCATTTCGGCCATTGCGTGCGTCGGGATTCCTTCTGCCTCCTTCATGAAGCACATCGACTCGGTTTGAGGATCGAAGTCCACGCGAATCAGATCTCCGCACCGCACCTGGTCGGTCGCGATCAGGTTGGACATTGGCTGCACCAGCAAGCGCTCAATCGCTCGTTTTAGATGGCGGGCGCCATACCGCTGGTCGGTTCCCTCACGAAGCAAATAGCTCTTTGCCGCTTCCGTAGCCGTGAATACAAAGGACCGTTCCGGCGAAGACGTAAAAATCCTCTGCTGCACCATGTTCAACTCGATGTCGAGTATTTTTTTCAGTTCACTATCGCCGAGTGGCTTGAAAACAACGATCTTGTCGAGCCTGTTCATAAACTCGGGGGTGAACTTCCGGCGCGCCGCTTCGATACCGCTGCGAGTGATCTTATTCGTCATTTTCTCGTCGAGAACAGCGGCGACTGCTGCGGAACGAGGTTGCTGGCACGCGTCGAACCCCAGCTTGGGTGTCATCAGGGAACTCATTTCGGTCGCGCCCAAATTACTCGTCATAAAGATCAGGGCGCGGGAGAAATCTACTTTGCGGTTATCGCCCAGCGTAAGCGTCGCCTTATCAAGAATACCGAGCAGCAGGTTCCAGAGAGCATCGCTTGCCTTTTCAATCTCGTCGAAGAGGATAAAGCTCAGTTTCACCTTCTCGGTGTGATATTGGTTGACCACTTCCTGGCTCAGCAGCGGATGCGTCTCCCGGTGTCCCAGATAGCCAGGGGGAGACCCGATAAGTTTTGCGATTTCGTGGCTATGCTGGAACTCTGCGCAATCGAGTTTGATGACGGCGCGCGAAGTACCCACCAGGCTTTCTGCNGCAGCTTCGACGATGCGGGTTTTACCGGATCCAGTGGGNCCCAGGAATAAAAAATTTCCAACTGGCCGGCCCGGGGCAGACATTCCAGTCAGATGCATCTGGTAGATATTNACAATCTGCTGGATTGCCTCGTCCTGCCCAACAATGAGTTTGCGAAGGTTGGACTCTAACGCCTCGGCTTCGCGGCCCGTNTTGGTCGGATCCAATGGTTGGTTCAGCCTGACCATATGCTTGACTTCCCCTTTCAATCGCGGCCTCTCTCTTCGTCTGGCTGCAATCCGTGTGCCATCCCGCCGNNGCGTCATCCTGATCACCTCCTACTTGCTCATTGNTCACTTCTTGGGTTTTGAAGGACGGATCTCAACGCTACTGATGAGAGTGCGTTCCGGCATCGAAAGCACCATGAGAACAACATCGGCAANGTCCTCCGGGGCTATTTTCCAGTCAGCCGCGCCTCCGCTGCCAAAGTTCGTNGCAACNCTNCCNGGCATGATGGTGGAAACACGGATATTGTCGTAGCGCACATCCAGCATCATTGCTTCGGAGAAACCGTTTAGGGCGAATTTGGAAGCGTTGTAGGCAGTCCCGCCGCTGAACGCGTTTTTCCCAGCCAGGCTGCTGATGTTGATGATAAAGCCGCCTCCGCGATTCCGAAATCTCGGTATTGCTTCCCGGCTACAAAAGTAAACGCCGTTCAGATTCGTATCGATAACCTGTTTCCATTGCTCCGGCGTAAGCTCCGCGATATTTGCGAACACGCCTACACCGGCGTTGTTAATCAAAATATCTAAGTGATCGAGGCTGGCGTCGACAAACTGAAAGAATTCCGAAACCTGCTCCCGGCTCGTAACATCGGCGGACCGGCCCACGACTTTATTGCCCTGGCTGGCAAAAGGAGCAAGTTCTTTCACAGCG
>Ga0065720_1020443_pt1 | contig 14483 bp, 14 predicted proteins | sample Thericmetagenome_FD_59107 | JGI IMG/M metagenome (GOLD analysis project Ga0065720, IMG submission 59107) | Thermophilic microbial communities from the Joint Bioenergy Institute, California, USA of rice/straw/compost enrichment - eDNA_2 v2... | ecosystem: Engineered > Solid waste > Grass >... | reverse complement strand
GAGCTCGGAGACGAGCTGCATCAGCGCCACCTCGAAAAGGGTGCCGGGATGCGCGGCGAATTTCACTTCGCCCGCGTACCGGTTGAGCAGCTCGATCGCGGCAAAAAGCTGCTCTTTCGTATAGGCGCCGGCAATGTCCCGCTCAATGCCGCCGTCCGTCTCCATGAGCCGCCGCTCCGCCCCGTCGAGCAGCTTGGCCATCAGCGCGTCGCGATAAAAATGGATCAAGCTTTCCAGGCAGCGGTCGACGCTTTTTCCCTCCGCCATAAGCCGTTCCGCCAGATCGAGCACGACGTCGAGCTCGCCCTTCAGCGCCGCCGCGGCAAGCTGACCGAACTGCTCGGCGGCGACGCTGCCGGTGACCTGGACGACGTCGTCATAGCTCACCTCGCCTCCGGTATACGCGATTACCTGATCCAGCAGACTGAGCGCATCCCGCATGCCGCCGTCGGAGAGCCTCGCGATATGCCACAGCGCGCGTCGCTCGGCGCGGATTCCCTCCGATTCGCAGATGCGCGCGAGCCGCTCGACCTGCGTTTCCGGCATGATCCGGCGAAAGTCGTAGCGCTGGCAGCGGGAGATGATCGTGACCGGCAGCTTGTGCGGCTCGGTGGTGGCGAGGATGAAAATGACATGCGGCGGCGGTTCCTCGAGCGTTTTGAGCAGCGCGTTGAAGGCGCCTATGGTCAGCATATGCACTTCATCGACAATATACACTTTGTACCGGACTTCCGTCGGCGCATACTTGACCTTGTCGCGGATGTCGCGGATTTCGTCGACGCCGTTGTTCGACGCCGCATCCAGCTCGATGACATCCATCACCGCGCCTTCGGCGATGCGCAGGCAGGCGTCGCATTCGTTGCACGGCTCGGGAGCCGGGCCCTTGCGGCAATTGACGGCTTTGGCCAGCAGCTTGGCCACGCTTGTTTTTCCGGTGCCGCGGGGACCGCAAAACAGGTAGGCATGAGTAATCCGGCCTTCGGACAGGGCGTTCCGCAGCGTCTGCACAATATGCTCCTGTCCCACGACATCGGCGAACGTGCGCGGACGCCATGAACGGTACAAGGCGATATGACTCATGTTGACCCTCCCTCCGCACGCGGCCTGCGACGGATATGCTATGCGCTGTGTTCATTATAACATGCCGGCGTCTGCCGCGCACCCGGACCCGGAAACCGGACAAAAAAACGGCCTCGTCCGAATCCCCGAATATCGCGCGGACGAAATCCCGGCGAAATTCCGGCGGCATTCCGCGTTCCCGCGGCTTTAGAAGTCGAGCGAGCCTGGCCTTCACATATGATCGTTGGAAAACGGAATGCCGACTGTGAACGTGGTTCCGAACCCTTTGGACGAGACCCGGATGGTACCTCCCAGATCGTGAATAATGCGCTGGCAGACGGACAGTCCGAGCCCGGTGCCGTTTTCCTTGGTGGTAAAGAACGGGTCGAAGATTTTGTCGATGAGAAACGCCGGAATGCCGGGTCCGGTGTCGTGGATGTCGATATTCACCTTTTGCTCGGCGTAGTCGACTCTCTCCACGATGCGCAAGACCCCTCCCTCGGACATCGCCTCGATTCCGTTTTTTGAAATGTTGAGACACACCTGCTTGAGCATTTCACGGTCGCCGAGCACCTTCGGGAGCGCCCCCGGAGACGGCTCGTATTCCACCGCCACGCCGTGCAGGATCGCTTCATTATGTATGATCGGCAAAATCTCGCGCAGCACCGTGGAGATGTCGATCGGTTCGTACGTGATGTTTTTCGGTTTGCTCAAGAGCAGAAACTCGCTGACGAGCTGATTGATGCGGTCGATCTCGGTGAGCATGATCTCCGTGTATCCGTACTCTTTCGTCATGTTGTGGTCGCGGAACGTGTTTTTCAGCACCTGCAGGAAGCCCCGGATGGACGTGAGCGGATTGCGGATCTCATGCGCGGTGCCCGCCGCGATTTGCCCGATCATCGCCAGCCGGTCGCTGCGCTGCACTTGCTCCTCCAGAGACCTGAGATTGGTGACGTCTTTGAAGATCACATAGGCGCCGACAATTTTGCCGAGCGCGTCCTTAAGCACGTTGGAATCCATGAGGAGCTCGTAGCGGTCCTCGCCGTTCGTCCAGGAAAACGCATAATTCCGAACGATGTGTCCGTCCAGAATCGTCCGCTGCACAAGCTGGTGATCGATGGGGACGGAGGCAAACACTTCGTCCATCGGCTTGTTGACGACCTCTTCGCGAATCAGGCCGAGCACGCGGCACGCCATATCGCTGATGTTCACCAGCCGGAACTCGGGATTGATCAAAATGACGCCGAGATTGACGTCACGCATGAACGAATCGGAAAACTGCTGCAACAGGCTTGCGCCGTTCACCGCTTGGATGTCGGCGAAAAGAATGATGCAGCAGGGCTCGCCTCCGTATTCGGCTTGAAGCGCCAAGCAGCGGGTGGTCAATTCCGCGCCGCCGCGGGCGCGAATGCGGACGACCGGCACATCGCCGGACATCCCGTTTTGCTCCAGGCATTCGCGGATCCACTCCGGCATCGAGTCCCCCGCAGTGACGGGGCCGCCGACGGACAAATCGCCGATTCCGTGCGGACAGACGCCGATCAGCGTGCGGAAAGGCTCGTTGCTGGCCAGAATGGCGCCGGACATGTCCGTGATCGCGGCAGCCGCCTGAATATGTTCAAGCCATACGTTCAGCTCCTTTTTCCCATTATTAAATGGAGAGTTTGATTGGTTCAAACACAGCCACCTCCAATGGGCCCTGTTGAACGGCAAAATATTCCAACACTTAAATTTTCTCGCCCCGCGGTGAGATTCCTCCTGTTGATGAAAAAAATCCGCCTCAAACACGGCAAAAAAGCCTCCGTCCTTGCGTCATCCGGGAAACGACTTATGATGCCGTTCACATTTTGATAAACGCCTTTTTTACGGACAATCCTGGGGCGTTTGATTCGTGAACCGGATGCCTACCGCACGGGCAATCTCCCGTGAAATCAAAATTTCTAGCAGGATTGTGCATATTCGAATAATTCGTCGATGTTCAAAGCAATTTTCTCTCTTTAAGATTGAATTAATGACGGCAACAAAAACAGCCGTACAAATTCGCTCAGAAAAAAAGAAACAGAAGGGGGGGAGAAGTTTGGGAAGGTTCGAAGGCCGTGTCGCATTGATTACCGGTGCCGGCAAGGGAATCGGCAGTGCGGTCGCAAAGATGCTTGCACAGGAAGGAGCAGCAGTGATCGCTGCGGATATTGACCCTTCCCTCGCGAAACAAACGGAGCATGATATTCGGGCAGCGGGACAGCGCGCATTCGCTTTTCAAATGGATGTCAGCAGTTTTGTGGATGTCAATCGTGTCCCGCGCATTGCCGAAGAACAGTTCGGGCAAATCCCCGATCTCGTAGTCTGCAACGCGGGCGTCCAAACGTTTCAGACCATCGAAGAATTGACGGTGGAAGAATGGGACCGTGTATTCAATGTCAACGCGCGGGGAACGTTTCTAACCATGCAAATGGCCGCGAAAGCAATGAGGCAGGCGGGGGTGAAAGGTTCGATCGTCACGATCGCATCGATCCAAGGGAGGCTTGGAAGCGTTTATTATGCCAACTATTCCGCTTCCAAAGCCGCTGTCATCAGTTTAACCAAGTCATTTGCTCTGGCTTACGCACCTTACGGCATTCGGGTCAATTGCGTAGCTCCAGGCGCAATACAAACGGAACTTTGGGAAAGAGCGGACCGCGAAATGGCCAAAATCCGCGGGATCAATCCGGGCGAACCGACGCGGGAGCGGATCGCGAAAATACCGTTGCAACGGTTGGGCACACCGGAAGACATTGCCAGCGCGGTCGCCATGCTGCTGTCCGACGAGCTGGGCTACGTCACCGGCGAGTGCTTGCACGTGTGCGGTGGGGATTTAATGCTGTAGTCGCGCTAAAGTCATCAAGCACGAGGAGAGATCAGATTGTCGACAAGAAGCCTTCAATGGAAGGACCTATATGTGGGAATGTCTTTCGAATCGCCGTCCCGGACGATTACCGAAGCCGACGTCGTCATGTTTGCCGGACTTACCGGAGACTATTCCGAATTGCATACGAGTGAGGAATTCGCCAAACGAACCGACTTTCAGCGCCGGGTGGCTCACGGCTTGCTGGGTCTGGCTTACGCCCACGGATTGATGTGGGCGCGAACCGGCGAGCTGAGAGATTGCGCGATCGCTTTCCTCGGCCTCTCGGAATGGAAGTTTCGTCGGCCGATCTTTTTGGGAGACACCATTCACGTCAAATACCGGATTGCGGAAATGAGAGAAAGCAAATCCAATCCCGAGCGGGGGATTGTCACTTTCGACGTTCAAGTTTTCAATCAGCATAACGAGGTTGTTCAAGAAGGCAAGAAAGTCCTGATGGTGTCAAAATCGATCGTCGAGCCGCTTAAAGACAAGCGCTTTTGAGCAGCCGGAAACAACGGAGGCAACTTATGGATGATTTGCTGGTGCGCACCCATGTCGACGGTTTTATTGGCGAAATCGAACTGTCCAATCCGCCGCTCAATCTGATGACCGTCGTGATGATCCGTCAATTGAGAAACGCCATCCGGGAGCTGACGCGAAATGAAGAATTGAGAGCGGTAATCGTGCATGGGTCGTCGGCGAGGGCATTTTCCGCGGGATCGGATATGCGAGAATTTGAAGAAGTGCGCAAGGAAGCCGCCGACAAAAAGATACTGATCGAAAACCTGATGCTCAGGGATCTTGCCCGCATTCCCGTTCCCACGATCGCAGCGATCGAAGGAGCCGCCTTGGGAGGCGGATTTGAATTGGCCTTGGCGTGCGATTTGCGGATTTCGGGCAGGAGCGCGAAAATCGGGCTGCCAGAATGCCGCATCGGCGGACTTGCCAGCAACGGCAGCCAGCGGCTGACAAAACTTATCGGGCCGGCCCGCGCAAAGGAAATGCTCTTTCTCGGCCTGACGCTGACCGCCGAAGAAGCGCTGCAGTACGGCGTGATTAACCGTGTCGCCGATGACGGTCAAGCGCTCTCCATGGCCCGCGAGATGGCCAATGATATCGCAGAACGTGGTCCGTTGTCCAACAAGCTTGCCAAAATGCTGGTCAATGCCGCAGTGGACGTCAGCGTGGACGACGGTGTCTGGCTGGGAATTGAAGCGCAGGAACGCATCTTCGACAGCGAAGATTTGCTGGAAGGAAGCAGGTCGTTCTTCGAACGCCGTTCTCCGGTGTTCAAAGGCAAATAAACCGCAATGAGCACTAAAGGTGACGAATAAGGAGAGGAATACAGTGACAGTGTATAATCCGGAAGAGTATAAAGGCATTTTTGCCGCGCCGGTATTGCCGATGCTGGAAAACGAAGAGATCGACTGGGACACTTTGCCGGGGTATATCAACTGGCTGGTGGAACAAAGACCGACCGGATTGGCGATCAACATGGACGCGGGTGAAGGCCATTCGCTCAGCAAGGCGGAACGCCGCCGGGTATTGGAGACGTATGTGAAACATGTAAACGGCCGGTGCAAAATCCTGGCCGGAATTATCGCCAACACGGTACAGGAAGCAATCGATCTGGGTCTGGAAGCCAAACAGATCGGCGCAGACGCGATCGTGTTGTTCCCGCCGCTCCCGTTGTTCTTGGGCTCTCCGTTGCCGGATGAAATTCCGTACACTTTTCACGCCGAAGTCGCCAAAGCGGTAGATATGCCGATGATTATTTTCCAATTCCCGTTTGGAACAGGACCGGAATATTCCGCTTCCCTGCTAAAGCGGCTTGGCGAAATCGATCAAATCGTCGCGATTAAAGACGCTTCGTTCGATGCGCTCAAGCATCTTGAAATCCTTGATGTCATGAAGAGCCTGCCGAGGCCGATTTCGGTGCTCACCGGCGCGGACCAGCTGCTGTTTGAAGAATTCGTCATGGGTGCGGACGGGGCCCTGATCGGTTTTGCGAGCACATTGACGAAAGAAGTGATTGCCATGTTCAATGCGGTAAATGAAAGACGGATTCCGGAGGCGCAAGCGATTTGGGACAAGATCGGACCATTGGCCCGCTACGCTTGGCGTCGTCCGTTCCGCGACTACCGTCCGCGCATGAAAGAAGTTTTGGTGGCCCAAGGCCTCTTCAAAACCGCAGCGGTTCGGGCGCCCCTGCTGCCGGTTTCCGAAGCCGAACGTCAACGGATCATGGAATTGGCTCGTCACGCCGGGGCGATCTAAAAAAGTAAAAATAGGAGTGGGGAAGCTGGATGGAGTCATTAAAGTCGGTATATAAAGGGATACGCATCCTCGATTTTACACAGCTCATGCAAGGGCCGGCCGGAACACAAGTGCTGGCTGATTTTGGCGCTGAAGTGATTAAAATCGAACGTCCCGACACAGGGGAGATCGGACGCCAGCACGAACCGCGGATAAACGGAATGAGTCCGCACTGGGCGGCCAACAACCGGAACAAGTTGAGTTTAAGCGTAAACATCAAGGATCCGGAAGGAAAGAAAATCATTTATAAACTGGTGGAAACCGCGGATATCGTGGCAAGCAATTTCCGCCCCGGTGTCATGGAGCGTTTGGGCTTTGGTTACGAAGAGCTCAGCAAGATCAACCCGCGCATTATTTGCGCATATGCCTCGGGATACGGTCAGACCGGTCCATACCGAGACCGGCGGGGCCAAGATTTGGCCGCGCAGGCGATGGGAGGCATTATGGCCATGACCGGTGAGGAAAACGGGCCGCCGACTCCGATCGGAACGTTCGCCGTTGATTATCTCGCCGCCATGCAGTTTGCCCAAGGAATGATGCTGGCGCTGGCTGCGCGGGAAAAAACGGGCAAAGGACAAATTGTGGACTGCAGCTTGCTAAACGCCGCCATCAGCATGCATATTCAGGAAGCAACCACCTACCTGAATACCGGCAGGCTGTATCCGCGGCCGCCGCAAGGCGTTGCGCACGCTCACAACACAGCGCTGTACGGAAGGTACCAGACCGGAGACGGTAAATGGCTGGTACTGATCGGCGAATTCTATATCGACAGGCAATGGCAGCGGGTCAGCCGCGCGCTGGATCTGCCCGAAAGCGTCATGTACGACGAGAGATTCCAAACGATCGACGGGCTTTTGAAGCACGTGCGGGAATCGCAACGCATCCTGGCCGAAGCGTTTCTGAAATTCAGCCGGGAGGAAGCGATTCGCCGGCTGGAGGAGCAAGACGTGCTTGCCGCTCCGGTTAACGAGTATCCGGAAGTGTTTAGCGACCCGCAAGTTATTCACAACGAAATGGTTATCGAAGCGGAACACGAAGCGGTCGGCAAGTTCAAACTTGTCGGCATACCGGTCAAGCTTTCCGACACGCCCGGCACATTGCGTCTGCCGCCGCCGACCGTAGGACAGCACAACGAAATGATTTTGAAATCCATCGGATATACCGACGAAGAAATCCGGGAATTGCAAAGAAAGGGGGTAGTGGGATCGGAAAACATTCGCGCCCGCAACGGCGGTCCTTACGCTTGGTAGGCATCCGTCCGGATGCGGGAAAGAAAATCGCGAGATTTGCCTTTCCCGGGGACATCACTTTTCTTAAGCGCTTACAAATCAAGACGGATTGCCATCATTGCAAAAATGCCGATTATTGTTAATCAAGGTGGAACTAATTAAAAATGGGAAGTGCAATCGCCAGCAAACCTGTCATAATGAAAGGGAGGTCAACACTTGTGCTTAAAAAGTTCGGTCTGTTTATCGCCATCGTTTTGATGATGAGCGCCGTATTGTCCGCCTGCGGTTCAGGCTCGGGTTCAGGTTCAAATTCGGGTTCAAACAATTCCGGTTCGTCAGCCGTCAGTTCCGGTTCTTCAACCAATACGGGCGACACCGGCACTTCAGAAGGAGATATCAGCGGCACGATTGAGTTCTTCAGCTGGTGGACGTCCGGCGGTGAAGGCGAAGCGTTGGAAGCGCTTATTGAAGGGTTCAAAAAGCACTATCCGAATGTGGAAGTGATCAATGCCGCAGTGGCAGGCGGCGGCGGCGTGAACGCAAAAGCGGTTTTGGCCAACCGGATGATGGCCAACGATCCGCCGTCCATGTTCCAGGTGCACGGCGGCGCGGAACTGTTCGAATGGGTAGCCACCGGCAAAATGGAAACCATCGATCAACTTTACGAAGCCAATGGCTGGTATAACGTCTATCCGGCAAAGGTGCTCGAAATGGTGGGCAAAAACGGAGAAATGTACGGCGTGCCCATGAACATCCACCGTTTGAACGTTTATTACTACAATAAGGCGATCTTCGAACAACACAACATCCAGCCGCCGACCACGTTTGACGAATTCTTTGCCGCGGCGGACAAATTGAAAGCGGCGGGAATCATTCCTATTGCGCTCGGCGACAAATCGATCTGGACGGTGAACGTCATTTTTGACTCCATCTTGCTTGCAGAATTGGGACCTGAGGAATACGGAAAACTGTGGACCGGCGAACTGCCTCTCGACCATGAAGGCGTCGTGCGGGCTGCCGAAAAATTAAAAAAATTGTTGAGCTACGTCAACGAAGACCACAGCTCGCTGGAATGGCAGGACGCTACCCAAATGGTGATCGACGGCAAAGCGGCCATGAACATTATGGGCGACTGGGCGGTAGGCTTTTTCATCAGCAAAGGTTGGTCGCCGAACGTGGAATTTGGCTGGGCGACCATGCCCGACACCGGCGACTATTATTTGGTGAACAACGACTCTTTCGGTCTTCCGAAAGGCATTGACAATCCGGAAGTGGTGCTGAAACTTCTCGAATACATGGGCTCGGTGGAAGGGCAAAGCGTATTCAATGCGATTAAAGGCTCCATTCCGGCTCGCACGGACGTAGACGTCGGCAACTTCAACGAATATCTGCAATGGTCCATGAATGATTTCAAAAAGGCGGACCAAAACAACACACTTGCATTGACCATGTCGCGCGGCGTGGCGGTGCCGTCCGGTTTCCTGACCAAAGTGGAACAGGCGCTGACGGTATTCGTGACACAACAAAATGTTGATCAGCTCATTCAAGAACTGAAACAAGCGGGCTCCGAGCTGTAAAATGAATTGAAAAAGGAATGCAAATGAGGGGAGATCGCTGCTCCCCTCCTTATTTCTCCAAACATGATATCGCTCATCGCCAAGAACGAAGTCTACCGCATGTTACGGGGGATGGCAATTTTGGAAAATATCAGTGCTGTCAAAGTAAACAAAAAACGGATCAATCCCGAAAAAATGTGGCCCAAGCTGGTACTGCTGCCTTCGATACTTTTTGTTTCCGTTTTTGTTTACGGTTTTATCGCCTGGACCGGTTACGTTTCTTTAAGCAATTGGAATTCGCTGATTCCCGATATGTCTTTTGCCGGCTTCAAAAACTATGTCCAACTTTTTCGAGATTTCCGGTTCCAATCGGACCTGAGGAATATGTTTTATTTCACCGTCTTTTTTTTGGTCGGCGTTGTCGTGATGGGGCAACTTTTGGCCATTTTGCTTGACCGGAAAATTAAGGGTGAAAGCATATTCCGCAATATTTTTATGTTCCCCATGGCGATTTCTTTCATTGTTACGGGGATCGCGTGGAGATGGATCCTGAATCCGCAGTCGGGAATCAACTTGATCTTGGAAAAATTCGGTTGGACGCCCAAATGGTTTACCGATACGACGGTAGTGCCCGGTCTGAATATCGGCCATCTGGAAATCGGCATGCCCGTTGCGTTGATTTCGCTCATTATTGCAACGGTGTGGCAAATGACCGGCTTTTCGCTGGCGATGTATCTGGCCGGATTGCGCAATATCTCGGATGAGATTCGGGAAGCGGCCCGCATCGACGGCGCTTCGGAGTGGCAGATGTACACCAGAATCATTTTGCCGCAATTGAACGCGGTGACCTTTGGCGTCATCATCATGATGCTTCATTTTTCGCTGAAAATTTTCGATTTGGTGTACACCATGACCGGACCGGGGCCGAATTTCGTCACAGACATGCCTGCCGTCTACATGTTTGAGGCCGCGTTTAAAGGGAGATATTACGCCACAGGCTCCGCGATTGCGATGATCATGCTTCTGGTGGTTGTCATATTTATTGTACCTTACATGAGGGGCAGCAAGGGGGGAAGAACATAATGAAAAAATGGTTTCCGAGAGCAATCCTGTATGCCGTTTTGATCTTGTTTGCCACCTTCTTCCTGATGCCGTTGTACGTGTTGCTTGCCACCAGTTTAAAGCCGTTTGAAGAAGTTTCGCTTGCAGAAATGTGGCGGTTGCCGCGGCAAATCGATTTTTCCGGTTACACGCACGCCCTTAAGCAATTGGCGCCCAATTTTTTAAACACCGTATACATTGTGGTTCCCTCCGTGCTCCTGTCCGCCTTCCTGGGTTCGATGAACGCGTATGTGCTTTCCAAGTGGCCATTCAAGGGGTCCGAATGGATTTTTGTCTTTCTTTTGTTCGGCATGTTCATTCCGTTTCAGAGCATCTTGATTCCGCTTATCCAAACCATTCAAAAGCTCGGTCTTTATAACACGATTCCGGGGCTCGTCCTGGTCCACAGCGTTTACGGCATTGCCGTAACCACACTTATGTTCCGCAATTTTTACGGAGGCATTCCGATGGACATGATCGAATCGGCAAAGATGGACGGGGCGGGTTTCTTTCGGATTTACCGTTATATTATGGCCCCATTGTCGATCCCGGGCTTTGTGGTGGTCGCCATCTGGCAATTCACGAGCATATGGAACGAGTTTTTATTTGCGGTGACCATTACGGGAACCAAATATTTCCCGATCATGGTCGCGTTGAGAAACCTCGCCGGAAGTGAAATTGTGGAATGGAACATTCAGATGGCCGGAGCCGTGCTGGCAGCGCTTCCGACCATGCTGGTTTATATCTTTTTGGGACGTTACTTTATCCGTGGGTTGTACGCCGGCTCCGTGAAAGGATAAGTCTCATTTGTTCTTGCGAACTAACGCACCGGGAGGCATTCCAAATTTCTTTTTGAAGACCCGGTGAAAATACGAGTAATTGCCGAATCCGCACAATTCCGCAATCATTGAAAGCGTCAAGTTCGTATTTTTCAAGTACTCCATGGCGATCGACAACCGAATTTCAATGGCGTATTCAATGATCGACTTTCCGAAGCTGGATTTAAACAAGTGGGCCGCACGCGAGGCACTGAGGCCCACATGATCCGCCACATCCTTCACTTTCAGCGGGTTGGTGGCATTTTCTTCGATGTAACGCATCATCCGGATAACGACATGGGGATAACGGCGCATGGAACCTTTGCTTTCGGTGATGGCACGCTGCAAGGACAGGCAAAGGGAACGTATCAAATAATCGATGATCTCTTCGCCTTCTTCTGAAGAGGGGCGGTGTTTCTCGGCGATCAGCTGACGCCACAATATGATCAGTCTGTCTTCAATGTGGATTCGGGAAACTGTCGGTTTCGGGGATCGATTCCACCATTCGTTCAGCCAAGCGTTTTCGCAGATGATATGATAATCGCCGCTTAAGTTTTTCGTGTTGTCGACGAAAAGTTCGTAAATGTCTCCCGGTTTTAGCAGCAGCAGATCACCCCTTTCCAGGATATACTGTTTCCCGTTGACCGCCGTCTTGGCGTGGCCTTCTGTTTGCAGCCGCAACAAGTACATGGGAATGCCGGATTTGTAACCGGTGTAAAACCTTTTGGTGTGAAGGGAATAACCGCACAGCAATATCTTTGTGGTCACGGGATCACCTCAGAAGTTGCGGGCTGAAAGTTTGAAGATAATTAAACTTTACATGTATTATATCTGCAATGTCTATTGTGGACTATACTCCGTAAAATCAAAAGCGTCAGCTCCCAACCGGGGAGGGTTGTGCGATTTGCCGAAGATTGCCGTGATTGCCGATGATCTGACCGGTGCGAATGATACCGGAGTGCAATTTGCCGAGATGGGTTTTTCCGCCATTTCCCTGATGAATGAAACATTCGCATCCGATCTCCCGGCAAATGCGGATGTTTGGGTCGTCAACACGGAAACCCGGTCGATGCAGGGAGAACAAGCGTATCATATGACCGGAAAACTACGCGAAAATCTCGGGGTTGCCCGCAGAAGTCCGCCCCGGCGGGTTGATGCGCGCCGGCCGATTACCCGACGGGCCACACCCTGGTCGTGGCCGGGAGTGTGTGCGAAATTACCCGCGAGCAGGTGACCTTTCTTGCCGGGAATGACGATTTCCAAGTGGTGCATGCCGTTCCGGCGGCTTTTCTGAGCGAAGAAACACGAGAGCGGGAAGTGGCGAAGCTGGCGGATCGGGTGATCGAGACGATCGAATCGGGCAAACACCCGGTACTTACAACGGAACAGTCCGAGTCCGTCAGGGAGAAATTGAACCGATGGGGCAGCGGAAAACGGCCGAGACGAGGCGATAATGCGTATAAAATCTGCAGAGAATTGGATGCCGTCGGGCTGAAGATCATCAGCGAAGTGGAAACGGGCATACCGTTGACACTTTGAAAGAGGCCATACGCCAGGCGGCCGTTCTCGCGTCGAAACCGCCGGCATCATAAATGTTTGACATTGCCGGAAACCTCCTCCGGCATGCAAAAACAAAAAGCGCCGCACCCGTACACATTTCCCCGGGTGCGGCGCAATCCGCGTTTCAATATGTAAATACCGTGCACCTGTTATCGATAGTTGCGACCCGAGCGGAATGCCCGCCGTCGGCTCCGGCCAGGCTGCCCCCCGGCACATGAACGGTCTTGCTTACGGCTGCTTCCTTCCGGACCTGACCGGGTTCACAAGTGTTCATTGCGGAGGACCGGGCCTTCAACACCGCGAACGGACACCGCGTCCTCGCATCGCAAAACCTCTAACAGGAATTCGACCCCGCTGCAGCGGATTGCGGGCTACAGGGCACCGCTACCTCCCCGTCTAGCACGGCAAAGTTAAGTATAAAGGATACGGCTCCAAATATCAACCGACACCCAGCCGATCTCCGATTTTCCCAAATCCCGGACAGCGGCGGAATCCGCACCCTTTTCATCCGGGCGCGGGCCGTTTCCCTCAAGTGCCGCCTTCAAGGATCGATCCCGACCTTCACCGTATAGCGCGGCGCCGTTTTCCGCAAAATGTCCTCGGCTCTTAGCCGAATCGCTTCACGCTCGGCTTCGCCGAGCCCCTCTCTCAGTTTAAGCCGCACGAACACCCTGCCCCCGTTGAAAATGATCCGCGACCGCTCCACCCCTTCGATGCCGGAAATCGCCTTTTCCATCATGCGCGAATCGGCGGCATAAGTCCGCGCCCGGGGGCTGGTCAAAATGCCGGGATGGGCGTTGGTGAGGCCCAAATATCCGTCATCGCCGTAACTGTTCTTGCCGGCCCTGCTGTCTTCGGCGCCGCAGCCGGCAATCAGCGCCGCGGCCAGCAGCAGAACGGCCAACGCTCCGCATCGTTTAAGCCGCAAAAAGAAACACCTCCTGCGGTTAATCTTCCCGCCGGAGGCGTTTCCTATGCTGCGCGAAATACGGCGTCAAATGCCGTATTTTTTCTTGAACTTATCGACACGACCGCCGGTATCGACGTACTTCTGCTTGCCCGTGAAAAACGGGTGGCAAACCGAACAAATTTCCACGCGCAGGTTTTGTTTGATCGAACCCGTTTCAAACGTGTTGCCGCAGGAGCAAGTCACGGTCGTAATGTGATAATCCGGATGAATGCCGGGTTTCATCCCTTTCACCTCTTTCCGCCCTGGCCCAGTCGCCGTCGGGCCAGAGTTTTATGGACACACTAAAGCATTATATCACGTCGGCCGATCCGCTGGCAACATCAAATTGCCGCTGCCCGGACGGCCTTCCTCGTCGGCGGCCGCACATGCTGCCGGTTCGCCCCCGGCATCGCCGCCCGGCTTCCGCCCCGTGCCATCAGGCGGCGCATGGCTGTAAGAGCCGAACCTCACATCGGGGAGTTCCTCCCGCAGGATGGCGAGCGCCTCCTTCATGCCCAAGGGCTGGCTGCGCGGCTTCGGGATCAAGGCCAGATAACTTTCCGGATCGATGTTCAGATTGCGAAGTTGAATCATCCGAAGACCGGTCCGCCTTGCGAAGCCGATCATCGCCTCAAGCTCCTCTTCGCGATCCGTCACGCCGGGAAACACCAGCCAGTTGATGGACGTGTACACGCCTTGGTCGGCCGCGTAGCGCAGCGACTTTTCCACATTTTTCAGCGTGTAGCCGCGCGGACGGTAGTAGGCGTTGTAATGGTCTTCGATCGCGCTGATGGTGCTGACCCGGATGAGATCGAGGCCGGCGTCGACAATCGCGCGAATATGGTCGGTGAGCCCGCCGTTCGTGTTGATGTTGATCCAGCCGACGGAAGTTTGCGCGCGGACGCGCCTGATCGCCTCGACGATGAGCGCCGCCATCGTCGACGGCTCGCCTTCGCATCCCTGTCCGAAACTGATGATGCTGTCTTCGTCCCTCAGATGTTCCAGCATCAC
>Ga0065720_1020444_pt1 | contig 14485 bp, 11 predicted proteins | sample Thericmetagenome_FD_59107 | JGI IMG/M metagenome (GOLD analysis project Ga0065720, IMG submission 59107) | Thermophilic microbial communities from the Joint Bioenergy Institute, California, USA of rice/straw/compost enrichment - eDNA_2 v2... | ecosystem: Engineered > Solid waste > Grass >... | reverse complement strand
GTCAACCATGTGGTGTGCCACGGCATCCCCGGCGACCGCGTGCTGCAGGAGGGCGACGTCATCAACATCGACGTGACGGTGATCCTCGACGGCTGGCACGGCGACACCAGCCGCATGTTCGTCGCCGGCACGCCGAGCACCAAGGCGCGGCTGTTGCTCGACGTCACCTACGAGGCGTTGATGCGCGGCCTCGCCGTGATCCGCCCGGGGGCGACGCTGGGCGATATCGGCCACGCGATCCAGACCTATGTCGAGCGCCACCGCTTCAGCGTGGTGCGCGACTTCTGCGGCCACGGCATCGGCCGGCGCTTCCATGAGCCGCCGAACGTGCTGCATTTCGGCCGCCCCGGTGAGGGTCCGGTGCTGAAGCCCGGCATGTTCTTCACCGTGGAGCCGATGGTGAACGCCGGCCGGCCGGAGGTGAAGATCCTCGACGACGGCTGGACGGCCGTGACGCGCGACCGCTCGCTCTCGGCGCAGTTCGAGCACATGGTTGGGGTCACGGAGGACGGGGTGGAGGTCTTCACCTTCTCTCCCGCTGGGCTGCATAAGCCGCCTTACGCGCGCTGACTATCAGCCCGCCGCCGGCCTGCGGCGGCATCGCTGCGCCTCGACCTGCGGACCGGATTTTGGTCTGATGGCAGGAGGCTGCCATGGAGCCGAGGCGATGCTCACTGGTTGGCGCGTGAACTATGCAGCGATCCTTGCCTGGGCAAAGCACAGTGGGGTCCGGGATCTCAAGGCATACCTCGCCGAGCAGCTGCCGGACGAATGGTGCCGTATCTACTACCAAAAATTCCCAGGCTCCGAGATCGTCGAGGTACTGCAAGGTGCATATCATTATCTCTTCGACCTACGGGGCGAGCGGGTCGTCGCGGCGTACGGCATTTCCGGTGAGCGGCCTGGCGGTGGCAAGCGGCAGGATCATTCGCGACGCCGCGGCTGGGCGGGACGCTCTATCACGAGCTATTACGCCGTACCCGTGGACAAGGGTCACTTCATGAGTGACGCGGCCGGCGGCGGTTCGGACATCAACCTTTTCGTCCAGCGCCGCGACCTGAACCAGGGGCGCTCGGATCAGGGAAAGCAATATACGAAGCTCGAGAAGTTCTGTCAGACGAATCCGGGGACTTTCTGCTTCTCTCGTGGTCTCTATGTCGGGTCAGAGCAGAATCCGAGCGGGCTGGAGTTCGGGATCCTGCGCGATCCGCGGCAGTTCCGCCTGGACTTCGAGGTGTTCGACAACAGCTTCGGCTGAGCCAGCTTCGAGCGCCGCAGGCGGCACCCAAGGGCCAAGCGTGATTTCTGCGTTTGCACGGCGTCGCTCCCCTCGTCTTCCCGGGCTGCGCCGGGACAGGTTTGGTGCCGCGGAGAGCAGCGGCGGATGGCGGCGGCAAAACGACCTGGCCTCGAGGAGCGGATGTCCGCAGCAGCACCGCTGCGGCCCCAAGGGCTCGGCTTGCCGCTGTTCCAAGGGCTGCGGACGCAGGACGCATTGGCGCCGGAACCCGGCCCGGTGCCGTCGCTCCCGCCCCGGCCCGTCCAGCGCTCTGCCCCACCGCCCCCGCCCGGCCATCTCGGCCACCGCGCGCGCATGCGCGAGAAGCTGCTCTCCGCCGGGCCGGAGGCGCTGCTCGACCACGAGCTGCTCGAGATGGTGCTGTTCATCGCCCTGCCGCGGCGCGACACCAAGCCGATCGCGCGTGCCCTGCTCGCGCGCTTCGGCTCCTTCGCCAACGCCATCGCCGCGCCCATCGCCGAGCTGCGCGAGGTGGACGGCCTCGGCGAGGCCGGCATCGCGGCGCTGAAGACGGTACAGGCGGCTGCGCTCCGTCTGATGCGGGCCGAGGTGCTGGACCGGCCGGTGCTGAACAACTGGGACCGGCTGACCGACTACCTCTCCGCCGCACTGTCACGAGAGCGGGTGGAGCAGTTCCGCGTGCTCTTCCTCGACTCCAAGAACCGCCTGATCGCGGACGAGGTGCAGGCCCGCGGCACCGTCAACCACACCCCGGTCTATCCGCGCGAGGTGGTCAGGCGCTGCCTCGAACTGCAGGCCACCGCGCTGATCCTGGTGCACAACCACCCCTCCGGCGATCCGACACCGAGCCGCGCGGATGTGGAGATGACGCAGGAGATCAAGGCGGCCGCGGCCACGCTCGGCGTCGTGGTGCACGACCACCTCGTCCTCGGCAAGGGACGGTACTTCTCCTTCCGGCGCGAGGGGCTGCTGTAGCACGGCTAGCGCATCCCGCCGGCAGCACGATCGGCCGCACGGACTGATCCCACGTTCCCCCTGCACAAGAGGCCGGCAGCGGCCGCGGCGAACCGGGCCACGCCTATGCGCTGGCCTGCACCGCGGGGGGTGGACGATCCGAGCGAATCAGTCCCCATTGCCGCCGCCGGCGCCGGCGGGCATTTGTGTGGCGGCGGCATGCTAACGCATCGGGTCGTGGGACCGAAACAACGAGGACGGAGGACGCTGACATGGAACGGGCCGACAGCAGCGGCATCACAACTTCCACGCGACCTGACGCGCCGGCAGTGCTCGGGCGCCGTGCGGCGCTGCTCTCCGGTGCGGCCATGGCGTTGGCGGCCGGCGCCGCTCCGGCGCGCGCGCAGTCAAAGCCGTCGCTCACGGTCGCCGTCGGGACCGACCTCAACACGCAGGATCCCTGCCGCGTCGCCGGGGGCAACGACTACTACTTCTTCGCCAACGTCTTCGAGGGGCTCTACGGCCCGGACGAGGAAGGCAAGCCCGCGCCGCTGCTCGCCGAGAGCCACACGGTCAGCCCGGACGGCCTGACCTACGAGTTCACGCTGCGGCCGAATGCGCGCTTCCACAATGGCGAGCCGGTCACGGCCGAGGACGTGCGGTTCAGCTGGCAGCGCGCCGTCGCGCCCGAGACGCGCAACCCGAGGGCGAGCGTCCTCGTCGCCAACATCGCCGATGTCGAGGTCCTCGACGAGCGTCGTTGCCGGGTGCGGCTGAAGAAGCGCGACGCCTCCTTCCTCGATAACTGCGGCGAGTACTGGTACATCATCTCGAAGAAGCACGTCGAGGCGGCCGGCGAGAACCCCTTCGACCGGCAGCCCATCGGCACCGGGCCCTTTGCCTTCGTCGAACGCCGCACCCGCTCCTACATCAAGCTGCGCGGCTTCGACCAGCATTGGGGCCGGGTGCCGGCCTTCGGCGAGGTCACGCTCAAGATCGTCCCTGACGACCAGTCCCGCGTCGCCCAGGTCCAGACCGGCGAGTCGGACATCGTGGTCAACGTCCCGCCCGTGCTCGCCGCGCCGCTGCAGCGCCTGCCCAATGTCCAGGTCATCCGGGCGCCCAGCTTCCAGAACGTTTACATCGCCATCAACGCGCTGAACGGGCACCCGGGGCTCCGGCGCGCCGATGTGCGCCGGGCGCTGAACATGGCGGTGGACAAGGCGGCGCTGCTGCGCGCGACCATGCTGGGCTTCGCGCAGCCGCTCGAGCTCCCCTGCCACACCAACATCTTCGGCTGCGACGTGCAGGTGACGCCCTACGGCTATAATCCTGACCGCGCGCGCCAGATCCTCAGGGAGGCCGGCTTCGATTTCAACCGCCCGCTGCGGCTGCTGGGCCAGGGTACGGGCCGCGTCCCGCAGGCGCGGGAGACGTTGCAGGGTGTCGCTGCCTTCCTGAACCGCATCGGCGTGAAGACCGAGATCAACATGCTGGACTACGGCGCGTGGATCTCCGCCTACGGCGCGCGGGAGAAGGACCCTTCGGTGGACATGGTGTTCGCCAATTTCACCGACTACAACGGCGACCCCTCCGGTCGCCTGCTGCGCCAGGTCCGCACGGGCGGCACCTATTCCTGGTACTCGAATCCCGAGATCGACGCGATGCTCGACCGGATGAACGACTTCGCCTCGGTCGAGGAGCGCCAGCAGTTCGTCCGCGGTCTGATTGCCCGCCTGCATGAGGAGGCGCCGCTGATCCCGCTCTGGACCCTTGATTCCATCTACGGCGTCAGCAAGCGGCTGAGCTGGAAGCCGACCCCGAACGTATCCTGGCCCGTGCTGTGGAACGTGAGGCGCGCATCCTAGGTCGGAACGCTTCAAGGCAAGTGCGGAATGGCGCGCTTCATCCTGACCCGGCTCGGGCAGACGCTGGTCACCCTGGCGCTTCTGACCATCCTGATCTTCGTCCTCGCCCGGCTCACGGGAGACCCGACTCCGCTGGTGCTGCCGTCGGAGGCGACCGAGGCTGACCGCGCCTTCTTCCGCGAGCAGTACGGGCTCGACCGCCCGATCCATGAGCAGTACGTCGTCTTCCTGCGCAACGTGCTGCATGGCGACTTCGGGATCTCCTTCCGGTACCGCGAGCCCGCCTTCAACCTGGTGCTGATGGCGATCGGCCCGACGCTCCAGCTCGCCGGCGTCTCGATGCTCGTCGCGGTCATGCTCGGGCTGCCGCTCGGCATCGCCGCGGCGCTGCGTCCTGGTTCGTGGCTGGCCGCGGCGGTGCGCGCCTACGCCAGCTTTGGCCAGGCGGTGCCGACCTTCTGGTCGGGCCTGATGCTGATCTTCTTGTTCGCCATCACCCTCCCTCTCCTGCCCTCCTCCGGCTATGGAGAGGTGGAGAACTTCGTGCTGCCCGCCGTCACCCTCGGCTTCTACGCCTCGGCCTCGGTGACGATGCTGACCTGGGCCAACATGACCGAGGCACTGCGCAGCGATTTCGTGCAGATGGAGCGCGTGCTCGGCATCCCGCGCCGCCTGATCGTGCTGAAGCATGCGCTGCGCAACGCCTCGCTCCCCATCGTGACCTATCTCGGCCTGCAATTCGGCCTGCTGCTCGGCGGCGCGGTGGTGACCGAGCGCGTCTTCGCCTGGCCGGGCGTGGGCCAGATGCTCGTGGACGCCATCCTCAATCGCGACTATCCCGTCGTGCAGGCCGCCGTGATGCTGACCGCCGTGCTCGTGATGACCATCAACCTCGCTGTGGACCTTCTCTATGCGGTGCTCGACCCGCGGGTGAGCCGGTCGTGAGCGCGACAGCGGAGGAGAGGCCCGCCGGAGCAGGCGGCCTCCTCGGCGCGCGGCTGTGGAGGAGCGGCGCCGGACGGCCGCCACTGCTCGCGACCGCGATCTGCCTGCTGATGGTTGTTGCGGCGCTCGGCGGCGGGGCGATCGCGCCCTATGTGCCGGACGAGGCCGACTTCACGGCCATCCTCGTGCCGCCCGCCTGGGCGGAAGGGGGATCGCTCGCCCACCTGCTCGGCACGGACCAGCTCGGCCGCGACATGCTGAGCCGCCTGATCGCGGGGGCGCGCATCTCGCTGCTGACCGCGGGCGCAGCGGTGCTCGCCGGCGGCACCATCGGCGTTACGCTCGGCCTCGCGGCCGGCTATCTCGGCGGCGTCGTCGAGGCGGTGATCATGCGCATCGTGGACGCCTTCCTCGCCCTGCCCTTCATCCTTATGGCGCTCGCCTTCGTGGCGGCGCTGGGGACAGGGGTCGGCAACATCATCCTGGTCATGGTGCTGACCAATTGGGCCCGCTACGCCCGCCTGGTGAGAAGCGAGGTCGTCTCGATCAAGAAGCGCGACTTCGTGCTGCTCGCGCGCGTCGCCGGCCTCCGGCCCAGGCAGATCGCGCTGCGGCACATCCTGCCGAACGCGCTCACCTCCATCCTGGTGCTCGCGGTGCTCGACGTCGGCCGCGCGATCATCCTCGAGTCCTCGCTCTCCTTCCTCGGGGTCGGCATCCAGCCGCCCGACGTGTCCTGGGGCCTCGCCCTCGCCGAGGGGCGGACCTACATGACCGTTGCCTGGTGGCTGACGGTCTGGCCGGGGCTTGCCATCGTGCTCGCCGTGATGAGCTTCAACGCGCTCGGCGACTGGATGAAGGCGGGCTTCGATCCGCGCGGCCGGCTGTAGGTCGCCGCGCGATGACTCTCCCGAACGAACCGCTCCTCGTCGTGCGCGGCCTGAACATCGAGTTCGGCCCGCCCGAGCGCCCCGTGCGCGCCGTCGCCGACGCCGACCTGACCTTGGCACCGGGCGAGATCCTCGGCATCGCCGGCGAGTCGGGTAGTGGCAAGACCACGCTCTGCTCCGCCATCATGCGCACCCTGCCGCGCTCGGCCCGCGTCTCGGGCAGGGTCGAATTCGCGGGGAAGGAGCTGCTCTCCCTGTCCGAGCGGGAGATGGCGCGCCTGCGCGGGCGCGACCTCTCGATGGTGCTGCAGAACCCGATGACCTCGCTCGATCCGCTCTACACGATCGGCAACCAGCTCGAGGAGGTGCTGCGAGAGCGGCGGCGCGGCGGAGCCGAGGTCCGGCCCGGCGGCGCGGTGGAGGTGCTGCGCCGCGTCCACCTCACCGCGCCGGAGCTGCGGGTACGGCAGTACCCGCATCAGCTCAGCGGCGGCATGCGCCAGCGGGTGCTGGTCGGGATGGCGACGGCCGCGGCACCGCGGCTGCTGATCGCGGACGAGCCGACCACGGCGCTCGACGCCTCGATCCAGGACGAGATCCTGATCCTGTTCCGGGAGCTGCGCGACACCGCGGGCAGCGCGGTCGTCATCGTCACGCACGACCTTTCCGCGATCCGGCGGCTCTCCGATCGGGTGATCATCATGTATGCCGGCCGCATCGTCGAGGAGGGCCCGACCGCCGAGGTCTTCCGCGCGCCACGTCATCCGTACACGCGCGCCCTGCTCGGCTCCCTGCCGCGGATCGAGGATGAGGAGGTCGTTCTCCAGCCCATCCCGGGCCAGGTGCCTGATCTCGCCCGATTGCCGCCGGGCTGCGCCTTCGCCGCGCGCTGCCCGGTGGCGCTCGACGCCTGTCGTACCGAGCGCCCGCAGGAGAGCACGGTCGGCGAACGCCATCGGGTCTTCTGCTGGCAGGCGGCTGCGGGAGGTGCGGCATGAGCCCGGACACCTCCCTGCCCATGGTCGAGGCGGTCGGCCTGACCAAGACCTTCGCGCTGCCAGCCACCGCGCTGTTCGGCAAGCCGCGGTCGGTGACGGCTGCCGTGGATGTCTCCTTCCGCATCCCGCGGGGCCGGACCTTCGGCCTCGTCGGCGAGTCCGGCAGCGGCAAGAGCACGGTCGCGAAGATGCTGCTGAAGCTGGAGGCGCCCAGCGCAGGCCGGCTTCTGGTCGAAGGGAAGGACATCTTCGCCCAGACGCCGGCCGAGGAGCTGGCCTACCGGCGCAAGGTCCAGGCGGTCTTCCAGGACCCCTACGGCTCGCTCAGCCCGCGCATGCGCGCCGACCGCATCATCACGGAGCCGCTGCGGGCGCATGGGGTCAGCCGGCGCGAGGCGGAGGACCGGGTGCCCGACCTCCTCCGGCTGGTCGGGCTGCCGCCGGAATCGGCGCGCAAGTATCCGCACGAGTTCAGCGGCGGCCAGCGCCAGCGCCTCGCCATCGCGCGCGCGCTGTCGGTGGATCCGCAGCTCCTCGTGCTGGACGAGCCGGTCTCGGCCCTCGACGTCTCGGTGCGCGCGCAGGTGCTGACGCTCCTGCGCGAGATGCAGCAGCGGCTGGGGTTGACCTACCTCTTCATCGGCCACGACCTCGCCGTGGTGCGCTACCTCAGCGACACGGTCGGCGTCATGTATTTCGGCCGCATGGTCGAGCTGGGGCCGGCCCGCCTCGTCCTGCGGCACCCTGCCCATCCCTATACGCGGCGCCTGGTCGCGCTCGCGGCGGGCGACGCGCCGCTCGGCGCCGTGCGCATGCAGGGTGAGCTGCCGAACCCGCTGTCTCCGCCGAGCGGCTGCCTGTTCCGCACGCGCTGCCCCTACGCGGACGCCACCTGCGCCGCGCGTCTGCCGGAGATGCGCCCGGTGGGGCCGGACCACCTCGCCGCCTGCCATCACCATGAGGCGGTGGCGGCCGGCACCAAGGCGGAAACCGGCCCGCTGCTGCAGGAAGCGTAGCGGGCCGGCCGGGGCGGCCTAGCCTTCGATCACGGCGACCGTCTGGCCGGTCGCCACGGCGTCGCCGGGGGCAACGAGGATCTCGACGACGCGTCCGTCCACCGGCGCGCTGATCGGGATCTCCATCTTCATCGACTCGATGGTGAGGATCGGATCGTCCTCGGAGACCGTATCCCCAGGAGAAACCTCGTGCCGGATGACGCTGCCCGGCGTTTCGGCCTTCACCTCGATTCTCTTCATGCGTCGTCCTCGAGCCTTCTCTCGCTTCGGCTAGAAGTTGTAGGGCCAGGTGGCCATGTAGTGGCGCCCGACGCCGCCGGAGGCGCGGCTCTCGTGCACCGCGAGCATGCGGATCAGCCAGGCACGGGTCTCGCGCGGGTCGATCACGTCCTGCGCCAGGAAGCCGGCCGCGAGGTCGTAGGCGCCGGTGTCGCGGGCGAGCTCGCTGCGCAGCGCCTCGAACCGTTCCGGGTCCGTCTGGCGGCGTACGCCGTGCAGCACGTTCACCGCGGCGGCCGGGTCCATGAAGCTGACATCGGCGCTGTACCAGGCGGCGATCTCGTCGGCGGTGCCGCCCATGTTGATGTAGGCCTGCCCATAGCTCTTCCGCATGATCACGGCGAGCTTGGGCACCGTCGCCATCTCCAGCGCGTGGTTGAAGTTCATGATGTGGCCAGCGAGGCCGAGCCGCTCGCCCTCGACGCCGACGAGGAAGCCGGGCGTGTCGGTCAGGAAGACCAGCGGGATGTTGAAGGAGTCGCACAGCACGACGAAGCTGGTCGCCTTGCGGCAGGCCTGGGGATCGAGCGCGCCGCCCTTGAAGATCGGATTGCTGGCGATGATGCCGACCGTGCGTCCGTCGATGCGCGCGAGGCCGCAGGTGAGGACCTTCGCGAAGCGCTCCTTGATCGGGAAGAAGCTGTCGCGGTCCACGATGACGTCGATCACCCGCCGCACGTCGTATACGCGCTCGCGCTGCTCGGGCACGATCTCGAGGATGCGTTCCATCCCCTCGCCCGAGCCCGGCGGGACCGGCGCCCGCGGCGGTGGCTCGTTCGCGTTGGAGGGCATGTAGCTGAGGAAGCGGCGGATCGCGAGCAGCACCTCCTGGTCCGTCGCATAGGCCTGGTCTACCTCGCCGGTGACCTCGGTGCGCAGCCGCCAGCCGCCGAGGTCCTCCGGGTCCACCTCCTCGGAGATCGCGACCGCCGTCACCTTCGGACTGGAGACGGCGAGGACCGCGCCCTTGCGCATCAGCACGAAGTCCGACATCGCGGCCTTCCAGCTCGGCGAGCCGTAGCTCTGCCCCAGGATGGCCGTGACCCAGGGCGTCTGCCGCCGACGGTCATAGACTTGATGGCTGCGCGTGCGCGCGATGCCGCGCGCGCCCATCACGTCCGGAATGCGCGCGCCGCCCGCCTCGCCGAGGATCACCATCGGGATGCCGCGCGCGATGGTGGTCTTGCGCACATGCTGGAATTTCAGGCTTGCCACCGGCGCGCTCGAGGCTCCGAGCGTGGTGAAGTCGTAGGCGACGACGCCGACCTCACGCCCGTCAATGCGTCCGTAGCCCGTAACCACGCCGTCGCAGGGCGAGCGGTCGCGGTCCTCCGGCCGTTCCGAGACCGCGAAGAGGCCCACTTCCTGAAACGACCCCTCATCGAGCAGGAAGGCGATGCGCTGCCTGGCATTCAGAATGCCAGCGGCGGCGAACTCCTCGAGCTTCCTCTTCGATCCCATGGCGAGCGCCTTTTCGCGGCGCCGCGCGTGCTCGGCGATCTCGCGCTCGAACGGCATCGTACCCCCATGCTCACCGTGCTGCCGCGCATGAAGCGGCAGGCCTTGCGCGCAACATGGCAGAGTTGACGCATGCGGCAAGAGCGGCTTCTCATCCCGCCCCCACCCACGCACGGATGCTCCTGGGAGGAGCGGTCATGAGCAGCGGACGCGCCGCAAGCCGCGAGGCAAATCTACGGCGCCTCTTCGAGCCTTCCTCCGTCGCCGTCCTCGGCGCGTCCGAGGTCGTTACCAAGGCCGGCGGACGCCCCCTCGCCTATCTGCGGGAGACGGGCTTCGCCGGCCGGGTCTATCCGATCAATCCGCGTCACCGCACGCTGTTCGGCTTCGACTGCTTCCCCAGCCTCGACGCGCTGCCCGAGGTGCCCGACCTCGTCGTCGTCGCCATCCCCGCCGAGGGGGTGCTGCCGGCGGTGCGCCAGGCCGCCGCATTGGGCGTCGGCGCGATGGTGATCTACACCAGCGGCTTCGCGGAGGTCGGGCTGGAGGGCAGCGCGGTCGAGCGCGAGATCCGCGACATCTGCGGGCGGACGGGCCTGGTCGTCTGCGGCCCCAACTGCCAGGGCATCGCGAACCTCTTCAATGGCCTGTCGGTCAACTTCTCCACGGCTCTCTCCGAAGGCCAGCCGAAGCCCGGGCCGATCGGCATCGTCTCGCAGAGCGGGCTGGTCGGTGCGCTGATCGCCTCCGAATGCATGGCGCGCTCGCTCGGCCTCGGCTACCTGGTCAGCACGGGGAACGAGGCCGGCTTCGAATTCGCCGACGCCGTCGCGCACATGGCGGACGATCCGCGCATCCGCGTCGTCGTCGGCTACCTCGAAGGCATCCGCGACGTCGCGCGCTTCCGTGCCGCCGCCCTGAAGGCGCGGGAGAAGGGCAAGCCGCTGGTCGTCCTCAAGGCCGGGCGGAGCCCCGCGGCGGCGCGCGCCGCGGCCTCGCACACCGGCGCGCTCGCAGGCTCCGCACGACTGCACGACGCGCTCTTCGCCGAGCTCGGCGTCGTGGTGGCTGAGAGCCTCGAGGACCTCCTGGACGCCGCGGTCACCTTCGGCGCCGCACTGCCCGCGGCGCGCGGGGCACGGGTCGGGATCGTCGGCAATTCGGGCGGCTTCAACGTCCTCTGCACCGACGACTTGCACCGCTTCGGCCTGGAGCTCGCCTCCCTGTCCGAATCGACGCAGGCCGAGATCGCGGCGCATCTGCCGGCCTTCCTCTCGGCACAGAATCCCGTGGACCTGGCATCCCTGTCGCAGTCGGATCCGGCGACGACGCGCAAGCTGCTGCAGCGGGTGGCGGACGATCCGGGCGTGGACATCGTGATCTGCTGCTTCGGCGCGATCCGCGCTGCGTCGGACGCGCTCACCGCCGAGCTGGTCGCCTTCGCGCGCTCGGCGAGCAAGCCGATGGTCGCGGCCTGGCTCGCCTCGGCACCTTCCGGCTTCGCGGCACTCTCGGCGGCAGGCGTTCCGACCTTCACCGATCCGTCCCGCGCTGCGAAGGCCGCGCGACGCCTGCTGGATGCGGCGCGGCGTTCGGCCGACGCGGCGCGACCGGCACCGGCCGCGGCCTCCTCCTCGCCGGCGGAGGCCGCGCCCGTCGTGGCGCTCGTCCGCGCGGCGCAGACCAGGGGCGCAGGCGTGATCGGGGAGGCGACGCTCCTGCCGGCGCTCGGCGAGATCGGGCTGCGGGTGCCGCGCATGGCGCGGGCCCGCACGCCGGCGGAGGCCGAGGCGGCGTTCGCGGCGCTCGGTGCGGACCGGGTCGCGGTGAAAATCGATTCGCCCGACATCCTGCACAAGACGGATGTCGGCGGCGTCGCGCTCGGGATCGCCTCCCCCGCCGCTTGCCGGGAAGCGAGCGAGGCGATCTTGCGGGCCGTGCGCGAGAAAAAGCCCGGCGCGGCCATCGAGGGACTGCTGGTCATGGAGATGGCCAGCGGCCGCGCCGAGGTGATGATCGGCGTCAACCGCGATCCCATCCTCGGCCCCTTCGTCGCGGTCGGCCTCGGCGGCGTCTTCGTGGAGGCCCTCGGTGACGTGGCGTTCCGCGCCGCCCCCTTCGGCGAGGCCGAGGCGACGGCGCTGCTGCGGAGCCTCAAGGCCTGGCCGCTGCTCGAAGGCACGCGGAACCTGCCGCGCCTCGATGTGCCGGCCCTTGCACGCGCAATCGCCACCGTGTCACGGCTGGCCGCGGCGGTGCCGGAGATTGGCGAACTGGACCTGAATCCGGTCCTGGTCGGCCGCGAGGGCGAGGGCGTGGTGGTCGTGGACGCCCTGCTCCGCCTCGTGTCAGCCGAGAGCGCCGCGGCCGGGGCGAAGACGGGCTGAGGCAGCGGCGGACCGGACACGGCACATGATGATGGAGGAACGACGGCGGTGAACTGGACGCCTGAGCTGGAGGATCTGCGCGAACGCCAGCGCCTCGCGCGCGAGATGGGCGGCGCCGACAAGGTCAAGCGCCAGCACGATGCGGGCCGGCTGACGGTGCGCGAGCGGCTCGACCGGCTGGTGGATCCGGGCAGCTTCCTCGAACTCGGCTCGGTCGCCGGCAAGGCGGAGTACGACGCGGAGGGCCGGCTGAAGACCCTCACGCCCTCGAACTGCGTGATGGGGCGTGCGCGGATCGACGGTCGCCCCGTGGTCGTCATCGGCGACGATTTCACGGTGCGCGGCGGCTCGGCGGACGCGAACATCAAGGAGAAGCACGTCCTCGCGGAGCGCATGGCGCAGGAGCTGCGCCAGCCGATCATCCGGATCATCGAGGGCTCCGGCGGCGGCGGTTCGGTCAAGACCATCGAGACGACCGGCCGCGCGAACCTCCCCGGCGGGCTGACTCCGGGCACGCTCCAGTTCCAGTACACGACGGAGAACCTCTACCACGTGCCCGTCGTCGCGCTCGGCCTCGGCTCCGTCGCCGGCCTCGGTGCGGCCCGGCTGGCTTCGAGCCACTACTCGGTGATGACCAAGGGCACCTCCGCCATGTTCGTCGCCGGCCCGCCCGTGGTCGCACGGACGGGGCAGAACCTCAGCAAGGAAGAGCTGGGCGGCTGGGAGATCCAGACGCGCAGCGGCGCCGTGGACCACGCCGTGGACACGGAGGAGGAAGCCTTCGCCTGTGCCCGCCGCTTCCTCTCCTACCTGCCCTCCTCGGTGCATGAGGTGGCACCGCGCGGCCCGGCGACCGACGATCCGAACCGGCGCGAGGAGTCGCTCTTCTCGGCGATCCCGCGGGAGACGCGCAAGGTCTACAAGATGCGCCCGATCATCGAGGCGATCGTGGACCGCGGCTCCTTCTTCGAGATGGGGCGGATGTTCGGCCGCTCCATCATCACCGGCCTCGCGCGCATGGACGGCCTGCCGGTCGCGGTGATGGCGAGCGACCCCTATTTCTACGGCGGCGCCTGGACCAGCGAGACCTGCCAGAAGGTCATCCGCTTCGTGGACCTGGCCGAGACCTTCCACCTGCCCGTCATCTACCTCGTGGACTGCCCGGGCTTCCACATCGGGCTGGAGGCCGAGCGCGCCGCGACCATCCGCCACGGCGTGCGTGCCATGTCGGCGGTCAACCAGTCCACCGTGCCCTGGTGCTCGATCATCGTGCGGAACTGCTTCGGCGTTGCGGGCGCGATCCACCAGCCGGCCGGCCGCTTCGCCTTCCGCTACGCCTGGCTCTCGGCCCGCTGGGGGTCGCTGCCGCTCGAAGGCGGCATCGAGGCGGCCTACCGGGCGGAGATCGAGGCGGCGCCCGACCCGAAGGCGAAGCTCGCGGAGATCGAGGCGCGCCTGACCGCCCTGCGCGCACCGGTCCGCACCGCCGAGACCTTCTGGGTCGAGGAGATCATCGACCCGCGCGACACCCGGCCGCTGCTCTGCGAGTTCGCGCGTCAGGCCGAACCATTGCGACAGCCCGGACCGCGCGCCTTCGGCATGCGGCCCTGAAAGCGCGGCACGCGCGCGTGCGTCGCGCACGCAGGATGGATCACGGGCAGGCGGCGGCGGGCGCGTCCGGCGAGGCCACGCCGTCTGCGCCGCCCGCCTGGGCAGGCCCGAAGGCGACCTCGCCGGCCGTGATGCGGCGCGGCCCGGCGGCGGTCTCGACGAGCAGCGCGCCGTCCTGGTCCAGCGCGATCAGGCGGCCTTCCAGCCAGCCGTCGCCGCAGCGCACACGGCCGTTGCCGCCGAGTCCGTATGCGCGGTCCATCCAGGCCCGTCGCGCCGGTTCGAAGCCCTCTGCCTCCCAGCGCGCGAGCCAGCGGGCGAGCGCCGGCAGAAGCAGGGCGTCGAGCATCCATTCGGGCGTCACGTCCGCAGCGCCGTTTGCCGCCAGGCAGGTCGCCGGGTACGGCGTCCCCGTCGGTGCCTCGCGGAGATTGATGCCGATGCCGAGAATGACGGCGTGCGACGCGTCGGCGGCGATCATTGCCTCGGGCAGGATGCCGGCGACCTTGCGGCCTTCCAGCAGCACATCGTTGGGCCATTTGAGCTGCGCCCTGCCGCGCAGCCCGGGCACGCCGTCGAGCGCATCCGCGACGCCGAGCGCCGCGAGGAATCCGAGATCGGTGAGCCTCGGCACCGGAGCGCGCAGCCGCAGGATGACGGAGGCATACAGATTGCCGGGCGGGCTGACCCAGGACCGCCCCTGCCGGCCGCGGCCCGCCGATTGCGACAGCGCCCAGACGACGGTGCCATGCGGCACGCCCTCCGCGACGAGCGCGCGCGCCGTGTCGTTCGTCGAGGCCAGCCGCTCGTATCGGCGG
>Ga0065720_1020442_pt1 | contig 14498 bp, 13 predicted proteins | sample Thericmetagenome_FD_59107 | JGI IMG/M metagenome (GOLD analysis project Ga0065720, IMG submission 59107) | Thermophilic microbial communities from the Joint Bioenergy Institute, California, USA of rice/straw/compost enrichment - eDNA_2 v2... | ecosystem: Engineered > Solid waste > Grass >... | reverse complement strand
CCTTCATATGGAATTTAACTAATGCCATATTAGTGTGGCATTGCTCTTGAAGGGCTGCTACTTTCTTTTCTTCTTCAGGTGTATCAGGAAATGTGTAATCAAATTGAAGCAAGGCTTTTTGATATTCGATATCAGCTTTTTCATATTCTTTGTTTTGATAAAATTTATTTCCTAAGGGATGTATATTGCGCCCTATCTTCTTACCTTCACGCTTAAATCTTTCAGCAGCTTCTAGCTTTTCTTGGGTGCTTTTTTCATATAATTCTCTTTCCTTTAACTTTTCATATGTCCAGATTTTATTACTTTTCGACGATCATGAAAACAACCCATCATATTTTTAAAGTCTTGTTCTTCAGGGTTTACATCTTTTTCACTTGAAGAATGATCTGTCTCATTTTCAATATTTTTCCTTATTTTAAGCCTTTGAGATTAAATCTCATACCATTTAGAATAGTCTAATGAGTATTTATCTTTATTTTCTTGAGGCAATGAACGAGAGAGTGGTTTTTCTTCAATTTTCAAATCCTGGTCATGTTTGTGATGACCACATTGATGATCATGGTTATGTCTTTTGTAATTTTTTAAGATCAACTGAGCTAATTCGTATGCTCCTTCTGTAAGCTCCATTCTGTTGTTTTTGAATAATTTTATTTAAGAAGACCATCAGCAGACAAAGAATGTGGCACGTTTTAGATACTTTCAATAAGTTGCTGATTTTGTAAAATTTGTACTGGAGACTAAGCCAATACATGAATTTGTTGAAACCTATCAGTAAGTACAGAATAGATTATGAACTCAATGTGGAAGTTTTGTTTACTTCTTGAGAATTAAATTGTAAATTGTTGCAATGGAATCTCTTGTATATATATATATAATTGAAGAATTTAGGATTTGGATTCATGAAGAATTCATCTTGCTTCATTTTTGTTAGATTAGTTTACTAGCTGCAAAGTCCCTTTGCTTTTCAACAAGTAAGATCTCTTAAGGAGCTAGAGTAGATTATCTAAGATGTTCATTTAGATTACATTAACAGCTAAGGTAGTTGAAATTTATAATATCCTTGGACTATCTATTAATAGCATATTTGCTTTATATTCAAACTAAACATTAACACTTTCTTAGTTAAATCTATGATATCAGAGTTTGCAGATATATGGCTTTTTATTTTGCTTGTGTCAAGTTTCGAATAATTAGCTTACATTAATAAGATTTTTTCTAGTTGTAGGAATCTACCTTTACACCTCAGGGGAAAGACTATAAGGAATACAATGAGTGAACATCGGATAAAGGTTGATTTTGAATAAATTAATTTCAAATTACATCCTAAACCAATTTTAGGGAGGGAAAAATTTTTTTTTTCGCATGTCCTTTATTGTATCACAAAGATCAGCTGAGAAGATGTATCCTCTTAGGTTCTTTTTTGAGATAATTGTGAAGAATTAAGAACTTTTTTATAATCATTTGTTTAAATAATTAATAACACTCAAAATCAATGTCAAATAGAAGAAAAGTTGCTTATTTTTATGACGGTAAGCAATGAATTTCTTACATGGTGATAATTTTAAGATGCTATTGCAAATTTCTATTATGGGCATGATCATCCGATGAAGCCAAAAAGAATTGCAATGACCCATAGTTTGATTAATCATTACAAGCTTTACTCTCTTCTTCACGTTTATGTAAGTATTTTTTTATATTCAGGCCGCTCTTTTGCCCACAATTACGGCTCGAAAAATTTCCCGCACACCTGGCCTGAAAGACTAATTTCTAATAGGAACCTCAACCAGCTTCGAAAGAGGATTTGACCATGTTTCACACACCTGAATACGTTGAATACCTTGAGAAAGTGAGCAATAAGAATATGGCAAGATTGTTTGAAAAGAAAAATCCATGTAACTAACCCTTTGAGACATTTTTTGAGATATTCTAGTCAAAATTGGAGAAACTTCAGATTGTCCAATATTCTCAGGAGTCTACAACTTCAGTCAAATATCAGCAGGTTCTAGGACTATAAAATTATCTCTTAATATGATAGGAGGTTCTCTCGATAGTGCTCAATTAATTAATGATGGGCAACATACTATTTGTGTGAATTGGGCTGGTGGTCTTCATCATGCAAAAAAGAGTGAGGCTTCCGGATTCTGTTACATTAATGATATTGTTTTATGCATTCTGGAGCTCCTAAGGTATGCTTCCTTCTTTGTTCGATCTTTCTTTTTAAATTAAGCCGCCATTAACTCTGTAGATATCATCCACGAGTATTGTATCTTGATATCGATGTCCATCATGGAGATGGAGTTGAAGAAGCCTTCTTTTGCACAAACAGAGTTATGACAGTATCTTTCCATCAATACGGAAAAGACTTTTTCCCTGGAACTGGACATCATGACTCTATTGGAGAAAGTGACGGAAAATATTATTCGCTTAATGTACCTCTTTATCCAGGAATTAATGATGAAATGTTTTTGGATCTTTTTAAAGATGTTATGACTCAGGTAGTTGATAAATTTAGACCTGATGTCATTGTCATGCAATGTGGTGCCGATTCATTGAACGAGGATAAGTTAGGCCAATTTAATTTGAGTACACATGGTCATGGAGCTGCAGTCGAATTCATGTTGAAAAAAGGTATACCTATTATCCTTTTGGGAGGTGGAGGCTATACAATTGAAAATGTTGCTCGTTGCTGGACTCATGAGACAGCTATTGCCCTCGATAAGGTTTTGGATAACAAGTTGCCACCAAACGAATACTCTAATGAATATTCCAACCCATACTTACATCTTGAAGTAATTTGATAGTCAAGTTATCTTAATTATTTAGTCAAACCCTCATGTTGAGAATAAAAATCCTAAGGAACATATTGAGAAGCTTAAACTAAGCATCTATGAAAGATTGAAGATGATCGAAGGTGCTCCTGGTGTCCAATTTCACGACGTAAGAAAATCGATTTCATCATCAATAATATATAGATCCCTGAAAGCTTGAGATTTAAGGATGTTGAATTTGATGACGAAAAGATAAATGAAGAAGAAAGTTATGACACTGCCAACAAAGACAAGGGACTAATAAGCAAACCTGAAAATTATATGGTCTAAGAGTTTTCGAGTGTGTTGAAATAATATTAATAGTATCTTCCTATTGATATTTTAAATTAGTATATAATTTCATTCATAAGTCTTGAATTGATTCTAGACCTCCTTTTTTCAACAATTACTTAATTAGAATTCATTTTCATTAAAATGAATAAGAGAGTTTACTTTTTAAATTCACTTTTGAACAAGAAATTAAGTAAGGCTGGTTCATGAGAGACTGCAACAAACTTCGAGAGTACAATTCTGATTCTGTCCATTAAAGATGGTCTACTGACATCAACAATCTTGGCTTCTGGGAAATGAGTTAGTACATACTCTCTAAATGGTGCAAGCTCATCGACAAGGCTAGAAATTAATTATTTAGTGTGATGATTTATTATACCCATATTCTTGAGCCTTCTTTCCAATCCAGACATCTCCTTGATAGATTGTATCTTTTTTCTGGTCTTCAGCAACCTGAGTTTTTATTTTAGTAATGGATGAATATTACGGTCATTTTATTTCCTCTCTTCTGTTCAACATATTGGATGAATTGAGATTGTGTATCTTCTAAAATCTTGTTGATGACTTTTTGGTTGTCTTTGGTGAGCTTTTCTGTGTAGTGAAGTCTATTGCTCAAGGTTTCCCTGTTGAAAATTATGACTCAGAATTGTTGGAGTTACTTGCTTGTATTATATTTTTCAACATAGATATCATAACCCTTCAAAAACTTGGCAAAATTATGATGTTTATGTAAGGCTCCGATTCCTCCAATCAGACTTGTATTATCAGCAAAGACTTTTTCACCTACAAATTAATTAATAGCTTGACATACAATACCACAAGCGAGAACATAATAACCTCCAGAAGTAGCTTGTTCTTCAGCGAAAGTATAAATTGGGATGTTTTTTTCCTTAGACCATTGTTGTAATTTCTGAACAGCAATATGACATTGTGCAGGTGCTCCACCAGCTGAATTCACTAAGACTGCCAGGAATTTTACATTCTTCTTTGGAACAGAACTTAAGGACTTTCCAAGATTATATGTCCTAATAAAATCTAAAAGGAGAAGTTTGTAAACTACTGTTTTGCATCAATATTGCCCCTAAGATTTATATATGCAATTACTGGCTTGTTCCAAGAATCCAAAAAGCTCTTTGAGTAGTTCTTTAAGGAAGATATTGATTTCATTTAAAAATATATTTTGTATAACAAAATAAGTAAAAACTGCTGAGTCTAAAGAATGCATGCTTGGAATGAAAATGAGAACAGGTATGAATTAGTTTTCACTGAAAAATTTATTGAAAAATGCTCTTCAACAACTAGTAAGGGCATCTCTTACAAGTTGGAGAAATGAAGAGTCTGTTAATGAACCCATTTATAGAATTGGGGGAAAATGAAAGTCTAGAGGAAGTAAATACTTCCTTGACAATCAGGGATAATATATGAAAAGCAAATTTTGACTTGGATTTTAGCCAATAATAGTCAGGACCATTAATAATGTTTTTAGAAATGAAGAAGGCTTGCCAGGAAATAGAAATGAGAGTTACTCACATGATAAAATTGGCGATGTAAGGGGAGAAATGCAAGGAGATCAAAAGAGCTCTAGAAGGGATGGTAACTATAAAAAAAGAATCAAAAGAATGATAGTTATAGAAAAATATGTTAAATTTGATGATGCTCCTGCTAGTATGCCAAGTAGCATGAATATTCAGGGATATCCTAATCTAGATCCTACTCGTCTTAAAAAGTTGCAATATGCAAATGAATTAAAAGAACAAGTAAAAATTTTCGGATGTGTCTTTGAATGGTTAGATGAGAATGAAGCAGGAAAAGAAACTTCATGATCTTCAAAAAGATAGAGAAATGGATTTCTATATGATCAAAGAACGATATGAAAATGATCCATTTGGAAGGCAAGGAGCAGGTGCTCCTAAAAGAGATATATTTGGAAATATTATCACACGAAGACCTAAATTTGATGATTTTCATCCAAACGATCCTAGACTTTTATTGTAAAAAACTTGATTGCTTTACTAACAAATAAAGAAACGGTGAGGAGGGAGTTCCTATCAAACCTCATAATCCTCTTGTTAACTCATTTGAGCCTCTCCCCAATTTTTCATTAAAAGCTCGACTAGCAAGAGAAAATATTATTAATCAGTCAATGAATTATTCTCCTAATAGTCTCTCAAATAAGCCTTATTATACACCTCAGATGCCACATAAAACACCAGGCGGGCCATACAATACTCAGAATCAAGAAAACCCCTTCATGGCTTCCAACTATAACAATTATACGAAGCCCCAGTATCAATCATTAGAGTTGAACATGGGCAACCCAGGAATGATGTCACCAAGCAACGCTGGATTCTATGATCCTTATAATGGAAGACACATGTCAGTACCTTATCCTTTTATCCCTATTTATTTACCTATGCAGAATCCTGGAATGATGCCCATGCCTGGAACAACAAGTCCATATAATAATAATAATGCTCCATACGACCCTAACCCACTAGCAGGAAATACCTTAGAAAATAAACCAATCTTTAGATCAGATCTCTCTCCTGTCCGGGATGTAGAACAAAGTAGAATAGCCTATGAGCCTCAAGGAAACCCACCTTTCCCTTTAGTGAATGACACGAAAGAATCATTAGAGAAACAAAAAAGAATCCATAAATATTTAGAAAACCAAAAAGAACTTTTACTTCAAATTGAAGAAAAGAAACGCAAGAAAGCAGAAGAAGAAGCTAGAAGGAAAGAGGAGGAGGCCAGGGAAGAAGAGAGAATAAGAAGAGAGAACGCAGAAATGATGAAGCAAGACGAGAATGATGCTATGTGGAGAAGAAATTTGATGGAAAGTATATCATTTGAGAATAAAAAGCTAGCCAAGCAAAAAGGGATGCTAACCCAGGACACAGCTTCAACCTTTGTAATTCAAGACTCTAAAAAGACAAATAAAGGGAAAAGAGCTAGGACTCCTATTGAAGAAGTAGAGGCCAGAATGAGATTGGAACAACTTGAGAAAGAAAGAGTGACAGTCGAAGAGAGAATAATTAAAGAACTTCCAATTGAAGTTGAAAAAACAATACATTCTACTGTGGAAAATGAGCTTAGTGATATCAAAAAAGAGATTATTTTCCAACAGCAGAATTTGCATGATCAGATATTAGAATTGAAGGTAAAATTTATAGATATTGATTGTTAGTATTAGAAACAAGTAGTCACCTCAAACAAGGAGAGATTTGAAGCTCAAAAAGAGATCGATGAGTTAAAATACAATTTAAAACAACAGCAAATCCAAGAAGAAATTAGGAGAACTGAACTATATAATGCATTAATGAAGAGTTATACTCAACCTCCACCTATTCTTCCAACCGTTACCAAGATTGAGATTGATAAAGAGATAGGAACTGAAGGATTTCAATTTCCTAAAAGACCTCCTCATCTGAGAACAAATTATTATAATGAAGAGAATGAGCGAGATATTTTAGATCATTTATTGTCAAATACAAAAATGCTTGATTTGAGAATAAAACCTGAAAAACTAGTTGAAACAATTGATACAAGACCAGAATCAAGTGGTTCACAGTTTGATCCTACAACTTCAGGTTTAAAGTATCTTGGCTATTTCAACACTCCAGACTTGCATCAGGCAATCAGAATTGAAGACTCCTCGAAAAAATTTAATTTGCCTGATGACGATGATGATATTAATCATATAAAGTTTACTAGTGCTACAGAAGACTCAGGAGGAATTGCCTCACTTCTGAAAAAAAATAATCAACGATTAGATGTGTTAGATGAGATTGAAAAAACAGAATTCAAAAAATATGATAATGATTTGTTTTCAAGCCCTCCTAGCAATTATCAGATTCGTGAAAATAACAGATATGAAGAAGAAAAAAATGAGAAATATGATATTGTGGATGATTTACTTGATAAAATAAATAATCCTAGAAAGTATCTTTATGGTTAAATGAGTTATGTTACTTTTTGTTTTGTACATTACTAGTCCTAGCCTTGTTATTTATTCTTTACTTTTTCTCAGACTCAAATTGTTTGTTATACTTTTTCAGAAAGATAGACAAATTATACAATCCAATTACCAATCTAAGAAAAGAGATAGAAACAAATTAGAAATTCAAAGAATGTCATGTGTGGCTTATTATTCAGTTCTACAACATGAGCTAGGCTGATATTTTGTCTCCTGTTTTAGCTTATTGGATTTAAACTCTTTTCCATCTGCGGACTTGTTAGATAAGAGTGAATGTCTTTTGAGGAGTCGTTTTACTAGGAATTAAAGTTTTTAGACATTGTGATACCTATCTTGGTGAATATTGTGTTGATAATATCAACATCTTTGGCTGTTACATCATATCCCTTAATCCCATTTTTCTTTGCTAAATTTATAGCATCCTTATATTCAAATAGTAGTTTAAAATTTTACATTGAGATTGACTTCTCTCTTATGTTCTAAATCAGTCTTGTTGCCCAGCAACACTATTAAACTATTTGGATTTCCATTATTCTCTAATTCTTCAAGCCAAGATTTTGCTCTTTCAAATGAATTTCTGCTGGTAATATCGTAAACCAATAAAACAGCAGAAGCCTTTCTGTAATACACTGGAGCTAGTGAATGAAATCTTTCTTGTCCTGCAGTATCCCAAATTTCTAGTTGAACTTTCTTCCCTAGCACTTCGATTAACTTAGTATTATATTCAACTCCGATTGTGGAAATATTTTCTTCTCTAAACTCCTGTCTCATAAAGGTGTTGCTATTGTTGTTAGGACTGGAATGATGATAAATACAGAATGGAAGTTTTTCCAACTCCGGAATCCCCTAGAAAGACTACCTTGAAAGAAACATCAAATTTTGGCTGGTTTGACTTCATTACAACAAATAAATTAAGTTTGAATGCAACTTCAAAACGCACAATTTATCGAACAAAATAAATCTTTATAGAAAATTGAACTTTTTTTGCCAACTATAGTAATAGTGGGTAGAAGCCACCATTAAAGGCATGCTAGAATACTCAGTTTATCAAAATCACTATGGTGGAAGTTCAACAAGAATTACAGTACAATAAAATTAAAGCAAAATTTCATTAAACTTACATGGAGGATTCTCATGATATCCAGAGCTTTCTTAACATAATTAACGAGTCTCTATCAGAGTGGAAAGATGTCAAGCTAGAAGAAGTTGAATTTCATCTGCTTCCAAGCATGACAAACACGGTCTACAAAGTTGTTTGCAGAAATTCAGATATAAGACCCAATCCAATCATCTTTAGAAAGTTCTTCCAAGGGCATGGAATAATTGATCGACCAAAAGAACGAAAATTATTCTTAGAAGTCGCCCGTGTTGGATATGGTCCCAAATGTTATTTCGAAAATGAAAAATATAGAATTGAACAGTGGATTGAATCTAATCCTATGAAGGGACATGAATATAATGAGAACCCTGAGAATCGTAGAAGACTTGCAAGAGCTGTAGCAAAATTTCATCGAATTCAAGTCCCTTGGATTAAACCTGCAAGATATTTACCCAACGACATTGATAATGAAAGCTTCTTAAAACCGTTTTTGGAAAAATATTCAAAAAGAGAATTATTTACAGACAAAGAATATGCAGCAATGGAAGAAATGAAAAAAGTGATTAGTCCAGAAGAAAAAGAGTTTATTAAAAAAATTTTTCCGAAAGAAGAAGATCTAGTATTGAGCCATAACGATATATCATTAGGAAATGCTTTGAGATATCCTGATGGAAGCAATATCGTGTTAATTGACTACGAATATGCAGGAAAAAATTTTAGAGGCTTTGATATTGGGTATCTATTTCATCAAGGGAGATTAGTGAGAATTCCAGATCCTCCCTGTTTTAGATTTAATGATGACAACTTTCCTTCAGATGATGACCTTCGAGAATTTATTGAATATTATATAGTCTTTAGTGATATTTCCGAGGAGCAAGAAAAGCTTGTCGGAGAACAAATCATTAACGACTATTCGTCTTTCAAGGAATATCTAAAAAATAACTATGAAGAAGATAAATTCAGTTCTCGGGTTGAAGACTTACTCTTCCAAACTAAACTTGGAGTGCTAGCTTGCAATTTTTACATTGTTACATGGGCAATTACTATGTCCAAAGTGAAACCAGGCAAATTCGATCATATCGAATTCGCAAAATGTGGTTATGAATATTATTGTAGGTATAGAAAAGAACTTAGTGATATGCATTAGTTATGTATAATTTTGTGACGTAGGCCTAATGAGTATATGAACGATCAAAAGTCTCAAATTACTATTTTCTGATTGAAAAAGTCTTAATTTCTTATCGGGATAATTTAAATATTGCAAAATTTATTTCATTCTAAGTAATATTCACAAATGGAACTTGACTGCTATAACTGTCCAATTTGTACTACCGAATATAATCATGAACAAAATGAACCCAGAATAATTCCAAATTGTGGGCATTCAGTGTGCTTGAAATGCTTGATTCATATCCTCAAGGATTTTTCTTCAACTTTCAAGTGCCCATTATGTGCAAGAGCTTTTCCAATAAGAATGATTAGTGCTGAGAGCTTCCCTAAAAATTATCTTGCACTCAATCTAATCGATAAAAGAAATAAGAGTAACTTATGCTCTCATCATTCGTCCATAAAGGATCTTGTCTGTTTTGATTGCAAAGAAACTATTTGTAACAAATGTGCATTTAAAGGTAATCATAGAAACCATCAGATCGATATGCTGGAAGATTTTATTAACGACTTGAATAATCAGACTTCTGATCTAAAGAAATGGGTTGAAACTCTTGATGACCAGATCATGAAAGTCGATAATTTCATTGAAGTTCAAAGAAAAAATCTAATCCTTATGGTTGATCTAACCTATAGAATTGCATTTGAAAATTTAAGAAAGAGGAAGAAGAACTTACTGAATGAAATTAATAAGCAGTTCAACGAGATAGAAAATATTCAATTCATCAATACTGAAAGCAACCAAAATCAAATGAGGTATAGCCTATCCAGCCTTAAAGAAGTGAGAAATAATTTATTTTCAAAGTTAGAAATTTGGAACAAAAACAATGACTTGAATATTGGTTTTGACTTACAAAATCAAAAGGCCCAAGCTTTTATTAAGGATATAAAGACTTGTCTTGAAGACAACCCTTTTGAAGACATAAAGAGTAAAATTCGCGCTTATTCAATCAAGATTATGCAGCAAGATACAACTTCATTCAAAGAAGTCTATAATTTTGCTGAGATGCAAGAGGAGAGTATTAGGGAGTCGATTCAAAAAATGATTATTCAATCTTGGAGTGTCATCAAACAAGATGATACTCTTATTCTTTCACAGCCTTTTGAAACAGAAAGTATCGAGTGTTCTCATGTGACGCTAAACAATATTAATGACATAACTAATATAGCTTTAGAACTTTCTAAACTAAATTTTGATGAAGACAAAGCCAACCAAATCTACTGGTTATTGAACCAGGCCCCAAATGTTAGGAAAATTAAGTTGAATATGGCTGGGTCTAAGGTTTCAAAAATAGCTTTTGATAAGGTTTTCATAGCTCTTGGAGCATTGCTTGATTTAGAATGTATAGAACTTAATTTTCAAGAGTGTACATCAGTTGAAGATGCCACTAATGTGAAATCTGTCTATGCGCTGCGTTCATTATCTAGCTTGCGAGAGTTCCATTTGAATGTTTCTAATACTCAGATCTCTAGTATTTCTTTGAATCAACTACTTGATTGTTTGAATTTTACAACAAAATTGGAGAGTGTGACTATTTGCATGTCCGAGTGTCCAAACTTAGATGATAGGGTGTGCCAATCATTGAAAAGTTCATTGTCTCAGCAAAGAAAATTATCAAATTTTAATTTGGATATATCTAGATGCCATAATATTACAGATGAGATGATGGAGGAACTTTCTGTTATGATTAAGGAGAAAAATTTCTTATGCAAATTAAAGATATCCTTTGCTTCAAGCCCCAAAATCAGTGATAAAGGCATTAAATGGTTATCAAAATCAATTGAATACCTTGGAAGGCTGCACAGTCTGACACTAAACTTAGCTGAATGTAATCAAATGGCGGACCAGGGAATTATCCACCTCAGTGAAGCTGTTTCGAATCTTCCAGTATTACAAAATTTAGATCTAAATTTCAAAGGGCTTTCTAGCTTAAAAGACGAGACACTCCATTTCCTCTGCAATTCCATTTCAACATTAGAGAAATTAGAATCCCTCAACCTTAATCTTAGTGACTGCAAACTATTGACTAATCATAGTCTTCTGAAACTTAGGCAGACGATACAATTTGATAAATTAAAAGCTCTGAGTTTGAATTTGGCTGCATGCAAGAATGTTGACGATAATGGGATGGGCCCTCTGTTTGGAAGTATTATTGAAAGCAAAAGCCTGCAAGAAATTAATTTAGATATTGCCCAATGCTATAGAATCAGGGGAAACTTTTTTGATCAATGCTATTCTACAGGGACCGAATCTAACATACTAAGGGGTATGAGGTTGAATTTGACAGAGTGTACTCAGATTAGTCAAAAAAATTTTGAGAGACTTTTAAAAGGATTGGCTTCCTCCCGTTTCGAAAGAATGGACTTGGTGCTTAAAAGCTGTCCTGAAATTAAAGATCCATGTTTTGAATGCCTAGAGGCTTTCTTGCATTCAGAGAATAATTTAAAGAAGTTGAAAATAAACATGGACTGCTGTAATAACATTACCAATAAGGGAGTTTCAAGGTTGAATCAAATTTTGGCTGAGTATGAGAATACAAACAGAAATCTTTCTATTGAAGTAAGTCTTCAGGATTGTCCGGGATTACTTCTTACTTAGATAATGAGAGCAATTATTAATTCAGAGCTTATGTTTGATATTATATAAGAAAGAGCTAGTTTTGAATTATTACTTTCAATTGTTTATATCGAAAGACTAACTATGTAATGTTTATTCTAAATACTGCCATTTTCAAGTTATGATCTACTTAAAATACAATATTTAGGCAGGTAGCTTCTAAGATGCTCATGTATTTCGCTGATTCATCACCTGACAAAATTTTTAAATTTTGATAAATTTAAATAGTTCAGATTTTTCGTGAAATCAGTAAAGACAAACCTAGAATTTTGAGTAAGAGATTGACCGACAAATAGGTTAGAAGGCCTCTCGATATCCATCTTAGAAAGAATTCAGGAGATAAACAATAACGAACAATGGATCTTGTTTGTGCTATTCGATCATCGCTATTGAACATTATAACCAGCTATTGCTGGCTTTGCATTAAATATGGCAGCATAACTCACTCGGCGAGAATTTACAAAAGACCGCCAAAAGAAAAACTTTCTAATTTATTTTAGTAATTCTCTTGATACTGAGATAACTTGGTCAACAGAGTGACTAGAATCAAAAGCTCTCTTAACCCTCTCTTAATGATGATAATAGTATTGGAAGAATAATTATAATCTTCATTGATATTTGGTGATATTATTTCACCTTCATCAAGTAGCTTGAAAGAAGCATGTACCTGAATGAGAGCTCTTCTAAATCTGTCATAGGAATTTTAACTAAATCGTAAAGCAAATGCTGTGAAGAGACTTATTGAAAATTACGATAGATTGGAAAATCAAATTAATTAATTTATTGAATAGAGGTTTTGCATCTCACAACTTCAATTGAAATCGGAGAGATAACTTATTTTTCTAAGACAGATTTCTTGGAAAGATTTTCATTTCAAGGAGTTTAAACATAATTATACTATATAGTTATGCAAAGTCGATGTTATGAGATAAAGAAACACAAAAATTAGATAGATAATAAGCAAAATATTTATTTCTTTCCTTTCTTTTTAGACTTTGGAAGATTAGTTTGGATTCCAAAGTACTGACGATAGACAGCTCTGTTCTTCTTCAGATTATCAGAGACTCTCTTTTTATCCATTCCTGCTTTCACTAACAATTTGAGTGCCTTTTGCTCATTGTCTACAACCTCTGTCAGAGACTTTGAGAAATCCTCAAGTATTTCTTGTAGGTTTTCATTTGCCAGTAATTCGGGGTTCCAAACTTCATTTAAAGTTCTTGAATTTTGTCTCTTTGATTCATTCAGTGGAGGAATGACAGCTTGATGATTAGAACCAACCAAGGTAGACTTGATTTTAGACTTCTCATCATCAGTCAAGTTCAATTTTATCTCATAAGGTTCCACATTAATAATATCCATTTCCGACATCAATGGGCCTTTCACTAAGCTTTTCTTCTTGGAGTCATTTTTTTTTCTCTTAGTAGGAGGAGGGAGTTCATTTGTTGATTGGTCTTCTGAGTCATTTGTGGATATCTCCATAGTTTCTTCAATTTTGACAGGTTTTTTAATCTTATAAGTTTTTTGAGAAAATGAAGAGTCTCTTGTTAAGAGGGTGTTGGAAGAAAGTAGGGTGTCTTCGATCTTAGTAGTCTGGAAATTTTGGGTAGAGTTGAAAGCCTTTGACAACAAAAGATTCGCATGAAAATTTTGTTGGAAAGCTTTAACTTTATTTGAGAGGCTCTCAAAAGGACTAGCTAGTTCCAGACCACTCTTTGATTCCAACTGAAGAAGATTAAAAGCTTCATTAGATGAGGGCACTTTCTCGATTTGCAGAGCCTCAGGAATGATGAGTTTAGGCAGGTTTGAGGTGTGGATTAGAGGATTGGGATAATTCGTGGCAGAATAAGCATTAGGAAGAATGTTATTGGAAGGAAGTTTAGATTGTATGTTTGAGAATGCTTCGGGGCCAAGAAAAGAGTTTTGGTTTGGAAGATTGGTAAGTATTTGGTTGTTAGTGAAAAATATGCTTTCAAGTAGATTCTTAGAAGCTAATTCTGTACATAATTTCTTGGTAGGATCCGCTTTGAGGCTGCTTGTTGTGAGTATAGAATTCTGAGCTGGGAGAAGTGGAAGTTGCATAGAAGCCAGATTAGATAGGTAAGGATAGAGAAGCCACGAAGAATTTTGCACCTGAGGTTGCTGACTGAGAGAAGAATTTATTGATAGCTGATCAAGAGGTCGAGAAGAGGAGAACTGAGGGAAGAAGCTCATGTTTCCAAGCTAGAGAACAATATCAAGATTCAATATATTTAATTATAAATAGATACGGAATCATTCATTTTAGTTTCTTAAATAAAAGGTTAGAAGCTCTGATTTTGACATTTATCCAGCGTCTCCATAGAACTCATCGGACATATTTCGAGGATAATTTTAACTGCTTGCTGTCTTATAACATACTTCTTTGCAAGATATGACCTTGCTGTCATTGAAAGATAATGAACCAAAGAATTAGAGTTTCTCTTTTCATATCCACCACAATTCGAGAATGATGTTCAGTTAGACAGCTTGAGTTCCCTGGACGTAAATTTAAACAACTTTAGG
>Ga0065720_1003620_pt1 | contig 14502 bp, 11 predicted proteins | sample Thericmetagenome_FD_59107 | JGI IMG/M metagenome (GOLD analysis project Ga0065720, IMG submission 59107) | Thermophilic microbial communities from the Joint Bioenergy Institute, California, USA of rice/straw/compost enrichment - eDNA_2 v2... | ecosystem: Engineered > Solid waste > Grass >... | reverse complement strand
GAGGCAGGCTCGAGGCGCAGATGCACCGGCGTGGCCGGGGGCCGAACCAGCCCCCGGAGGAAGCGCAAGGCCCCGTCACCCCTGGTGACGGGGGCCTTGTTGCGTGTCGGGCCTCCGGTGGGGGAGCGACGGGTCCGGGGGCTCGTGCTGTCCGGCCGTGGTCCGCTCGATCGCGGCGTCGCCGACGAGGGCGCCGTCCCACACCCGCTGCCACGGCCCCGAGCCAGCACCCGAGCCGGTGCGTGACCAGTGCGGCGTGCCGGTGCGGCTGCCGCCGTGGCGACGGGTCGGGTGCAGCGCTCGACGCCGGCGGCGGACTGGGTGACCAGCCGCAGCAGCACCTCGCCGGGGTCGGCGGCGATCAGCGACCGCGGCGCCGCCGTCCTCGACGCGGCGGGCGGAACCGGCTCACTCCTCGTTCTTCGGGCTCTCGGTGCGGGTGCGCTTGAGCTCGAAGAAGTGCGGGTAGCGAGCCAGAGCCACGGAGGCGTCGAGCAGCTTGCCCGCCTCTTCACCCTTCGGTACGCGGGTGATGACGGGACCGAAGAACGCAACGCCCTCGATGTGGATGGTCGGGGTGCCCACGTCGTCGCCGACCGGGTCCATGCCGCGGTGGTGGCTCTCGGCCAGTGCCTCGTCGTAGTCGGTGCTGTCCGCGGCGGCGGCCAGCTCCGGCGGGAGGCCCAGCTCGGCGAGCGACTCCTTGATCACGACGTCGAGGTCCTTCATGCCCTTGTCGTGGATCCGGGTACCCATCGCCGTGTAGAGCGGGCCGAGGATCTCGTCACCGTGCTGCTGGGCGGCGGCGATCGCCACGCGCACCGGGCCCTTGGACTCCTCGATGATCTTCCGGTACTCGTCGGAGATGTCGCGGTCCTTGTTGAGCAGCCACAGGCTCATCACGTGCCAGCGCAGGTCGAGATCGCGGACCTTCGCGGCCTCGACGATCCAGCGCGAGGTCACCCAGGCGAAGGGGCAGCGGGGATCGAAGTAGAAGTCGACGCGAGCACGATCGGTCCTTGTCTCAGAAGTCGTCACGTCTAGGTCAACGGGCGGTACGGCCGGTGTCTTCCCCGACACACGCGACTGTGACCGGCCGGACCGGCCAGGCGAACCCGGTTGCCGGGCATCGAGCCCCGGGCCATGGTTGGATCGCTCGACGGACCTCATTGCTGAAGACCGAGGAGAGCGGTACCCGTATGGCCCCGCCCAACCTGACCCGCACCGACGCCGAGGCGCGGGCGGCGCTGATCGCCGTCAGCGACTACACGGTCGAGCTCGACCTGACCGACGGCGCCGGCAGGCCCGGCGAGCACACGTTCGCCACGACCTCCGTCGTGCGGTTCACCTGCCGCGAACCCGGCGCGTCCACGTGGATCGACTTCGTCGGCGAGAGCGTCGAGTCGGCGACGCTCAACGGTGTCAGCCTCGACGTCTCCGACTACCGCGAGGAAGACGGGATCGCCCTGCCGGCCCTGGGCGCGGAGAACGAGCTGCGGGTGGAGGCCACCGGCCGGTACATGAACACCGGTGAGGGCCTGCACCGGTTCGTCGACCCGGTCGACGGCGGCGTGTACCTCTACACCCAGTTCGAGACGGCCGACGCGAAGCGGATGTTCGCCTGCTTCGACCAGCCCGACCTCAAGGCGAGCTACCGCATGATCGTCACGGCGCCCGCCGAGTGGAAGGTCGTGTCGAACGCGCCGCTGGAGACCACGGTGGAGGCCGAGGGCGGCGCGCTCACCCGCATCTTCCAGCCGACCCCGGTCATGTCGACCTACGTGACGGCGCTGATCGCCGGCCCGTACGCGTCGTGGCACGACACCTACGTCGACGAGAGCGGGGAGATCCCGCTCGGCCTGTACTGCCGCGCATCGCTGGCCGAGCACATGGACCACGAGCGGCTGTTCCGCGAGACCAAGCAGGGCTTCGAGTTCTACCACCGCCACTTCGGGATCCGCTACCCGTTCGGCAAGTACGACCAGCTGTTCGTGCCGGAGTTCAACGCGGGCGCGATGGAGAACGCGGGCGCGGTGACGTTCCTGGAGGACTACGTCTTCCGCTCCCGGGTCACGCGGTTCATGTACGAGCGCCGCGCCGAGACCGTGCTGCACGAGATGGCGCACATGTGGTTCGGCGACCTGGTCACCATGCGGTGGTGGGACGACCTGTGGCTGAACGAGTCGTTCGCCACCTGGGCGTCGGTGCTCTGCCAGGCGGAGAACACCGAGTACACCGAAGCGTGGACGACGTTCGCCAACGTCGAGAAGAGCTGGGCGTACCGGCAGGACCAGCTGCCCTCGACCCACCCGGTCGCCGCCGACATCCCCGACCTGCAGGCCGTCGAGGTCAACTTCGACGGCATCACCTACGCCAAGGGCGCGTCGGTGCTCAAGCAGCTCGTCGCCTACGTCGGGCTGGACGCGTTCATGGAGGGACTGCGGCAGTACTTCGCCGCGCACGCGTGGGGCAACGCCACGTTCGACGACCTGCTCGGCGCGCTGGAGAAGGCCTCAGGGCGGGATCTGTCCGACTGGGGCGCGCAGTGGCTGCGCACCACCGGGCTCAACCTGCTGCGGCCGTCGTTCGAGGTCGGCGAGGACGGCCGGTACACCCGGTTCGAGGTCGTGCAGTGCGGGGCCCGGCCGGGCGCGGGTGAGCTGCGCACGCACCGCATCGCCATCGGCGTCTACGACGACGGCGATCCCGGTGAGACCACTGGGGACGGCCGCGATCCCGAGCGCGTCCGCAAGATCGTCCGCAAGCAGCGGGTCGAGATCGACGTCACCGGCGAGCGCACCCCCGTCGACGCGCTGGTCGGGCAGCCGGCCGGCAAGCTCGTCCTGGTCAACGACGACGACCTCACCTACTGCGCGATGCGGCTCGATCCGGACTCGCTCTCCACGCTGATCGACCGCATCGCCGACATCGCCGAGCCGCTGCCGCGCACGCTGTGCTGGTCGGCGGCCTGGGAGATGACCCGCGAGGCCGAGCTGAAGGCCCGCGACTTCGTCTCGCTCGTCGCGGGCGGGTTCGGCGCGGAGTCGGAGATCGGGGTCGTGCAGCGCGTGCTGCTGCAGGCGCAGACGGCGATCTCCTCCTACGCCGACGAGCAGTGGGCGGCCGAGCGCGGCTGGCCGCTGCTGGTGGATTCGCTGCTGTTCCGGCTCGACACCGCCCGCCCCGGCTCCGACGTGCAGCTGGCCTGCGTGAACGCGCTCGCCTCGAGCGTCCTGCCGGCGTCGGTGCTCGACAGGTTCCGCACCTGGCTCGACGATCCCGACAGCGCCCCGCAGGGACTCGTGCTCGACACCGACCTGCGCTGGCGGCTGCTGCACGCACTGGTCGCGCACGGCCAGGCGGGCGAGCCGGAGATCGCTGCCGAGCTGCAGCGCGACCCCACCTCGACGGGGCAGCGGCAGGCGGAGCGGTCGCGCTCGCTCATCCCGACGCCGGAAGCGAAGGCCACGGCCTGGGAGCGCGCGACGGGCGACGACTCACTGCCGAACGCCATCCAGGAAGCGATCATCTCCGGGTTCAACCACCCGGCGCAGCGCGGCCTGCTCGGCCCGTACGTGGAGAAGTACTTCCAGGTCGTGGCCGACGTGTGGGCGCGGCGCACCAGCGAGCGCGCTCAGTCGGTGGTGGTGAACCTGTTCCCGTCGTGGGCGGTGGACAAGTCCACGGTCGAGGCGGCCGACGCCTGGCTCGCCGGTGACCACCCGCCGGCGCTGCGTCGGCTGGTCTCCGAGGGCCGCGCCGGCATCGTCCGGGCGCTGGCCGCGCGGGACTTCGACAAGTCCTGACACCGGGAGGTGACGGGTCTGCGGGCCCGTCACCTCCCTCCGGCGCCATGGTCACCGTCCGCTAACGTTCACGCATGCCACCCACCGACCGGCGGAGCGGTTCCCGCACGTACACCCGTCCGTCGGCGACCCGGGCCGCGTTGGTGGTCCTGCTGGTGTGGGCTCTTGCTGTGGCGTTCGTGCTCGTCGTGGCCTCCGACACCCGGATCGGCCCGGTCGTGTTCCGGCTGACGAAGACCCACGGCATCCACCTCGGCGACATCTACGCCACCCTCGCCTCGGGCGTGGTGGCGATGCTGATCACCGTGTGGATCATCGTCGACCACCTGGGCCGCAAGCGCAGGTGGTTACGGGCGAAGGAGCGCGCGGCCCGGTGGCGCGAGGAGGTCGAGCGGCGGGCGGTGGAAGGCGGCGCTGAGGAGGGCGCCGCCGAGGACGAGTACGCCAACCCCGCCGGCGACGCCTACGCCGACGACGGCTACTACCCCGGGTACGACGGCGCCTACGACCACTACGGCACGCACGACGCCGAGCACCCGGCGGATGATCCCCACGAGCGCCGGGCGGCCGTCGTGACGGACGAGCCCGACATCGATCCGGAGACGATCGACGCGGACGTCGACGCGGACACCGTGCGGATCGAGCGACCAGCCCGGATCAACGGCCGGCACCGCGCGCACTGACCGGTCGCGCCCCGCGCCGGGTGACACCGCGGAACAGCGCCAGCCAGCGCTCGGTGAGCCGCGGCCAGGCGTAGCGCTCGACGGCGGTGGCGCGGCCCGCCTCGCCCAGCCGGGCACACAAGGCGGGATCGTCGAGCAGCCGCACCAGCGCCGCGGCCAGGGCGGTGACGTCGCCCGGCGGCACCAGCAGGCCGGTGCGGCCGTCGTCGACGACGTGCGGGATGCCGCCCACCGCCGAGCCCACCACCGGCCGGGCCGACGCCATCGCCTCCACCAACGTCATACCGAACGACTCCGCCTCGGTGAGCGACGGCAGCACGAGCGCCCGCGCCCCGGCGTACGCGGCGGCGAGCTGCGGGCCGTGCAGCGCGCCGGCGAACCGCACAGCATCGGCGATGCCCAGCTCGACGGCGAGCGCCTCGTGATCGGGCCGGGCGTCGCCGTTGCCGACGATCTCCAGCCGGGCCGTCGGCCGCTGCGCGACGACCGACGCGAACGCCCGCAGCAGCACATCGACGCCCTTCCAGGCCGACGCCCGGTCGAGCCTGCCCACGTAGAGGAGGGTGTCGCCGGAGGGTTGCGGGGAGGGTGGGAACGCGTCGACGTCCACCCCGGGCGTGATCGTGACTGCGCCGGGGCGGCCGTGCGCGAGCGAGGTCGGCGAGACCGCGACCAGTGCGTCGGCCCGGCGGAACGTCATCGGCAGCACGAGCCGCTCGTAGGCCCGCAGCAGCTGGTCGATCCCCGGCACGCCCTTGACCATCGACCCGGCGTGGTACGCGGCCACGACCGGCCGCGACCCGGCGGCCAGCGCGGCGACGTCGGCGAGGTAGGGAACGGGCGCGTGCGTGTTGACCACGTCGACGTCCAGGCCGCGGAACAGCCGAGCGAGCTGGCGCACCCACAGCGGATGCACCGGGGTGTCGGAGATCCGCCGCCACACCGGCAGCCGCACCACTTGCACGCCGTCGACGAGCTCCGGGCCCTCCCCCGTCGTCACGACGACGGGATCGAGATCGGGGGCGTCGCGCGCGGCGTGCGCGATCCGCTCGGCGTAGCGCTGCACCCCGCCCAGGTCCGGCGGGTAGTACGGGGTGACGACGGCGATCCGGCGGATCATCTCGCGATCGCCCGGTAGTGGCTCTCCAACCGGTCCAGGAACGCCTCGAGCGAGTACGCGGGCGCCATCGCGGCCGACGCCTCCCCCATCCGGCGCACGCGTGCCTCGTCCCCGGCCAGCGCGTCCATCGCCGCGGCGAGCGCATCGACGTCGCCGGGCGGGACGAGCAGCCCGTTGACCCCGTCCCGGACCAGCTCGGGGGTGCCGCCCGCGGCCGTGCCGATGATCGCGCGACCGGCGGCGAGCCCCTCGATCGCGACGGTCGGGAAGTTCTCCGGGAACACCGACGGCACCAGCACCACGCCGGTGTCGGCGTAGACGGCCTTCAGGTCTTCCGCGGGCAGCTTGCCGATCAGCTGCACCCGGTCGGCGACGCCGGTGGCCGCCGCCTGCTCGGCCAGCTCGGCCTGCAGCGGGCCGCCCCCGACCACCACCAGCTCGGCCTTCGGGTGGTCGGCGGCGATCCGGGCGAACGCGGTCAGTGCGACGCGGACGCCCTTGGTCTCCTCCAGGCGTCCGACGAACGCGAACCGCTGCGGGTTGGCCAGCGGGGCGGGCGGGGCCATCGGGATCCCGTTGGGCACGACGTGCAGCGGCACGCGGCCGACGTCGCCGCGGACCGCGCCGGCGTAGAACGCGCTGGGTACGAGCACCCCGTCGAGGCGGCGCAGCCGGATCCGGTAGGCAGGCCGCTGCACGTAGCGCAGCCGGGCGTAGCGGGCGGTGGCCGCGAGCCGGGCCAGGCCGCGGCCCGTCTCCCGCTCCGGGTACATGTGCGGCAGCAGCGCGAGGGTGAAGTCCTCGGGCCCGTGGATCGTGAGCAGCCGCCGGTAGCCGCGCGTCGCGTCCAGCACGGACGGGCTGAACATGCCGATCGTGTGCAGGTGCACGACGTCGGGGCGGATGCCCTCCAGCGCTGCGCGCACACCGGTGTAGGCGCGGCGGTTCCAGAAGAACCGCACGGCCTGCTGGACCGGGTTGCCGGCCACAGCGGGCACGGTCACGTCCGCGAACGACGGGGCCTCGCCGAGCCGGTGGTCGGTGGCGATCACGTGCACGGTGTGCCCGCGGTCGCGCAACCCGTCGGTGATCATGCGGACGCTCTTCTCGGCGCCGCCGGCCTCGTGCCCGATGTTGATCAGGTGGCAGATCCTCACGACGCGCTCCCCACGGGCTCGGCCGCCACCTGGGCGGGCCGGCGGCGCAGCGCGACCGCGGCGACGATCCCGGACACGGCATTCCCGACGCCCCAGGCCACCGCCACCCACACGGTGCCGCGGCCCGCGGCGAGCGCCGCGAGGATCGTGGTGACGACGGCGAACACCAGCTCCGCGGCGACCATCGCCCGCAGCTGCCGGGTGATCTTGATGAGGAAGCTCGTCCAGGTGTGGAACGCGACCGGGAACGCGCCGAGCGCCAGCACGATCAGCGTGCCGGTCGCGGTGTCGACGTACTCCGGGCCGAAGATCGTGAGCACGAACCGGGCGAGCAGCACCACCACGGCCACGACGGGCACGGTGGCGACCAGCATCACCGCCGCCGAGCGGCGCATCAGCGCGCCCAGCGACCGGTCCTCGTGGGAGCCTTCGGCGAACAGCGACTCCCCCACCGCGAACGAGATCGAGTTGATCACGGTGGCGATCTGGAAGGCGATGAAGTAGCCCGCGGCAGCGGCCGGGCCGTCGCCCTCCAGCACGACGACCGGGATGACCATGAGCGGGACCAGGTTCAGCCCGCTGGTCACGTAGTTGCCCATCGAGTACGGCAGGGTCTCGCGCAGCAGCCGCGCCCGGAACCGCAGCCGCAGCGGGACACCCAGCTTCCAGCGGATCGCCGCGATGCTCGCGACCGCACCGACGACCGACGCCAGCCCCTGCGCGACGAAGATCCCCATCGCCCCGTACGGGATGAACAGCACCGGCAGGGCGATCTTCACCACGCCCATGAGCAGCCCGTTGATGAGGAAGTTCCAGCGCGCCTCGCGACAAGCGACGAACACCGAGTCGGTGAGCAGCTTCAGCGCCGACGTCGTGGCGAGCACGACGAACGTCGCCATCGTCTCCCACGACCGGTTCACGAAGCTCATCTCGGGCGACACGACCGGGATGACCGCGAGCAGCAGCACCGAGCCGACGACGCCGGCCGCGGTGACCGCGATGAGGGCCGAGCTGACGTAGTCACCGGGTGCGCGGCTCGTCGGCAGGTACCGCACCAGGCTGTAACCCAACCCGATCAGGCTGAAGTACGACAGGAGCGTCACCGCGGAGGTCAGCGACGTCGCCCGGCCCACGTCGTCGACGTCGTAGAGCCGTGCTGTGATCAGCCAGAACACGAACCCCATCGCGGCCGTGGTGACCGTGGTGAGCATGAGGTAGAAGGCGTTGCGGATCATCGGGTCGTCCTGCGCGCCCGCCAGCAACCCGCGCGCCTTCCCGAGCACCCCGGCGCTCATGCACTCACCTCGGTGTAGACCGCTTCCAACGTGCGGACGTGCTCCGCCCACGAGAACCGCCGCGCCGCGAGGTCGGCGGAGTAGGCCCCCATGCGGGCGCGCAGCTCGGCGTCGCCCGCGATCCGCAGCAGCGCCGCCCGCACCTGCTCCGACGTGGGCCGCACGAGCCCCACGAGCTCGCGATCGAGCCCGTAGGGCGCGTAGCCGGGATCGTCGGTGATGACGACCGGAAGCCCCGTGGCCATCGCCTCCTGCACGGTCAGCGGGAACCCCTCCGCCACCGACGGCAGCACGAACACGTCGCAGGCCCGGTACAGGTCGGCGAGCCGCTCCGGCGGCATGCGCCCGGCCACGACCACCCCCGCGGGCGCGGTCCACGGCTGCGGCGGCTCCCCGCCGGCCAGCACCAGCGTGTAGCCCTCCCCCGCGGCGCCGACCACGACGTCGAAGCCCTTCTTCGGCACGAACCGGCCGGCGAACAGGGCCAGTACCCCGTCCCTGGGCAGGCCGAACTCGGCCCGCAGCGCGGCCTTCGCGGCGGGATCGGCCGGGTGGAACAGGTCGGTGTCAGTGCCGTTGACGACGAACCGCAGCTGTTCGGGGCGGGCGCCGACGCGGCGGAGGAACTCAGCGACCGCGCCGTTGAGGTGCACGACCGCGCCCGCGCCGGTCACCACGGCCCGGCCGAGCGTCGCGTGCACCAGCTTCTGCACCCCCTCCACGACCCGACTCGGGTGGGCGACCAGCCCGACGTGCTGGGTGAGCACGTACGGACGGCGCAGCAGCCGAGCCGCGACGGCCGCGAGCCACGTCGTGACGTAGAGGAGATCGTGCACGTGCACCACGTCGGCGGCGCGGACCAGCCGCGCCACCCGCGCGAACGACCACGGCGCGACCAGCGGGAACGGCACACCGGTCGCGCGCTCGACCCCGTTCCACGTGGGCAGTCGCACCACGCGGTAGCCGTCGTCGCTGACCTCGGTGCCGGCCCGGGCGCCGGGGCTGGTGGTCAGCACGACGACGTCGTGACCAGCCTTCGCCAGGTGGCGGGCCTCGCCGGCGACGACGTTCTCGATGCCCCCCATGTGCGGCGGGAAGTAGTGGCTGACCAGCAGGACCCTCACCGGTACACCTCCGCGCGGCCGGAGGAGTAGATGCGGTCCTTCGTGTCGGTCAGCACGCCCACCGGGTAGCGGTAGGTGATGACGTCGCCGCCGTCGGAGGGCAACGAGGCGATCACCGGGCGGGTGCCGACCCGGGTGAGCACCACGTACGACCACGGGCGCACCGCGGCGGGGAAGACGTCGCCGACGGTCAGGTCGGGATGATCGTAGGTCATCGTGAACGTGTAGCGGTCCAGCGGTTCGGCCACGTCGACCTCGGCGCCTCCGGTCGCCTCGGCCCGCGCGAGCACCCACTGCTCGGCGGCGGCCCGCTGCGGGTCGATCTGGTAGAGCTCGTGGTAGGTGCCGGCGTTGTTGAGGTGCAGCTGGGCGCCGTAGCCGCCGAGGACCTGCGGGATCAGCCCCACCAGGGACAGGTAGAACACCCCGGCGAGCGCGAGGGCCGCGCGGGTGGCCCACCGGTGGCCGAGCCAGGAGAACAGCGCGATGCTGCCCGCGGCGAGGAACGGGCCGAGCAGGAACAGGGCCTGCTGGAAGGTGCGCAGCACCCCGTACTCCGCCGAGAGCGACGGCAGCAGGACCTGCAGCATCATCACGACGAACGACGAGCCGGCCAGCAGCACGATCTCCTGGCTCGGCCGCCAGCCGCGCACCCGGCCCAAGAGCACCAGCACCATGCCGAACAGCACGAGCAGCTGCAGCATGCGCGCGGCGCCCTGGCGGATCACCGTGTTCAGGGTCTCTACGTCGATGCCGATCCGCTCCAGCACGTCGCCGGCACCGGTCAGCGGCAGCGGCTCGGCGGTGGCGAGCTCGACCGGGTGGCGGTCGAGCACGTCCTCGGGCAGGTACTCGCCCGCGGCCCGCTCGGCAGCCGTCTCCTCGCGGACGGTCTCCTGGTACTCGGCGAGCTGCTCCTCCGGGGGCGGACTGGGCGGCGCGAACAGGCTGTAGCCGACGTCGGCGGACCGGTCACCCGGTTGCCCGCCGAACATCGCGGAGACCAGGTTCACCGCCGTCCGCTCCAGGTGCCCGCCGGTCTGCGTGATCGGACCGGTCCACAGCATCGCCATCGCGGCGACCGCGACCAGCGTGAACGCGCCGAGCACGGCGGGCTCCCGGCGCAGCACCGGGTACCCGCCCCCGCCCCGGAGGCGGCGGCGCAGCAGCCCGGCGAGGACCAGCGCGCCCCGCGCGGCCAGTGCGATGCCGATCAGCGCGATCAGCACGTAGGTCGTGGAGTAGTGCGAGATCACCAGGCCGAGGGCGAAGAACAGCGTCCACGTGATCCGCCGCTGCACCGCCCAGCGGGCGTTGGTGACCATCAGGATCGTCGCGCCCAGGCAGAGGAACCCGATCTCCTGCCGGATCATGAACGGCATGTCCGTGAAGAAGGTCGGGAACGCGACGAAGTAGATCGTCGCGAGCAGCGCGACCAGCGTCGAGCCGAACCGGCGGGCGATCAGGTACACCATCACCGGGCACAGCGCGAACAGCACCTGGAAGACGACCTTGAACAGCACCACGCCGGACAGGCCGGTGACCGCCGACAGCACCGCCGGCAGGATCGTGATCGACAGGCAGGCGTTGTACGCGTCGACGAACCAGCCGATGCCCCACTGCCCGTGCATCTGCGCGAGCTGGAAGACGTAGTACTCGCGCTGGATGTCGTGCCCGGTGATGTCCCAGCCGCGCAGCGAGGTCATCAGCAGCAGCGCCAGGCTGAGGAAGTAGACGGTGACGAGCACGACGTTCTGCCGGATGCGGAACCGCCAGAGGATCATCAGCAGGAACGCCGCGCCGATCACCACCAACCCGGCGGCGGTGACGATCCCGTCGCCGCCGTTGTTGAGCCGCACCGCGCCGCAGACCGCGAGCGCGACGGCGAGCGGGCCCAGCACGACGACGACCTGCTCGCGCGAGGTGAGGTGGCGCCGGGTGCGGAACCGGGTGCGGGTGGCCGGCACCGGTCGCCACCACAGCAGCGCGAGCAGTCCGGCGTCGGCCAACCCGACGAAGGCCGGGACCGCCTCCAGCGGCCGGTCCACACCGAACCACGGCAGCACCCAGTTCAGCAGCAGGCCGGCGAGCATCAGCAGGATGACGCCGCCGACCAAGCTGAACACGACGGCTTCCTGGCGGGAGGCCCGCGTCCAGTTGGTGCGGTACCAGATCATGTACGCGGGCAGACCCAGCAGCAGGTAGAGCGCCGCGACCGGGCGCAGCACCGGCACGTCCAGATCGCCGAGCACCAGCACGTGCGCCAGGACGACCGGCAGGTACGCGGCGACCCGCCGCCGCGTCCACGGCCGCGCCGGGAGCCGGGTCCGCGGCCGGCGGACGATCACCGTCTCGGCGTCGACCACCGGGCCGGGCAGGCCCACCGGGGGCGACATCGGCACGGTCTCGGACTCGACGCCCTCCCCGAGCGCCGGTATCGGCCGGGTCAGGTCGTCGAGCGAGGAGTCGTCGAGGGAATCCAGGCCGACGGGAGCGGAGTCGAGAGAGGCCGGGCTGACGTCCGTGCTCACCGGGCACCACCGCCGAGCCGGGCGTAGACCTCGTGGAGCTGGGCGACGCGCCCCTCCCAGCCGAACGTCGTGCCCCGCTCGGCGCTGCGCGCCCCGAGCTTGCCCAGCAGCTCCCGGTCGATCGCCACCAGGTCCAGAGCCGCGGCGACCGCGGCGGGCTCCGGCTCGGCGAGCAGCCCGGTGTCGCCGACCAGCTCCCGGGTGCCCGAGACGTCGGTGGCGACGATCGCGAGCCCGGCTGCCATCGCCTCGAGCAGGACCAGCGGCATGCCCTCCTTGTCGGAGGTCAGGACGAACACGTCCGCCCAGGCGTAGTCCGCCTCGAGGTCCGCGCCGTAGCGGGGCCCGGCGAACTCGACGCCGACCAGGTCCAGCTCGGCGGCGCGGGCCTCCAGCTCGGGCCGCAGCTCGCCGTCGCCGACCAAGCGGACCTCCAGCGGGGCCCGGACCAGGGCGAGCGCGTCGAGCAGGCGGTGCACGTTCTTCTGGCTCTCCAGCCGCCCGACGAACAGCACCCGCAGCGGCCGGTCGGCCGGCACCGGAGCGCGCTGCTGCGCGATCGCGGTGAACGCCGGGTCGACGCCGTTCGGGATGATCGCGACCCGCCCGGGGTCGACTCGGTAGCGCTCCACGACGAGATCGCGCTGCTCGGGCGAGAGGACGATCACGGCGGCCGCGCGGCGCAGCACCGGGCCGAGCACGAACCGCTTGTAGATCGGCAGCAGCCGGCCGATCGGCCCGGACGCGTCGACGTCGAGGTGGAAGTGGGCGATGTACGGGGCCCGGCGCAGCGCGCGGGTCAGCCACACCATCTCCGGCAGGACCGCCTGCCCGACGTGGACGTGCACGATCGTGCGCCGCGGCAGCGCGGCCAGGCGGGCGAGGAGGCCCGGCGCGACCGGGGTGTGCGCCACCTCGAGCGCGGCGAACCGGCGCACCCGAAGCCGCGGCGACACCTGCTCGGTGCCGGCCTCGACGGGACCGCCGTCGGTGGTGAGGACCTCGACCTGCAGCCGCTCGGCGAGGTGCTCGGCCAGCACCTGGGCGACCCGCTCCATCCCGCCGAGCCGCGGCGGGTAGTAGGCGATCACCTGGACGACGTCGGGGACGGGGGCACGGCTCACGACGCACTCCCCGGATCGCGCACGTAGAGGGACTCGGTGCGGCCGGGCAGTGTGACCTCGACGCGCTCCCACGCGGCCCCGCGCGGCAGGGTGAGCGACCGGGTGATGTGCGCGGGTGCGCCCGGCGCGGGCTCGGCGGTGCCCTCGGCCGCGGCGAGCACGGTCCCCTCGGGATCGCGCACCGCGATCCGGTACAGGTACGGAGCGGGGCCGCCGTCGTGCTGCTCCACGACGAAGTCCACGGTGAGCTGCGAACCGGTCACGCGCACCGGGGGATCGGCGAAGTGCAGGGCCACGAACGGCTCGGGCTGGCGGGTGACGGAGCGCAGGATCTCCGCCCGGCCGATCGGGGTGGCCGCGAGGACGCCGAGCCCGGCGACGAGGGCCACGGCGACCGCGACGAACACCCGGTACTGCCGCAGCAGTTCCGGGAGCGCGGTGCGCAGGCCGGGCCCCGTCATGATCAGTGGGCCGGCCCGTCGGGGTCGACGACCGGCTTCGCGCTGCTGGGCAGCGGGCGGATCAGCCGCTTGCGCCGGTCGGCGCGCAGCCGGTGGGCCGCCAGCTGGCTCACGTTGCGGGTGCCGTCGCGGAATGCGTTGAGCTTCACCACTCCGCCGCGCTTGCGGTACTCGATCGGCACCTCGGCGCAGCGGAAGCCCTTGAGCCACGCCTCGTTCTTGATCTCCTGGGAGAACGCCATCCCGCCGGAGCGCACGTCGAGGTGCGACCAGATGCGGCGGCGGAACACCCACATCCCCGACTGCGAGTCGCGGAACGGGCCGGGGAACAGGCTACGGCTGGTCAGCGTGAGCAGGAGGTTGCCGATCGTGTGCGACGGCTTCATGGCGCCGCGGTTGGTCGGCTGCAGCCGGTTGGTGTTGAGGAAGTCGAGGCTGCGCCGGCTGAACACGTCGAGCAGCTCGGGGATCGCGTCGAACGGGTAGGTGCAGTCGGCGTCGCCGGTGACGATCACCTCGCCCCGCGCCGCCGCGAACCCGGCGTGGTAGGCGTTGCCGTACCCGCGCGCGGCCTGCAGCACCACCGTGGCGCCCAGCTCGCGGGCGACCTCCGCGGTGCGGTCGTGGGAGAGGTTGTCGACCACGATCACCTCGACCTCGCAGCCCTCCGCCTCGAGCAGCGCGCGCGGGATCGTCGCCAGCACGTGGGGGATGTTCTCCTCCTCGTTCAGGGCGGGGATCACCACCGAGATCGAGGGGATCGTCGGCCAGCGACGCGGCGCGGGGGCCGGTTCTCCGACCGGGGCGCAGGCCAGGATGTCGATCGGCTGTTCTGGGGCGCCGGGTCCGATCGTCGCGGTCATGTCAGCGGAACTCCCGGGAGGCGTGAGAGGCCGGTGTGCGCATCGGGTGCGCGGCGGTCGGTTGAACGGACAACCTTCCGTTGTCCAGGAACTCGCCGATGTGGGTCCGAACGTTTCGCTCCGTAGTCCCCCACACCGGTGAGCTNCCTCACCCATCGGATCCAGTTTTCGCAGCGCAGCGTATCGATTACCCGGTGTTAGTAGCGATCCTCGTCCACTTTCGGGTGAACACCGTCAGTGCTTGATAGCTCAGCGTGACTACGCTGAACGTCGTCCCCGCCACCGACCACCGTCCGATAACCGATGCCGAGCAGCACCTTCGTGGCGGGATCGGTCGG
>Ga0065720_1020441_pt1 | contig 14504 bp, 12 predicted proteins | sample Thericmetagenome_FD_59107 | JGI IMG/M metagenome (GOLD analysis project Ga0065720, IMG submission 59107) | Thermophilic microbial communities from the Joint Bioenergy Institute, California, USA of rice/straw/compost enrichment - eDNA_2 v2... | ecosystem: Engineered > Solid waste > Grass >... | reverse complement strand
AGCGCAAAGTCGTCTCCAACATCGTCATCCTGCCCTGAGGCTCCCGACTCCGTTCCAATTTCCGCTTCCGCCGCAGCCGTGCCCGCTTGCCGGGCTTTGCTCCTGCCTTCGCCCGTTCCCGCCGGCTTCAGCTTCGGCCTTGCTTTGCTTCCGCCTCAGCCTGTCTTCCGCGCCTCCGGAAAAATGTTTCCGGAAGCCGAAGCATGCATGCCTAACCCTTCCTGACCTTGCTCTTGGCCGCTTCCCGCACCACCATCCGTTCCAGGCGGTGCAGCTGGAACCCGTACTCGTAAATCGCCGAGCCGACAAGCACGAGGCCCAGCCGGCGCTCCGGCGCATCGCCGTAAAAGGACATCACGTTGTCCATGAAGGCGGTGCTTCGCTCCAGAATTTCCGTTCTCCGCAGCACGCCGTCCTTGATCTTGCCTTCGTAGCCGAGCAGGATGTTTTCGTGCATCCGGATCAAATGCTCAAGATGGCGGTCGAACACGCGGTGCACGTCCGCCGCGAGGTCCCCCCGGATATAATGCTCCTCGATGATTTGCAAAATGTCCGCGCCTTTGTGCAGCGTCTCCCTCATATGCTTGTACAATACGAACCGTCGGATGTCGATGCGGCGCAGGCGCCCCAGCTTCCGTCTTTCCTCGTCGAACAAGTTGAACAGCGCATCCAGCCGCTCCAATTCCTTCTCCAGCACCTTTCTTCTTTCCCGGTACGCCCGCTCCGTCATCTCGTCGGAAATCGCGGTGCGGAGCAGCAGCGAGATGTGGTCGAACACGGTGCGCACCTTTTCGAAAAACATGCGGTCGTGCTTCGGCCGGAAAACGGCGATGTTGACCGCGAAGGCGGAGGCGATGCCGACCAGGACGAGCAGGAAACGGTTGAGTGCGAACAACAGGTCCTCATCCTGCGGAACGGACATGATGGCGATCACCGTGACCAGGGTGAGGCCGATGGAGCTTTCCAGCTTCATTTTCAGACAAATGAGGATGATCAGGACGGCAACGAGGCCGATCGCGATCGGATCGTTGCCGATCAGCTGGTTCGCGGCGACAGCGACGATGGCGCCGAGGGTGTTCGTCTGCAGTTGGTCAATCACATGCCGCCACGATTTGTAGATGGACGGCTGCATCGTGAAAACGGCCGCAACCGCGGCGATCAGTCCCGGTTCCAGGTCCAGGAGCAGGCATACATACAGCGCCAGCGTGATGGAGAGACCGGTTTTGACAACGCGCGGACCGAGGGTCATATCCACTACTCCGATCTTATGGGTTGTACACTATGATTGTACACGTTTCGGATAAATTTCTCATCCTTTGGAAAATGCGCCGTCGCGACGGAGAAGGGCCGCCGTGCCGCCTGTGCCGCTGAAAAGGGGGATCAGGGCTCGCCGTTCTCGATGGACTGTACCAACAGATCTTTCCCGGACTGAATATGCCTGCGAATCACATCCTCCAACTGCGCGGCGTCGCCTTTGCGAATCGCATCCACCATAGCCGCATGTTCCTCTTTCGTCTGCTCTATTTTTTGTTCATATTTATTATAGTAATATCTGGATACTTGAGTATGAAAATTCAATGACTGATATGTCTCAAGCAACTTGCGGTTTCCGGAGGCCGCAATCAGCAGCTCATGAAACCGCTCGTCCAATTCGTTGAACAAAAAAAAGTCAAATCCGTCATTGGCCTTGTCGAGCACCGCCTCGCACGCCAAGCGGGCTTCATCCAATTCCTCCAGCTGCGTTTTCGTGACATTTTGGACAACGTCGCTGCAAATGCCGGCTTCCAACAGCAGCCGGATGGAAAAGAGCTCCATCATGTCCTTCGCCGTAAACCGGGTCGCATACGTTCCGATCTTCGGTTTTACCACAACAAGCCCTTCGGCGGTCAGCCGGGATATGGCATCTTTGATCGGCGTCCGGCTCACGCCCCATTGTTCGGCAAGCTTGTTGATGTCGATGCGCTCCCCGGGTTCAATCAAGCGGGTGGTAATCGCCTTTTTCAATCGCTGGTACACTTTCACGGACAGGTCGTCCGCCCTGATTTTTTGAAACAGCTCATTTTCCACGATGAATCACCTCTTTAAGCAACGACGATGACCTTCCAAATGTCAACCCTTCCAATCCATATTCGATGACGTCTTTCAGATTTCCTTGCATCGGGAGAATCAGCTTCATCTCCCTGCTTTCCAAAACTGTTGCCGGTTTGATCAGGCCATCTTGCCGAATGTGCAGCCGCCGTCGATAAAAAGCGGCGAACCCATCATAAACCTGGATTCGTCGGATGCAAGAAACAGCGCCGCGTTGGCCACGTCCTGCGGTCTGCCCAAATCACCGGTCAGCTGACGTTTGCGTATGGTATCTAAACCTTCTTCCGGATCGTCATAGGATTCTTTTAAATACTTTTCCACAAACGGCGTTAAAATGGTTCCCGGCAGCAGCGCATTGACCCGAATATTGTAAGGGGCGTAGTCCACTTGCATGCTTTTGGTCAACGCGAGCACCGCTCCTTTGGTCGCCGCATAATCTGCGCGGCGCAACAGTCCGATCTCCGCGAGAGCCGAAGACATGTTGATGATGACTCCCGTACGCCGTTCCATCATGTAGGGAACGACATATTTGCTGGGAAGAAAAACGCCTTTTATGTTGACATTTACGACGCGATCCCATAACTCTTCCGAAAGTTCGTGTACCGCGCCGACACCCGATATCCCGGCGTTATTGAATAAAATATCGATCGTTCCGTATGTGTTTGCGGATGTTTTGACCATGCGCTCCACTTCGCCCGCATCGGTCACATCCGCTTTGACAAAAATCGCTTCTCCGCCCTTTTCCCGAATCAAGCCGACGGTCGTTTCCCCGTCCGTTTCATTCACATCATTGACAATGACCCGGGCTCCTTCCGACGCGAAACGCAGCGCCGCCGCCCGTCCGATTCCCGAGCCGGAGCCCGTGATCAGAGCCACCTTATCGCGCAGCCTCATTTCCTCTTCTCCTTCGCATAAAAATTAAAATGTTCGCACAAAGCGCCGAAAATCACTCGCGCTTGACCGGAGCGTGTCAACGGGCGAGAGCGGCGCGGCCGACATATGCTCCGCCGAGCTGTTCCCCGATGCGAAGCAGCTGGTTGTATTTCGACAATCGGGACGAGCGCGCCAGGGAACCGATCTTGATTTGGCCTCCCGCAAGCCCCACGGTCAGATCGGCCAATGTCGCGTCCTCCGTCTCTCCGGAACGCGCGGAGAAAACCGCGTGAAATCCGGCTTCTTCGGCGATTTTTACCGCCTTCACCGTTTCCGAAAGCGTCCCGATTTGATTCATCTTCACCAATACCGCATTGCCCGCCTTTTCCGTTATTCCTTTGCGAATTCGTTCAGGATTCGTGGTGAAGAGATCGTCGCCGACGAGCTGGACTTTACCGCCAATCCTTTCCGTCAACTTCCGCCAGCCTTTCCAGTCATCTTCAGCCAAGCCGTCCTCGATGGACACGATCGGATAGCGGCGGCACCAGCCTGCGAGCAAATCGATCATTCCGTCGGCGTCGAGGGTCCGGCCTTCGGACGCGAGCACATAAACCTCTTTATCGGCTTCGTAAAAATGCGACGAGGCGATGTCAAGGGCAATCGCGATATCTTCACCCGGCCGGAGTTTTGCGCGTTCGATGGCGGATATCAGCAGTTCAAGCGCTTCCTCGTTCGAGTTTAGGGACGGGCCGAATCCCCCCTCATCCGCGAGCAGCCACCCGACGTAACCCCGTTCCAGAATAACCTCCTGAGTTTTCCAATACACGGATGAAAGCATCTCCAACGCCTGCGGATACGTCTCCGCTCCGACGGGAATCACCAAAAAATCCTGCACATCGATTTTCTTTCCGGCATGAAGACCTCCGCTGATCACGTTGACCATCGGCAGCGGAACAAAGAGCTCCGCATTGCCGGGCAAATAACGATCCGCCAAGTAGCGGTAAAGCGGTTTCCCTTCCGCGGAAGCCGCCGCATGCGCCACCGCAAACGAAATGCCCAGGATCGCGTTGGCGCCCAGTCTCGCTTTATTCTCCGTCCCGTCCAATGCAATCACCAACTGGTCGATTTCTTCCTGATCAAACGCGCTTTGGCCAACGACCGCCTCGGCCAGTATCGTATTTACATGCTCAACGGCCCGGCGCACGCCTTTTCCCCGGTACCTGCCCGGATCCCCGTCCCTGAGTTCCCAGGCTTCATAACGTCCCGTGGAGGCGCCGGAAGGCACCATCATCCGCCCTCTGTGTCCGCTTTCCAGCTCCACTTCGACCTCTACGGTCGGATTGCCCCGCGAATCAAGCACTTCTCTGCCATAAACGCGTTTAATTTTGCTCATCGTACGGTCAACTCTCCTTCATCGCAGATTTCAATTGCGGCCATGCTTCGTGATCCGGACGTCTGATCCACTCTGCCGCCCATCGTTTGATCCGATCCTTCAAACCAGCGTCTTTTATGTATTCCGCCGGAGATTTCCCGGCTATCCTCGCCAAAAGCAAAGCGCCGGTATGCCCGACCAAGCGGGAATCCCTGTCATCCCGAAAGCCGTATGCCTGCAAAAAACGCTCCATCAGCATCAATGCGTCGGCCTGTCTTTGCAGCGCCCATCCTTTAAGCAACAGGTGCGTAAGCATGAAAGCAAGATCGAAGACCGGATTTCCCCAATGCGATACCTCGAAGTCCAGCAACGTGAGCTGCCCTTTATTGTCAACGAGAATGTTTTTGGGTGAAAAATCGCCGTGCACCAGACAAGTTCCCCGCTCCGTCAAATGAAGAATCAGTTCCTCCAATTCCGTCTTCAATTCCGGAAATTTGGCCTGCAAAAAGCGGTGGAACGGTTCGATGCGCAGTTCTTTGAAGAAGGTCAAATCCGCAAAGATCTCCTTTTGAACCGCATCCGCCGTGCTCCTGCTGTTCTCATGCAACTCCAAAAGCAGTTGTCCGATGCGGGATGCAACTTCCGGTTGAAATTCTCCCGACATGAGCCTTGTTTTCCAGGATACCGCATCGTCAGGGGCGCACGTCATGATATAAAGATGATTGCCGGGATCGGAGCGCACAATGCCCGGCACGGTCCCCGCTGTCAACATCGGCGCCAGAAAACGCATGGATTGCTGTTCCCGGTCGATGCGGCGCACGTCGGAAAACCATTCCGCTTCGACATTGAGCTTGCCGAGCGCCTGTTTGAACACCCAGCGTTCATCGCCAACCGTCACTTTCCATACTGAGCAGGAAACACCTCCGCTTAAACGTTCGGCGATGACGGGCTCAGGATGTTTGCCGATTCCCAAACCGGAAACATAGCGCCTGATTTGTTCGCTTGAACGCAACTCCAACGATTCATTCACCTCCTAAATTGTCTGATAAATTTATGATTTATAATTTATTATTTAACATACGGCTCACTTACTCCTGCTTCATGCGGAGTCAACAGGTTTTATAATCGTCATCGCGCGGCAAAACCGGAACCATACCGGGCGAATACTCGAAAAAGATTATAAGATGCCATATTGGTCAAACACTTCCTTGATCGAACGGCCTTCACGAATCGCTTTGCGGACTTTATTTTCCCCGGACACCTTTTCCAACGCTTTCAAAATCACCTGATCCTCCACATGTTGAGGTACAATGACGACTCCATCGCAATCCGCAAACACGAGATCCCCCGGATTTACGTCCACACCGGCGCAGTTTATCGGCACATTGCAGCTCAAAACGATATTTCTTCCTTTGCAGTCCCTCGGATTGATCCCTTTGCTGAAAACCGGGAAATTTAACTCCAGGATCTTTTTCGTATCGCGAATGCAGCCGTCAATGACCGCCCCTCTTCCTCCCTTTGCCATGCAAGCATTGGAAACGAGTTCCCCCCAGAAAGCGGAACGATCGGAGCGCACGCTCGCCACGTAAATTTCCCCGGGTTGGATGCTGTCCAATGCTTCAATCAGACCCTCATACGGATGGTCGGGGACATGATAAATGTCGGCAACGAGAACGGTAAACGCTCTTCCCACGGCAACCATTTGCCTGTCGAGCGGCCGAACGCCGGACTCCATCGTTTGATTCCTGTACCCGAGATCATCCAGAATATCGGAGATCACTGTGGAGTATAATTTTTCTTTCAACTCGTTGAAATATTGATCGCTGTTCTTGTTCATTCAAGGTTCCTCCTCTTGCAATATGTTCATGCATAACCCGGAGTTTATCCGCAAATTCCTGACAACCGGCAAAGAATGGGAAAAAGAAAGATCGCAGCGGAACGGGCGCGATGCCGCCCGCCTCCGCTCGATCGTCATGCGATGGTCATGATTCTGCAATAACTTTTACAAATCTATTTCGTCTTCTTTCATCAGCGCGCGGTACAAACCGTTCAACTCCGACACGGTTTCCGCTGCGGAAACATGTTCACCCGCCTGGCGGGCGCACAACGCCTTATGGATCAATATTCCCGCTTGCTCCTGAAACTTCGGAAAGATGCGATTGCGCGGTCTCAAGTAGCTTTGCTGCAATGTTTGCCAAGTATTCGCAAAAAAGCCGCCGCTCATCCGGTTGACGTCTTCGTCCCTCCATGCCGAAACATGCGCCGGCTGTCCGCCCGCTTGAAAATAAACCGTGCGCTGGATTTCCGGAGCCGCCGTCAACATGGCGAATTCCACGGCGAGAGGGATACGCTTCGAATAACTCGACACTGCCATGCCCACACCGCCAAGCAGGCTTCCCTTCGGCACGCCCGAGTTTGTGGGGATATCGGCAAACCGAAGACGCTCATCCCCGTATTCCGGCCTGGCATAATTGGAATAGCCGAAGGCCAGCGGCACATAGACGATATCACGGCTTGCGACCATATGGTCATACATCTGAATCGGATTGGAGGAAAGCGAAGATTCATGCAAATAAGGAAGCAGTTCAAACATTTGCGCGATTGCGGCGGCGCCCGCCTCAGGACGTATCCCGGCCGCCTCATCGAAGAAATGGAAACCTCCGATATCGGCGCAAAGCGACAAGAAGCTGCAGACAGCGTCGGTCGGACATAAAGGCCAGCCTATTTTCCGGCCTTTCGGCAAAGCTTCCGCCAATTCGATCACCTGTTTCCAAGTTGCCGGCAAAGCATCCGTCCCCAGCAAGTCCGGCCGACAGGACGCGACTTGGGCGGCGGCGTCAACCGGCAACGCGTACAGGTGCCCCTTCCACAGATAACTTTCGTAGCTCAGTCCAACCGAGTTGGCTTCCTGATCCAGCAAAAAGGATTCGGGAATCAGCGTGTCCAATGGGACAAGCGTTCCTTTTTCGGCGCAAGATCCGACGTGCGGATGATCGACCAAAATGATGTCATACTCTTTCGCCAGCAATTCGACGGGGTAATCGCCGAAATCCTTCAACGACCGGCGCTGCCATTCGATCTCAACCGTCGGATGCGCGCGTTTGAACCGTTCAGTCAGGGCAAGCAAAGGACCATAGCCTCTTACGTGGTTCCAAGCCATTCCCCGGAGTTGAACTGTCAATGGTCTCATCCCCTACCAGAGTAAAAATTCATTCTCGTCCAAACAAAACCTCAAGACGGCTCATGCGGCGAGGCCGCGAAGCGGGACAATTTTGAAACGATCGGGATCAGGAGAAGCGAAACAGCGGCCGATCGAAAAGCAACTGCTGCTCCTTATCCAAAATATCGCGAATGAGCCGGAGGCGCTCATCGCCGCTTGCAAATTCCAGCCTGCGAAAACCCATTGGGTCGATCTCGTTTCGAATCAGGCGAAGCTGATCTTTGGTCGGCGCGGGCGTAATTTCAACGTCGCCGGCAGTCCGCACCGGGAATCCGGTATGCTCTTGCAGTTCCTCCAACGTCACACCGGGATGCAAATGGGTAAGCTGCAGCATCTTCGTTTCCGGATCCAGCTTGAAAATCCCCATGTTGGTAATGACCTTGAAAGATCCGTCCGGCTGCCCGGTCTCGGGGAACCGATCCCGACTGAAAAATTGTTTTCCGCCGCTCGCAAAATCCACTCTCTCCACCAATCTTCGCTTCTCGTGCCGGGTAATGTAGTAGAAAGCGTTGTGATGCATATTCATGACATCGGCGAGTCCCGCTTGCCCGGGCAGCCTGACTTTGATTTTTTCCCTGGAGCCGATGATGGAATTGTTGATCCTTCCGTAAAGATCGATTTGTGCCGTGGAACCGAATTCGACGGCGACAAGCCTTTTTTCGTACAGCCATTGCCACAAGTCCTCTATGCCCCAATGGCTGGTGCTCAATTTGTAGGAAAAAACTTCAGCGAGGCTCAACGTAACGGGAAATGCGGGAACATCATTCAAGCCGCAGAACGGGATGAGAACAAGGTTCGGCGCATGTGTTTTTTTGGCCAGCAAATACGCGACCATGGACAACGGCGTATTCGAGCCCACGGTGCAAACCATGTGATCTTTCAACTCGGCCGCCATCGCGCAAGCCATTAACTCATCCGCCGTATACGATTCTTCCGGCAATTCCGGAGAGCGGGATTGCTCTTTGATCTTTCTTTCAACTTCAATAACGTCCACCTGGCAAAATTTTTTCAACCCGGAAATGCGCTCCCGGACATTCTGACCTTCCGGCTGACGCAGCTTGCCGTACGTTCCGGATTGTTTGGCATCTTTCAAAGCGTGCGAAAGCTGCCAATAATCGGTGATATAATACGGCATGCACGATGTCGGATAGGCGCCTCCTTCAGCAAGGCAAATCCGGCTGACCAGGAAATGGGGAATGATCAGGCTCCTCGAATCGGAAGAGAACCCGCCGACAGGCACAATCTCCTCAACACTGACGATGGTCTGCTTCGCGGCGCCGATCAACAATCCGTCGTTGCCCCGGCCGCCCTGAATCAAGATGTTTCCGTTTTCGTCCGCTTGCTGCGCATGGATGAGAGCGACATCCGGTTGAATATTTCTCATCATGCCCAGCCGTGTTCCGGTAAACGGACAAGTGATCAATTTAAACTGATCGGTTTCTTCCACAAAGTCGGAACCCCACGGCGGCTGCATGACGAGAGACGGGAGATTCTGCCTTCCGGCATCCAAAGCTTGCATCATTCTCAGGGCAGTCCATTCTTCCCACTCGATTTGCCCTTCCTCCACCGCTTTGCGGAAAAACGGCGGAAGGCCGAAAATATCCAAACTGGCGAAACTGAATATCACTTTCTTCACCAAACCCGCCGCGATCAGCGGTTCCAACGCCAGACCGGAGCCGTGCGCCAAAATCGTAAGATCCCGCGCGCCTCTTTTGACGAGGGCTTCGACCAGGGCCAACGGATTGCGCACAAGCCAGAAACCTCCCAGTGCAACCGTATCTCCGTCTTTAATGAGGGCAACTGCTTCATCGACGGATTGGAAAATGACCTTTTGCTGGTAGCGATAGTCCACAGGACCAAGACTCCTTTCGGTCGCTCAGATGACGTTGTTCTGTTTGAACGATTCGATTTCTTCCGGCAAAAATCCGATTTCTCTCAAAATTTCCTCATTGTGCTCGCCCACCATCGGGGGATGCCGATCGATGCCGCCCGGTGTTTCGCTGAATTTCACAGCAATGTTTACCGTTTTCACTTCGCCGGCGGTCGGATGACGGAAAGTGGTAAAAGCCTGCAAATGCCGCGCTTGCGGATCCTGTTCCACCTCGAGATGGGTTTTGACTTCGGAACACCACATGTCGCGTTCCAGCATCTTTTCCACCCAATAAGCGGTGGGCTTTTTGACCGTGCTCGATTCGATGCGATAGAACAACTCGTCCCTTTTGTCAAACAGAACCTGCGGGTCGTCGAATTCGACAAGACCTTCATCCTCGAGAACTTCGGCCAATTTTTTGATCGGATTGACGGATATGCACACATAGCCGTCGGAAGTCTTGTATATGCCAAACGGGGCGCCGATGCCGGGATGGCCGATGCCGGAAGCGGGCCGCTCAAAATTTCTTCCGGCGTTCAAGACAGTGACGAACTCCTGCAATTGGTGAGCAATGAGACAATGAAACAGGTTGACTTCGATTTTTTGCCCTATGCCTGTCTTCTCTCTGTAGTACAAAGCGGCCAGAAGCCCGTATACGATGTGGTGTGCTCCCAACTGATCCGCGAGGCCGGTCCCCAAAGGCGTCGGAGGGTCGTTCCGTCTGCCGGTAATGGAAGCGATGCCGCTTAATGACTGAATGAGCAAGTCTTGCCCGGGCCGTGTCACGTATGGCCCGTCCTGGCCGTATCCCGTTGCGGAGCAATAAATGATTTTCGGATTGATCTTCTTCAGATCTTCATAGCCGAAACCCAATTTTTTCATGACGCCCGGCCGAAAGTTTTCCACGACAATGTCGGATGTTTCCGCCAACCGGTAAATGATTTCCTTGGCTTCGGCTTTTTTCAAGTCGAGCGCCAGGGAGCGCTTGTTGCGGTTAAAGGCCAGATAACATGGCGATTCGGTGCCGCCGACGCGGAAATTTTGAAACGTCCAATAACGGTAGTCGTCGCCGGTGCCTCTCCGCTCGATCTTGATGATGTCCGCTCCCAGGTCGCCCAGCATCTGCGTAGCGTACGGCCCTTGCAGCAGATGCGAAAAATCCAGAACTCTCACGCCTTCCAACGCTCTTTTCATTGTCAGTTCTCTCCGTTTCCCTGTATCTTGTTTTAACTTTCCGAAGCAAGAAGAATGTCTTCAGTCAGTTCATGAGCAAATTGGGCAAAAAGGTGGTCAGCGGCGGGACATAGGTCACAACCAAAAGCACGATGATGACGGTGATCACAAAAGGCCAAATCTGTTTGGAATAATCCCATAAGGTGACCCGGTTCAAGGTGCACACAGTGAACATGACGGTGCCGAAAGGAGGCGTAATGCCGCCGATGGTCAAGTTAAGCACAATCACGACGCCGAACGCCAAAGGATCGATGCCGAGATTCAGGATTACCGGCATCAAGAGCGGCGTCATGATGATCAGGTTGGCTGTCCCTTCCATGAAGCATCCGAGGATTAACAAAACTGCGTTAATCATCAACAAAATGATGTAAGGGTTTGTCGAAAGAGAAGCCATGAATTCGGCGGCTGCATGCGGAATGCGTTCCCAGGACAGCATCCTTCCGAAGGAATTGGCCGCGGCCACGATAAACATGATGACGGCGGTTATGCGAACCGTATCGGCAAAGGCGTGAACGAGCCGCCGGAATTTCAGCTCGCGATTGACGATCCCCACCGCCAATGCGTATACGACAGCCATCGCCGCGGCCTCCGTATGCGTGAATACACCGAACCGTATGCCCCCGATAATCAGAACCGGCAGCATCAGAGCCCAAATTGCGCCTTTGAACGCTTCCCAGACTTCACGAAACGTTGCCCGCGTCCTGTCCGGCCTGAACCCGCGTCTGGCCGCCATGAGACGAACAGTGATCATCAAGGAAACACAAAGCAGGAGTCCCGGTATGATCGCGCCGATAAACAGCTTGCCGATCGACACGTCTGCCAGCATGCCGTACAGGATCAAGCCGATGCCGGGCGGAATAATCGGCCCCATCACAGAACCGGCGGCGGTTAAAGCCGATGACCAGTCCCGCGAATATCCGCGTTTTTCCATCTCCGGAACGAGAGTCTTGGAAATGGCCGCCGCATCGGCGTTTGCGGAGCCGGACAAGCCTCCCAGAAACGCGTTCGTGAGCACATTGACCTGGGCGAGCCCCCCGACAAAATGTCCAACCAAAGTATCGGCAAATCGGACAAGCCGTCGGGTCATGCCCGCCGAGTTCATGAGTTCTCCGGCCATAATGAACAAAGGGATGGACAACATCGGAAAAGACTCGATTCCGGTAATGAAGGCCTGGAAAACCAGCTCCGTCGGCAAACTTTTGTTCATGGAATAATACAGCAAAGTTGACCCTAATATCGCCAAAGCGATGGGCATGCCGAGCGTCGCAACGAGCAGCAGTGCCGTCAATGAAAACCCGATCACGATATGTGCACCCCCGCATTGTTCCGCTCCGGTGCCGCCGAAGGTTTGTCCTTCGAAGGACGCAGGTCGGACAAGATCGAGGCAATGACCCGAATCAGCATCAACCCGAAGCCTATGGGCAGCGAAAGATATACATAGGTATACCGCAATTCCAGCAATCCCGTTAATTTATTCCAGCCCAAACGCCAGGCGTAATCCCATCCGCGGAATATCGTCACGATCAGCAAAACAATGACGATGACATGTATCGCGGCTCCGATCCATGACTTTAATCTCCCCGGGAAAAATCGGGAGATCAGGTCAATGTTCGGATGGAGCTTGTACTTGGCGGCAGCTCCGATTCCGAACATGACCATCCAGACAAACATGATTGTCGAGATTTCGGTTGCCCAGCCGATCGGGGAATGGAAGACGTAACGCAAGACGACATTCAGAAAGATCATGAAGATGATCACGGCCAGGGAAATCCCGCCGATGAGCTCTTCAAGATGGTTCCATACCCAAAAAATTCTCTTCCGTATCAAAGACTCACCACCTTAGGCAATCCTTGTTTTCAGTCAGCTCTGTCCGATCAGGGCTGGACATACGACGACACCCGGTCGTGCAACCCCGGCGTCCATTCCGGAAACTTCGTATAGACAGCTTTCGTCGCTTCCTGGAACGCCTTGACATCGACGTCTTCCACGAATTGCGCACCTTCGTCTTCAAGCTTTTTCTTCCATTCGAGATCCGCTTGTATGGCTGCAGCGGATTCTTCTGCTCCGAATTTTTCAAATTCTTCCAATAAAATCGCTTGCAAATCTTCGGGTATTGAATTGAAAACCTGTTCAGACATGACAAAGGCTCCTACCGATTTAAAGTGACCCGTTGTGGAAATCACTTTCGCGACTTCGTGCAATTTCGATCCGTACAACGTGGAGAGAGGCGCTTCGGCAGCATCAACGACTTTGGTCTGCAAGGCAGTGTAGACTTCCGACCAGGGGAGGTCGACCGGATTGCCGCCCATGGCGGTTACGGTTTCCTTCCACATCGGCACAGCGGGAATTCTGACATTTAATCCTTTCAAATCGTCAGGATTTCTGATTTCTTTCCAGCTGATCATATGGCGCGCTCCGTAATACCAATTGAAAGACAGGATGCGGACGCCTTTGTCTTTCATTTGATTGTTGACTTCCTCAAACCATTCGGATGCCACAATCTTTGTAAAGTCCTCAGGTCTGTTTATCAAGTAAGGCCCCTGCAATATGCCAAGATCCGCAACGAATTCGGCCAGCGAAGCTCCGTCCGCATAACTGAGCACAGGCGCGCCTGCCGCCACTTGCTGAATCACATCCAAGGTGTGGCCCAGCGTTGAGTTGGCATACACTTCAATTTCGATCTGCCCGTCTGTGCGCTGTTTTACCGACTCCGCCAATTTATTCGCGTAAACGGTGAGCGGCTCGTTGTCGGCAGTCACCAATCCGGCTTTCAAAACAATTTTTTCGGTCCGGTTTTTCGCTGCTGAACTGCCGGAGGCTGCCGCACTTCCGGTGGTTGCCGAACTGCCGGAGGAAGACGGATTTTCGCTCGTTTTTCCGCAAGCGCTCACAATGAAGACAAAGCCAATAAAAATAATTACTGATTTTCTAAATAATGCCATTTTTATCACGTTAAACCCTCCCATTCGATTTTCCTAACATTTGCATTAGCCCATGACAAAAGATTCCATCTTAGTTTTCCAATAATCTTCCAGCTTTTGAATGTTCGTTCTGTCAATCAAGTCGTATTCGACTTCGCATATTCTCACCTCCTTTCCCGGATAGCCGTCGTTTAATAAGAACCTTTTCGGCAAATCGATTTCATTCAGCCGGTTATGAGCCAAATCTGCTGCCAATTTCATCATCATGATGGTTACCTCGTGGGGATACTGAAAAACCGTGGCATGCAGTACCCTGTTTTTGACGGGCTCAATTGCGGTCCAATCGCCGTCTCCGCCGACAACGATCACTTTGCCGTTCAACTTGTGCTTTCGAAGCTCCTCAATGACGCCTAAAGCCATATGGTCATTCCCCGCCAGCACGGCATCGAATTTCATGCCCTTGGCGATGATCTCGGATATCACCGCTTTGGCTTCTTCCTTTCTCCATTGATGGATCGGCACGGACAGCAGCACTTGCAATTGGGGATACTTGCGAAGCACTTCATGATTGCCGAGAACGATATTTCTTGCATTATCGTTATAAGGATCTCCTTCCAGAATGACGATGTTGCCCCTTCCTTTAAGACGGCGCGCCACATATTCCATCTGCAAAATTCCCTGCTGATAACTGTTGCCGCCAACATAATACTCCACATGCCGGCTTCTGGAAGGCCTGAGAAAGCAGACTGCCGGTATGCCGTTTTGAGCGGCAATCTGAAAAAGCCTGTCCGAGTTGACCGCATTAACCGGGCATATGACGATGCAGTCGGGCCGGTAGTACTTTATCATAAGCTCCAGGAAAAGCTGCTGTTTGCATTCATTGTCGTGACAAGCGGACAAATAAAATTCGGCATCGATGCGCATTCG
>Ga0065720_1020439_pt1 | contig 14505 bp, 10 predicted proteins | sample Thericmetagenome_FD_59107 | JGI IMG/M metagenome (GOLD analysis project Ga0065720, IMG submission 59107) | Thermophilic microbial communities from the Joint Bioenergy Institute, California, USA of rice/straw/compost enrichment - eDNA_2 v2... | ecosystem: Engineered > Solid waste > Grass >... | reverse complement strand
TGGCATAGCCGCACTGGCGGGGCTGAAAATCACGCCTAGCACCTCTCTCTATGGCCGTCTCGGCTACCAGCGCACCAAGTACGAACACTCTCTGCGCGAGTTTACTCCCGCTGATGGTCAATACAGCTTATCCGAGAGCGACACCTACGGCGGATTCCGCGTCGGCATCGGGATGGAAACGGCCTTGACCGAGCATCTGGCCGTGCGGGTGGACTGGTCGCAAACCCACTACTCCAGCAAGAGCATTCGCTTGACGGAACAGGCTGTCTTCGATTTCGAGCCTGTCGAAACGCTATTCCAGGTTGGTGTTTCCTACAATTTCTAAAAATAGGGCGATCTGATCAGCTTCAAACGTGATGGTTATTCCATCGCCGTTCGCAAAGGAATTGACAATGAAAAAATCAAGTTCTTTGCTAGCCGCCACTCTTTCTACCGCCGCTATCTTGGGTATATCGTCCGCAGCTCATGCCAACCCTGAGTTCTACGTCGGGGCTCGGGCCGGCTATCAGAAATCCTCGGTGGACTCCTCCAGCACGAGCACTTCTCCCGAAGGCGACTACACCCTCACGACCGATAAAGGCGGATATGCCGTCGACGGCTTCGTCGGCGGCCTGTTCGCGGGTGTCAAGTTCAAAGCCTCGGAAAAAGCCTTCATCGGTCTGGAAGCGAACATCGGCACCGGCAATGCCAAGAGTGAAGACACAATAAGCGACTCTACGCCCCTGCTAGCCCGCTTCGAGATCGAGGCCGGCACCAGCTATGGCGTGGCCGCGCTGGCCGGGCTGAGCCTGACTCCCAGCACCTCCATCTATGGCCGCCTTGGCTATCAACGCACCAAGTACGAAGGCAATTATAAAGAGTCCGGTGGTGGAGAAACCTACATAGGAAGTGATACCTTCGGCGGTATTCGCATCGGTCTTGGCATGGAAACGGTTGTCACTCCGCGGATGGCTCTGCGGCTGGATTGGTCGCAAACCCATTATTCCAGCGAGACCTTCCATTTCTCCCCTCCGGAGGGCAATTTTGCGATAAAGATCGAACCCACAGAAACCCTATTTCAGGTCGGCTTTTCGTACAGCTTCTAACAAGAAGCAAGGTCTTTATCCTATCCTCAATCACCGCTCGCCGACATCGGCGAGCGTTTTTTTGAATAAAGCCCATCCTCCCTGATGACGGGCCAACTGCCTAGCGGGGTTTGACGCGCCGAGCGATACGCCAACACCAGAACCTGGCGCTCCGCCCGGCAAGCAAATGTCGATCCAAGCCAAACCTTGTGCTGGGCGTGACCACCGCGCAATTCGTCATAGAGAAACACGGATCGCTGACAGCCCCTTGTTCGGCCTCCTCCCTGTCTGGCGCATAGCCTGCGTCTCCGGTGCTGACCGCTGACCCATCGAGGAGCGCACGCTGACCGAGAAGGCCGTTTCCATTCCACGGGCTGTAGCTCACGCCAATAAGAAATATTTAAATATTCACCACCTTAGCAGCGTGAATTTTACCATCTCCACCACCCTCCTTGATTTCAATCTCTGCAACATATCGGTCATTAACGACCGCACGACTTCCCTGGAAGACCACACAAAAGCTATAATGCCCGGGCATCTATCGCAGCAATTGTCCGGCGTTCGCGAAGGCGGCCGTCAACATTAGCGAGAAATTAACAACCGTGGGTTGCCACGACCGCGCTCGAGGCAAGCCATCTTGCGCGAGCATCGGCGCCACCCGTTTCCGCGAGCCACCGAACTCCGGGAAACCCTCGCTTCGGCGTGCACCGACTACGATGGATTCTGCCGTGGCATCGTTTGGCCGGCGCATAACGGCCATTTTCCTTTCACCCGCGCAAATGCAAAGGAGCGCACAAAAAGCATGAGAAAGGTCGCTGTCGCATCTTCGCTTGCCCTCGCCGTTGTGGCGGCCGGCGCACTCGTTCCCGTCTATGTCGGCTACAAGGCCAAGCACGCCTTGCTGAACTTCCAGCACGCCGAGCTCGGCGGCTGGCTGATCGACCACAACATCGAACGCTACGACAGCGGCTATCTGACATCGCGCGCGCGCGGCACCATGACCGTGGACGCGGGCATCGGGCCGGTGGAGCTGGCGGTGGAACACCGCATCGAGCACGCCTTCAAGCCCAGGGTTCACACGACCTTCCAGCTGCGGCCCATCGGCGATAGCGAGGTGCACGAGCTGCTGTACGACGTGTTCGGCGAGCAGGCGTTCCTGACCACGGATACTCGCCCGAGCGACGCCGGCTGGACCATGGACGTGGCCATGGTTAGCGTGGAAAAGCCGCTGCCGGACGGCGGCCCCATGCTCGCCTTCAAGGGCATGAGTGGTGAGCTGATCTTCAAGGATGGCGCCATGAACGGCTCGTTCGTCGTTCAGCCGCTCCGCCTGTTCGACGATGACGGTGGAGTCGAAGCCAGCGCCCAGCGGATTTCTTTCGAAACGGGCGATGCGGCCGATACCTTGGCGACGGGCAGCGCCAGCTATGAGATCGAGCGTCTCAGCGTGGACAGCCCGGAGATGTCGTTCGCTCTCAACGACATCGTGCTCAAGCAGTCGCAGACCCTATACGGCGAGTTCTTCTTCAGCGAGGCGGCCCTGAGGGTCCGCACGGCCGAAATCGGGGAACGGCAGATCCACGACATCAAGCTGCTGGCCAAGGGCGAGCGCCTGCATCGCGAGCTTCTGGATTACCTCATACAAATCGGTCGCGAGCACCCGAGCGAGTCCGCGCTCCTGAACGCCAACTTCGAGACCGTGCGACCGCTGGTGACCCGCTTCCTGGAGCAGAGGCCCAGCATGAGCGTCCAGCTTTCCTTCGGGCCGGAGACAGATCCCACCGCATCGCTCAGCTGGCGGCTGGCCTACCACCAGCCCAGCGGCATGCCGGTGCGCCTGGAGCAGCCTGAGCTGCTGATCGCCGGACTTGATCTCGGCGCGCTGGCGACCTTCAAGACCTCGGCGCTCGACGAGCTCGTCAAGCTGAGCGACGGTGAGCTCGAATCCATCGACGAGCTCATCGACGCGCTCGCGGCACTGGAAGAGGAAGGCTATGTGGTGCGCGACGACGCCGGCTATCGCATCAAGCTCGATTTTGCCAAGGGGGAGTTGCTGATCAACGATGCGCCCCGTCCCGAGTTGTTGATGATGCTCGCCCCCTTCCTGGCGATGTGACTTGGCGGCCCCAACCGTCAAGGCATTGCCCTCCCGCATTGGAAGCCCGCCTCGCGCGGGCTTCCTTGCGCCTGCCGGAACCACTCGCCTAGAGCGGTATACCCACGCAAAACCAGCCGATAGCCTTTGCCGGCGAGCGATCGACGGTGTACCGTCACTTTCACGATATGCGCAGGTAATAAAACGGCATACCCGCGCGATGAGCCGCAGGGGCATCAGGTGAACGAGGATCATTTCGCGCGCTATTCCGCCGCTCTTGCCGAATATCGCCAGACACAAGCGGCGCTTCGGAAGCTGAAAGGCCCGCGAGGCACCGAGGAGCGGAAGCGCCTGCGCCAGACGCGCCGCGATCTCGTATCCGGCTATACCCGGGAAATCCTTGGGCGCTCCTTGTACGCCGCCGTGGACAGCAGCGAGGCGCTTACGCTGTTCTGGTTCAATCACTTCAACGTCTACTGGCGCAATGAGCTGGTCGGCGCGGCACTGCCCGATTACGTGGAGTCGGCGATCCGCCCGCATGCCCTGGGCCGGTTCCGCGATTTGCTGCTGGCGGTCATCACCCATCCGGCGATGCTCGTGTACCTAGACAACGACCACAACGTCGCCGGGCGCATCAACGAAAACCTCGCCCGCGAGCTGCTGGAGTTGCACACGCTGGGCGTGACCGGCGGCTACGGCCAGACGGATGTCGGCGAGGTTGCGCGTGTGCTGACCGGGCTGGGACTGCGGCCCATACGGCCGGGCCGAATGCCCAAGCAGCTGGCCGGCATGGTGCGCGAGCACGGCGAGTTCATGTTCGATCCCCGCAAGCACGATTTCGGCGAGAAGCGCGTGCTGGGCGTCGCCATTCCGGGGAGTGGGTTCAGTGAGATCGAAACGCTGATCGACCTGCTCGCTCGGCATCCGAGCACGGCGCGGCACATCGCCGGCAAGCTCGGCACCTTCCTGCTCGGGGACGATGTCCCGGAGGCGGTGGTGGCGAACGCCGCCGGCGTTTTCCAACGAACCGATGGCGACATTCGCGCCACCGTGCGGAACATCGTGCAGGCCCGTGACCGGGTAGCGGGCGGACGCACCTTCAAGGACCCGTTTCGCTTCGTTGCGTCCGCCGTGCGCCTGCTGGCGATGGGCGAACCGCTGAAGGACGTGCGGCCGCTGTCGCGCTGGCTGGCGGCGCTCGGACAGCCGTTGTTCGGCCGCCGGACTCCGGATGGCTACAGCCTCTCTGGCCGCGACTGGCTCAGTGCCGGTCAACTGACGCAGCGCTTCGAGCTGGCGCGGGAGATGGTGGCAGTGGTGCCTCGCCTGCTGGAGAAGCCGGTTTCGGCGGCGCAGATTCGCGCCGCTCCGGCCACCGAGGCGCTGGTGGCCACGCTTGGGCCGAAGTCGCGACACGCTCTGGCACGCGCCACGCGCGACAGAGACTATCTCGCGCTGCTGCTGTCCAGTCCCGAGTTCATGTATTGGTGACGCCGGAGTCGGTCATGAACCGTCGAAGCTTTCTGCGTTTGGGAGCCGGGGCGGCGTTGGCCGCGGTCAACTGGCGTCTGTGGGCGGCGCCGACCGGCGGCAGCAACGGCCGGTTCCTGCTGGTATTCCTGCGCGGCGCCTACGATGCCTTGAGCGCCGTGGTTCCGTACGCCGAGCCTTTCTATTACGAGGCGCGGCCGCACATCGCCCTGGCGCGACCGAGCGAGCGCGATCCCGATGCGGTGATTGCGCTGGATGGCCGCTGGGGGCTGAATCCGGCGCTCCAGGACTCGCTGCTGCCGTTGTACGAGGCCGGGGAACTGGCGTTCGTGCCCTTCGCGGGCACGGCGTTCGTCTCCCGCAGCCATTTCCAGGCGCAGGACTGGATCGAGTTCGGCCATGCGCCAGGTACCCAACCGAATCCGAACTCGGGATTCCTGAACCGGCTCCTGGCCCAGCTAGGAGCTGGCAGCGGCCGGCGGCCGGATGCGGTCAGCTTCACCCGCACGTTGCCGCCGGTTCTGCGGGGCGGCCTGCCTGTGGCTAACACCCCGGTGCGGGTGGCGAACCGGCGCCGGATCTCTGCCGGATACGAGGCGCTGCTCGAGGAAATGTACGCCGGGCACCCGCTGGAACCGATGGTGCGGGACGGCCTGAGCTTGCGCCGGGAAATCAGCAAGGAGCTAGCCGAAGAGATGCAGACCGCATCCCGCGACGCCCTGCCGGCGAGCGGTTTCGCCCTGGAGGCGGCGCGCATCGGACGGCTGCTGCGCGACCGTCCCGAGTACAACATTGGCTTCATCGACATCGGCGGCTGGGATACGCACGCCGCGCAAGGGGCGGCGCGCGGCGCCCTGAGCGGACGTCTGCACGATCTGGGCGAGGGGCTCGCCGAGCTCGCCGAGGCGTTGGGGCCGGAGTGGAAGCGCACGGTAGTGGTGGTGATGTCGGAGTTCGGGCGCACTTTCCGCGAGAACGGCAGCAAGGGCACCGATCACGGGCACGGTTCCACCCTGTGGGTGCTGGGCGGGAGCGTACGGGGCGGCGCCATTCGCGGCGAGCAGGCGCCGTTGGGACCGGGGGATCTGCACCAGAACCGCGATTTGCCGGTGCTCAACGAGTATCGGGCCACGCTCGCCGGCCTGTTCGCGCGGCTGTACGGTCTCGATGGCCAGGCGTTGGCGGAGGTGTTCCCGCAAGCGCGCCCGATCGATCTCGGGCTGGTGTGAGCGCGCTCCCCGAGCGCCCGGGCTTCCTCACCCCGCGCCGCCGTCGGCCCTGCGCTGCGCAGGCCCGTGCGCGGACGCGAGATTGTCGGCGGTGTTGATCAAGGCGACGAGGGAAAACGCCTGCGGGAAATTGCCGAGCAGGCGGCCGGTGCGCGGGTCGCATTCCTCGGACAGCAGGCCGAGATCGTTGCGCAAGCCGAGCAGGCGCTCGAACAGCGCGACCGCGTCGTCATAGCGGCCGAGCAGCACGTAGGCGTCGGCCAGCCAGAAGCTGCAGGCCAGGAAAGCGCCTTCGTCGCCCGGCAGGCCATCGGCGCTGTCCTCGGCGCGATAACGCAGCACCAGGCCGTCCACCAGTAGCTCGCGTTCGATCGCCTCCACGGTGGCCGCGAAGCGCGGATCGGACGCGGGCAGGAAACCCACCTGGGCCAGCAGCAACAGCGACGCGTCCAGGGCGGTGCCGCCGTAGGATTGCACGAAGGCGCGCTTGTCCGGATTCCAGCCGTGCCGGCAGACATCGGCGTGGATCCGATCCCGCACCTCCCGCCAGCGCTCAACCGGGCCGCTCAGGCCGAAATCCTCCACCGCCTTGATGGCGCGATCGAACGCCACCCAGCACATGATCCGCGAATGGGTGAAGTGACGGGGCGCACCGCGCATCTCCCAGATGCCCTGGTCCGGCTCGCGCCAGGTCTGCTCCAGGCCCTTGAGGATGGTCTTCTGCAGCCGCCAGGCGGCCTCGCTGGGCTCGAGGCTGTACTTGCGGCCGACGTGCAGCGCATCCATGAGCTCTCCCGGCACGTCGAGCTGGCGCTGATACGAGGCGCCGTTGCCGAGGCGGACCGGGGCGCTGCCCTCGTAGCCCGGCAGCCACGGCAGTTCCAGCTCGTGCAGACGCCGCTCGCCGCCCAAGCCGTACATGATCTGCAGCTGGTCCGGATCGCCGGCCGTGGCGCGCAGCAGCCACTCGCGCCAGGAGCGGGCCTCCTCGCGATAGCCAGCGTCGAGCAAGGCGTACAAGGTGAGCGTGGCATCGCGAATCCAGCAGTAGCGGTAGTCCCAGTTACGCACGCCCCCCAGCTGCTCCGGCAAGGACGTGGTGGGCGCGGCGACCATGCCGCCGGTGGGTGCGAAGATGAGCGACTTTAGGGTGATCAGTGCGCGCACCACCGCGTCGCGCCATGGATGGCCGTCGGGCCGGACGAACTGGCAGCGCTCGGCCCAGGCGCGCCAGCGGCGCTCGGTTTCGTTCAGCAGCGCCAGCGGATCCTCCACCGGGCAGGCCGGCAGGTGCGAGGGATGATAGGCGAGCACGAACGGTATCACCGCACCGGCGCCGATCTGGAAGTCGGCGGTGGTCATGAAATCGTGCCCGACCGGCTCCACCGGCGTGTACAGCTGCAGCGCGTCCGGCCCCGCCACCGCGCTGAGCCCATAGTCCTGGCGCCGCACCCAGGGCACGGTGCGGCCGTAGCCCGGGCGCAGGATCAGCTCCATGCGCATGGGCACCCGTCCGGCGTCGCCGCGCAGCAGCCGCACCACATCGACGTAGTGCTCGTTGCGGGGGAACGGCATGAAGTCGATGAGGGTGACGGTGCCGTCGTCGGTCTCGAAGCGGGTTTCCAGAATCGCGGTAAGGCCGCGGTAACCGCGCGTGACGCGACGGACCGGCCCGGCGGGGGCGATACGCCAGTGGCCGTGCTCCGGCCCGCCCAGCAGCGCGGCGAAGCAGGCATCGCTGTCGAAGCGCGGCAGGCACAACCAATCCATGCCGCCGTCGCGCGCCACCAGCGCGCCGCTGAAGCAGTTGCCGATGTAGCCGTAGTCCTCGAGCGGTTTGCTCATCGACGTCAGCCGTTGCCGCGAAAGGCCGGGTACACGCTCATGCCGCCATCGACGTAGAGCGTGGTGCCGTGCACGTAGTCGGACAGATCGGACGCCAGCCACAGCACGGCCTGGGCCACGTCGGCGGGCTCGCCGATGCGGCCGTAGGGAATGAGCGCCAGCAGCGCCTGTAGCGCCGCGGGGTCTTCCCAGACGGCGTGGTTGATCGGCGTGCGGATGGCGCCCGGCGCGACGGCGTTGACGCGGATGCGGTGCGGCGCCAGCTCCTGCGCCAGCGACTGCATGAGCAGCATCACACCGCCCTTGGACGCGGCATAGTTCGCTTCGAACGCCCAGGGAATGGTCTGATGCACCGAACTCATGCAGATGATCTTGCCGAGGGCGCAGGACACCTCGGGTTGCATGCCGCGGCGCAGGAACTCGCGCACCGCCTCGCGCGCGCACAGGAACTGGCCGGTGAGGTTGACGTCGATCACCCGCCGCCACTGGGCCAGGCTCATGTCCGGAAACGGCGCTCCGTCCTGAATGCCGGCGTTGTTGACGAGGATGTGCACGGTACCGCAGCGGCGCAAGACCTCGGCGAACAGCGCCGCCACCTCCGCCTCGCGGCTGACGTCGGCCGTCAGCGCCAGCGCCGCGCCGCCCTCGCCCACGATCTGATCGGCCACGTCCACCGCCCGATCGGCTGCGCTGGCCACGTCGTTGACCACCACCACGGCACCGGCTCGGCCCAGCGCCAGCGCGCACGCCCGCCCCAGACCGGAACCGGCCCCGGTCACCACCGCGACCTGGCCACTCAGCCCCAGGTCGGGAACGCCGCGCCACTCAGCGGGTGTCGGCATGGCTTACCCCGCCGTCTGCCAAGAATAGACGCTAGGATTGGGACGCCTGGCGGCGGAGACAACGACGTCCGGCGAGAGAGAGCCCCACCCGCGGCGGGAAGTACAGCGCGCTCGCCTGCCTAGCGAGGCGACCTCGCGGGAGGGCGATTCGCCATGATCGAACGGCGGCGTTGCCCGTGGCCGCGAATAATCAGGCTCGGCCACCGCACACCGCGATAGCGGGCCGATATCCGCTTAAGACAGAAAGGGGAAATCAGGAAAGAAAAAGCTGCCGTCTGGCAGCAATGACACAAAAGAAAAAAGCCTGCATCTCTGCAGGCTTTTTCGATATGGCGCGCCCGGAAGGATTCGAACCTCCGACCGCCTGGTTCGTAGCCAGGTACTCTATCCAGCTGAGCTACGGGCGCGTTGCTGAGGGCGTGAATTATTACCAACTAATGTTTGGTAGTCAAGCCCACTTTTTTAAGTGGCGGAGAGAGAGGGATTCGAACCCTCGATGGGCTTTTGGCCCATACTCCCTTAGCAGGGGAGCGCCTTCGACCTACTCGGCCATCTCTCCGTGTACCGTTACCGTTCACCGGCAACGGGCGCATAGCATACGAGAAACGCGCGGCTGGGTAAAGCTACTCTTGCACTTCTCCCGCCGCTCCGGCCTCGCCCTCCCGCTCGCGCCGGATCCGCTCGTAAATTTCTTCACGATGCACGGAGACGTTCTTGGGCGCGTTGACGCCAATACGTACTTGGTTGCCCTTGACGCCGAGCACGGTAACAGTGACCTCGTCACCGATCATCAACGTCTCGCCAACCCGTCTGGTGAGAATCAGCATGTCCCTCTCCTATAACTCCTTGCCCACCCGGCGCGAAGCTGGCAAACCGCCCGGTCGACCGTGTTGCGGCGAAGCCAGCATCCGCTCGAGCCACTGCAATGAATGTGCCTGCAGGTGCGCTTCGCCGCAGCCGCTCCTGGCGGCGGCGAAAACACCTTGCGAGGCGGACCATGTCAACAACAATCCGTGCAAGGAACCCTGCGGAACTGCAGCAGCCGAGCGACGGACCAGCTAGCCAAGTGAAGTAAGTCTACCTTTCAGTATGGCTAAGACCCGGGAAATCCAGCCGAACTTCCCGATCGTGGGTCTTAGGGGGCGGCTTCCTTACCTTCGATCCGAACCGAACCTTCCGTCCGGTCGAGCCCGAAAGCCGTATGCAGAGCGCGAACGGCCAGTTCGAGATACTTCTCCTCGATCACTACCGACACCTTGATCTCGGAGGTGGAAATCATCTGGATGTTGATGCCTTCGTCGGCCAGGACGCGGAACATCTTCGCCGCCACGCCGGCATGGGACCGCATGCCCACGCCCACCAGCGACACCTTCACGACCGAATCGTCGCCACGGACGTCACGGGCACCGAGCTCACCAGCGTGCTCCCGCACGATCTCCAGCGCGCGCTCGAAATCGTTCTTCTGCACCGTGAAGGTGAAGTCGGTGGTGCCGTCGGTGCTGACGTTCTGCACGATCATGTCGACTTCGATGTTGGCAGCCGACACCGGGCCCAGGATGCTGTAGGCGATACCGGGGCGATCCGGTACGCCGATCACGGTGATCTTGGCCTCGTCCCGTTGGAACGCGATGCCGGAAATCAACACCTCTTCCATATTCTCTTCCTCGAGAGTGATCAGCGTGCCGGGGCCTTCCTCGAAGGTGGACAGCACGCGCAGCGGAACCTTGTACTTGCCGGCGAACTCCACGGCACGGATCTGCAGGACCTTGGAGCCGAGGCTGGCCATCTCCAGCATCTCTTCGAAGGTGATGCGATCCAACCGCCGCGCCTTGGACGCCACGCGCGGGTCGGTGGTGTAGACGCCGTCGACGTCGGTGAAGATCTGGCACTCGTCGGCCTTGAGCGCGGCCGCGAGCGCCACCGCCGTCGTGTCCGAACCGCCGCGGCCGAGGGTGGTGATGTTGCCGTCGGCGTCGACGCCCTGGAAACCGGCGACCACGACTACCCGACCCGCCGCCAGGTCGGCGCGGATGCGAGCGGGGTCAATCTCCTGGATGCGAGCTTTGGTGAACGCGTTATCGGTGCGAATGGGCACTTGGAAGCCGGTGTACGAGCGGGCCGGACAACCGCGCTTTTCCAACGCCATCACCAGCAGGCCGATCGTCACCTGCTCGCCGGTGGCGAGCACCACGTCCAGCTCGCGCGGCGACGGCCGCGGGTTGATGGACTTGGCCAGGTCGATCAGCCGATTGGTCTCGCCGCTCATCGCCGAAACCACGACCACCACGTCATTACCAGCCTGCTTGGCGGCGATGACCTTCTCCGCGACACGACCGATGCGCTCCACCGAGCCCATCGAGGTGCCGCCATATTTTTGAACGAGTAACGCCATATCTATGTATCCGGGTGACCCGTTAGGCCGCGTTATTAAACACTAAATAAAGCGGGCTTGAAACGGCCGTAGGCCTATGCCGACGCCGTCTGTCCGAGCTGCTCGCGCACCCAGTCGTGCACGCTGGCGAGCGCTTGGGCCAGATGCTCCGGCTGGCTACCGCCGGCCTGGGCGAAATCCGGGCGCCCGCCTCCTTTACCCCCCACCTTGGAGGCAACCACGTTGACCAGGTCGCCGGCCCTCACGCGGCCGCAGTAGTCCTTGGTGACGCCGGCGACGATGCTCACCTTGCCGCCGTCGACCGCGGCCAGCACCACGGCGGCGCTACCCAGCTTGCTCTTGAGCTGGTCGACCAGCTCGCGCAGCGCCTTGACCTGGCTGCCATCCACCTGCGCCGCCAGCACCTTGAGGCCGTCGATGTCGACCGCCTGGCTGCCAAGATCGGAGCCGGCAGCACTGGCCAGCTTCTGCTGCAGGCGCTCCACTTCCTTTTCGAGCTGGCGCGAGCGCTCCAGCACCTGGTTGAGCCGCAGCTCGAGGTTCTCCGGGCTGACCTTGAGCAGCCGCGCCAGCCGATCGAGCCGCGCCGACTCCTCGCTCACCAGCCGCAGCGCCTGCTCGCCGGTCACCGCCTCGATACGGCGCACGCCGGCGGCCACGCCGCTCTCGGCGACGATCTTGAACAGGCCGATGTCGCCGGTGCGGCCGACATGGGTGCCGCCGCACAGCTCGGTGGAGAAGTCACCGAGCTTGAGCACCCGCACCTGATCGCCGTACTTCTCGCCGAACAGCGCCATGGCGCCGCTCTGGATGGCCTGGTCGTACGGCATGATCTCGGCGTGCGCCTCCTCGTTGGCGCGGATGCGCTCATTGACCAGCCGTTCGACCTCGGCGATCTGCTCGGAGGTCATCGGCTCGAAATGCGAGAAGTCGAAGCGCAGCCGGTCCGGCGCCACCAGCGAGCCCTTCTGGGTGACGTGGGTGCCGAGCACCTTGCGCAGCGCGGCGTGCAGCAAATGGGTGGCCGAATGGTTCAGCACCGTGGCCTGGCGCAGCGCGGCGTCGACGTGCGCCTGCAGCACCTCGCCCTGGCGCAACGTGCCCTTGCGCACCACGCCGAAGTGACCGTGGGCGCTGCCGTACTTGACGGTGTCCTCGACCTCGAAGCTCACGCCCTCGGCCAGCAGCACACCGCGGTCGCCGACCTGGCCGCCCGATTCGGCGTAGAACGGCGTGCGGTCGAGAATGACCATGCCGCGCTCGCCTTCCGCCAGCTCATTGACGCTGCGGCCCTCGCGGAACAGGCCGGTGATCTTGCCCTCGCCGACCAGCGAGGTGTAGCCGGTGAACTCGGAGCTGCCCAGATCGGTGCCAGCGGCGATGTACTCGGCCTTGAACTGGCTCGACTTCTGGCCCATGCGCCGCTGCTCCTCCATGGCGGCCTCGAAGCCCTCCATGTCGACGCTCAGGCCGCGCTCACGGGCGATGTCGTTGGTCAGATCGACCGGGAAGCCGTAGGTGTCGTACAGGCGGAACGCGGTCTTACCGGGAATGACCTTGCCGGACAGCTCCTTGAGTTCGTCCTCCAGCAGCCGCATGCCCAGCTCCAGGGTCTCGCGGAACCGCTCCTCCTCCTGCTTGAGCACGCGCTCGACCTGGGGCTGCGCCGCCACTAGCTCGGGATAGGCCTGGCCCATGCCGGCGGCCAGCACCGGCACCAGCTTGTGGAAGAAAGTCTCCTGGATGCCGAGCTTGTAGCCGTGGCGGATGGCGCGGCGGATGATCCGGCGCAGCACGTAGCCGCGGCCCTCGTTGGACGGCAGCACGCCGTCGGTGATCAGGAACGAGCAGGCACGGATGTGGTCGGCGATGACCTTGAGCGAAGCGTTCTGCAGATCGCTGGTGCGGGCCAGCTCGGCCGCGGCCTTGATCAGCGGCTGGAACAGGTCGGTCTCGAAGTTGCTGTGCACGCCCTGGACCACGGCCGACAGTCGCTCCAGGCCCATGCCGGTGTCGACGCAGGGCTTGGGCAGTGGCGTGAGGGTGCCGTCCGGCGCCCGGTCGAACTGCATGAACACCAGGTTCCAGATCTCGATGTAACGGTCGCCGTCCGCGTCCGGGCTGCCGGGCGGTCCGCCGGCGACCTCCGGGCCGTGATCGTAGAAGATCTCGGTGCAAGGGCCGCACGGGCCGGTGTCGCCCATGGCCCAGAAGTTGTCGGAGGCGCCGATGCGCGAGAAGCGGTTGGGATCGACGCCGATCTCCTTGAGCCAGATGTCGGCCGCCTCGTCGTCTTCCTCGTAGACCGTGACCCAGAGCTTCTCCTTGGGCAGGCCGATGGTCTTGGTCAGGAACTCCCAGGCATAGGCGATGGCTTCGCGCTTGAAGTAGTCGCCGAAGCTGAAGTTGCCCAGCATCTCGAAGAACGTGTGATGGCGGGCGGTGTAGCCGACGTTCTCCAGGTCGTTGTGCTTGCCGCCGGCGCGCACGCAGCGCTGCGCGCTGGTGGCGCGGGTGTAGGGGCGTTTCTCGCGGCCTAGGAACACGTCCTTGAACTGGTTCATCCCGGCGTTGGTGAACAGCAAGGTCGGGTCATTGGCCGGCACCAGCGAGCTGCTGGCAACCACTTCGTGGCCGCGTTCGCGGAAGAATTCCAGGAATGCCTTGCGGATGTCGGCGCTGCTGGTCATGGAGAGGAACGACCTCCGGTAAAGTTTAGGCTCGGCCGTCGAGCACGCGGCGGATCTGTTCCGCCGTGAAGCCGCGACTGCTCAGGAAACGATAGTGCTTGCCGCGCTCGGCCGGACTGGCCGGAATCTGACCGCCGAAGCGCTTCTTGTACTGGGCGAGGGCCAACGCCTGCCACTCTTCCTCGCTCGCCTGGAGATAGGAATCGGCGACGGCAGGATCCACCCCGCGCGCCGACAGCTCGGCGCGAATCTTCATGGGACCGTAGCCACGGTTGCGACGGGCGCGCACGAACTCCTCGGCGAAACGCCGCTCACTGAGCAGGCCCTCGCTGCGCAGCTGGGCGATCACCGCCTCGACCTGCGCGGGCTCGTAGCCCCTGGCCTGCAACTTCTGGCTAAGCTCCTTCGCAGAATGCTCGCGGCGGGCCAGCAACCGCAGGCCCGCCGCACGCACGTCCGCGAGATCGTCGCGGTCCATCGGCTAGACTTCTTCCACCAGGTCCTCGACTTCGTCGCTGGCCGAGGACGCGCCGCCCGACTTGCTCATCAGCGCCGCCCGCAGCTTACGCTCGATGTCGTCGGCGATCTGCGGATTCTCCTTCAAGAAAGTCCGGACGTTGTCCTTGCCCTGGCCGATGCGCTCGCCGTTGTAGCTGTACCAGGCGCCGGACTTCTCGATCAGGTTCTCCTTCACGCCCAGCTCGATCAGCTCGCCCTCGCGCGACACGCCCTCGCCATAGAGCACTTCGAACTCGGCTTCCTTGAAAGGCGGCGCCAGCTTGTTCTTGACCACCTTCACCCGGGTCTCGTTGCCGATGACCTCGTCGCCCTTCTTGATCGAGCCGATGCGGCGGATG